>ERZ779877.86-NODE-86-length-105217-cov-24.525475_pt1 | contig 105217 bp, 82 predicted proteins | sample MGYA00511556_ERZ779877 | MGnify/ENA primary metagenome ERZ779877 (study PRJEB29588, sample SAMEA2159338) | human gut metagenome | biome: human gut; feature: human-associated habitat; material: faeces | place: Denmark | collected 2008/2010 ... | reverse complement strand
AGAGTATCTTTCCATAAATATAACTCAAAAAGCAACCCTTTGGTTTAAGACCGTTAGTCAAATATTAAGATAACATTAAGATTTATTTTAATTAAATTTTATTTTCTTTTAGAGCCGATACACTATGTTTCATAAATTGGTGGGGGAGGAATTTGAACCAATTTATTTTTTATTTTAGGAGGTATTTTTATGAAAAGAAGAAAACTATTTGCCCTTTGTGCTTCTTGCCTTATTGGAACAAGTGGATTAGTTTTAGGCGGTTTAACTTCTTGCGGTTCCTCAATGACTGTTGAATCAATGTCAATAAGTGGAGGAAATATTACTCTTGCTCCTGGAGAGACTACCAACTTGAGTCTTTTGAACCAAGATGGCACCGTTGTTACAGATTCAGTTACATGGTCCTCAAATTTATCTGCAGTAGCTCGTGTTGATGCAAGTAGTGGTGTTGTAACTGCTGTGACTGATGGAACCGCTGTAATTACAGCAACTTATGGAGAACTTTCAACCACAACAACTATTACCGTTGAAACTCCTGTTGATATGACTAAAGCAGCTTCAGGTTTAAGAAGTTTAAAAAGAGAAGATTATGCTACAAATGCTGAAAGTGGTCAAATCAATAATGAACTCTTAGGTATTCAAGAAAAATATATTATGGAAGAATTCTTAACAGGTATTCCTCTTGTTGCTGATTCTTCTTATCAAATGTTTAATCCTCGTGTTGTCCTTCCTGTTTCCGAATATCAAGATTTAATGGGTTTTGGTACCCCAACATATATTCAAATTAATGGAACTTTAAGTGGATTAGATTCTCAAACTTATGGTCAATTCTACCATGTTGGAACAAGCGAAGATCCTCAACAAATCTTCTCAGCAGCAGCTGATAATTCAAGCGTAAGCAACTTATCGAGTTATATAACTCTTCCATTATGGAATTATAAGTTTAATGATGCTAAAAATGGTGGAGAATTATATGCTGTCACAGCAAAAGAGAATCTTCCTCGATTAATGGATGATGGAGATGGTGATGGCAGTGGAAACACCTTTAGAATCTATGTTAGAACCGAAAAAGATGGTTTATATTACACTTACGCTGGAAGTAGAAGTAATTTAACTGGTTTTAGCGTAACTGGTAATCCATTATATGGAAAATCTGTTTATACTAGAGGAGTTAAAGCTGAAGATTATTTAACTGTCTTAAAACTTGCTCTTACTCAAAAGAATGGTTTATATAGAGGTGGTGAAATGGTCGGAGACGACTATACACAAGCCTTAAAAGGTGCTCAATCTTATTATAATGCTACAGCAAGTTGCGAAGGCGTATATGATAAAAACTTATGGAGCCAAGTTGGAGCTCAAGTAGGAAGCGATGAAAATGGTGATTATATTGAATTTACTACCGTAAAATCATTTACTCCTGAAACATTTAGAGATTCATTCCAAGGATTAGATTATTATTCGCCTCTTCCAATTGATGCAGTTGAACAAATTGGTGTATCGAACTATGGTAAATTTAGTTCTGATAGAAGCACTTCCCCAGTTGATAATACTGTTTCTGCTGGTCCATATACATTAATTAACTGGGAAACTGATTCACAAATTTCTTTTGCTAAAAACTCTGTGTATCAAAAACTTCCTGCAGAAGAAGAAATGTTTAGAATTGATGGTGTTAACTACAAAGTTTATACTGGCGCTAGAAGTGATCCAGAATTATTATTTAATGAATTCTTAACAAACAAACTTGATGTTGTTACAATTCCTGCAACTCAACTTAAAAATTATCAATCTGATAGTAGAACTAAATCTATTCCAGATGAAGGTACCTGGAAACTTAATGTTAATGCTTGTACAGAAGAAACCTGGGAAGAATTATTTGGTGTAAATGGTACAGTTACAGCTCATGATGTTAACAATTACTGGGATGTTAAACCAATTATGTCCAATAAGAATTTCTTAACTGGATTATTCTTTGGTACTAATAGAGAAGCAATTGCAGAAGCGACTGGTTATACTCCAACATTGAATTATTTCTCATCAGTTTATATGGGCTATACATATAATAGTGATGGTACAAGAATTAGATGGAATGATACTCCAGAGCATCAAGCTAATTTAGCTGATTGGTATCCAGAGACTTATGGTTACAATGAAGCAGCTGCTCAAATTTACTTTGAAAGAGCACTTCAAGAAGAAATCGCTAAAGGTAACTATCAAAGAAACAGTGATCCAAATAACAAAACAAAGATTACTTTAACTGCTATTTGGATGAGTCAAAATAACATTACTCAATATGGAAGTCCATTTGAAGCTTCAGTAGAAGCAATTGCAAATAAAGCCTGGGAAAAATATAACTTCCAATTAGATATTGTCAATCAAGTAGCTGGTACTTCAAGCGACGATTGCTATAACGCCTTAAAAGCTGGTGAATTCGATCTTGGTATGGGAGCAATCACTGGTTATGCATTAGACCCTCTTGGACTTACCCAAATCTTCTGTAGCGATAATAGAAGTGGCTTCACTCTTAACTGGGGACCAGATACTTCTGTTGTTGATAGTAGACTTGAGTGGAACGATGAATACTATTCATTCAATGGTTTCTACACTGCTTGCTATGGTGGTGGTATCTATAAAGAAGGTAACGTTGTTGAAGCAGTTACTTTAGAAGATAGCGATCCAGTTGTATCTAGCGATAGAATGGTTTATACATTCACATTAAGAGCAGTTGAGGGCGCTGGAATTCAAACTATCAAAATTAAGCAACTTGAAATTTTCGACCCATCAACATATGATTCATTTGTTTTAGTCGATACAGGACTTGCTGAAGGCCTTGCTCCAACTGTTACAGCCGAAGTATTAAGTTCATATAAGACAAGTAGTGGTGCAGCTGGTATTTACATCGAATATGATGTTGTTACTAATGAAGGCACACTTGCTGGTCAATACTTCCAATTCACTGTTAAAGGATTTAGTAAATAAGCTAAATTTCTAAAAGAGTGGCAATTTGCAAAAGAAAGTGCTTAAAAAGGCACTTTCTTTTGGTTATAATAGCCTTACAAATAATGAGGAAAGACGTATGAAAAGTTATTTTATTAAGAGAATTCTGCTGATATTTGTAACTGCATTTATCATTCTTTCGCTCACTTTTATTCTTATGAAACTTCTTCCAGACACTACACCTAGTGGATTTCCATCCCAAGTGCAAGCCTATTACATCGATCAAGTTCATATGGGGTATGCGAAAGATTTAACAGAGATTACTCCTTCACTTGGAGACCCGATTTATACTTATACAGACAATTTAAGTATAACTCATTATATTTATAAGACTCCTGTTATGGAGCAATATTGGAACTTTCTTGTTAACGTTTTCACTCAGTGGAACTGGGGCACTTCAACTAGATTAAGTGTCAACTCTAGCGCAATAGCAATTATTGCAGAAAGATTACCGGTTACAATGAGTTTGAACGTTATTTCAATTGTAGTAGCAGTACCTTTAGGTTTCCTTTTTGGTATTATTGCTGCATTAAAAAAGAACAAACTTACAGACCATGTAATTTCAACTCTTGTTATGGTTTTAATTTCCATTCCAAGCTTTATTTTAATTACATTATTACTTTTAATTTTTGCTTATGGAACAGGTTGGCTTCCTTCTCAATGGCCAACAGCTAACGCTGATGCTGCAACTTTTGCTAAAGCCTACATTATTCCAGTTTGTGCTTTATCTTTTGGAACAATTGCTGGATTTACTCGCTATATGAGAGCTGAGCTTTGCGAAGTTATGTCTAGCGATTTCTTACTTCTTGCAAGAACTAAAGGCTTAACTAAAACTCAATGTGTTGTGCGTCATGCATTAAGAAATTCAATGGTTCCATTAGTTCCAATGATTATTGGACAATTTATTGGTATTTTATCTGGCTCGATGATTCTTGAAAATCTTTATGGAATTCCAGGAATCGGGCGATTATTTACTGATGCTTTAACAGGTAGAGATTATAACGTTTTAATGGTAGATATGGCCATATTTACCCTTATTGGCCTTGGAGCAAACTTACTTGTAGATTTATCTTATGGCATTGTTGATCCAAGAATTAGAATGGGAGCAAAGAAATAGTATGGAAGAAAAAGAAATTTTTGAATATCTCGATACCAACAATATCGATCATAAAATTGAAATTGCTCCTGAAGATTTAAAAGTTATTAAATTAGATAGTTCAATTCACGATACTAAGTTTAAAACTAAGCCAACAACATATTTAAAAGACGCATTTAAAAGATTTTTGAAGAATAAATCCTCTGTTGTTGGAGCAATTATTCTTGGCATTCTTGTTTTAGGAGCAATTGTTTTACCTTTTGCTTTACCAGGAGATATCGATTCAACTCATCTTGATGAATTATATCTAGAGCCAAAGCTTTTTCCAGCTGGAACTGGATTTTGGGATGGCACAAGACGCTTTGATGGTTTTACAGTAGCTTATGATACAGTTAACGAAGTGCCAGGTGGATATAAGAAAAACGCTGTAATTGAAGGAAGTGTAGAAACAAAAGAAACATTAATAAATACTACAAATAATTATGCTTATGGAGGATATGTTTCTTTTACAAATACTCAAGTAGAAGGGGATGCAACTAGTTTATATTCTTATCCGACAACATTAGATATTTCTTCAACTGATGACATTACAATGAATGTTGTATTAGCTGATACTCCAAGTGAATCAACCTTTGAACTTGGCGAATATCAAATTGTACTTACTTATGGTCAAAATCAAGAAAATAGTCTAGTTTTGAAGGATTATTCAAAGGAATATGGCGATATTTCAATTAATGTTAGTGAAGCTTTAAGAAACAACAATTTCACAGGAAATGAGTTAACAAATGCTTCATTTAGATTCAATCTTGAAAGAAGTGCTTCTTATCAAAGTCAGCTTTTAATTAAATCTGTTACTTTTGAAACAAGTAATGGAACTTTAAAAGAAACCTTAAATTATCTTGGTTTTGATGATGCTAATGCAATGGTTAGAATTGCTAGAAGTACTGAAGGGAAAGACAATACAAATTATTGGAATTGCACTGGAACAAAAGGAGTTTACGCTTCAACTCTTTTCATGTGTAATTTTACTTATGATACTTATGAAGCAGCCTTTGGTATAACAACTCTTACCCTTAGTTCTCTTGATATAGATCAATATATTAGTAATGGTTGGGTGAGTTATGATTACACACAAGGACCTGATTCTCTTCAAATTTTAAACGTCGAAAAATCTCCAATTACTAAAGTTCTCAGTCAAACCTATGATAAAAAATTAATGGTTTATACACTTAGTTGCGAAGGTTATAAATACCGTCAATTAGGTTATGATTCAATGCCAATTTATATTTTAGGCACTGATAATGAAGGAAAAGATTTAATGAAACAAATCTTTTCTGGATTAAGAACTAGCTTACTTCTTGGAATTTGTACCGCTGCAATTTGTATTACATTCGGTGTTATATGGGGTTCAATAAGTGGTTATTTTGGTGGCAACGTCGACATTATTATGGAAAGATTTACGGATATTCTTTCTGGCGTTCCACGGATTGTTATTATGACTTTATGTATTCTCCACTTTGGAAACAATTTTGCTACATTTATTCTTGCACTTTGTTTAACTGGGTGGATTGGTACAAGTAGCGTTACAAGAAGTCAATTTTATCGTTTTAAAGGGAGAGAATATGTTCTTGCTGCAAGAACACTTGGTGCTAAAGATTTCAGACTTATCTTTAAACACATTTTGCCTAATTCAATCGGAACACTTGTTACAAATTCTGTTTTAATTATTCCAAGTGTTATTTTCTCAGAAGCAACAATCTCTTACCTTAATTTAGGTTTACAAGGTTTACCATCACTTGGTGTTATTTTAAGTGATAATCAAATTTATATTAGCAGTTACCCATATTTAATTATTTGGCCAGCTGTAGTTATTTCTCTTATTATGATTTCATTTAACTTATTCGGTAATGGTTTACGTGATGCCTTTAACCCATCATTAAAAGGAGCAGAGTAAGATGGAAAGTAAAGAAAAAGTTTTAAGTGTTAAAAATTTAAAAATCAGCTTTAAATCTGATTCCGGAATGGTACATGCGGTTAGAGGCGTCTCCTTTGACCTTTTTAAAGGCGAAACACTTTGTATTGTTGGTGAATCTGGTAGTGGAAAAAGTGTTACTAATAAAGCAGTAATGGGTATTTTAGCAAATAACGCTATTATTGAAGATGGACAAATATTATATGAAGGTGAAGATTTAGTTCGTGTCAGCGAAGCTGAATTTCATCGTATTAGAGGGCATAAAATTGGAATGATTTTCCAAGATCCACTTTCTTCGTTAAACCCTATTATGAAAGTTGGTAAACAGATTACTGAAGCCACTCTTATTAATAAAAATATTTTAAAAAGAACTTATAACAATTATTTCATTAATGAATTAGTTCAAAAAAGAAATGCAAAGGCTAATAAAACTTATGAAATTGATAGTTATACAAACACTCTTTCAAATATTAAAAATCTCAAAAAGAAACTTGTAAACACAAAACTTGATCAAGAAGAAGTTAAAAAAGAAGTTGAAGAATTTTTAGTTAGTGAGAAAAGACTTATAGAAACAAGCTTAGAAAAATATGTTAAAGATAAAGCTCGCTCTAAAGAAAAATTAGGCACTTTAAATGGCGATAATACTTATCAAAAATCCGTTATCTTAGAAAAGAAAATATCACAACTTGATGCTAAGATTGAACTTGCTCAAAATGCTCTTAATAGTTTAAATCTTGCTGATCAAAAATCTTCTCTTGATGTTTTTGAAAAATATTTCTTAGAAAAGAAAAAAGCCTCAAAACTCAACTATTTTTCTTTAATTAAGCACTATAATAAGGCTTTAAATGAGTCTAAAAAAGATGCAAAAAAGAAAATTAAAATCTATAAAAATGAGGTTGATTCAAAACATTCTTCTAGTTTAAAAGTTTTAAAAGAAGAGCTTGAAAGAAAAGAAAGTGAATTAAATTCTTATTTAGAAACTGTTAACGAAGAAGTTAAGAAAAATTATGAAGTTATGACAAAAAAGCCTAACTTCTTTGAAAAGTTCTTTAGCAAAAATCCTCAATCAACCGAAATTAATATTTCTAAAATTACTGTTCAAGAAGATAAAATTACTTCAACTGGTGATTTAAAACTTGACAACATGATGAAAGAAGTTGAGGATATTAAAAATAAGATTTTTGAAGAAAATCGAGATTATATTTCAAAAACAAAAATCACTAAAGCTGAAGCTAAACGCCAAGCTTTACAAGTAATGAAAGAAGTTGGCATCCCTCTTCCAGAAAAGCGTTTTAAACAATATCCTTTTGAATTTTCTGGAGGTATGAGACAAAGAATTGTTATTGCAATTGCCTTAACTGCTAATCCTGATATTTTAATTTGTGATGAACCTACAACAGCACTTGATGTTACAATTCAAGCCCAAATTCTTGAACTTATTAATAAGTTAAAAAGAGAAAGACATCTTTCCTGTATTTTTATTACTCACGATTTAGGCGTTGTCGCTAATATGGCTGATCGTGTTGCGGTAATGTATGCTGGTAAGATAGTTGAATATGGAACTGCAAAAGAGGTATTCTTTGATCCTCGTCATCCATATACTTGGGCTCTTCTTTCTTCAATTCCTGATATTGATTCAAAAGAAAAACTTGAAGCAATTCCTGGAACACCTCCAGATATGCGTTTCCCTCCAAAAGGTGATGCATTTGCTTTTAGAAGTCGCTATGCTATGCCACTTGACTTTAAATATGAACCACCATTTTTTAAAGTAAGTGAAACTCATTATGCTGCAACTTGGCTTTTATATCCTGGAGCAGAAAAAGTTGAAATGCCAAAAATTGTTAAAGCTCGTATTGAAAATGCATTAAAAGAAGAAAAAGAAAAGGAGGTCAAATAGATGAAAGAAAGAAAAAGTGGTTTATTTTCTAAACTTATTTCAAAAAGCGAAGAGAATAACGTTAAAGAATTTGATCTTACTGAAGAAAACGAATTTTCTTCTAATGATGATGAGATGAATGAGCATCATTTAACAACAGATAGTGATTTAGAAACTGAACTTAATAGTTTAAAAACCAAAAGAAAAAGCGTTAAATTTAAGGAAGAATATGTTAAAAATGATGTAATTTTAAGTGTGAATCATTTAAAACAATATTTCTTTTTTGGAAGTGGAGTTAAACGCTATAAGTTAAAAGCGGTTCACGATGTTTCTTTTGATGTTAAAGAAGGTGAATGTGTTGGTCTTGTTGGTGAATCAGGATGTGGAAAAACTACAACTGGGCGTTCTATTATTAGACTTTATGATATTACTAGCGGATCTATTTATTATAAAGGTTATAGAATTTCGGCAGGGTCAAGATGGAACGAAAAAGAAATTAAATACACTAAAATACACCTTAAAGAAAAACTTAAAGAACTTAAAAAACAACTTAGTAATGGGGAAATTACTCAAGAAGTTTATAACGAATTAAGTGAAAAAGAAAAAGCTAGAGCAAAAGATATTATTGCTGTTCAAAAGGCAAAAATTGCTCAAATTAATTACGATAACTCTCGAGCTGGTAAGACAAATTCAGTTGAAGAGCTAGTTGTTACACTTAAAAAAGAAGTTCAAGAACTTAAAAACGCTAAACAAAAAGAAGAAAAAGAGTTTATTGAAGCAAATAAAGCCAAATTAAGTGAAGAAGAATTAAATGCAGGTTTAGAAAAAATCGCGCAAAACTACGCTAAAATTTCTCGTCTTGAAGGTGAAATAGCTCATTATTCAGATAGCAAAAATAAAGCTAACTTGTTAAGCGAAATTCAAATGATTTTCCAAGATCCAATAGATTCTTTAGATCCTAGAATGACTGTTGAATCAATTATTAGTGAAGGTTTAATTATTCAAGGTAAAAGAAATAGAGAAGAAAATCATAAGGTTGTTGTTGAAGCTTTAAATAAAGTAGGGTTAATCGAAGATTACGCTAATCGTTATCCTCATGAATTTTCAGGTGGTCAAAGACAAAGAATTGGTATTGCCCGTGCTTTAGTTATGAATCCAAAACTTCTGATTTGTGATGAACCTATTTCTGCACTTGACGTATCAATTCGTGCACAAATTATTAATCTTTTGAACGAACTTAAAGAAGAGATGGATTTATCAATGCTTTTTATTGCTCATGATTTATCTGTTGTTAAGTATTTTTGCGATCGAATTGCTGTTATGTATTTTGGAGAAATTGTTGAACTTACAACTAGTGATGAACTCTTTAAACATCCATTACACCCATATACAAAATCACTTTTAAGTGCAATTCCTAAGCCAAATCCATTAACAGAAAAAGAAAGAGTAAGAATTGTCTATAATCCTCATGAAGTTCATGATTATAGTGTCGATAAACCAAGTTTTGTTGAAATTCGACCAGGTCACTTTGTACTTGCAAACAAGGCTGAAGTTGAAAAATATAACAAAGAAATGGAAGAAATCGATGCTAGACTTGCTGAAGAAGCTAAAAAAGTTCAAGCAGAAGAAATTATTGAGAAAGAAGAATCTTTAGAAAAACACGAAACTAAGGCAGAAGAAAAAGATAACTCTTCTTTAGTTAATACAACTCAAGAGAATTTAGAGGAAGAAGATAACTTAACAAAAGAAATAAAGGTAGAAGAAAATAAAAAAGAACCTTCTGAAACTTTGTTAAAACAAAGATCTGGTGAAATTAAAAAGGTTTACCATGTTAAAAAAGTCGATGGTAAATGGGAAATAATTTTAAAGGATGGTCTAAAAGTTATTAAAACTTTCTCAACTAAGAAAGAAGCTGTAGAATTTGCAAATAACCTAGCAAAATCTCAAAATGGAACTGTTTTAGTTCATGCTTCTAAAGGGAAAAATAAAGGTAAATTTATTAAATAGTTAAATTTTCTGTAAATTTTCAATTAATACTAACCACTTAGGCTTTTGTTCTAGGTGGTTTTTTCACCGATTTTGTCGCTTTTTGGTGCCAAATATTAACATAGTATTAAGACTCACTTTATTTTTTATTATTTATAAGCTTTCGGTTGTTATCATAAAAAATATTTATTAGTGGGGGAAAATACGATGAAAAAGAAATCACTTTTTGTGCTTAGCACATGTTCATTTTTGTTATTTGGTACATTAGTTTCGTGTTCAAATGAAATTACATCGTTTGTACAAGCATTCTTAGTTAAAGAAACAACAAGTAGTGACTATGATATTGTTGGCCTTGATACTACAGGTTATGCTCAAGGTCGCAAAGTAACTTTTGGCGTAGTCGTGAAAAATGGTCAAAAAGTAATTAGTGAAGTGAAAGCAGGAAGTGAAACAGTAACTCATGAAGGTGGTAATGTTTACACTTTTGTAATGCCAGCAAAAGATGTAACTATAGAAGTAATTTTGGCTGATTTAGAACCTGAAAAAACAGATGAAGTTCTTGGACTTGCTGATGCGTTAGAAAAAGCAAGCGAAGGAGCGAGCTTTGAAACTGTTTTTGTCGAAAAACAAACTTATATTAATAATTCAGGAGAAGTATCTTCTAAAAGTCGTTACGCTAGAAAAATTACTAGCAATGCTACTAGTGAATATAATTTAGTGACTAGGTATGAATCAAAATATGATTCTAATGTAGAAAATTTTGAAAATGATGTTCCAATTGATGTTAGTGAAACTGAAGCTGAAACGATTACGATGTATTCAAAAATACCTGATACAACAAATTTAGGAACAACAGCATTAGGTATAGACAATGTTATTCACTATTATGATGTTTTAGATAGTGCTACTGGTGTAAATCTTGATTGGTATGAAACATTTAATAATCCTTTTAATTTATTAAGTGCTACGGATTTTGTTGAAGATGAAACAGAAAAAGGCTTGTTCCATTTAAAAACTGAAGATATTAAAAATCGTCTTGTTTGCGATGCTTTAGCTTTAATTGTTTTTGGTGATATTCAACAACAATATACAGTTAAGGAATTTTCAGTAAAAGTAGTTGATGGTAAATTTACAACATATTCTGGTCACTTTGCTGATCCTCAATTTGAATGGTATCGCTCTGACGTTTCATTTACTGGCGAGTTTAAAGGGTTCGGGAGCACCGTTTTTGAAGCACCAAAACCAGTTGAAGCAGCTTCTGATGCAACTTTTGATGAAGCGATGTCCAAATTAAAAGAAGGAAATTATACTGTTTCTGTAACTGAAGATTATACTAGCTTTTTTGGAAGAACGGTTGACGTAACAAAAGGTTATAGCGATGGTGGAGATTCTTTCTTACAAGAATTTTATGCTACAAATGCCGATATGAGTACTGCTGAGGCTTATGAAGCATACTATTATCTTCAAAAAAGTGAAATCGGCTGGGGCGATATCGAAGAATTTTCAATTCAACGTGGTGTAAAGATAAAAGAAGAATACTATACATTTAGTAGTGACTTAGAAGACGTAAAAATTAAGGATGATTTATTGCCAACTTTTGCTTTAAGTTCCGCTTTATTTGACAAGAAAGACAATAAATATACTCTAAAAACAAGTGAAAATTTACCATATTATACAATGCTTGGAAAAGAAGAAGTTTTCTCGCCATTTACATCTTTATCAATTCGTAACTTAGAAATAACATTTGGCGAAGATAATGTTACTTTTGTTGCTGATGATAATTATGGAACGATTACAACTGTTGAATATAGTAAGATTGGAACAACAACAGTTCCTGAAATTACAATAAAAACAACAACAGATGATCTTAAAACTTGGGAAGATTATTTTAAAACCGAAGATGATGTTACTTTGGCTAATAACACAATTCCAAGTGAAATTATGAATCTTGTTCCAACTCCAAAAGTATCATTTGGCGGAAATGTTACTAATGTTGCTCCTAATTATGCAGAGGTAGATGAAAAAACTGGAGCAAGAACAATGCAGATTGTTTGCGCGCTTGATGATGTAGGTGATTATGTTGACCTTCAATATGACGATTTACTAGTTTATTTCTCACAAGCAGTAACTAAAGAAGGATTTATCTACGATGAAAGTAATACTTATGAATATGCTTTTATAAAAGAAATGAATGTTTTAGGAGTTGATTCGACAGTAGAAATTTCTTTTGGAGGAAATGGTAATTACTTTGTTGTTCAATACGATATTGCGCCAATCGTAGAAGAGAAACCTGAAGTTTAAAAAGCGAATAATTTCTCTAAAAACCTTGCAGATCTCGTATATTTTCCTATATAAGCTTCAAGACTAGCACCAAAGACTAGTCTTGAAGCATCTTTTTTTCTAAAAATTAATTAAAAATAAGAAAATGACCTTAAGCACGTAAATTCTTAAGGTCATTAATGTATTAAAGTCTTAAAGTTCCATCACTACAAATAATTTCATTATTAGTGATTTCAGTTTCTTCGTGCCAACTTCCAAGTTCACCATGAAGATTAATCTTTTTAAATTCTTCAATTGTTCCTTTATAATGGACAGTTAAACTTGGTTTATCACTTAATTCAGAATACATAACTCTAAAAGCCGAATTTATGTCTTTAATAGAAGTAGGTAGATAAATAGTTAAAAGATTATTTTGATAAGCAAAAGAATCGACATATAAATAAGTAGTACCACTAGGAACATGATATTCAGTCTCTTCTTTTCCAAAAGGATAAGAAAGTAGCTTTTTATTTTCGCCTTTAGTAAATAAAACGTTATCAATTATTTCAAAATATGGATTGTTGCTTGAGACTTTAAAATTATCTGTATAACCAAGTCGAGCAATTCCAGAAAAAGGATTATAACCAATATTTTTTAAAGTTGAAGGAAGAGAAATTAAATTAATGTTATTAGCTCTAGAAAAAGCAAAACTTTCAATAGTTTCTAAGCCTTCATTAAACTTAACACTTTCTAAAGAAGAGCAAAGTTCAAAAGCACTTTGTGAGATAGTTTTGAGTGAATTAGGTAAATCTAAGCTTGTGATTGAAGTAGAGATAAAAGCTTGTTCACCAATACTTTCTAAACCTTCTTTAAAAGAAACCGTTTTTAAATTTCTACAAAAATAGAAGGAATATAAAGGGATTTCTTTTAAAGTAGAAGGAAAAGAAGCTTTTTCTAAAGAAGTTTGATAAAAAGATCCATCTCCAAGCTTTTCTAAACCTTCATTTAAATTTATCTCTTTTAAAGAGTGAATATTTCTAAAAGCATAATCTCCAATCGACTTTAAAGTTGATGGAAAGTTAATGCTAGCTAGCTTTGATGAATCAGTAAAAGCATAATCTCCAATTGAAATTAATCCTTCTGGTAAAGTTACACTTTCTGTGTTTAAGCAATCATTAAAAGCATAGTTTTGAATATTTTGAGTGCCTTCTTTTATTACAATATCCCTTTCTTTATAAGCAATTGGCATTTTTATTAAAGTTGTTTCATCTTTGCTATATAAAATTCCATCAAGAGAAGTAAAAGAAAGATTATTTTCATCAACTAAAAATTCTTTTAAAGATCTTAAACCATTAAAAGCTTCATCATCGATCTTTTTTATATTTGCGCCAAGTTTTATTCCTTCAATATCTTGATTTAAAAATACTGAAGCTCTAATTTCGCTTACTTTATATGTTTTTCCATCAACTAAAACTTCATCAGGAATAATTAAAGGATTAGGAATAACTTCCGAAGTGCTTTTAAATGAAGTAATTGCAACCTCATTATTATTAATTACTTCATAAGTAAAATCAGATTGGTTAGTAGTTACTTCTTTAAAAGTTACATTTAATATGTTTTTCCCTTTTTGAACAACAAAAGTATAATAATTCCCACTTTTTGTAAGATTAGTATCGTTTAATTTTGCACTTTCAAAGACATAACCAGTTTCAGCTTTTATATCAACAGTGATCGTATCACCTTCTTTAACTTTGTCGCTAAAATTAGAAGAAGTGATTTCAGCACCATTTAAAAATGCTCTCACATTGCCTTTTCCAACAATATTGATTTCAAAAGAAAGTTCTATAATCTCTTCGTTTTGACTGTTGTCTGGATCAGGAGGGGTAACACTTTCTGAAATAGAACAAGAAGAAAGAAGGAATGAAGATGAAAGAAGGGCTAATAAAATAAACCTTTTTTTCATAATTAAGCAATTAGTCCTTCTAAAGTGGTTGAGCCAACATTACTAAAATCAAGAGTGTATGTGCCAGTATAAATCATTCCATCCAATGATTCGTTAAAAACATAACGAGCGCTAATTGATGAAAGACTACCATTATCATCTAGTTTAATTCGATATTCATAAATAGAATCTTGTCTTTCAGAGTAAAATGGAGGGTATCTTAAAAGGAAGCAATCATTTAATGAGCTAACTTGATCTTCTTTTGAAACATAGCTATTACTTGCTTCATCATATTCAAAGAAAGTTCCTGAAACATCGCTAATTATAGGAAGATAGTCTTCATAAAGATAATCCCCGCAAAATCCTTGAGCATAGCCATAAGTTCCATCTTCATATTGAAGACCGCCTTCTCTAATAGTAAAAGAGTCAGTAGTAGCATCATAAGCATATGGATATAAATGCATATCGCCAGTTGTTTCACTATCTCCTTTAGGAGCTAAATAGAAATCACGATCCTTATTAAAAGAAGTTGTTTCGCCTTCTTGAACCTTGTGATAGTAGATTTCTTTACCAGTGAAATAATAGTGTTTCTCTTCTTCGCCTTCTCCGAAAGTACCTTCAATTTGATTTTCGGTTTTATAAGAATCATTTACTTTTAAAGTGAAAGAAGTATCCTCTAATTTTTTAAATGCATCGCTAACTTTTTTAGAGTCTTCATTTTCTTCATAAGCAACAAGATGACTAATAGGTTTTGTTCCTAAATTAGAGAAAGAAAAGGTGATTGAATTAGTAATTAAACTAGAATCTCCAGTAATGCTATCTAAAGAAGAAACAGGGCTTAATTCAATATTAAACTGCGTAAAAACTCCATTATCTGCACGAATATAAGCTTCTGTTGGTAAAGCGGTTGCCCCTGAATTTAAGGAATATAAAAGAGTACTAGCAATAAGTCCAGCTTTATCTAAATTTAAATCATATTTTGTAAAAGCATTAACTGATTCATCAAGAGTAAAATCATCTTCAATCAATAAGCCAAAAACATTGTTAAAACCATTATCGCCAAAAGTTAAACCGCCATTTGTGGAAGCCATTGAAGAATTATAATTTCTTCTTACAACGTTTGTATAGTCGATAACTTCTTCATAAGCATAACCATTTTCATCTTCAAAATAGGTATAAGGACCTTCAGCAGTAATAGTGACACCTTCAACTTCACGATAAGAATATTTATAAAATGCTTTTTCTTCTCCGCCATTATAAGCAAAGTTAGAATGGTAAAGATTTGTTTCAAGTGGTTCGCCTTCAATAAGATAATTACCAAAAGCGTCCTCATTATATTCATAACGAGATTGTGTGATGTTGCCTTGCATTGAAAAACCAATTAAAAGTTTTTCCATATTGTCTTTTAAAACAGGGTCTTCAAAATTTTCAACTTCGCTTACTTCACTTGGTGTTTCATCGCTAGGATTATTTTTATCATCATCGTTTGTTTCAGGAGTTGTGGAACAAGCAGCTAAGCCAAGAAGGGCCATTAAAGAAACTAATAATAAACTTTTTTTCATAAGTGTTATTCTCCTTCATTTGCAATAACAATATCAAATGGAGTCTTTGAAGCTCCTAAATCAGTGAACGTAATTTCAAATAAGCCTGAATAGCCAACATGGTCTTCATAATTAACATCAATTCGATCAATACAAGTTTCATCTTCATTTACATACACTTTTACATCGGTTACATAACCACTATCAATAGGAGTAAAAGTATCAAAAGTTGACATGAATAAATCACGAACTATATATGGAAGGTTATCATCATTTGGTGAATATGAACCATCTTCATTTAAAGTGAAAATGTTAGCGTTAAGATAATTAAAATTTAAGCAAGCGTCTTCATAATAGAAGCGATTATCAAGATTTGAATAACCGCCTCTTGAAAATACTCCGGTTGTTTCGTTGACGGTATAGATTCTCATAGGAGCAGAAGCGGTATTAATTCTTAAAAAGAAATCGCTAGCAGTAGGTTTTTGAGGTGTTTGATATGCTTGATCTGGTGGTAAGGTATAGGCTTGAGAATAGATTCCTCCTCCTACTTGGCCACCAAGTTGATAAATTGTTAGGTAAGTATCTTCTCCAACATATTCGCCATCAATATAAGGAACAATTCGACGAGTCATTGTTAACTTGTCTTTTGTTCTCATATTTTCTATCGCTTTTTTAAGAGGGGCATTCTCTTCTTTTTCGCTTTCAACTTTCATTAAATCAGAGGCATTAGCAGTTCCAATTTCATTAAACTCCATATCAACTTTATAGTTATAACGAACATATGTTTGATGATATGGTTCGCCTTCAGTTGGAACAGTGGTGCTGATTTTTGAATCAATGTTACGTGAAACAAAACTTGCCCCATTTAAAGTTGATTCGGTAAAGTCAAATACGCGAGTATCATAACTTATGTTATCTTGATAGCCATCAAGAAGTGAAAATAATCCATCAAAGATAATGTTTGTTTTCTCATTTGTTAAAACAAAGCCATCTTTAGTTTGAGTAAGATCATTTCGTTGAATTAATCTAAATGGGTTAATTAAATTATTTGTTCCATAAGGAATTAAATCACCGTTTTGATCAACAGCTAAATCTGTTTTTAAAGTATTGTTATAATCTAGATATTTTAAAGCAGCATAGCCATCAAGATTATAGGCATTTTCACCCATCAAATAACCATCATAACTTTTACCATTAGTATCAGTCATTACTTCATAATATCTTCTATCTAATCCTGTATAATCTTCACTATCTTGATAAGTTAAATCAAATTTATAAGTAGTAGTTTTGCTTTCAAGTTTTTCATCAGGAACTTGATAATTGTTATCGGTAAAATAGCTTTCTGTAATTTCAAATGTGCCAGTTGTTCTAAATCCTTTTCTTAATTCAGTAAGTACATTATTAATTGAAATTGGCGTAATAGGAGTTTCAGTATTATTTGAATCATCCTCTGGAGTAGATGGAGTTTGGTTGCAACTTGTTGTAACTGCAACCAAACTTAGCGCCAATAATGATATATATTTTCTTTTCATATTATGTCCTTTCTATCAAAAAGCCTGCAAATCTTACTTATTTTTAAAATTCAAAGGTAAAAGTAACATCCTCATTAGGCATTACGTATTTATATGTATTCAAAGGCGAACCATCTGGTGATATAGTTGCTCTTTCAGTAACTTCAGTGCCATTTGCAAAAAGTTTAAATGTTGCTCCGCCTTGCACCCAAATATCAATATAAATTGTTTCACCAGTAGGAACATCACGGGCGATTTTTGCACCTATCCAAGTTAGGGAAGAATCATAGACACTAACTTCTATATAGCGATCACCAACATTAGAATCATCAAATGTAATATCATGTGTTCCAGAATCTTCTGAGAAAACAAGTTCTAAATTAGCATCTTTATTAGGCATTTTAAATGCATAGTAATCTTTGCCATCTGATGTTACTTTTTCGAGCTCTTTTCCATCTAATGTCGCACCATCGAAGACATAATCTTCTAAAGTTCCTACTTCCATATAAACTGTATCTAAAGGATTAGCTCTCGTAATTGAAACTCTTAAATTTTTCCAATCATAGAATTTAACATCGGCTAAATCTTTAAGCGAAGCCGGTGTAGTTGAATATGAGATGTTATATGTTTTGGTTATGTCAGCCCATTCAGCTGTTAAAGTTAAGCTAGAAGAATGAGTGAAGGTAAAAGTATATGTATTTCCTTCAATAGTTCCATCACCAATTTCGCCATTTTCTTTAACAGAATAAAGAGCTAAATTGGCGTTATTTGGATAGAAAACTGCTTTAACTTTTTGATTACGAACCGCTTTTGTAATTTCTAAATTATTTTCATCAAAGAATGTACATGTTTCTTTTCCTGTAGGAGTATAGAGTAAATCGTATTCAATATTTTTAGTTGTTGCGACAATTTTTGTTCCGCCATCTGCAACAGTAAATTCAGCGATTCCATGTTCATCAAGTGTAACTGGTGAGCCGTTTACTGTAACTTCGTCAAGTTCACAAACACTCTTCCAATTATCCATAATGTAAGCTTTTAAATATAATTTTGTTCCTGTTTTAAAGATTGTTGATAAAGGATTATATTGAGAAATACTGACTAAAGAATTGTCATTATTTACTCCTTGACCAATTTCAATTTTGGCGCCTTCCTCAGCTTCAAAAGTTACTAAACCTCCGTCAACGTCATATTGTTCAGTTTCAATTTTTAAAACTGAATCTTCATAAGGAAAGGTAAAATCAATAGAATTGCCATGTGTTTCAAGTGGTTCTTCATTTAAAAAAGCACCTGTCATTTCATAGCCAACATTTAATGTTATTTCAACATGGATTGAAGTACCTTCTTCTATAGCGTTTAATTGGACTTCTTTATAATCATTATTACTATTCATTACAAAGATTCCACTAAGAGCAGCCTTATCATAATCTAAAGTCAAGGAGTGAGCTTGAAGTTCACTAATTGTAAGTGTTGAATCTTTTGCAGGCATTGCAAACATATAATAGCCTTCTTGAGAAGTTATGGCTTTACCATTTAATCGTACTGAAATAAGAATAGTAGATTTAAGTCTTAAAGTATAAGATTCATTAGGAGCTAATTGATATACATTATTTGCTTCAGGCAATATTTCATTTTGCTGAGAATCCATTAAGGTAACAATTTCAGCGTTAACTTCATTTTCAATTGTTAAAGAGTAAGTATCTTTAGGAGCATCAGCGATTGAAACTGTTAATGTAACATCTGCTTTACCCATTAAGAAATAATACTCTGTAGAAGAAGATGATAAAACATCGACACCTTTAACGTTTGTCGAAATTCCTTTAATTATTTTTTCGTCTGGAACAGAAAGAACTGTAATTGTTACTTTATCTCCAGGTTTTGCGGAGTATTTATCTAATTCAAGCACTACACCATTAGTTTCTCCTATAGTTATTGAATAAGTTTCTTCAACTGGAGTAGAAGGTGTATCATCTTCATTATTATCTCCGTTTTGCTCCGTGTCATCCGTAATTGGATCAGTATTATCTGGAACAGTTGGTTCCCCACAACCAACTAAAAGGGAAAGGGCTAAAAAACTCGTTCCCATGAGCCATCTTTTTTTTCATGGTAAAAATCCTCCCTAAATTTACCTTCATTTTTCTTCACGACGAATGAAAAATTCGGTCTTAAAAACAATTTAATTGTAAAAACAAATTAATTTTCGTCAATTAAAAATGGCTTAAATTAAGAAATTTTAATATTGTGATAATTAACAAAAATTAGTATAAACCCAAAAAAATACGATAAAAGTCGTAAAAAATGTAAACGAAATGTAAAATTTTCCGAATTTTTCAAAAAAATGTAAATTTAAGTATTGACAGAAAGAGGTTTTAGTTTACACTAATAGCCGAAGATTGATAGAGGCGCAGTTTAAAAGAGTAACTTGTGGAGAAGGCATTCTAAGAAACAAGCGAAAGGTATAACTGCCGAAACAACTTTCTAGGCATAGAAGTTGATTGGGCTATGGAAGAATATTCCAATAGACTCCTAGAAATTTATCTAGTGGCGCTATCGGTGTAACTTGAATTATTGAGATTGCATCGAGCGATGCAATCTTTTTTATTTAAGGAGCACAAAAATATGAAAAAGAGGTTTTGTGGACTTTTTGCTTTATTTATAAGCTTATTTAGTCTTTCGTTTTTATCAAGTTGCTCAGAAGCAACTGTTGATAACTCTCGTTTAGTTATTGGAATGGAATGTGGATATCAACCTTTTAACTGGACTACAAGAAGTGAAAGTGAATACACTTTACCAATTGATGGTACAAATGAATTTGCAGATGGTTATGATATTCAAATTGCAAAATACTTAAGTGAAGATTTAGGTAAAGAAGTCATTATTAAACGAACTGTTTGGGATAGTCTTATCACCGATTTAAATGCTGGTAATATCAATATGGTTTTGGCTGGAATGAGTTCAACAGCTGAAAGAAGAGAGCAAATTGATTTTACTGATCCTTATTTAACAAGTAATCTTGCTTTTCTTATTCAAAAAGAAAATATCCCAGAAGGCAATTCGGAAGAAAATCCTTTATCTTATGAAGATTTATTAGCTCTTTTTGAAGGAGAAAGCTTGATTTGTCAAAGAGGAGTTGTTGGTGATGATCTTATTGAAACTTATTTTTCTTCAATAAATTCATCTATTCAACATAATGACCCAGCAAATACTTATCCTCTTGCAGCGATGGATGTTGATCAAGGTGTTTCTTTTGCAATGCCTGCTGAACTTCCAGTTTGTGAAGCAATGGTTAATATTGCTCCTAATAATTTAGGAATTTTATATGTTGATCAAAGTTTTATAAGTGATGTTGATAAGGAAGGTTTATCGGTTTCAATTGGCATTAAAAAAGGCAATGATGAATTAAGAGAAGAAATTAATGCTTCACTTGCTAAATTGAGTAATGAAGATCGTGGAATCATGATGGGAGAAGCTGCTCAAAGAAGTGCTTCAGCTGATGAGAGTGGAGAAACAACTTCTAATCAAAATATGTGGACTTTAATTAGAGATAATTCTGATTTAATTGGAGCTGGTATTCTTGACACAATTATTCTTGCAGTTTTTGGAACTGGAGTTGGTCTTGTTTTAGGTATCTTTATAGCTTATGGCAAAAATATTAAAGTTAAAGAAAGCGACAAAGTTTGGCTTAAATGGGTTAAAAGAGGAACATTAGGAGTAGCTAATATTTATTCAACCGTTTTAAGAGGAACACCAATGATGGTCCAGGCATTAATCTTTAAATATGGTTGTCAAGCGATTGGTTTAAACTGGGGAAATATTATATTTGGAGGAGAAATTGCTAATTTCTTTAATGGCTGGTTTATTGCTGGTTTAATTGTTATTACTTTAAATACCGCGGCTTATATGGGTGAAATTGTAAGAAGCGGCTTAAATGGAGTCGATATTGGTCAAGTAGAAGGCGCTAGAAGTTTAGGTATGTCTTCAACAAGAACCTCAATGACAATTATTTTGCCTCAAGCTTTAAAAAATGCTCTTCCAACAATTGGTAATGAACTCATCGTAAATATTAAAGATTCTTCAGTTTTAAATGTTATTGCAGTTACTGAACTTTATTATCGAATGATGAATATTGCTTCAACTACATTTGCTTTTTTAGATGCTTATATCATACTTGCTCTTGTTTATCTTGTTTTAACTTTAATTGCAAGCGGAGCCTTAAAACTTGTTGAAAAGAAATTAGATGGAGTTAAATTTTCACTTAATCCATTTAGATGGGCTAGAAAAAAGGAGGTCTTTTAAAGATGGAAACTTTATTAAAAATTGATAACTTAGCTAAATTTTTTGGACCAACCCAGGTTTTAAAAGATATCTCTTTATCGGTTAATAAAGGAGATGTTATATCAATTATTGGACCTAGCGGTAGTGGAAAATCAACTTTTTTAAGATGTTTAAATCTTTTAGAAGAACCTACAAGAGGTAAGTTAACTTATTTAGATAAAATTTATTTTAGTGTTAGTAAGTGTAAAGATGATTTTGTTGATTATAAATCTTATCAAGAAGATTTAAGAAAATATGAAGAAAGACTTATTGAAACAGAAGATAATTATGCAATTTATAAAAATAAGTTAATTGAAGATAAAAATAACAAAGAATTTAAGGAAAAATGTAAAAAAGCTCAAAAAGAGTTTAAAGAAGTTAGAAAACATCCAATTTTAAAAAAGGATTATTTCAATAAAGAAGCTTATGAAGAAGCGATTAAAAATTCTCCATCTTTTTCAATTAATCAAAAAGAGATTAATGAAATTAGAACTCATATCGGAATGGTATTTCAATCCTTTAATCTTTTTAATAATTATAATGTTTTAGATAATTGTATCCTTGCTCAAACTAAAGTCTTAAAAAGAAAATATGAAGATGCCAAAGAGATTGCTATTAAAAATTTAACAAGTGTTAATATGCAAGATCGTATGAATTATAAAATTTCCGAGTTAAGTGGAGGTCAAAAGCAAAGAGTTGCGATTGCCCGTACTTTATCTATGAACCCTTCAATTATTTTATTTGATGAACCAACTAGCGCTTTAGATCCGGAAATGGTTGATGAAGTTTTAGCTGTTATGAAAAGTTTAGCTGAAAAAGGTATGACTATGATTGTTGTAACTCACGAAATGAACTTTGCAAAAAACGTTTCTAATAAAGTTGTCTTTATGGAAAATGGCTATGTAGTTGAAAGTGGTTCACCAAAAGAGATATTCGAAAATCCAAAAACTGAAAGATTAAGAGAATTCTTAAAACTTGATAAATAATTAAGAAAAATTCCTGGATAATTCCCAGGATTTTTTCTTAATTTTCTTGCAAATCCTCATTATTTTTCATCTTTTTAATTTTTTTAAAAATTATTTTAAATTTTATGAAATAAACTCCTTTATATTAGTGAAAGGCTAAAAAGCCTTAAAGGAGGTGATAGTAAATTATGAAAAGTAATTTATTTACTTAAAGATGGAAAAAGTGAAATTAAAAAGAATATTTTCCCTCTAATATTCCTTTTTAATTTATATAAAGATTATTTTAGTTTTGAAAATACGCTACCGATATTGTCATTAAAAATTAATTTTACTTTACGTACTATATGTAATTCACTTTTATTGATGATTACAATATTATCTCCATAAAAGTATCTAATTAATCCGTTTGCAGGATAGACATTTAATGAAGTTCCAGCAATTATTAATAAATCAGCTTCTTGAAGAGCAATAAGAGCTTTAGTAATTGTCATATCATTTAATGGTTCTTCATATAAAACAACATCTGGTTTAATGATTCCATTACATTTAGGACAGCGTTCGTTAGGTGCAAGGTTTAAAAACTCATCAAGATTATAGAATCTACCACAATTAGTGCAATAGTTTCTATGAATTGAGCCATGAAGTTCGACTACATTTTTGCTACCCGCTTTTTGATGAAGTCCATCGATATTTTGAGTAATTATCGTGATATGTTTGCCATTCTTTTCTTTATCTGCTAAATATTTGTGAGTTATATTAGGTAAAGCATCTTGATTAATCATAAATTCACGGTAAAATTCAAAAAAAGTATCGACGTGATTTATGAAATAGGAGTGCGAGAGCATTTCTTCATATGGTTTATCATATTTACTTTTGAGTTTATATAAACCTTTTTCGCTTCGAAAATCTGGTATTCCGCTTTCTGTTGAAACTCCAGCGCCACCAAAGAAAACGATATTTTTAGCTTCGTCGATTAATTTTTGAAGTTCATTAATCTTAGTTAATTCATTTTGATCCATATCTAAAATTATAGTTATTTTAAAATTAACTTGATAGTGGCATAATTTTAGCAATGGCGCAATGACGTAATCGGTAGCCGTATCGGTCTCAGAAGCCGATGAACTGAAAAGTTCGTGGAAGTTCGAGTCTTCTTTGCGCCACCATATTTGTACTAACATTTTGATACAAAGCAATGGTCTCAAAATGAAAGATATTTGTCCGAGAAATTGGGTTAATAACTGATAAATATTTTTTGTAAAAAATTATAAAAATTTATTTATTTTTATATAAATTATGTTAAAACTAATTATGAGTAAATTAGTTAACATAAGTGAAGCGGCAAGAATTTTAGGTGTCACGACGACAACGCTTCGAAATTGGGATAAAAAAGGACTATTAAAACCAGATGAGCTTACAAAAGGAAAAGCAAGACGCTATAGAGTAGAATCGTTAAGAAATATTAATAGAAATATTATTTTCACTAAAGATGATCTAAAAACTATTGCTTATGCTCGTGTTTCTTCGCACGACCAAAAACAAGATTTAAATAGACAAGTACAACTATTGGAGCTTTATTGCACAAAACATGGCTATAAATATGAAGTTATACAAGATATTGGCTCTGGAATGAATTATTATAAGAAAGGACTTACTAGACTTATTGATTTAATTTTAGATAATCAAGTTCAAAGATTAATTCTTACACATAAAGATAGGCTTTTACGTTTTGGAGCTGAATTAGTGTTTTCTATATGTGAAGCAAAAAATGTTGAAGTTATCATAATTAATCAGGGCGAAGAACCACCATCATTTGAAGAAGAATTGGCTAAAGATGTTTTAGAAATAATTACTGTTTTTTCAGCACGATTATATGGTAGTCGAAGCAAAAAGAATAAAAAACTTATTAATGACTTGGAGAAGGTAGTTGAAACAGATCTCGCAGAAAATGAAATTAAATCCGAATAATTTTCAAAAAACGTACTTTGCAAAATGTTTTGGCTGTAAACGCTTTGCTTATAATTGGGGCGCTGAACAATACAACAAAAATCTTAGCGAAGGTGTTTTTAAAAATGGATACGATTTAAAAAAGGAATTTAATGCTTTAAAAGCAAGTCAATTTCCTTTTGTTTATGAAGTGACAAAGTATGCTACTCAACAACCTTTTTTGAATTTAAATATAGCAATAAAAGACGCTTGGAAAAATAGAAAAAAGGGTAGGCCAATTAAACTTCCTTTTAAAAAGAAATCAAATCATGAAAGTTTTTATATAGGTGGCGATCAGATTAAAATTCTCACAAAACCTAACTCAAATAAACAATATTTAAAAATTCCTTTACTTGACAAACCACTTAAATTAACAGAAAAATTAAAATATAACGCTAAAATTTTATCTTGCACAATTTCGCGTATTTATTCCTTGTATTTTGTTTCTTTTACTTTTGAAATGTCTGAAGAGGAATTAATGAAGTCAAAAGCAAAACTCGCAAATTTGACTAAAAAAGCAGTTGGAATTGATTTAGGCATTAAATCAACTTTAACGCTTTCTGTACCAATTAATTTACATATGCCAAAGTTGATTAAAAAGGAAAGTAAAAAGCTTATTAAATTTTCTAGACAGCTTGATAGAAAAGTCCATCCAAGAACCAAGGGTGACACTACTAAGAAGTCTAAGAATTATTTAAAAGCTTCGTTTCGTTTACAAAAACAATACTTACGCGTTTTCAACATGAAAAAAGATTTTATTGAAAAAGTGACGTCGCTAATTGTTAAAAATTTTGATTATATTTGTATGGAAGATTTAAACGTAAAAGGACTACTTAAAAACCATCATTTAGCTAAAGCAATAAGCGAAGTTTCTTTTTATATGTTAAGAAAAAAGTTGGAAGAAAAATGTAATATGGTAGGAAAACATTTTCTGTTGGCGGATAGATTTTTTCCTAGTACCAAAACTTGTTCATGTTGTGGTGCTTATAATTCGCGAATAGAATTAAGTAATCGAGAATTTAATTGTGAGTATTGCGAAGTAACAATTGACCGCGATTTTAATGCCGCCACTAACTTATATAATTATTTAATTGAAAAAATAGGTAGAGTTACTGCCGAATTTACGCTTGCGGACTTAACGGCTCTGGAAAATGATTTTTATGTAAATCATTTAACAACCAGTAAGGTTGAAACAAGAAATCAATATAATTTTTATAGTTATTTATAAGAATTTATAAATTTGATGTAACGGCATTTTCTTATTACATATTATTAGAAGATATCTTCTCTAACTTCTATATAGCTGGAGAAGTATTTATGGAAATTAATAGTGGTAAGGCTGAGATTATGGATATAGATAATAGCTTATATGGAATGCTAGTTGAATATTAAATAGTAATATTAATTTATAATTTAGTTTACAATGTTGTTTACAACTTATATAATAAATGAAAATTAATAGGTTTACAATATGGTTGACAAATTAGAAAAATTTGAATCTTTATTAAATTATATGATTCATGAAAAATATTTAGAGAAAAGTGACATCTTATACAATCAAAGGTATGGATTCAATTTTTCTGTAGAAGAATTTAATAATTTTCTGACTTATAAAAAAAACGAAGCAATAAATTTTAATCAACTTCGAAAAGATATTAAACTTAATACTTTTGATGGAAAAAACATATTTTACTTTAATTGCAGAGAATTATTAGACTATTTTCAACTTTATTTAAATTCTATATCTCATGATTTCGAAAAGCACAATAGTTTGATTGCAACTCGATATCAAAGTGAAATAATACGCTCTAGAATTTATTCTGAAATTGAAGGAACATTGTCTATTGAGGCAGTAAATTCAACAAGAAAAAGGATTGACGAACTTACAAGAGAAAAAATTCAACCTCAAAACCTAAATGATCATATTATAAAAAATATGGTTAAAGCAGTTGATTTTGTTTTGACTAAGCCAACATTTAACAAAGAAAATTTATTTAAACTATATTGTATTCTTAGCGAAGGATGTTTAGAAGATGATTATAACTTAAGGTCAGGCGAGTACTATAGATACGATGAAGTTGAAGTAGATAGTTATAACGGTTGTCCTCATGATAAAATCGAAAGTTGTATGGGCTCACTTTTTGAGTATGTAAATAATGAAATATCTAAAGGCGATAGTATGACTAATGTAGTTTTGCCTAATATTGCTCATTTTTATATAGTATATATTCATCCTTACTTTGATTATAATGGGAGAACAGCAAGAATGGTTTCGTTTTGGATAAGCTTATTAGCAAATTCTTTAATGGTCCCTGTTCTATCAGAAGCAATTGATGATACAAAAAACAAATATTATCAAGCTCTTAGAAACACGAGAGACTCAAATAATGATTTAACTTATTTTTTGATCTATATCTTTAAAATTTTAGTCAATCAAACTAATTGCTATAAAAATGTTGAATACGCAGACACAATACTTAAAAACAAAAATATTGTTTTAACAGAAAACGAAAAAGTACATTTAAAGAAGATAATGGTCAATTCAAAAGGCAAGTTTACTTATAAAGATTTTACTTCTTGGATAAAAAACGATATTACTAAGCAAGGCGCTTTTAAGATTTTAAATGAGTTTACTGATTATGGACTTTTAACTGCAAGTGAAGCAAAATCAAAAGTTAAACTTTTCGAAATAAATATTGATATGTTACCTTATAGATTAGAAAAAATCTGAGGCGGGTTTATATAGTGCAATTTTTGAGTTCTATTAATGTCTATATATTTCATCATTTTGTATTTATACGTTCTTATTTTATGAAGATTTTACATAAAATTACTTAAATTATAATTAAAAAGCCGCAAATTTTGATTATTTTGTTATTTTTATTTAAAGATGCTATTGCGAAACTTTACGAAAATAATAAACTTACTACAATAAATATGATATCTAAATATAGAGAATAAAGGTGATTATATATTCTTGATTATCCAAATGATTATTTTTTAATGCCTATTTAAGGATGAGTAGTTTTCAACGTAAACATTAGATAAAAATGAATAAGTAGATAGTTTGTTGATTTTTGTATCTTTTTAATTCGAAACACTAAAAATCAATGAAATATTAAAATTTATTAAGAAATATTAAGATTAATCCAAAAATATTATTACGTTTTTGAAAAATAGATGGTTTCCCCGTGAACCCTATGTTTTTTCCTCTCCTGATCAAGTAGTTGCGAACAATTGCGGTTGGTGCTTCGATGTTGCTGAGCTTATTCGTTTATGGTGCCAAACAAATAATGTTGAATGTAAATATATATTTTTTGAATATCTTTCTAATGATTTTCATAAAACGCATACTCAAGTGTTTGCTAAATGGAATAACAAATGGTGTGAATGTCCTGATAATACATCGCCAATTGTGTTTGGCGAAAATTGCTATGATAAATTTGAAACTTGTATTAATGATTTTGTTAATCTATTTAAGAATTATTTAAAGAATCTACTTGGAAATAAATATGTCTCATCCAATTTACTTGTCAAAGAAATAATTAAACCTTTGATTCCTGGAATGTTAGTTGAAGAATATTTAGAGACTGCAAGAAAGTATTAGCGTTACCAAATTAGAAATAATGATTGAAGATGATTTCTTTCCGAAAGCATCGATAAAATATGCATTTTTAAAGGTCTCGTTTTTCTAGTAAGGGTATCATTTCGTTAGTAGGGGTATCGTTTTGTATTAAAGCGATAGCACAAAGACAGTTTTTAAAAATGGACCTGCAGCAGTTGCTATGGATTTTTAACTATTGTGGAAGACAAAGGTTACTTCGGTTATACCTGCAAAAGATTATATGTAATTTATTGAATGATTATTCTTATTAATTTTTTTAATTCAGTTCATCATCGGCAAAATCAAAAAGTTTTTGAAGATAGTTTTGTTTTGAGTGCAAAACACGTACTACACAAACATTATCATTTTTTATGTAATAAAAAATAAGGTATTTATCACAAATTAGATATCGAAAATTTGTTTTAAAGCGCGAATTGAATTTAACAGGAGAACCTATTTCTAGAAAATTTTCTAATAAAAGTATTCTTTTATAAATCTTTGAAATAGTTTTTATTGCAACAATTTCGTTTTGTAAATCAAAACTTAAATAAGTTTTGATTTCATTAAGATCTTTTAATGCTTTGTTTGAGTAGTTAATTTTTATCATTATTTATTCCGAGAATTTTTGCAGCAGTTTCAGAGTCAACCCATCCTTCGTCTTCTCCGGATTTTTCTCCGATTGAAAGTTCATTCATTAATTTTAATATAGCTTGTGTTTGTTCGTAATCTTCCATATCTACAATTGCATAACGTCCTCTTCCGTTTTTAGTTAAAAAAACGGGTTCGCCAACTGAGATATCTTTTAAGACATCAGTATAGTTTCTTAAATCTGAAATAGGTCTAATATTTGGCATAATTTTCTCCTTTGCTGTAAAAATAGTATCATAATTTTAAGACAAATATAACAGCGGAATATTTAATCCTTCGAATAAAATGCGTTTTAATGATTTTTTTCTCTTTTTAAGTAAATTTCGAGATAAATTTCTTTGTTAAGATTTTGAATAATTAAAATAATGTATTTATTATTGCAACTATAATTGCGAAATAAATTGCATAACAGACAACACATTTCATAATAAGTAAATCTGAATAAATTCTAGATTTAAAAGATTTTTATTGAAAGAATTTTGAACTTTCTGCTTATTCAGCGTGGTTATTTAATCAAGTAATTACTTAAGAAAAACTCGATAAAATAACTCGGAAAATTTTTATCGAAAAGTGTCATATTATAGTGATTGTGGACTTAGAAATGACAAGATAAATGGCAAGATAAAATATACCTTTCGGATATTATTAAATGTTTAGTTAAATGAATTTAATAAGACTTATTTTTTATATCATGTTTTTTTGAAGAAGACAAAAATTTAATCTTTTTAATGTTATGGAATAAGACTAATTCAGTTTTTTGCATAATAGAAAACCGTATAAAAGATGATTATTAAACTGACCATTCAATAATTACGATAAATATCGCAATATTTACTAATAAATATTTTGCAGGAAAAATTGAAATTATAATTATTGGGTAGTAAAATCTTGTGGGGTGAAATATATGAGGAAATTTTTATTTATTACATCATTTGGTTTATTGTTGAGTTCCTTTATTGTGTCGTGCGGAGGAAGCCAATCAAATGAAGATGGTTTTATTACAATAACTTACGAAACTGGTATTGATAGTTATGATTATTCTTTTGAAATAATGATGGGAGAGAGTGCCTTTTTGGATTACCCTGAAAACGGAACAGACAAAGTTAAATATTGGATTGACAAAGAAACTGGGGAAACTGTTGATGATACAGCGCTGCTTGAAAAAGATACAATTTTAATTCCAAAACGGGAGAAGTTTGCTTATTCTGTTTATTTTGATACATTGGATGAAAATACGTCTTTTTATAACTATGTTCCTTTTGGAGAAAGAGTTAGCGTACCTTCAGTTTATAAAGATGATTACGATATAGAAGGCTGGTATTTTAACGAAGAAAAATGGAACTTTGACAATGTAGTAAAACAAGATATGACGCTTACCGCAAAATGGCTAAAAATGGTTAATATCATTTATTTTGATCCAAATGGTGGAACTTGCGATGTCGAAAGTAAAGAAGTCCATCATTATGCAAGTATAGGCGATCTCCCTACTCCAACTAGAGAAGGCTATGTATTTGTTGGCTGGTTTTACGGAGATGTTGAAATTTATGGTTCAACTTCTTGGGAATACTATGAGGATATTGTGGTAAAAGCTGTATGGGCAAAAGAAAAAATCACTGTTAATTTTGATTTTCCTGAAATAGGAGAATTTGATCCTGTAGTTATTAATTATGGTTGGTCTTATGAACTTCCTTATATAAGAAAAGATGGCAAAGAGGTTGCGTGGTATTTAAATGACGATTTAATACCTACTTCTTCGACTTGGTACTATAGCATTGATGACGTTGTACTCACAGGAAAATGGGTTGAAGCTGAAAGCAATGTACATTTCTATTTAGAAGAACGGATGAATGATGGAGAATTAGACAGTTTAGATAGTATTAAATTACGCTTGGGCGACCAAACGAAATTCGAGATTCCTAGTACTTTGCCTGATGGTGAGTTATTTTATGGATGGGCGTATAAAGGAAATATCTTAACTGATGCCGAAGGAAATATGCTAAAACCATGGGACATTGATTTACGTGATGTAAATCTTTATCCAGTAGTAGGAAAAGCAATTAATACTCCTGATGAATTTTTAAATATCGCGTCAAATTTAGATGGAAATTATGTAATTACTTCAGATTTAGATTTTTCAGGATATGATATTAATCCAATCGGAAGTTTAGATGATCCTTTTACAGGCAGATTATTTGGTAACGGACATACCTTATCAAATATAAATATTAGTGAAACTAATAATATTTCGGTCGGTCTTTTTTCTTGTATTGCAGGAGACAATTTGTATGTCGAAAATTTTAATCTAAAGAATATAACTATTGATGCTAGTTACGATAATTTCGTTTTTGATCAACCTGATAATTTTTCAAGTATACAATTTTCATCAATTCTTATTGGCGGATTAGCTGGACATGCAACTGGGACTTTTAATAATATCAACTTAACTGATTGTACTATTGATGTATCTTTTGGTGAAAATTTATCGCCTGAAGAAGATTCTTTTGCTTTTTGGAGCTATTTAGGAGGAATTTTCGGAGGAGTTGCTAGTACTCAATTTAATTCTTTATCAACTAGCGGTAGTTTCAATTTAAATGTTAATGGTGAAATTTTTGATATGTATAGCGGCTACGAAGAAGCATTAAGCTATGGAACATTTTATGGCGGCTATACTGATAATTCAATTTATAATGAATTAAATAAATGTTCTTCAAACGCCAATATTTGGGTAGAAATTGAACCATGTTTTGGTTCGAATTATATCGGTGGCTTCGCGGGCGATTGTGAGCACTCAAGAATTAATTCTTGCAACTTCACAGGTTATTTGTATGCTTCGAAGACTACGAACAACGAGGGTTATTCGGGAATATGCGCCGGTGGTTTTTTCGGAAGGTTACCTTTCGCTGATATTACAAAAAGTTTTTCGATAGGTTCAATTTCTGCTAATAGAATTTTTGATGATGGAAAATGTGGTGGTTTCGTAGGCTATAGTTTTGATCTCAATATCGATTCATCCTTTTCTAATTCTTATGTTGAAATGAAGTTAAAAAGGTACGAATTTCATAACTTTGACAGTGATAAAAGTAATTATGTTGGAGGATTTGCTGGGTGTGCAAGCTACTGTAATATTCAAAACTCTTACGTTGAAGGTAATATTAGCTGTGATATTGAATACATTGATGAAACAACAGGGAATGCTTCAGGTTTTATCGGCAGTTTAACAAGATCTGGACAAATTAAAAATTCGTATGTTAACGTTACAAGAATATCAGGAAATTCTTCGGTCGCTGGCATAACAACATTAAATGACGATAATATTACAGAGGACAATTTAATAGTTGAAAATTGCTTAGTTAATGTTAGGTATGACATGAGAACAAATGGCAAATATAGTGAAACTGTATTGATTGGCGAATATTCAGAAGCAGATAAATATAAACCAAGTGAAGTATATTTCAATGGGGAAATTTATGTTAATAATGTTTCTGTTGAAACCATAAATAACCTTTTACCAGAAAATCTTGACTCATATGATTTTTTCAAGAATGTTCTTTCTTTTGATGAAGACATACGGGATTTAAGTGATTTAGATTTGTATAATTACAAAATGCCAAAGTTAAAGGGATTAAGTTCCATTAACGAGAATCTTATATCTTAATTTTTGAATTTAAATCTTTTCATAAATAAATAGTTGTTTATTTATGATTTATATTTTTCTTGAAGAAAATATTTTCTGTTCTATAAAGTTATTTTATTATTCTTAGATAAACAATTTTTATATTATTTATCATTTTTATCCGTTTTCCCCGCAAATCTCAACTATTTAATGTATATTTAAACTCTAACTCACTATATATTTTGCTTGTTTGAGAATCTGGATTTTCTTTACTTTCTTTTATTGAAGAAGCGTATATAGCGTTTTTGATAACTCCATTCTGATCGTAGTTAAATTCATAAGTAGCACTAGGAGAAGAACTTACTTTAATTTCATGAGTTTCTTCATTTATGAAATATTTAGGAAGGAAGTTATTTTCTTTTCCTTCATCAATGATTCCTTTTAGATATAAAGAATCATATATTAAGTAACTATCATAAAAAGAGTTAACGTATTCTTTTATATAACTAATTGCTTCATTTTCTTCTAAAGAAGAAGTATTAATAAGCACCCCATCTTCATAGTTATTTAATATATATTTACTTGTTTCTTCATCAAGCCTAATATCGATTTTATATTCAAGAGGGTTTTCTTTCATTGAAACTTCAGGTGAATCATCAAATCTTGTTTCGTATAGGAAAGCATATTCACCATTAACTTTATTAAATGAAGAAATAAGATAACCATCACTAGAAGTATCGTTATATTTTGAAGTAGCAAGTTTTAAATCAAAACTTGCTACTTCATTAAAGAACTCATCTTATGACTAACATTTTGATACAAAGTAAATGTTTCAAAATTAACGATATTTGCTCGAGAAATCGGGCATTTTTTATGAAAACATTTTAGTTAGCGAAAACTAACATAATTGTTGTTGCGTATCTATAACAGTGTTATAATAACACCGTTATAGGAGGAATTTAAATGAATGAAGAAATAATGGAAGAGATTCTTAAAGCAGCTAAGGAAGAATTTTTATCTCTTGGATACATTGATGCTTCAATGAGAAATATTGCTAAGAAAGCGAAGCTAACAACAGGATCTTTATATTATCGTTTTTTAGATAAAGCTGAAATGTTAGATGCAGTCGTTGGAAATGAAGCAGAAGAACTTTTAGCAACTTTTAAACAAATTCAAAATGATTTTGCAAAAAAAGAAATAAAGAATCAAATGAATGAAATGACAACTTATACAGAAAATGGGTTACATATTCTTTTAAACTATATCTATGATCATTACGATGCATTTAAGATTATTATTTGTAAAAGTAGAGGCTCTAAATACGAATTTTATCTTGATAGCTTAGTAGATGTAGAGGTAGAAAACACTTATCGTTTCATTAATGAATTAAAAGCTAAAAATATAAAAGTTAAAGAACCAAGTGAGGATTTGATACATATTTTGTGCACGTCATTTTTTGCAAGTATTTTTGAAGTAGTTCACCATGATATGAAAAAGGAAGAAGCATTAAAATACGCTGATGAAATTTATGCTTTTAACCAAGCTGGATGGTCTGTTTTATTAGGTTTAAATTTTAAGGAGAACTTATGAAAAAAGAAAAAGCATTTCCACGCTTAATGCATTATGCTGGCAAGCATAAAGTCCTTACATATTTATCGCTCATTTTATCGGCAATTAGTGGAGTTTTTGCCATAATGCCATTTGTTTATATTTACTTTATTATTCGTGATGTAGTGCAAGTTGCACCAGATTTTTCAAAAGCTACTAACTTGGTGTTTTATGGATGGATGGCTGTCGTATTTGCTATTCTTGCTATCCTTATTTATATTGGGGCTTTGATGTGTTCACATATTGCAGCTTTTAGAATTGCTGGAAATATGAGAATAGAAGCAATAGAACATCTTACAAAGATACCAGTTGGTGAAATAGAAGAGGAAGGTAGTGGTAAGCTAAGAAAGATTATTTTAGATTCTAGTAGTGCGACTGAGACTTATTTAGCCCATCAACTTCCTGATATGGCTCAAGCCATTCTTATGCCTTTAGCTATTATAGTTATATTATTTATATTTGATTATAGGCTTGGTCTTGTTTCTTTAATTCCAATTATCCTTGGATTCTTATGCATGTTTAAAATGGTTGGTCCAAAAATGAAAAATGACATGGCTCAATATCAAAATGCTATGGAAAGTATGAACAATGAAGGTGTTGAGTATGTTAGAGGAATTCCTATTGTTAAGACTTTTAATCAATCAATTTATACTTTTAAAAGATTTAAAGGGGCGATTGATAATTACTCTAACTTTTGCATTTCATATACAAAGAGATGCAGAGGTCCGATGATTGCTTTTGAAATATGCGTGAATTCCGTTTTTGCCTTTCTTATAGCAATGGCTCTTATTGTGTCTGGCGTTAAGGCGACCGACCAAACGTTTATTTTAAATTTAATTTTCTACATAGTTTTTACTCCGATTATATCAACAACCCTTTTAAGAGTTATGTATATGTCTGAAAATACAATGATTGTAGAAGATGCATTAAATAGAGTAGATTCAGTTCTATCTATTGAACCATTAAAGGAAACCTCTAATCCTTTAAAGCCAAATGGAGATGAAGTGAAGTTTGATAGTGTCTTTTTCAAATATAAAAATAAAGAAAAATACGCATTAAATGATATTAGTTTTATTGCAAAAGAAAATTCGATTACCGCTCTAGTAGGTCCTAGTGGCGGAGGCAAAAGTACTATAGCTAGTCTTCTTAATAGATTTTATGATGTGGAAAAAGGCTCTATTTCTATCGGTGGAGTTGATATAAGAAACATAAAAAAAGAAGATTTGATGAATGAAATTAGTTATGTTTTTCAGGATTCAAAACTTTTAAAAAATACTATTCTTGAAAACGTAAGAATGGGTAAAAAAGATGCGACTTTAGAAGAGGTTAATGAAGCTTTAAAACTCGCTCAATGCAATGACATAATTGCTAAACTTCCTGATGGGTTAAATACTATTATTGGCGCTAAAGGAACATATTTATCGGGCGGAGAAATGCAAAGAATATCTCTTGCGCGAGCAATTTTAAAAAATTCTAAAATTATTATTTTAGATGAAGCTACAGCTTTTTCTGATCCTGAAAATGAGTATTTAATTCAAAAAGCATTTCAAAATCTAAGCAAAAATAAAACAGTCATTATGATTGCCCACAGGTTATCAACAATAAAAAATGCTGACAAAATCCTTGTTGTTAACGATGGAAAAATTGTTGAAGAAGGAACTCATGATTCATTGTTAAAAGAAGATGGAATTTATACAAAAATGTGGAACGATTATCAAAAATCAATCAAATGGAGGGTTAAAAATGCTTAAATATCTCATGCATAAATTTGCTTTGACCGAACAGGGTGCAAAAGATTTTATAAAAACTCTATTAATGAACGTATTAAGCAATATTGCTTTGATGATACCAGTATGGCTTTTATACATTTTAGTAGACGATCTTCTAGGGGAAGGAATTCCGGCTAATCATTATTATTTGTTTATTTTTGGATCTTTAGGAATAATCGTTGCGTTAGGATTAATTTACTATATTCAATATCACTGTTCTTATTTCCTTACTTATAAGGAAAGTGGTAAAAGAAGAATAGCTTTAGCCGAAAGATTAAGAAAATTACCTTTATCGTTCTTTTCACATAAAGATTTGACTGATATGACTCACGTTATTATGAATGATGCGACTGCAATTGAGCAAAGTTTTTCGCATTTTATGCCAAATTTTTATGGTTCAATGCTTTCGACGATTATAGTAATGATTCCTATATTTATTACTGATTGGAGGATGGGTCTTGCCTCTTTATGGGTAGTTCCGGTATCTATACTCATTGTGTTTGCTTCTAGAAAAGCACAAAACTATTTTAATAGGAAGAAAGACAAAGCTGATTTAGAGCTTCAAAATAATGTTCAAGAGTGCATTGAGACTATAAAAGATTTAAAAGCTACTAATTCAGAAAAAGAATATATGAAAAAAATTAAAACAAATGTTAGATTAGTGGAGAAATTTCATATTCAGTCAGAATTAGGCGTAGCTTTATTCGTGGTAACTGCTCAGATGATTCTGAAATTTGGCATTGCTACAACAGCTTTAGTATGTTCAATTCTTCTTATTGACGGTTCGCTTGATATGATGATTTTCTTTATGTTCTTACTCCTCGTTTCTAGATTTTATGAACCTATGGCAATAGCACTTCAAAATTTAGCGGCAATAAACTCTACTTTTTTGAATATAGAAAGAATGAATGAATTTTATAATTGCCCAATTCAAACTGGCAAAGATGATTTTAAGCCTAACAATTATGATATTACTTTCGAAGATGTGAAATTTGGATATGACAAGGATGAAAGTGTAATTAATGGTGTTTCCTTTACTGCTAAACAAGGTGAAGTAACTGCGCTTGTTGGTCCAAGTGGATGCGGGAAATCAACTATATCAAAACTTTGTTCTAGATTTTGGGATGTTGATGATGGAACTATTAAACTTGGAGGAGAAGTAATTAAAAATATTGATCCAGAATGTCTTTTAAAAAACTATTCTATAGTCTTCCAAGATGTGAATTTGTTTAACAATACAATAATGGAAAATATCCGTATTGGTAAAAAAGATGCGACAAATGAGGAAGTTATCGAAGCAGCTAAAAAAGCAAATTGTGATGAATTTGTATCTAAACTACCTGATGGTTATAACACATATATAGGAGAAAATGGTGCTGAATTAAGCGGCGGAGAAAGACAAAGAATCAGTATAGCTAGAGCTTTATTAAAAGATGCTCCTATAGTGTTACTTGATGAAGCAACTGCATCATTAGATGCTGAAAATGAGACGATAGTTCAAGAAGCTATCTCTAATGCTACAAAAGGTAAAACTGTTATTGTTATTGCTCATAGGATGAGGACTATTGAAAATGCTGATAAAGTAATTGTTTTGAATGAAGGAAAAGTTGCAGAAGAAGGTAATCCACAAGAATTAATCAAGAAAAATGGTCAATTTACAAAAATGGTAAGTTTGCAAAAAGAATCAGCAAATTTTAATATATAATTCGTAATTAATAATAAGAAAATAGTCACCTGGTTTTTTTAGCTGGATGACTTTTTTAGATAATTGGACAAGCTATATAAACTCCTGACATTATTAAATGGATTTATACTCGATAATTAAACAACTTCAAATATAGACAAAGAAGTGGCATTTGGCATTTATTAAGGGGTTTCGTTTATCTAGTAGGGGTGTCATTTTGTATTAAAGCGATGAAAAAAAGACATCTTTTAACTAACATTTTGATACAGAGAATAGTATCAAAATTAGTGATATTTATTTTAGAAATCGTGATTTTTTATAGATTGCGTTTTTCTAGTTGAGCACTATGGCAAAGATATTTTTAGTATTCAAGATAACTATATTTTGGCTTACTATTCCTTTTAATGAAAAAGTCCTAAGCAAGATTGATGTCGGTGTAAATGTCGGTGTAAATGTCGGTGTTAAAGAAATGGAGTTTCAACAATTATTCTAACTACTGAAAGAAACTATCCTACATATAACTTTTATCTTAAAAATGAATTTATGGAAGCTAGAAGCAACGTTATGTTCTTTAAAGATGTCGGCTAAATTGATTTTTACTTTAATTAATAATTCTCTTAGATTATGATTTTAAAGAAAGAAGGTGATGAATTTGAGAATTTAAGCATATTAATTAACTAGACTTATATAAAAAAAGGAGTTTTAAAATGCTTATAATTTCAAATTTATCATTAATATTAAAAAAAGATTTAAGAGTTTTAATTAAAGATTTTTCTTTAACTGTAAATAAAAAAGACAAAATAGGAATAATTGGGGAAGAAGGAAACGGCAAATCTTCTCTTTTAAAAGCGATTTATAATCAAGAAGAAGCTTCTAAATATTTAGAAATTAAAGGAACTATCAATATTAAAAACGAAAAAATCGGCTATCTTCCTCAAATGGTTGAAAAAGAATTACTAGAAAAGTCGGTTTATGAACTACTTAACGAAAAAATCGATTACTCGCTTTTAGATTATAAAAAGTACTATTTTTATATCGATAAATTCAATTTAGATGAGGAAAAGTTGTTATCTAGTAGTTTACTAGTAGGTAATTTAAGTGGCGGAGAACGAATTAAACTGTTTTTACTTATTGAACTTATGAAAGAACCTACCGTATTACTACTAGATGAACCAAGTAATGACTTGGATCTTTTATCTTTAAATTTATTAGAGGAACTGATTATAAATTTAGATATACCAGTTATATTTATTTCACATGATGAGCATTTCTTATCATGTTGCGCTAATAGAATTGTCCATATTGAATCACTTAAAAGTAAAAGTGAAGCGCGAGTTAGTGTTAAAAACTTGTCATACGATGACTATTATCAAACTCGCGAAGATTTTTTAGATAAAAACATTAGAGAGTTTAATAAGGATAAAGAAAATTTCGAAAAGAAAATCGAAAAATATAATCGTGTATATCAAAGTGTAAATTACGCATTAAACTCAGTTTCTCGCCAAGCGCCAAGTGTGGCTAAAAATTTAAAAGATAAGATGCATTCTATTAAATCAATGGAAAAGCGCTACATAAAAGAAAAGGAAAATTTAACTCAAAAATATGAAGTTGAAGATGCAATTAACCTTAAATTTGACAATCTTGATAAAGGCAGAAGCGGATCTTCAAACTCGAAAATTAACTATTTGGTTGATGCAAATAAAGAAGTTTTAGACTTAAATATTGACTCGTTAAAAGTTAATAGCGAAATTACTTTAATAGACAAACAAATTTCTTTATATATAAAAGGTGCTAAAAAAGTAGCTTTAATTGGTGAAAATGGTGTCGGAAAAACAACATTGTTACGCTTAATTTATCATGAACTTAAGAAGAACACTTCTTTTAAGGTTGGGTATATGTCACAAAATTATGAGGACGAGCTTTTAAATTATTTATCTCCTCTTGATTATTTATCAAAAACATTAAATGTATCTAACAAGGAAGATTTAACTAAAATTCAAACTTATTTAGGATCTTTAAAACTTACATACGAAGAGATGAATAGAAGTATTTCTTCATTAAGTGGAGGCGAAAAAGCTAAGATTTTCTTTGCCAAATTAATTTTAGAAAAAGATAATGTTATGCTTCTTGATGAGCCTACAAGAAATATTTCTCCGCTATCAAATAAAGCGTTTATAAATTCGATTAAAGAATATAATGGCGTACTTATTGCAGTTTCTCATGATCGAAATTTTGTTTATCAGGTTTTTGATGATATCTATGAATTAGATAAAGAAAATGGATTGAAAAAGATTTCCAAAGAAGAGTTTTATAAAAGATATCTTTAGTTTACTCCTTATGGATATACATTCTGGAGATTTCTCCACCATCACATTTAACATCTAAAAGGTACTCCCAGTTATATCTTTCATAAAAAGAAGTGTGGTCAGTTATTAAATATAATGTTGTAATTCCTTTTTGTTTCATATCATTAATTGCGTAATTTAAAAGTGCACCTGCAATTCCTAAATTCCTTCTATTCTCTTCTACATATAGAGCACAAACATTAGGTGATAAATCTTTTCTTTCGTGGAAGTCATTTTCTATTACACCAACGCCACCTATAATAGTTCCGTTTTCAATTGCTAAATACCACATTGGATAAGTAGTAGAAGTAAAACTTTCTTCAATACTTTTTAAATACTCGCTTTCTTCAATGTTCCATTTAGAAGCGAAAAAAGAAGCAGCTTTGTCTTTATATTCTTCGTGATCTTTAATGTTTATAATCTTATAATTCATTTTTATTTTTTCCTTTAAATTTATCTTTATTTATTTTCGCTTATGGCTACCTTTGAAATCAAGATAGTATTAACATGTTGAAATAAATGCTAAAAAACACTTTTAGTAGTTTATTAGTTATTTTCTAGTACTTATTAAGTGAAAAGTAAGTAATAAATTATGATTTATATATTCAATAAGCTTAGTAATAGACTATTTTGACTATTGGTTTTAAATCAGAAAAGCTTCGACGCACCAGAGTATTCATTCTTTCTATAGTAGGGTAAATAACTGGTAAAAAATTTGATTATTAGCGTATTTTATAAGCAATTCACTTTATTAATTGGTAGAATAATATCGATTAGAAATCATGTTAGGAGGCTAACTAATTTATGGAAGAAAAGCGTTATGATGCTTTAGTAATTGGAGCTGGTAATGGAGGATTAACAGCTGCATTACGTTTAGCAAAATCTAACAAAAAAGTATTGCTTGTTGAAAGACATATTTTACCAGGCGGATTTGCTACTGGCTTTATGAGAGGAAGATTTTATTTTGAAGCTTCCTTACATGAACTTTGTGATTTTGGTCATAAGGATAGACATGGCAATTTATATACTTTGTTTGAAGAACTTGGTGTTTTAGATAAATTACACTTTGTTGATGTACCTGAAGCTTTTAAAGTAATTAATTCTAAAACAAAAGAAAGTTATGAGATGCCTTTTGGTGTCGAAAACTTTATTAACAAGATGGAAGAGTATGTTCCAGGATCGAGAAAATCTGTAACAACATTTTTTGAATTAGGAAAAGAAATCTCTGATGCAATGAGATATTTAAATGAGTCTCATGGTAAACCAGATAGTAAAGTTTTAATGAAGAAATATCCTAATTTCATGAGAGTTGCTGTTTATGATGTGGATACAGTTTTAAAGGCGATTAAAATGCCTAAAAAGGCTCAAGAGATTATTACAACTTATTGGTCATATCTTGGTACATCAACTGATAGATTAGGTTTTGTCCATTATTGTATTATGGTCTATCTTTATATAACTTTAAAAGCTCAAGTACCAGTTGAAAGATCACACGAAATAAGCGCTACATTAATTGAAGAAATTAAACATAGTGGCGGAGATGTTTATTTTGGTGATGGCGTAAAAGAAGTTCTTGTTGAAAATGGTGAAGTTTATGGAGCAATTTTAGATAGTGGTAAAAAGATTTTGACAAAACATATCATATCAAATGCTTCACCTGAAGCTGTTTATGGACAAATGATTAAAGATAAGAGTCAAATTCCTGAAGAGCAATTAAAACTTTCTAGTTTTAGAGAACTTTCTGGAAGAGGGCTTTCTATCTTTTTAGGGCTTAACAAAACTAAAGAAGAACTTAGGTTAAATTCATATAGTTATTTTATTTACGATAGTTTAAATTCTAGAGAAGCTTTTGATGCGATGAAAGACATCAATAACTATTCTCAAGTTACTGTTGTTTTAAATAATGCCTTAGAAAATGCTTCTCCTAAAGGTACAACCATTATGTATATGACCTCTCTTTACTTCAGCGATATTTTTGATAAGGTTGTTGATGAAAAGAATTACTTTGATTTAAAAGAAGAAATCGCTAAAGGATTTATTAAACGTTTTGAAGAATCTACTGGATGTAAAATTTCAGATGCAATTGAAGAGATAGAAATTGCAACACCTTTAACTTATTGCCATTACACCTCAACTCCAGATGGAACAATTTATGGTTATTTAACAAGCGGTTTAGATAATATGATGCCAAGATTAACCACAATGTATGATGAAAAAATATTAAAAGGTTTGCGCTTTGCTGGGGGACACGCTATGAGAAGTTCGGGTTATAACTCAGCTTATCTTTCTGGAGACTTAGCAGCAAAACTTACTCTTGGTGATATGAAGGAGGATAAATAAAATGAAGGTAAAGGTTTCATTTTTTGGCTTAAGCGACATGTTAAAATTTAAAAATTTAAAGAAGAATCGTTTAGAAGCCATTGATAATTCAAAAGTTAAAGAATATAAATCATATAGAATTAATGAACTTGCTAACTATTATCATCCACATAAACAATATTTAAGAATTGATAAAATTGTTGAAGAAAATAAAGACACTAAAAGTTTTTATCTTGTTCCAGATGGTGAAACTAAAAAATTAGCTTACTTTAAATCAGGAAGTTATGTATCTTTATTCGTCAATGTAGAAAATAATATTGTATCAAGAGCTTATGCAATTTCTTCTTCTCCAAGCGAAGCTTTAAAAGGAGTTTATCGAATTACAATTAAAAGAAAAGAAGGCGGATATTTATCTAGCTATTTCCTAGATAAAGCCAAAGTTGGTGATAAATTATTCGCTTCTGAACCTGGTGGATTTTTAACTTATTCATCAATTCGTGATGAAAAAGATGTAATTGCTATTGCAGGAGGTGTTGGAATTACTCCATTTATCTCGATGGCTAATGCAATTAAAGATGGAATTGAAAAATTTAATCTTACTATTCTTTATGGAGTTAACTCTTTAAGCGATGTAATTTTAAAAGATGAATTAGATGCTTTAACTAAAGCAACTGATAAGGTAAAAGTTGTTTATGTAGTTTGTAATGAAACTATTGAAGGTTGCAAAAAAGGTTACATCACTTCAGAAATTATTAAAAAATATGCACCAAGTGATAAGCCATATAGTGTATTTGTTTCAGGACCAAATGCAATGTTTGATTTCTTAAAAGGTGAATTTAAAAAACTCAATCTCGATAATAAGCATATTAGACTTGAGAAGTCACCTGAAACTTTAGCTTTAGGCGATAAAACATTTAATCTTGTAGTTCATATGGAAGATCAAGTCTTTAATTTAAAAGCAAAACAATCAGAAACTGTTTTAAATGCTCTTGAAAGAAACGATGTTTTGATTCGTTCAAAATGTCATTTAGGTGGATGTGGTTTCTGTCGTAGTAAGATTTTAAAAGGCGAAATTCAAACTACAAAACTTAATAAGCAAGCTGACATCGATAAGAAGTTTGGCTATTTTCACCCATGCTGTTCTTATCCAATGTCTGATCTTGAAATAGAAGTTTATAAGTATTAATTGAAACGATTTTAAAAATCTATAAAATCAAGCGGGGACGTATTGGTTCTCGCTTTTTTAAATGAGCTTTCTAAAGATATAAGTTTACTTATCTTAAAGGAGTTTTTAATTCTTTAAGAGCGCCAAATTTCTTTTAACATTGTCAAAAAAGTGTAAAATTAGAGGTGTAATGAATTTAATAAATTTCCTTTATCCTTTATTTTTAACTTTATTAATTGAGACACCAATCTATTTTGAATTTGGCAATAAAAGAAGTGTTAAAACTTTATTATGTGTAACATTATTAAATATAGTTTCTAATTTATTATTTAATTTAATATATATAGCTTTAGATTATTCACACGTATTCTTAATAATGGGCGAAATAATTGTTACATTTATTGAAGGCGCTTTTCTTTATTTGATATTTAATAGCATTAAAAAATCTTTTTTAACAATTCCAGCTAATTTTTTGTCTTACATTATAGGAACTTTATTAAACAATTATCTAGTTATAACAGGAAGCGATATTTTAATTTCTTATTTAGTTTTTGAAATTTTATTTTTACTTTATTTCTTTATCGAATTTTTTATTAACGTTAGAAAGCTTTTAAAGAGTAGATAATAAAAAAACTAGAAGCTTAGCTTCTAGTTTGCTTCATCTTTTGTTTCAAGTTTTTTCTTTTTTCGCTTATTTGAACTATTTTTATAAATTAAAAGTATAAATAAGATGATAAATATAATAAGAGCAGCACCTAAAAAGACTGTTACGCCTATAATAAGGAAGAACATTCCTAAGCCATTAGAAGAAGGATTTTCCATGGTGATAGCATAGTTCATTAACTTGTCATTATAGCCTTCATAATTTCCATAAAGTTCAATTGTAGTTTTAAAACTACCGCCATCATATATATTTGAATAATCTTCATCGTAAACATAGCCAGATGTTTTCTCATCATATATATAGTAAAGGACAGTATAAATGTAGTAGTCGTCGTTAAAATCTAAATTACCTCTGATATCAATTTGACTTAAATTTGTTTCGCTATCATAAGAAAGAAACCAATAACTTAAACTTGAAATGCTAGAATTCGTTTTTGAATAATCATAAGCAGCGTATTCTAGAGTAATTGTTTCATTGCCGATTAATTCGAGTTCCTCATAACTTGCATAGATACAGCTTGTTGAATAAGGCGGAATAATATAATGATAAAAAGAATAACTACCTGGACTATAATAAAAAGCAGTTTTATCATCAGGATTTTTGATGTCTGAAAGATAAAAGTCTCTCAAGAAAAATTTACTATTGTTCTTAATCTCGAATTTTACTTGTTTACTATCTTCTATAACATCATATTCCTCAGCTGTAAAAGTTTGCTTAAGAAAGATGTATGGCTGTTGATTAGGACCAGCAGAATTTGACATTAAAAGAGGTGCTAATAATGGGAGCAGTAGTAATATTTTTTTCTTCTTCATAAACTTATTATAACATATTAAAAAAGTTTAGAAGTTTAAATGTAAAAAGAGAAAATTAAGGCATTTTCCTTCGAAGGTATAATTTAATTTTGGACATAATCTATTTAAAAATTATGAAAAACCTCGCAAATCTCTATTTTTTTGGTCGAAAATAGAAAAAAATTCTAAGAGTTTGAATGTATGATTGTGTTAAAATATGATTACTTTAAAAAAGATGGAGAAAAGAATGCTTAGATTACTCAAAGAAAAAGATTATAAATTTGTTCATGAATTATTACCTAGAATTAACGAAATACAATTTTTAAATAAAGTAAATGGCAGATATGGTTATCTTATAGTTGATGAAAAAGAAGAGATGGTAGGAATTTTACTTTTTACAATTCTTTGGGAGAAACTTCCTTTTATCGAACATTTAATAATTAAAAATGATATGCAAAATAAAGGCTATGGAACAAAAGCTTTAAAAGAGTTTGAAGATTTAATGAGAAAAGAAAGCTATAAAATGGTTTTATTGTCGACTCAAGTCGATGAAAAAGCACAATTTTTATATCGAAGACTTGGCTATATTGATAATGGAAGTCTATTTTTTGAAGAAACACCATTTGATCAAGCCTGCGAGTTATTTTTAAAAAAGAAATTATAAATGAGTAAAAAATGTTTGATATTAATTGATAGTTTTAAAGGTTCAAAAAATGCTTCATCTAAAGAACTTGGAAAATTTTTATCTGCTTTTTTAAGTGAGTCGACTTATCTACCAATTTCTGATGGTGGAGATGGATTTTTAGATTTTATAGATGCTATTAAAAGCTCCAAGAAAATTCAAATAAAAACATTTTCTCCTTTAAAAGAAGAGATAAATATTAATATTTTGCTTGATGAGAATAATAATGCATATTTTGAAAGCAAAGATGTTATTAACTATTCATATAAAGAAAAAGGCAATATTTTTACTCGTTTAAGCTATGGAATAGGTGAAGTGTTAAAAACATTAAATTCTTTTCATATTAAGAATCTTTTTATTGGCTTAGGTGGAAGTTCAACCTCTGATTGTGGAATTGGTATGCTTATTGCGCTTGGTGTAAAATTTTATAAAGAAAACAAAGAGGTTAAAATTAACTCAGTTAAAGATATTTTAAATGTTAACAAAGTAAACTTTGATTCGTTTGAAAAATTAAATTACAAAATAAGCTTAATAAGTGATGTCGATAATCCTTTAATTGGAAAAAATGGAGCTAATTTTGTTTTTGCTAAACAAAAAGGCGCAAGTAATAATGATATTTTGATTTTAGAAGAATGCTTCATCCATTTTAAAAACTTATTAAAGGAAAGTTTAATAAATCTTAATGATGAAGTTGGAGATGGTGCAGCTGGAGGAATAAGTTTTATTCTCAAACATTTATTAAAAGCAGAATATTTCCAAGGAAGTGAGTTTGCTTTATCGTTAATCAACTATAATGAAATTAAGAATAATTTTGATTTTATTATTACTGGTGAAGGATCTTTCGATGAGCAATCTTTTCATAAAAAGATAGTTGGCCAAATTTTAAACTTAACAGATAAAAATAAAGTAATAATTTTAACTGGTCAAAATAAAACGAGTTATAAAACAAATCTATATTCGATAATGGATGATTTAAAAGTTGATGAAAAAGAAGCGATGAGTAATACTCATAAATATTTAAAGGATTTAATTCTTACAGTTAAAAATGATTTTTCTTTAAATTGATTTTTAAAATACCAATAATATGTGTTAAAAGCCCGCAAAAACCTAGTATTTTTTATTTTTTACACGGAAATAACTAAGGTTATTTTGATGGTTTAAAATGCATATTTATGATTATTTAATGGCTTTTTGATAATATAAAATCACAAAAAGAGGAGCGGAAATATGCGATATATCATTGTGGGAGGCGTTGCTGCCGGAGCATCATTTGCCTGTCGATTAAGAAGATTGGATGAGTTTGCTGAAATTATAATTTATGAAAAGACAAATTTTGTATCATATGCAAATTGTGGTTTACCTTATTATATTTCTTCAGTTATTGATGATAAGAGTAAATTAACATTACAAACTCCAGCAAGTTTAAAGGCACGTTTTAATATTGATGTTTATGTATCTCATGAAGTTATTTTTATTGAAAAAGAAGAAAAGCGAATTAAAGTTAAAAATTTAATAAATGGTGAAGAATTTTACGATAATTACGATCGTTTAATTTTAGCTCCTGGAAGTGAAGCGATAAAATTAACGAAAAATTCTAGAAGAATGCACGAGCTTAAAACGGTTGAAGATAGTATAAAAATTAAAGATATTATTAATAAATTAAACGTTAAAAAGGCGACTATAATTGGTGGTGGCTTTATCGGTTTAGAAATAGCTGAAAATCTTGTGCATGCTGGAATTAAAGTAACATTGATCGAAGGAAAATCCCATGTATTAGCAAATCTTGATAGCGAGATGGCTTCTTTCATTCATCATGAATTAAGGAAAAATGGTGTCAAATTGCTCCTTAATAAAATGGTTAAAAAAGTAAATGAAGATGATGATAAAGTTATTATTAAATTAGAAAATGAAACGATTGTTTCCGATTTATTAATTCAAGCAATTGGAGTAAAGCCAAATTCAGCTTTAGCAAAAAATGCTAATCTTGATTTAGACATTCGTGGAACAATTAAAATTAACGAAAACTATAAAACTAGCGATGATAATATTTATGCTTTAGGCGATGTAATTGCGTTAGATTCTTTAATTGACAATTCGCGAGTAAGCATTCCTTTAGCTGGATTTGCAAATCGAGAAGGAAGAGAGTTAGCAAGTTATTTTCTTTTAAATAAGAAAAATGATATTAAAGCTTTAGGTACATCTATTTTAAAATTGTTTAATTTAAGCGCAGCTTCTACTGGATTTAATGAAGAGCAATTAATTAATAAAAAAATTCCTTATGAAAAGATTTATCTTTGTCCAACAAACCATGCGTCATATTATCCAGGTTCCTCGATTTTAAATATTAAAGTTCTTTTTAATAAAACTGATTATAAGATATTAGGCGCTCAAATTGTTGGAGAAGAAGGCGTTGATAAAAGAATTGATGTTTTAGCGATGGCCATAAAAGGAAATATGAAAGTTTATGATTTGGCTAATGCTGAACTTTCCTATGCGCCACCTTTTGGCTCAGCAAAAGATCCAATAAATATGATTGGTTTTATAGCAGAAAATTTAAAAAATGGATTAGTGGATCAATTTTATTTTGAAGAGATAGAAACATTACAAAAAGATAGTAATAACCTTTTCATTGATGTTAGAAGTGAAAATGAATATAAAGAAGGTCATATACCTAATTTTATAAATATTCCTCTTGATGAATTAAGAGACAAGCTTGATTTAATTGATAAAAACAAAAATATTTATTTGAACTGTCAAAGTGCTTTAAGAAGTTATATTGCTTTAAGAATACTTGTTCAAAGAGGCTATAAGTGCAAACACTTGGCTGGAGGTTATCGCATATATCAATCCTTTTTTGAAGATCAAGAATTCATAAAAAATCAAAAATAATTGCACATTTCTTTAATAAATCATAAGTATTGCTATTATTAACACATGAGTATTTTTATAACATTTTTAGGTTTAATTATTCCATTTATTGGAACAACTTTAGGCTCCGCGTTAATATATTTATTTAAAAATAAAGGAATCGGAGTTAACTTAAATAAAATTTTTAATGGTTTTGCAGCAGGAGTAATGTTTGCAGCCTCTATTTTTGGTCTAATTTTACCTGCTCTTGAATATAAAACTGAGTATATGCCAACAATTCTTGTTGTTATCATTGCTTTTATTTTAGGAGTGGGCTTACTTTTAGCAATTGATCATTTAATTCCTCATATACATAATCAAGATCATTACGAAGAAGGCATAAAAACAAATCGATTAAACAGAAAACAAAAAATGTTTTTAGCCGTTTTAATTCATAACATTCCTGAAGGATTATCTGTTGGAGTAATTTTTGGAGTTGCTTTAGCTGGTTTAAATGAAGGACAAGATCTTTGGATTCAACTTTCTTCAGCAATGATGTTAAGTTTAGGAATTGCTATTCAAAATGTTCCTGAAGGAGCAATTGTCTCTCTTCCTTTTAAAGATGAAACTCATTCTACTAATAAAGCTTTTGCTTATGGCGTTTTTAGTGGAGCAGTTGAACCAATATTTGCCATTTTTGGAGTAATTTTAGCTTACTTTATTGAACCTTTGATGCCTTGGGCTCTTGCTTTAGCGGCAGGATGTATGATTTATGTCACAATTGAAGATTTAATTCCAACGGCAGTAAGCGGAGAAGGCAAAAATCATTATGGAATTATTGCTTTTGTTTTTGGCTTTTTATTAATGATGGCTCTTGATGTATTATTAGGCTAGCATGTTTAGTTATAAGTTTTCATTTAAAGAAGGCGAAAGTAAAGAAGCGCCATTAATTGTTATCCCATCATTTGAAGATAACGCTTCTCAAATTATAGAGAAAGTAAAGTTATTAACTGATAAAGACTTTTCTTTATTAACTATTTATGGTTTTGAATGGAACAATAATCTTTCTCCATATAAAGCTTCTACTATATTTAAAGGAGCCTCTGATTTTAAAGGAGAAGCTAAAGATTTCTTGGAGTTAGTTATTTTAAAATTAATTAAAGAAGTGACTACAAAAGAAAACATTAGACCTATTTATAATGTCTTAGTTGGCTATTCTATGGCTGGATTATTTGCAGTTTATGCTCTTTTTAACACTGACGCCTTTTTGAAAATAGGCTCAGTTTCAGGGAGCTTATGGTATCCAAATTTTGTTGAATTTATCAAATATAATGAGGTTTTGCATAGTATTTCAACATTTTATATGTCTTTAGGCGATAAAGAAAAGAAGACAAAAAATAAAATAATGTCTCAAGTAGAGGCTAATTCGCTTATCATTTTTGATAGAATTTCATCTAAAATTTCTAATTCAAAATTTGAATTTAATAAAGGTAATCATTTTCAAGATGAACCATTGCGAGTTGCAAAATGCATTGCTTATTTACTGTCTAATTAATCTGTACCGAAAAAGTGCTTATAAAAATTTAGTGCCTTTATATAATTAAATCATTTTTTTTGATATCTTTATTCATCTTTTCTTTAATCGCTTTAATAATATCGACTATTTTTTCTTCAATTTATCTTTTTTTACTTCCTTTCCTTTATGTGTTTTCTATTGTGCCTCCAATCCTCTACGAATTTTATTTAAGAAAAAAAGAAGAATAAACTCATCTCTAAATTTTCACTTAATAAATTTTACAATTTTAGTGATAACATACTAATTTTCTAGTGCTACAATAAAAGTAATTAGAAATGTAAAAACCATTCCTAAAATTAGTTTTTCAAATAGTAATAATGGAGGATTAAAGATTACATGGAAAAACAATATAAAATAGGGACGGATGAGCAACAAGCTTATTTCAAAGACTATAATATAGCCCCTAAAGGTTGTGCGTTTTTAGAACCAGGAGTTGTGGCAAAAGATGCTAAAGAATTTGTTGCCTTTAACATCGCTAAATCTTTTTACCAAGTCTATCCTGAAGTATTTAATCTAGCTTATATTGCAAAAAAAGTTGGACTAAATAAAGATGAAGTCGCAAAACGTATAAAAAGAATGTATGATGAGAAACTTTTTATGCTTGTATCAAATTCCTATGTTGGAATTATGGGATTTGGACTTTATTATTGGTTAGTTAAGTTAAAAGATGATACCACTAAAGAAGAAAGAGAAGCTTTAACTAAATGGTTCCAAGACAATGATCAAATCTGCACTGGTTATATGATGGAAGAAGGTGGAAACTTTGATTATTTTAATGGAAACCATATGAGAAATTTAGATAATCTTATTTATGGTGTTTTAGATAAATTTAGATTTAATAGATGCGTCGAATATGTTCATATTTTACCAATTAGAAGATTAGTTAGAGAATCTCATGTAAACATGTTTGATTGTAAAGAAGATTACCGTCATTATTTTTGGAGTGAAGAACAATTAAAGAATGTTTTAAAAATTCAAAAGAAGATGGATAAATATGATTTTGCTATTATTGATGCTATTAATAATTGTGGCAGCATTGTAAACATGTTCGACTATGATGTATTAGCAAAACTTTCTGGACTTGATGCTAAAGAAATGAGAACTGATATAGCTAAAATTGTCGATGATCAAAAAACAATAATTCCAATGATTTATTTTAACTATGCAAGTTTAGGATTGAAGTTACATTTCTTTGTTGTCTCTCTTTTCCAAAATACTCCAACTTATCGAGTTGAACAAATTTGTGATGAACTTGCAAAAGATCCTTCTTTTGAAAACATTTTTGATTGCTCGGATGCCCATCATAACTTTGTCCTTTCAGCATACGAAGGCATAACTGATATTGATAAAATTAGAGAAAAAATATTAAGTTATGGCGAGGTTATTGAAGTATTAGAGGCAAATTCTCCACGCCAATTTAGAAGATGGACATGTCGTCTTGATGACAAAAATGGATTCTATGAAGAATGTATTTTTACAGATGATGTCCTACTTGATAGAAGCAAAGAATAGGAGGTGCAAGATATGAAAATTTTAGAAGCTAGAGATTATGTAGTTAAAAATTTAAAGTATGCTTTGAATCCTTCTTCAATTGCTGTTGTCGGTGCAAGTAGATATCCAACAAAAGTCGGCTATAAAGTTGTTTACGAACTTATGAAATGGGGATTTAAAGGAAAATTATATCCAGTTAACCCAAGAGCTGATCAAATTTTAGGTTTAAAATGTTATCACACACTAAAAGAAATAAATGAAAGTGTTGATTTAGTTTTTGTTGCAGTACCTGCTCACCTTGTTACTCAAATAGTTAATGATGCAATTGCGATAAAAGCAAAAGTTTTAGTTGTTGCAACCAGCGCATTTAAAGAGATTGGTAGAGAAAAATTACAAAATGATATAGTCAACACATGTCGAGAAGCAAAACTCCCATTTATTGGACCTAACTTAGTAGGTTTAGGTTCACCATATCAACACTTTAATTGTGGTTTTATCCCATATTTACCTGTTGAAGGACCAATAGCAATGATTTCTCAATCAGGTGCCAATTTACTTGCTGCTTTAGGTACAAGTCAAGCTGACCATTTTGGAATGTCCTTCTTTGTTGGATTAGGTAATAAAGCTGATGTAGATTTTTCTGAATTTATTGAATATGCAGGAGAAGATCCTCATACAAAGTGTTTAGCCATTTATATTGAAGGCCTTGATTCTCCTGAAGCTTTTATTTCAAGTTGTAAAAAAGTTAATAAACCTATTGTTGTTATAAAAGTTGGTGGAAGTAAGATTGGTGTAAAAGCTGCTTTTGCTCATACCGCTAGTGAAAACCCTAATGGTGATGAATATTACGACAAAGTAATAAAAGATGCAGGTGCAATAAGAGTAGAAACATGGCAAGAATTCCTTGATGTTTCTTTAGCTTTAGGCTATTTGCCTCCTTTAAAAGGCGACAAAGTTGTAATGATTACAAATGGAGGAGGCGCAGGATTATTAAGCTGTGATCATTTTGAAAGACTTGGAATGCCTCTTCATGAATTAAAAGAAATTTCACCAATGCTTGCTCAAAGAATTAGAGCTTATATGCCAATGTTTGGTTCACCTTTAAATCCTGTCGATATTTCAGGAACTGCAACAGTAATTCAATATAAAGGTGCTTTCCAACAAGCTTTAAGAGATCCTAATGTTGATGGTGTTCTTGGTGCGATTTGTCCAACAGCTGTTACTGATGTAATTGGAGTAGCAAAAGCGGCTATAGAAGTTTATGAGTCAACAAAAGAACTTAATAAACCATTTATAATGATTTGCCAAGGCGGAGAGGAATGTCATGAAGCTATTAAGCTTTTAAGAGAGCATAATATTCCTGCTTATCCAACTGCTGAACAAGCAGTTAATGCAATGAATGCTCTATATAAATTTGGTAAAAGAGAAAAATAAAAGATAATAATTAATAAAACGAATTAATAATGGCGTTATGTAAGTAGCGCCATTATTTTATAATTTTTAATTTATCGTTAATTGCTATTGTTAAAATCAAAGCAACCTGAATTGGAATCATTAAAAAGAATAATGGCCAAATATTAAATTGAATAAATTGGATGTAACAAGCTATAACTAAAGTCCAAAAGAACAAGCTTCTTACAACAAAAGTATATATTTTTTGTTTCCGAACTTTTGAAAAAAGTAGCATAACAAGACTAGTTGCAGGAAGAGCCCAAACGAAAATTTGCCAATAATCAAATTCAGTAAAAATTAATAGATAAATATAAATGATAACAGCAAGTATCCAAACGAAAGAACAATATAAAAGTTCAATCATAGAGTTATTGATAATTACTTTTCTATTAAGGTGATTGATGTATTTAATTTTATCTTCAAAGTCTTGTTCGTTAACTAAAAAATCTAAAGTAACATTATAAAATTCACAAAGTTGGTAAAGAGTTTGAATATCTGGAAGAGTGTCACCATTTTCCCATTTACTAATAGCTTTATCACTATATCCAAACTGTTCAGCTAACTCAGTTTGAGTTAATTTTTTATTTTTCCTTAGATTTGCAAGGTTTTTAGCTACAATCTTTTTAATATCTTTCGTTTCTTCCATAAAAATATCATAAATAATCGTTAAAAATATGTCAATTCTCTTAAAAAGAGAGTTAGAGATTAAACTCTCTTTAAAATTCTTTTAACTTATCGTGATTTATTTTTGCAATGTTGATTAAATTAATAAGGCCGAAAGGTCTACTTTATTATGAAGATTGGTAAAAAAGAAATTACATTTAAAAAACCTAGTAAAAGAACTGTTGTAACTTGTATAGGTCTAGTACTTGCAATTTCAGTAGGTGTAGCTACTGGTTTTTTGCTTGCCTTTGAATTATCACCTAAAGGAATTGATTATTCTGGATTAAATGAAGAAGGGTATGCTGATAATAACAAAAAACTTTATGAAGATTATTTAGCTAATCCTAAAAATCCACTTGATTATTCGCCAAGTGATTTAGCTAATATCTCTATATATAAGTATTCTTTAAATAAATATACCGAAAGTAGTGTTACTTCGGCTGCTAAATCAATGGGTGTTACTCAAACTACATATGGTAGAAGTATAAAAAGTGATAATGAATTCTTTAATGAAAGCATTTCTGAATCTACATTTGTTAAGGTTGCCAAAAGATTTTATCAAGAAGGCGATAAAGTAGATATATATAATGGACAAATAGAGAATGACTCTAATGGTATTAGTGGTCAATATGAAGCAAAAGAAGAATTCACTGTTGAGCAATATGAAGATGCATGGGGAAGAAATTTATCTCAACCAGTAATTTACATAATTTCTTCTAAAACAACATTAGATACTTCAACAATAACTGAAAATGAAAATGGATATACTATTTCGCTTGATTTAGATCCTTTAACTAGTGTTATTCGCTATTCAAAGCAAATGATTCAAATGTCGAGTTTGGATAATGCTCCAGAATTTACAAAAGTTCATGTCGAATTCAATGTTGACAAAGATTTAAATCTTTTAGAAATGAATGTTTCTGAAGCATATTATGTTTGGGTTTTCGGAAAAAACTTCACAGAAGCCACATTAAATGAAAAATATACTATTTTAGACAGTGCGCCTAAAATTCCTAATATTGATGAAAAAATCTACTTTTAAGGGAGAGAACTATGAAACCTATTTTTAAACAAGTAATTTTATGGGCTAGTACACTAGTTGTATCAACTGGGGTCGCTTTTGCTTCTTTTTACGACTATTCCGGAGGAAATCAGACTCCAAATAGTGGAGCAAATAATGGCAGTCAAGACAATAATGGCGGGAATAGCAATCAAAATCTATCTCCAGCTCAAAGATTATTAAATAGTCTTATTACTCTTGATGAAGCTGAAATTGATGGCGGAATAGAAGTAACATTTGATAACAAAACCGCAAATATAAATGTTGATGGAGCCTTAGGACTTGATACAGAAAATTTAAACAACACTCGTTTTGAAGGTAGGTTAGATGTAAAAGTTAATGGCGTTAATTTCTATGGCGATATTAACTATTTCAACGGGAAGATTTTCTTGGATTATGAAAAAGCCAAATTATATTTAGAAACTAGTTCATTACTCGAATTTGTTAACATGATTCCAAATTATGGAATTGATTTGTCTTTACCTGAAGAATTAACTAAATTCGATTTAAACAAAGTAATGAATGATTTAAGTTCGATGGAGCCTGAAGCAATAAATGGTGGCTATTTATTTAAACTTTCTTTAAATGAAGATATCGATTTAGTTTTTAAGAGTGATGAAAACTATAATTTTGTCGGCGTAAAAACTAATAAATTCTATTTTGAAAATACTTATATCTATTTAGATTTTGATATTAATCAAGAACTGGATGCTCCTTTAACTTTTACAGAACCAGATATTGGAGAATATCAAGATTTTTCACCTACTTTTGATTTAATTAACGGAATCTATAATGCATTTAATAAAACAAACAATACATTTAATTTAGATGTAAACATTACTAATTTAAATAACCCTTATATAAAATTTAATGGCGATCTTTCTTATGATACTGAGCTTTCTCGTTTATCTTTTAATGGTAGTGTCATTGAAGAAAATCACGATCGAACTCATGCATTTAAACTTGGAATGCAAGATGATAATTTACTTGTAAACTATAACAACTTGAAATTTAAAGTTGAGAATCAAAATATATTTGCATTGATTGATTACATTTTAAAGAAAGTTGAAGACAATTACTTAAACGAAGCTTTGGCTGGAATGAACGATATTCTTCAAAATAACGATATATTAGGCATTATTGATAATTTAAGTACTATCAATAATATTATTAAGAAAATTGAATCTCATGAAGAGTCTTTAATCGTTACTCTAGATTTAACTATTTTAGGCATTAATGCGACAGATATTAAAATTGCTTTAAATTTTGATACTCATGCTTTTAAAGGAATTTCTATTACTGGTTTAGATGTAAATGGATATAAAGCAAATATTAATTTAACAACTAAAGAATATAGTCCAATTAGCTTTAATATGGACGAATATGTTGCTATTGATCCTGCTTTTGGCTTAGTTAATGCTTTTGAAGGACTTTCACGCGAATCAAGATTTAGATTAGATTTTACAGGTAGTGTTGATGATACAAGTAGCGCAAATCAAGATTTAAGCGTTGATGGTGGTCTTCAATTTGATATTAATAATAAGTTTGGCTATGGCGAATTAAATTTAGTCGATTCATCAACTTATAATCATAACATCAAAGTTGATATGAGAAGTTACGATGAAATCTTATTTACTTATAATGATGTAACAAAAGGAAGATTTTCTTCTAATTTCTTTACTGATGTTATTGGTATGGTAAGTGAAATCTTAAATAACAAAGATGACCATTTCTATGAATTATTTGGCGATTTATTAAATTCAATGGGTTCTCTTCCTATAATGGAAGCAATAAACAATAAAGATTATGGAAAATTATTTGAAATTGGACTAATCGACTCTTTAAATGTTACTTCTAACTCTCTTGAACTTGGCTTAAAAGGCGGTTTAATTGGCATTGACTCGACTTTAAAAGTAGTTATCGAATTTGATAATACAGTCGAAAATCCATCTGAAATTTTGAAATCATTAGAAGTTAAAGATTTTAAATATGGCGATAGTGTCTACTCTTTTAAAATCAATCTTAATAAATATAATGATGCATTAGATAAGACAAGACTTGATCCATCTGATACTTATATTGAGTTTGATAGTTTAGCTGTTTTGCTTAGACTTGGAATTAATACTTCAATTTATAACCATTATCATTTTAGTGGCGCCGCTCATATTAATGTAGATCTTGGAATAGCGAAAGTTGATAAAGATATTCCAATTGATGTTAAAATCTTAAATGAAAAAGGAAATGTAAGTCTTGCTATTGAATTTCCAAATGTTCCTACGATTTCTGGGGTCAATAATGGTTATTGGGATCAATTTAATGTTAGAAACAGAAGAGCTAGCTTCTATATGAAAGATGAAATGTTCTATATACATAGAATTGAACAATACGATACATTACCATTTTTAGGAAAAGAAAAAACTTATGAAACCTATGTTAAAGCAGATTTAGACAATTTCCTTGATAATATAGTTACTTATCTTTGCCGAACTATATTAGGGTTTAATGATCTTGCGATGAGCTTAATTGGCTCAGGAAATAGTGATTCTGGAAGTAGTGATTCAATAATTCATTATGAAAATCTCTTAAAAGATTTCTCTTATAATGATTCTTCAGATACACCATATTTCAATTTTGGCCTTAACTTAGCTGAATTAACTAAAATGAAAATGTTTAGTGATTTGAACCTTAAAGTTTTTGTAGATAACGATAAAGAAACTAGTACTTTAAGTGGTATTGATGTTAGTTTAAACATTAATGTTCTTCTTACTATTGCTCTTGGTGCAAAATTAGATTTAGTAAACTTAGGCGAAGAGTTCACGCTTGATGAAATGAACTCATATGTTACAGCGCATTCTGGGGATGAATTAAATAAGATTTACGAACAAAATTATTAAATTCAAAAAGGGGTTGAATGTAAATAGAGGCAATCGCTAATTTATGCGGTTGCTTTTATTTTTCAAAGATAAAATTTGTCGTAAAATCACTAAAAAATGATTAAGTGAATAGGCGAAATTTAATATAATAATCACATAAGAATTAATGAGGACATAGAGATGAAATTAAAATATAATGACTACATCGAAATGGTTAAAAAAGTAAGAGAAATTACTGATTTTAAACCAAAAATAGGCATTGTTTTAGGCACTGGATTAGGAAGTTTTGTTAATAGAGTAGACATAAAGGCTTCAATTTACTATAAGGATATCCCAGGCTTACCAGTCTCAACTAATCCTGCTCATCAAGGTAGATTTATTTTTGGATATTTTGATGGAATACCTTGCGTTTTTATGCAAGGGCGCGTTCATTATTATGAAGGTTTTGAAGCAGAAGAGGTTATTCGTCCTATTCGTTTAATGGGTGTTTTAGGAATCGAAAAATTAATCTTAACTAATGCAGCCGGCGGAATTAATTTTAATTTTAAACCTGGCGAATTTATGCTTATAGAAGATCATATTGATTGTTTTATGCCTTCACCATTAAGAGGGGAAAATGATAATCAAATCGGAACTCGTTTTCCTGATATGTCGAATCCATATGATGAAACTCTTCTTAATAAAGTATTTATAAAAGCAAATGAAATTGGATTACCTATTCATAAAGGTGTTTTCATTCAATATCCAGGTCCACAATTTGAAACGAAAGCTTTAATAAAAGCTTTTAGAAATATGGGTGCTGATGCCTGTGGTATGTCAACAGCAATTGAAGCAGTCGCTTCAAATCATATGAACATAAAAACAATTGCAATATCCTTTATTTCTAATATGGCATGCGGCATTGAAAAGAAAAAGATAACTGATGAAGAAGTTGTGATAGAAGCTAAAAAAGCTGAAAATAATTTTGTAACTCTTCTTGGTGAAGCTATTAAGATTCTAAATCAAAATTAATTATGATTTCGAAAATTGTTGAAACAAACAAAGGCTTAATTGAAGGCATTGAAGAAGAACGAGGTTATCGCTTTTTAGGAGTACCTTTTGTAAAAGCACCAGTTGGTGATTTATCTTTTAAAAGACCTCAAGAAGTTGAAAAGTGGAGTGGTATTTATAAGGCCGATAAGCCTAAAGCAAATCCAATTCAAAGAGAAGGCACTTTTAGTGTTGGCTTTAACAGTCAAGATTCTTTATATTTAAACATTTATGTTCCAAAAATAGCTAAAGAAAAAGAGAAGATTCCTGTTATGGTCTGGATTTATGGTGGAAGTTATGCAACCGGAGGAACTGGTTTAAAAAATGATAAAACCCTGCAAATCGAATATGATTCTTCCGATTTTGCTAATGATACTGGCTGTATTATTGTAAATTTTAACTATCGTCTTAACGTATATGGTTATTTAAATCTTCATTCAATAAGTGATGATTTTGATTTAAATAATGGTATATATGATCAAATGGCCGCATTAAAATTCATTAAAGAAAATATTGCTAGTTTTGGCGGGGATGAGAATAATATTACGCTTTTTGGTCAATCAGCAGGGGGGTCTTCAATTATTGCTTTAATGTCGATTCCTGAAATTAGTAATTTGTTTCATAAAGCAATTGTTATGTCTCCTGTAAGTGAGCATTTTTTCTTTCCAAAAGAAAGTAGAAAATTAGCAAAGAAATACCTTTCTTATCTTAAAATTAATAAAAAGAATTTAGATAAATTATATTCTTTGACCCCTCAAGAAATTAAGGGTGCTAATAAGAAGTTAGCTGATTATGCTTACAGAAAAGGAGAATTAAGATGTCCTTTTTCACCAACAATTGATGGCGTTTTATTAAAAGATGAGCCTAAAAAACTTGCTGCCTTAAATAATAAGCCACTTTTAATCGGAAATGTGATTAACGAAGGGAATTTATTTCTCCTTAAAGCACCTGATTTTGCTTTACCTTTTATGGTTAAACTTTTTGGACTAAAACTTAAGAAGAAAAAGGGCGATACATATAGACATAGAGCTAGTATAGCTTTAACTCATAAACTTTATATTGATCCGATGCTTGAAATATTAAGTAATTATCAAGGTAAAGCTTATAAATATGAGTACCAATATACTTCGCCAGATTGTGCTAAATTAGGAGTAGAAACTTTTCATGCTTGTGATGTACCTGTTCTTTTTGGCTATAACACTCCTTTTGAAAGGGTTGATGATCCTAAAACTCAAAACATTACTAAGACCATGAGAATGCTCTTTAGTAAATTTGCTCACGATGAATTTAATGAGTATGAAGAATATAAAATAAACAAGAAAGAAATAATCATAAAATAGCTAAATTTTGTTGAAAAGTATGCAAAACTCAAATAAAAACGATAAATATGAGAGGTGATTATATGTTTAAAGAGATCAAAAAGAACTTTGGCTTTGGCGTTATGAGACTTCCGCTTAGTGAAGACAAGAAAATTGATTTAGATGAATTTTCTAAAATGGTCGATTACTTTATTTCAAGTGGATTTAATTATTTTGATACGGCACATGGCTATTTGAGCGAACAAAGTGAGATTGCCATTAGAGAATGTCTTACCAAAAGATATAAACGTGAAGACTATGTTTTAACAAATAAGCTTTCACCAAATTATTTTTCAAAAGAAGAAGATATTATTCCTCTTTTTAATAAACAGCTTGAAGCTTGCGGAGTAGAATATTTTGATTTCTATTTAATGCATGCCCAGCAAAAGAACAACTATGATCAATATCAAAAATGTCACGCCTATGATGTAGCTAAAAAGTTAAAAGAAGAAGGTAAAATTAAACACATTGGGATATCTTTTCATGATTCTGCTGAGTTTTTAGATAAGATTTTAACAGAACATCCTGAAGTAGAAGTTGTCCAACTTCAATTTAACTACTTAGACTACGAAGATCCTGTTGTCCAATCTCGTCTTTGCTATGAAGTTGCATTAAAACATAATAAACCAGTTATTGTAATGGAACCTGTTAAAGGCGGAAGTTTAGTAAATCTACCAAAAGAGGCTAGTAAAGTTTTAGAAAATTTACATAATGGTAGCAATGCTTCCTACGCTATTAGATTTGCCGCATCTTTCTCAAATGTGTTTATGGTTTTAAGTGGGATGAGTAATATGGAACAATTAAACGATAATGTTTCTTTTATGAAAGAATTTGAACCACTTAACGAAAAAGAGAAAGAAGCTCTTAAAAAAGTTGTGAAGATTTTTAAATCTATACCTACAATTCCTTGTACAAGTTGCAAATATTGTGTTGATGGATGTCCAAAACATATTCTAATTCCTGATTTATTCCGCGATTATAATTCCATCATCAAATTTAATGATCTTAATGCAAAAGATTTTTATGTGTTCCACACGAAGGAACATGGTAAAGCTAAAGATTGCATAAAATGCGGTAAATGTGAAAATATTTGTCCACAACATTTGCCTATTCGCGATTTATTAGTGAAAGTAAGTAAAACTTTTGATTAAGCAGATTTTGTAAAGAAAGACTTACAATCTCTTGTTTAGAGTTTAGATAAACGAGTGGTATAATTATTTAGGAATTAACGATGGAAAAATTAAAGAGTGATAAAGCAATTTTCTTTGATTTAGATGGAACTTTATGGGATGCTCTTATTCAAATTATGGAAGCTTGGAATAAGGCCATGAAGGAAAATAAGCTAAATTATACTTTTTCTTTTGAAACAATAAAATCCTTTATGGGTTTAACTCCTTTAGAAACGGCACCATTAGCTTTTAAAGATGTTTCGTTAAAGAAAGGACTTGAATATTTTGCTTTATGCTTAAATGAGGAAATTCTATATTTACAAAATAACCCAGGAAAACTATATCCTCACGAAGAAGAAATCCTTAAAGTTTTGTCGAATAAATATCCACTTTTTATTATTTCAAATTCTGATAAAGGTTATATTGAAGGCTACCTTAAAGCATATAATTTTAATAAATACTTCAAAGGACACGTATGTGCTGGAGATACGAACTTAGAGAAATGGGAAAATATTATTTTAGTAAAAGATAAATATAACTACCAAGAAGTTATTTATGTTGGTGATACTAAAAAAGATTTTCTTGAAAGCAAAAAAGCAAACGTTAATTTTATTCATGCTTCCTATGGATTCGGGAAAGTTGATGAAAGTGTTTTAAAAATAAATTCATTACAAGAACTACCTAATTTAGTTGAAAAAGTCTTTAAAAGTTAACTATTTTCATAAAAATTGAAGGAGATGTTTATGGAAAATAATATAAGTCAAAGTCATGAACCTGAATTAAAACTAAATATCAAAAGAACAGCGATAATCGGTTTTGCTTTCTTTGGTATCTTACTTTTATGGCAAGTTTATGATTCATGGTGTCCAACGTTTTTGACAGAACTTTTTAAGGGAGCTTTCCCAAATATCACAAATGAAGAAGAAGTCCAATATCTTGTAGGAATTATCATGGCTCTTGATAATCTTGCAGCGTTAATCCTTCTTCCTATTTTTGGGGCCTTATCTGATAAAACAAAGTCGCCAATTGGTAAAAGAATGCCTTATATTCTTGTTGGTACTTTTGTTTGTGCGGTAGCCTTTCCTTTTATTCCTGTCTTTTTTCACTTTAACAATATAGCCGGAGTTATTTCGATGATGGCGATAGTTGTTATATTTATGATGATGTATCGAAATCCAGCTGTTAGCTTGATGCCTGATATGACGCCAAAACCATTAAGAAGTAAAGCAAATGGCATTATAAATATCATGGGTTATATCGGTGGAGCATTTGCAACAATTGTTGGTATTGTCTTTGTTTTAACCGATTATTTAGATCAAAACGAAGAAGGCGGATGGGCCGCTGGAAATATTTGGGTAATTGAAATTCCATTCTTACTCGCTTCAGTTTTAATGATTATCTCTTGCCTCGTCTTATTCTTTAAAATTAAGGAAAATAAGATTGAAGCAGAAATTGCTCCTGAAATGAAACGTGGAGAAGAATTATCTGAACTTAAAGAAAAAGTATTTGATGATAAACCTTTAACAAGAAGTAATAAAATAATGCTTATTTTAATTCTTGTCGCCGAATTCTTCTGGTTTATGAGTGATAATGGTATTTCTACATTTATGGGGAATTACACCATTTATTATTTTGAAGCTTCTTCGATGTCTAACATGATTAACACAATTGTTGGAGGAGTCGGTTCTGTAATTGGGTTTGCAATTGGTGGAATAATTGCTGGAAAAATTGGCAGAAAACGGACTCTAGTTGGTGGTCTTGGCTTGACCCTTTTATCTTACATTGTTTGGGCCATTTTGAGCTTTACGCTTTTAGAATTTGCTGAAGGAAGTAAACAATTCCCAATATTCCTTTATTTTATTTGGTTTATAAAAGGATTTGGTATGTCTTTAGTCCATGTTAATTCTTATCCAATGGTTGTTGAACTCTGTAATTCTAAAAAGATTGGTCGCTTTACTGGTTATTATTATGCTGCATCAATGGCTGCTCAAACTATTACTCCAGTAGCATTAGGTTCTATTCTTCTTGTTCCATCTTTTGATTTTGGAATCTTACCAATTTATGCTTTAGTTTGCCTAAGCGTTTCTTTTGTAGTTTTCCTATTTGTTAAAAATGTTAAATCCACAAAAACAGATTTTAAAAAAGGATTAGAATCTATAGGAGGCGATGACTGATAATGAAAAAAGAGGAAATTCTTAATAGAGTGAATCCTTTAATTTTAAAAGGAGTAGCTCATAGAGGCTATCACAATAAGTTTTATATTGAAAACGGACTTGATGCCTTTAAAAATGCAATCGAACATAACTTTGCTTTTGAACTTGATGTTCATTTAACAAAAGACAATAAACTTATTGTATGTCATGACTCTAATCTTTTAAGAACAACTGGTAAAGAAGGCATTATTGAAGAGCTTACCCTAGAAGAGATTAAAAATAACTTCAAGTTACTTAATGGTGAGATAATTCCTACTTTAGAAGAAGTCTTTGATTTAACAAAAGAAAGAGTACCTATTGTTGTTGAATTAAAACCATATTCTAAAACTAAAAACTATAAAGATCTTGCTTTAAAAGTTAAAGAAGCTTTAAAGGTAATAAAAGATAAAAGAAACATTGTTTTAATTTCTTTTTATCCTCAATGTCTTTATCCATTTAAAGATAGTGGATTTATTAGATCCTTATTAGTTGATAAAAAGAATAGTTGGGTTTTTGCCTTAAGATGTTTCTTTGAGGGCGTTGACTTAGAGTGGGAACTTTTAGAAAAAGAAAAATACCAAAAAGTTAAACAAACTAAACTTGTAATGTGCTGGACAATTGAAAATAAAGAGGACTATAACAAAATTAAACCTTACGCTGATTCAGTTACATTTCAACATTTTGATATAACTAAATAGTCTAATTAAATCTATTGAGCATTTTGAAAAGCAACTTTATTCTTTTCGATTTCTCGATAGATTTTTTTGCGTTCAATTAAATAATAAACTAATTGACTGATTAAAGAAGCGCACCAACTTACTGGATAACAAGTATATAAAATAAGAGTAGAGTGCATGATACTTTCTGGATCAGGAGAATAAATAAAGAAATTCCAAATAAGTCTAAAAATACAAGCCCAAAAGATTGAGATTATCATTGGAATTATTGCTCTATTTAATCCACGTAAGAAATTAGTGAAAGAATCCATGGCTCCACATATAAAGTAAGTTGGTAAAAGAAGTGATAATCTTTCAAAACATAATAAATAAAATTCTGAATCAGCTTTTCCACCTGTATAAGCAGCAATTAAAGGAGTGTGTAAAGCCAAAAGCGAAAGACCGATTAATAAGCCAAAACCCATACAGACGCCTTCAATTATAAATATGAGTTTTTTAACGTTTTTAGTTTCGCCTTTTCCATAATTTGCACTAATAAAAGCTGAGCCGCCTTGAGCAATTGAAAACATAGAAGTGTAGCAAAAGTTTTCAATTGATTCACAATCCGCATTAACTTCAACAACGCGAGGGCCCCAAGTATTGACAGTTGATTGAAGTATCATGTTAGAAACAGCAAAAATCATTCCTTGAAGTCCGCTAGGTATTCCAACTTTTAATATCTCAAGTGTCTCTTTCTTATATAGACGAATCTTTTTAAATTTAAAGTCGATAAAGTTCTTATTTTTCTTTAAGAAGATAAATACAAGTATAGAAGCTGTTAGATAAGAAAATATACTACTTAATCCAGTTCCAACAACTGATAAATGACAAGCGTAAACAAAAAGATAATTAAGTGATATATGAAGTAAGCCAGCAATGCCTAAAAATATAAGAGGCATTCTCGAATTACCTGTTCCTCTAAAGATTGCACTACCAAAATTATAAATGCTAATAAAAGGAAGAGCGTAAAAATAAGTTCTTAAATACTCAACCGCTAAATTAAAATATGATTCGTCAACATTTTGAAGTTTTAATAATGATGGAGCTAAAAAATAGCCGATAATCATTACTATAACTCCAGATAAAAAAGCTAAAATTAACCCAGAATAGCAAGCTTTTTCAGCAGAAACCTTATCGTTTTCGCCATAATATTTAGCGATGATAACGTTTTCTCCAGCTGATAAGCCTATAAAAACATTTGTCAAAAGGGAGTTTAAAGCAGCGTTAGCTCCAACAGCAGCAGCCGCTAACTCACCTTCATATCCTTCTATGACTATTAAATCGAATGTTGAAAATAAAATTTCGAGGCATCCGACGAGCATTAATGGCAAAGAAAATAATATTACTTTTTTGATTAAAGTAGTGGTTGATCCACTAGTTAAATCCATAGACTTCAGTTGCATACCGAAAGAATATTTTAATTATACTTTCTTAAATTGCAACTAAATAATTAGTGATAATTTATAGATGTTCTCTCTATTAATTATTCTTTAAATGATTCTTTTGGATTAGCTAAAAATTCCATGTTTTGGAAAGTGAATTTTTTAGTTTTTCCAGCGATAGAAGTCGATAAAGTAATAGTGTCAATTGAAGTAAAGCCTTGCTTATAGTAAAGCTTTAAAGCACTAATATTATTTGGAGCAACTTCAATTTGAACACGTGGATTTCCTTTAGCAAGGACTATTTCCTTAATCTTTTTTAAAGCAAAACTAGCTAAACCTTTTCTTCTAAATTCAGGTTTAATATAAAGATATTCAATGTTATTGGTATAGCCATATTTTTCATTAACAAAAGTAAAGCCGGCAATATTATTATCAAGCATAATAAGGTAGCCAAAACATTTAGGAGAAAGCATCCTTCTAATGTCTTCTAATATATCTTCATCGCTTGCTTCAATAAGTTGAGAAACCCAAAAATCTTTGAGCATTAAGGATAACTCAGTCAAATCGGATAAACTTACTTTTCTTAAAAATCTTTTGCTTGTCATAAATAGATTCTAGCAAACGTAATTTAAAAAAGCAAATTTAATGCCATTTTTGCACTATTTTTAATAAAATAGGGAAGTTTTTTGTTTCTATTAACTTAAGCTAAGACTATTTCTTCTTAGTAAGAAGAAATTAGTTAAATAAAGAAAAAGACTTTCTTATTTAAAAATAAATGCATAAGTTAGAGACACTTAAGATGAATAAAAGTGCAATAAAACTAATAATTAAATGAAGATCATCACCTCCTAAAATAAGTGAAAGAGTAAAGCTTAATACTCCTTCACTAATATAAAGGAGTTTAGTTCGTAAAATTAAAAAATATTTTTAAAAAGTTTAAAAAGATTATCTATTAATTAATATAGAGCTTCTTTTATAATATTAACTTGATGAAAGGGAATATATGAATAGATTAGCTTTGTTACATAGAATAGATTCTGAATATGCTTATCCTCTTGATGAAAAAACTCTCTCTTTACGTTTAAGAGCAAGTAAAGAAGATTCTTTTAAACTTGTGGAAGTTTTATTTAATCCAGCAATGCGCTTTATTAAAGAAAGAGAAAAGAAAAAGATGGAGATTAAATACTCTGACTCAGATTTTCTTTATTATGAAGCAACGCTTTTTAATAACTTCCCATCTTTTTCTTATATCTTTCATATTATTGATAAAGATGATAAAGAGTATTATTTATCTGATGAAGGACTAAGCAAAAGTTATGATTATACTTACTCGCAAATTAGTGCTTTTCGTTATGCTTTTATAAACTCTAATGACATTGTAAAAGTTAACTCTAAATTTGAAGGAAGAATCTTTTATCAAATCTTTGTTGATAGCTTTAAAAAATCTTCAGACTCATTAAATAAGGATTATGTTACAAGAAGCTGGGATTCAACTGATTTATATGCATTTAAAGATGGGAAATATCATCCAATCTTTTTAGGAGGAGATTTAAAAGGAGTAAAGGACAAATTAGAGTATTTAAAAGATCTTGGAATTGGTGCAATCTATCTTACCCCAATTTTTAAAGCTAACTCTAATCATAAATACGACACTTTAGATTATTATGAAATTGATCCTCGTTTAGGAGATTTATCAACTTTTAAAGAACTTGTTAAAAAAGCTCATGAGTTAGATATCTTAGTTTGCATGGATCTTGTTTTTAATCATACTTCCTTTTTCCATCCTTTCTTTCAAGATGTAATTAAAAATGGTAAACATTCTAAATACTTTGATTTTTACATGATTGAAGGAGATGAAGTTAAATATCAAAAACCAATTAATTATATGAGCTTTTCTGAAAGCTTTATGATGCCTAAAGTAAATCTTAATAATGATTTAGCTAAAAACTATTTTTTAGAAGTTGCTAAGTATTATTTAAAAGAATGCGATATTGATGCTTATCGACTTGATGTCTCAAATGAAATACCTCATTCTTTTTGGATTGAATTTAAAAAAGAATTAACAAAGATTAAAGAAGATATATTTATAATTGGAGAATGTTGGTATAACGCTTATTCTTTTTTAAATTCTAATGAATGGGATTCATCAATGAATTATGCTTTCTTATTTAACTTAAAAGCTTATTTTGCAGATAAAACAATCTCTACTAAAGAGTTTGTTGAAAGATTAAATAATGAATTAATCCGCTATAAAACTCCAACAAATAAGATGCTTCTTAATCTCATTGATAGTCATGATGCTCATCGTTTTTATAGTTATTTAAATGGTAATAAGGATTTATATTTATTAAGTGAATTATTTTTAATTTCTTTTATTGGTTTACCAATGGTTTATTATGGTGATGAAATCTTTATGGAAGGAGGAGATGATCCTTTTAACCGTAAAGGTATGGAATGGGATTCAAAAGAATTTAATAGTGAAGAATTTGCCTTAATGAAAAAGATCTTTGCTTTAAGAAAGCTAGATGCTTTTAAAAAAGGAGAGATGGAACTAAGTTATAGTGATGAAGGCTTATTAATATTAAGAAGAATCTATTTAAACGATAAGTATACTTTAATTATTAATAATTCTAATAAAAGTTTAAATTTAGCAAACTTTTTAAAGGATGATAGCAAGATTGTTCTTTCTAATAAAGTCGAAGGAAAGAGCATAAATTCCTATGGTTTTATCCTTCTTAGTGCACATATTTAACACCCATTAACTTTAAAATCAGTCAGTTTTGCATACTTTGCTGACTTTTACATCTAAAAATGAAAAAAAGCGATAACCATCGCTTTTTTCACTGTGTCGCTTTAAAATTTTTGTAGCGAACTATTTAAATTTCTTGAGAATTTTTCCTCTTATTAATGATTTCGCTAATGCGATCTCATAAGTTTTTCTTAATGCCTCTTTAAGTTTTGTTCTTGTAAATGAAGGAACAAAGAACTCTTCTTCGACGTTTAATTCCATTAAGTTCATGTCTCTTAAAGTATCTAAAATTTTATTTAAAGTAAGCCATTCATAATCCGGATCTTCATCACCTAGTTTTTCAATATCTTCAGTTTTTCTTATAACTTTATACATATCTAAATGAAGCAATCTTAAAACATTTAATTTTAAACAAACAATCTTTAAATGTCCTTTAATGTGTTCTTCAGTATACACAAAAAGTGGGTGAGCATTTTAATTAGTTTTCATCGTTCTAAACATGTATTCGATATTCCAACGGTATTCATTAAGCGAAACAACTTTTCCAGGCGTCTTGTCTAAATTCGCAGCTGCACAATAATGTCCGAAAAACTTTATTTAAGGATAGTTTTTTACTTGCAATAAAGCTTGTTTCATTTATTATTCGTTTCTAAATACAGATATTTTGAACAAATTACGAATGACGGTTTTTAACAAAATAATAAGTTTTCAAAAATGCAAAAATGGAAGAAAACTGCCAAAAATGAGAAGTTTTGAATAGAAAATTCCTATAAAATAATCAAAAAATAGTTCACTTTTGCGTCTTTTTTGTGAAATATGTAAAAAATATACTCTTCGATATCTTGTCTTTCGACAATAAGATATGTATCATAGATACATATAAAAAAGACTTTAGTAAAGTTGCAAAAGCGTGAGAGGGATTAATTCCTATTCTTGCCGGTAAAGTTTGTGTAAGGAAGCTTTCACTAGACGATTAAGTCAACATTCTTCAATTTCGCATTTGCTAAAGTTCATTACTAGCCGCAAACTAGGAAGGGATTATTCAGATGAAAAAGAAATTAAAAAATTCTTCGTTTAGAAAAGCCGTTATTAATGGCGTTTTGATCTTTGGTGGCGTGGCACTCTTAACGACAGGTTTCGCTACTTGGATTATTGGTGCCACTACAACTCAGGTAGATGGTACAACTAATGTTACTGTTGATACTGCTAGAACGAATAATATTGTTTTAGAGGTTAAATTAACTGAAGCAGCAGTTAGTATTAGCGAAGAAAGCTCTCAAGGCGAATTTATAACAATCGATAGTGGAAAAGCTACAGATTTTGTAGTTACTGCTAACGTTACCTTAACAGTAGGTAGTGGAGTTCCTAAAAATGAAAGACCTACAAAAATCACTATTGGTTTTAATCCAGGAGCAGAAGGTGGCGTTTCGTATACTGATCCTAACGATGGCACAAAAAATAATAATGTAGTAGTTGGTCAAGCAACTAATATTAGGGAAGGTGCAACTTACACATATTTAGATATCGCTACTTCTGAGTATGTTTTACCTACAGACAATGGCTCTAATAACGGTTTTACAATGGCAACAGATCGTGAAACAGGAGATATTACATATACCGCAGAGAGTTTAAATATTACTTTATTTAAATGGGGCTCCTTCTTTGACGGAAAAACTCCAAGCAAATTTTATAATGATTTGTACACTGGAGAATATTCGAAAGTTGAGGTAGGTAATTTTGCTCGTAAACAAATTCAAAATAGTACAGAAGATATTAATCTTGTTAAAGGCGAATTTGATGCGCTCAGCCAAGCATTTGATGGAAAAAATATCCATGTTTTATTCTCTGCTGTTACTGGTGAATAAAACGTATTAAATAATTTATATTTGGGGTATTCTTATGAAAAAAAGAAATAAAATCATCGCTTTAGGTGTAAGTTCTTTAGCTATTCTTTCAGTTTGCACTGTTGGTTTTGCTACCTGGCTTGTTGGCGTTCAAAAAACTAGCGAAGATGTAAAAGTTACTGCTACTGTTGATGATACAACTAATCAATCTGTATTTTTATCAGCTAAAATTGCTAAAGGAATAAAATTAGCTGAAGCTGCAGGAACAGGAAGTGATGGTGGAGATTATAAAATAATTGAAGCAAAACAAGGTGAAATTAATACTGCTGGTGAAAATTATCTTGGTTTTACGTTTTCTGAATTAAAATTAACCATGAGTGCAGATGATTTTGTTGGCAAACCTGATGCAATAAAAATTTCTTTACCTGTTTATTCTGCTGGTACTGTTAATTTAAATCAAGGGAACACCGTTACAACTAATGAATTTAGTGAACACGGCAAAAGAAAAGGCTCCTCTTGGACTTATGTTTCATTTGCTGATGTAACTCTAGATTTGACCGATGAAAATTTCACAATCACTGGTCCTGATACTGATGGATTTAAAGAATACACCATTAAAGGTGAAAAGAATAATTTTAATTTCAAATGGGGCACATTTTTTGACAAGGATGCATTAGAAGGTAAATCCCCTGTTAATTTCTACAATTCTTTATATACTGATGCAGATTTTGAAGAAGGTGGCGCATATTTTGGTAAAGATAAATTCGATGTTTTGTTTAAAGCTTCTCAAAAAGCTACTAAAGAACTAGGAGCAATGAAAACCAATTTAAAAGAGCTTACTCTTAAGGTCGAAGCTATTAAAAAAGTGAGTGCATAGTTACAGGTAATAGTTATGAAACTCAATAAAACTAAAAAATATACTATTCTTGGCGTAGCGCTTGCTACAGTTGCGGTAAGCTCTGTTGGTTTAGCAACTTGGCTTACTGGCTTAACTCAAACAAGCGTTTCTGCTGAAGTTTCTGTTGATATTGATGTTGTAAAAGATAGCACGCAATATGTGAGTATTGCTAAAGCTGATGATGAAACTGGTTTAACTTTTTGTGAAAGTGCTGAAATAAGTTTAGACCAAGGTAGAGTTATCGGATTTGATAACAATAACTCAAAAACTCAAGATTTGACTATAAATTTAAAGGAATTCAATTTTGTTTATTCAAATGATAGTTTTGAATTTAGCAAATTAACTTTAAAATTGACTATTGATAACGCTAAGTGGCCAACGTATACAAGAACAGAAGGAAATGCTTTAGGGTTAGCAGCAAAAGAATATTCCTATATTGATCTTGTAGGTGGAAAAGCTTTATCTGGCGGCTCTGGTTATGGTTTAGAGATAACTACTAGTAATCTTGATACCTATTTTGAAACAGAAACTGAATATAAAGGCTCAGCTTATACGTTTATGAAGTTTAAACAAAATGTTTTTACTTTTAAACGGGGCACTTTATTTGGTGATGGTAGCCAAACTCCTTCAGAATTTTATAACAGTAAAATTCCATCAACCGATACAACGGTTCAAAAAGTTAATAAATTAGAACAAGTAAAAACTGAACTAGCTGCAATGAAGGGTGCATTTGTTGGTAAAACAATGAAAATTGAAGTTAGTTTAGAACTTAGTCCTAAAGCATCCGCTTAAAATTGAATAAATAAACTTTATGCTTAATAAATCTAAGAAAATCAAACATATTTCGTTAGGAATTTTTGCTTGTACAATACTTTCTTTAGCAAGTATTGGCTTTTCAACATGGATTATTTCTTTAGGAGATGGAAATAATTCTTTAAATCTATCTGTAAATATTGATGTTTCTTACGATTTTTCTAAAGTTATTGATTATACGCCTAGTGAGTCTAATCCTACTTTAAATGTTGAAAGTCAATCTAGTGTGACTTTAGGTGGAACAAGCGATATCGTTATTTCTAGCGATGTTTATAATTCGGTTTTTAATAGTAGCAGTAGCAATTCTCTTTCTATTCAATCTAGTATATTTATTGGAGATAGCAATGAAGAGCCTGCAGAAGATGATAGAAATAATAAAAATAAAGTTATAGCATCTTCAAGTGATGCAGAACAGCTCATTGGTAGAGAATCAAATAAAGAATACGAATATTTTGCTATAACTCAGCCAACAATAGCATTACCTAAAGAAAAATTTACTGCTCTTGGAACTTCTTTTTATAAAATTGAGAATTTTGATATGTCTCAATTTGGAATTAAACCTGGTAGTTTCTTTAATGGCGATGATCCAAAGTCTTTCTATGAAGGAAAAGTTAATGACTATAAAGAGGATTATAAAACAGCTCGAGAAACTAACGGAGACACTCAAACTGCTTTAAATAACTACTTATCAGTTCTAGAACTTTATGGAAATGATATTGATACAATGAATCAAAATTTAAATGGTAAAGAAATTACCATTACTCTCACTTTAGTAAGTGAAGGAGAATCTAACTAATTATGAAAATTAAAAGTAATAAAAAACTAATATCAATTTTGCTAGGAGTTTCTTTTATTAGTTTAGCTAGCATTGGTTTTGCTAGTTGGGTAATTAAAAATCCTACAAATACAAGCGTCAACGCAACAATTAGCGTCGAAATTGGCGAAATTGATGACGCTTCTTTAACCGCAGAAATTATTAATGGTAGCGATTTAGCTAATCCAATTAGATTTGATTCTTTAAAGGCGGATAGTTGCTCAGGTGACTTTATAACAAACGGTGAAGAAACGACCGAAAATTTGGATGTCACATTTACTTATACAATCACAGGTAAAACCGCTTTAAATAAAGGTTGTAAGGTAAGTTATAATTTTAGCGGCGATGCAGATGCTTTAAAAACTGCAATTGGTGGAACTCCTCAATATATTGACACAACTTGTTTAACTAATTGTGAATTTACTTTACCTGAAGCTGCTGGATCAATGTCAGATGTTAATAATTCAAATATTACAAACAATGTTACTTATAACCCAGAATTTACAGTTGCAACAATCGAAACGACTATTGCTTTTAAATGGGGTAGTGCTTTTGCAGGAAATAATCCTGCAGGAAAAAATCCGTGCACAATTACGAGTGCTGATGGATTTGATGCTGAAAGCATCATGAGTACTTTAAAAGCTTTTGAAACTGCTTATGGAAATGTTAATGGTGGTAATCCAGAGATTAAATTAACTATTACTCCAAGTAGAAGTTAACAAGTAAAGGAATATGAAAAATAGAAAAAAGAATAAATACATAGTTTATGGAGTAATTGCTCTTAGTGCACTTTCTTTAGTTGGTGTAGGTTTTGCAACTTGGAACATCGATGGTTCGCTTGATGATAAAACAAGCGTAACTGTTTCGGTTGGCGATTTAACAAACAAAACTTTAATTGTTGAAATTCAAAAAAGCGATTTAAATATTGCTTTCGATAATGTCGAAAATGGTGGCACTAATATTTCAAATGGAGATGATGGAAAGGAAGATTTATCTTTTACTGTTAATTTTAGACTTGAATCATCTAGAACCATTAATGATGCTAATACTTTTAAAATTACAGCTTCTTTTAATAGTACATCAATTAGTAAATATCAAGAACTTGATAAGGAAAACTATATCGTGGCAGATTGCTTAACTGATTTTAGTTTTAATTTGCCTACTTCCTCGGATCCTTTAACTAAAATCCCTTTAACTACAAACAATTCTTATATTGAAGGTAGCATTACTTATGATGATGATTTTAAAGGTGCTTTAGTGATCTTAACTTATAAGTTTGCTTGGGGCTCAAAATTTAATGATAAAAACCCAGGTTTATGGGAAGGCGACATTTCAAAAATTGGTGAATATTTAGAAGATTTTACCGCAAAAGCCAAAGGTTTACTTCCAATCGATCTAACCATCACCCCATCATATATAGGAGCAACAAATAATGAATAACGTCGAAATCTTATCTCTTGTTGTAACTATTATTTGTTTAGTGAGCTTTTGTTTAGTCTTCACTTTTCTTTTTAGACATTATTATCTTTCTAATATTAATGAAATAAAAGAAGGCAAGGCTGATAAAGAAGTAATTGAATATAATAAAGAAAGAATTGAAAAGAATAAAAAGAAAAGCGAAAAAACAAAGCGCATCGCTTCAAGAATTACAAGTTATGCATTTTTGGGCTTAGTAGTAGCCTTTTTTGGTTTTTCTTTATATTCTCGCTTTTTTAATAACAATCTTCTTTTTGGCGATTCGGGTTTTATTGTTATTAGCTCTGGCTCGATGTCAGAAAGAAATAGTGCTAATGACTACTTAGATGAATATAATCTCAACAATCAATTTGATACTTACGATATAATCGGCGTCACAAAATATCAAAGCGTAGAAGAGATAAATCAATATGATGTTGTCGCTTTTTATGGGGAAGATGATGTCATTTACGTTCATAGAATCATTGAAATTAGAGATGATAATACTTTTGTAACTAGAGGCGATTCAAATGCCATAAGCGATACAAATAGACTATATAATGGCTACTTAACTTACGATAAAATCATTGGAAAATATAACGATGCTAGAGTTCCTTTACTAGGCGTTTTTATTGTTTTCCTTCAATCTAATTCAGGAATAATTACGGTTTTATCGGTTGTTTATTGCTTACTTATGTTTGATCATTACCGTAATAAATATGAAGAAAGCATTGAATCACGAATTGAATATTTAGATAGCGTTATTAAATATGATTATTCTTCTTCTCTTCCAGTTGAAGAAGAAATAAAAATCGATTATAACGAAGTAATTAACTATAAAGACAATCCTGAAATCGTTTTAAAGATGAATATTAATGAAGAAGGTGAAACATACCTTAACAAAGAAAAAGCAAAGAGTGAAGGGAATGAAAAACCTTCAAAAATTAAAGAAATCTCTGCAAAAGTCAAGGAAAAATGGAATAATCTAGTTTCAAAACTAGACAAAGATAAAAGAGGCAACAAGGAGTAAAATATATGAAAACACATTTTACGAGAAAAAATTTCATTGCAATTGGTATCGTCTATTTTTATTGTGTGATGGTCTTAATTGCAGGGCTTGCAATCGATGCGCGTGAGCCACTTTTTGTAAGCACCAATCCTATTGCAAGTTTAGGTAATTTCTTAGGCTTAGTTGAATTTAACGGTTCAGCTCAGTTTTATATTTTACTTATCTGCTTTTTAATCTATGTTTTAATCTTTACGGTCGCTTTTATCTACGAATATCGCCTTGCTGAGTATTACGATGAATCGAAATTTTCTAAAAAATGGATCATCGTATATTCGCTTACTTTTTTAATTTGTTTAGTTCTTTGTTTTGGAATTGGCTTATGCGCGCAATATCCTTATGAACTCGATTTAATTAGCAACAATTTACTCGCTTTAGGTGTTTCAATTTTACTTGGTCTATTCATCTTTTTAATTTTAGGTAGTTTTGTTTTTGGAATTACACTTATCGTAGTTAACTTTAAAAACATCGATAAACCATTCCGCTTTTTTGGTTCGCGCGTTAAAGAGCTTGAAAGTCAAGAGAAAAAAGAGGTTGAAGAAGAAAATAAACTCCTTGCAGAGCAAGGAGAACTCGCTCATTCTTTTGGTGAGATGAATGTTGATGCAAGTGGAAACTATGTTGGAGGCGGAAGCGCAGGCGCGAGTTACGCTGGCGCACCTGCTCAAACTGGTGAAAATGAAAGCAAAGTCTTAAAAGACAAAGAAATCGTTTTCCCAGGTTTATGCTCAATTGATGTTGCAAATGAAGCTAATAGAGAAGAAGATTTTTATGATGATGATGTCAAACTTGATGAACTATGTGAAAATTTCCGCAAATATTTAGCAAAAAGCGAAAAACTTTACTTTGATATTCATACAATTAGAGCCTTTGTTTCAGGTTTAGCGGCTAGTAGACTTATCATTTTAGAAGGTCTATCTGGTACAGGTAAATCTTCTCTTGCTCGTTATTTTTCAGATTATATCAGTGAAGATTCTTTCTTTGAACCAGTTCAGGCAACTTGGCGTGACCGTACATCACTTTTAGGTTTTTATAACGATTTTTCAAAAACTTATAATGAGACCGAATTTTTAAAGCGTCTTTATGATGCAACTTACAAAACTCACCACATGAACGTGATGGTTCTTGATGAAGTCAATATTAGCCGTGTTGAATATTACTTTGCTGACTTTTTATCAATTCTAGAATATCCAGTCGACAAGTGGGCGTTAAAAATCATGCAACTTCCTTATGATTTTGATCCACCATTACATCTTGAAAACGGTATCTTAAAAATCCCAGCTAATACCCGGTTTATTGCCACTGCAAATAAAGATGATTCAACCTTTACTATTACCGACAAGGTTTACGATAGAGCTATCACTATCTCTTTTGATGATCAAAATATTCCTTTTGAAGTTAATGAAGAGATTAATAAGATTACTTTAAGCTATGATAAACTTACTTTCTTATTTAATGAAGCAAGTAACGACAAGAGATATAAATTAAGCGAAGAAGATTTAACTAAATTCAGAAGCTTAATTAATTACACATATCAAAACTTTGATATCACAATCGGTAACCGTATCATGCATCAACTTGAAATATTAGTTCCAGTTTATGTAGCGTGCGGAGGCAAAAAAGAAGAAGCACTCGACTTTATGTTCTCTCGCAAAGTTTTATCTAAACTTTCAGGTCGCTTTGAAGATTATCTTAAAGATGGTTTACTTAACCTAAAAACTTTAATCAATAAAACTTATGGTGAAAATAAGTTCACCCATTCATTTATTGAAATCAATCGTTTATTAAGAAAGTTATAGTATTTAAAATTATTTAGTTTAAAGGAAAAGGAAATGGCACGAAAAAGAGAAGAATTCTTAATTGAACTTTCTAAAAAAGTCCTTCGCTATAATAAAAGTAGCGAACCTTTTAAAGTGCTTTATGATCGCTTGATAGACAATAAACTTAAACTAAATAAGAGCTATGATTATGTTGAAAGTTTAGCTCGTTTAAAAGAGCTTAAAGTGGTGACCGACAAAATAATTTCAATCATTTTTAAACCACAAATTAAATCGGTTACTAATGAGGTTATTTTACGTAGTGAATTAACTGGAGCAATTTCAACTGAATCATTTATTAAAACAATGCGCGATGTAAAGTTATGGAAAAATAAAGAAGGTGAATTAACTCCTGAATATGTTTACTCTTTAGAAAACATCGATTCTATCGATACTTTTGAAAATCGCTTTATTTCGATGCTAGTTGATGAGATTCATAATGAATTAAAGTTAATTTTACTTAATCTTTCGCCTCTTGTTGAAACTCTTGAAGATTTATATCAAGGCTCATCGACCTCTTTTGGTAAGGTCTCGATGATTAGTGACCTAAATAAATTGACTTATCCTTATGAAGGTGTTTTATCTAAATTCAGATCAACAAAAGCTAGAGCCTATAAAGAAGCAAAAGCCATTGAAAAAAAGATTCGTAACATCAAGGACAGTGAATTTTATCGCTTCACCTCGAAAAAAATGAATCCAAAAATGGTCGTGCCAACTAACGTTTTGCTTCATAATCCTTTATATTCTTATTGCTATCGTTACTATAAAGAAAACTATCAAACTAGCGAAATCGATAACACTAATTTTGATGTATATTACTATAATTACGTCGTTCTTTCTTTCTTTAAATATTTCTCTAAGATTAAATTAACTAAAGCAAGCGTGGTTAATGCTAGCGATATATCGCTAGATGAAAACAAAAGAATTCGCTTTAATCCAATAGCCTTTAAAAAAGGGATGTTTATCTACGAATTTAAAGAAGACACAAAAGATTTAGGGTTTTATGTCGAGATTAAGCTTGTTAATTCTTCGCGCAGTTTAAAGACTCAAGTTAACGAAGAAAATATATCTCACGCCTACATCTTAACTAGCTTTGATTTAACAGAAAACTCCGCAAAAAGCCTAGATTTTGTTTTAAAAGGGAAAGAGGCAAACAATGTTTATCTTTTCGTGATGAATAATCTAGTTGGTAAATTTGTTAACGCAATTACCCTCTCTTACTATAAAAACAATCACGATGAGTTACTAGAAACATTCTTTGCTTCTTTAACACTTTTATTTGATTGTGACCTAGACTTATTTAAAGCCAAGTGCCCAGTGTGTGGGGAAGTTAATGTCACTTTTGATGGGTATAACTATACTTGTAAAGAGTGCGGAGCTAAATATTCGATGAATAAAACCTTAAATGGGGAAGTACTATGGGTTAAAAACTTAAGGAGGATCTAGTAATGGAAGAAAAAAACTTAAATGAAAATAAGCAAAATCAAGAAGAGACCATCTTTGACATTAACGAAGAGCTTCCTGAAGTTAAGCAAATCGAATATGCTATTCAAATTAAGGATTTATATAAATCGTATGGCAAAAAGGATGTCTTAAAAGGCTTAAATGTTAACGTCAAAAAAGGCGAAGTGTATGGCTTTATTGGAAAAAATGGCATTGGTAAATCAACAACTATCGATTGTATAGTTGGTTTAAAAGATTACGATAGTGGAGAGATTTTAATTCTTGATACTGACAATAAAAAAGATCCTTTAAAAGCTAAAAATCTTATCGGATATGTACCAAGTGAGCCTGTAACTTATGAGATGATGAGTGGAAACGAATATCTTCAATTTGTCGCTTCAAGTTATGGAATGATTCAATCTTCTTTTAACAATAACTACAACTTTTTAATTAAAAAGTTTGGTATGTCACCAAAAGACATGGACCGTAAAATTCGCGAATATTCACACGGCATGAAACAAAAAGTTTGCTTAATGGCTTCTTTAATTCATAACCCTAAGGTTTGGATTTTAGATGAACCTACGGTCGGTCTTGACATCATGGTTTATGAAGTTTTACTTCGCATGATCAAAGAATTTGCAGTTCATGGTAGAACCGTATTTATTACCTCTCACAACATTGAACTCGTTTCAAAAGTTTGCGACCGAGTCGCAATTATTAATGATGGAAAAATTGAAACACTTCTTGATTTTAAGAAAGAGCCACTTAAAAGAAGAGATCTTTCCAAGATTTTCTTTAAGATTTATGGAGAAGAAGAGTAGAAGTTTATGGTATTTGATCTAGTTAGAAAAGAAACATTACTTCACGATACTTCTAGCTATAAATATAAATGGCAAAAGTATCTAATGCGGGTGATAAAAGCGATATTTATCGGACTTTTTATTGCGCTTGAATGCTTTATCTTTTTAGCGCTTAATGAGAAAATCGATGAATATTCTAGCTATGGAATCTTCGACTTTTTGATTCTTTTCCTTTTTATCATGTTTATCGTATCAATTGTTAATTCACTATTTGTTTTACGTAAACTTTTATTTGATAAAAAGGATTCTTCAATTTTACTCCCTCTTCCTATTTCAAGCGGCGAAATCATCTTTTCAAAGCTTTTCTATTTATTTTTTGAGCAGGTTATACTTAACCTTTGTATTTCAACGCCACTTTTAATATGTTTTGGCGCCACGAAAGAACTAATTCCTTATTTTTATGTTTTTTCGCTTGTTTATCCGCTCATGATGTCGCTTATTACAATATCGATATCTTTAACTCTTGTTGTACCTTTTGAATATCTATATAACTTCTTAAAAAAATACGATATTGCCCAATTTGTTTTAGCTAGTATCGTCGTTATTTTGCTTTGCTTTGCTTATAAATATGTTTTAGACCTCTTTTTAACCGCTTTAAATGATTCTTCTTTTGGCGGAGTTTTTTCTAGCGACTTTGTTAATGGACTTCATAATATTTCCGTTTTTCTTGTCCCAATTTCTAATATTTTAGATGTTATAGTAAATGGCGGTAACGCACTTAGTGCGGTCTCAATTTATCTAGGAATGCTCGTTATTTTCTTTATAATTGGGATCAATTTATCAAGCTATTTTTATAACAAGATGAATAAACTTGATTACTATAAAACTTCAAGCTCCTCTAAAAAGCAAAAAGAAATTAAGGTCCTTTCGGTATCTAAAGCCTTAATTAAAAAAGAATTTGTCATGCTATTTAAAGATAATTCATATATCTTTTCTTATACTGGCTTACTTATCATGATGCCATTTTTATCCTTTGTCGTTATTAATTCGCTCAATTCAATTATCTACGATAATTTAAGAATATATGCGGTTTATTTCCCTGAACTTATTAATGGACTTAATCTTGCGCTTATTCTTTTATTTATCTCGGTCATTAACGCTAATGCATCATTAAGTGTATCGCGCGAAGAAAAAGCGATTCAAATTGTGAAATATCTTCCTATCGACCCATTTAAACAGATGGCAATTAAACTCATCGCTCCTATTTCTTTATCAAGCGCGTCTTTATTAATCAGTGAAATTGTTTTAATTTCAACTAGCACCATAAACTGGTACATTTTCTTAGTTAGTTTAGTATTAGGTCTAGCTTTAATCGTTTTTACAAACGTATTTGGTATTTTAGTTGATATGCACGATAAAAATTCTAATATTAAATATAAGCTTTCTTATCTTACAAGTTTAATTTCTATCGTTTATCCTTTATTTATCTTGGCTTTACATTTCCTTTTAAGCTTTGTCTCTTGCCCAGTTGCTTTAATCTATATCTTAGAAATTTTAATAACTGGAGGACTACTCGCTCCTTTATTTATTAAAATTAATATGCGAATTAAAAGACTATTTAATTTAATGGAGGTTAATTAATATGAAAAAGAAAACTCTTATCGTCTTATTAATTATTCCTTTTATTATTGGATTAATTTCTTTTGTTAGCGTGGTTTTACTTAATATCACGGTCGCTAGTGATATAAGTAGGATTACTTGGGCTTATCAAGATACCGAGGCTTTTAAAATTTCTACGGAAGGCTATAAACTTGTAGCTGAACCGGAGATCAATAACGCTAATTTAATTATTCGTCCGGGAAATGAACTTGTTTGGGAAGTCGTTGAAGGGGAAGATGTTGTTGAAATTAGGCAAGATGAAAATGGAGATTATTATTTATATACCAAAAAAGAAGGCAATGCGACAATTGTTTGTCGAACTGAAAATGGGAATGTCAAAAAGTATTTAAATGTAATTGTTTATGAAAATGGAACGATAACTATTAATCCAATTAGAAAAAGAGCTGACAATCCTATTGAAAGCGTTAGATATTTTGGCGAATTTGATGTTAGCGATTCATCTAAAAATGAGATGGGTGGACTCGTTAAAGAAAAAGCCAGTTTTGAAATAAAAACGCAGGTTTACGGAGATAATATTTCAAATCAAGCGGTTAGAATGTCTGATGAATCAAGTGACAATATCTCCTTTGAAAATAACGTAGTTACAATTAATGATGCGAGTGAAACAACAGCTACTCTTGTTTTAGAAAGCGTTGAGAAACCATACATCAAAAATTCTTACACATTTAATGTCGTACCAAATGGCGTCAATATATATAGTTATAACGATTTGCTATTAACTACAAACTATTCTCAAAATGGTGAAATAAGTGTTATGCAAACTAATTTAGGCAGCGCTAGAGAAGTATATAACGGAACTGATTTTGATATCGGAGCAAATCAAGGAGCAATCACTTTTATTCCTGATGCAACTTTATCAAGAAAAGATCCTGAAGCAAATATTGAACTTTTTGGAAATATCATTGGATATGATAAAAACGGCGTGCCTAACTTTAATTTTGCTAATGAACTTTATGTAACGGAAACAAGTTATAGTCACGAATTTGCTGATGCCTATAATGAAGCTAATCCTGATTCACCATTAGATACCGATATAAAAGTTGGTTTAAGAGTTCAAAAAGATTTTTATGGAAACGGATATTCAATCAATATGAATAATCTTTGCTTCCCTAATCATGGTGAAATTAATTCAGAAGTTAAGAAATTATATCCTGATAAAGAACTTGACTATTTCTTTGGTCCTTTATCCTATGTCACAATTGGCAACTCGAAACTTGAGGTAGTTAGAGCCTTTGGTCAAGATAATGTTGGAATGATGCTTGATGGAGATAACATCACTTTAAATGATTTAAAAATTCAAAATATTGACGATAATTCCAGCAAAAGAAATTATTCTTATATCGGAACAGTTGTTGAAGTGGATGGTGTCAATAACACTATTAAAAATAGTGAGATTAAACTTGGGAAAAACTTAGTTAGAGCATTTGATGCTGATAAACTTACTTTATCTAACTCAATTTTAAGAAGAAGTGGTGAGTTTAACTTAATGGTTGGAAGTAATAAAGTTAATAAAGTTGATGAAAATACTTCAGTTAACATTAACGGTCAAACTTCTAGTTTTAAAGATTTCTTTAATCTCGAAAATAAGAGTGTAAATAGCGCTAACGCATATCTAGAAAGCTTCTTAGATTTAGGAAGCTTTGCAAATACGTTTTACGATGGTGAATTTGCTAATGTTAGTGGAAGTGAATTAAACAAAGCGCTTTTAAATATGCAATCTAGTTTAGATAACTCATCTTCTTACTATGATGCAAGTGGGAATAAAATCTATGCTGCTCAAATTACGATTAATGATACTGATTTTTCTGAAAGTGGAATATTCTCAATCGCTTTTGAAACTATGTTTAACGGACCATTCTTATATAACGGATTAAGCTATACAGTTAAAAGGGCTTTAGGTGATGTCCTTTCAAGTGTTTTGCCTAATAAGATTGGCGGAACTTCATGGCCTGTAAAAATAACATTAAAAGGTGATACAAGTTTTAACGATCGGAAAAAGATTGATGATATTGATTTAACTAATCTTATCGAAGAAAGATTAAGTTTATTTCTTGAATCCCATGAGACAGAAATGGAACTTGGAATTGATCAATTCTTTCCTCTTAAAGCAATTTTAAAAGATTTAACAAATGCTTATAGTTATAAAGATGAAAAAGGTAACCCTTGGATTAACACAATGGTAGCTTATTATGGTGGCGGATTAAATCTATCTGACCTTGTTGATGAAAGAAATAGTATTATTGTCGGAGATGCTGGTCAAAAAGTTAATGTTGACATTTTAAGTAATTTTAATAAATATGTATCAATTAGTGGGGAAGGTGATTTTGGAATGATACCAAGCATCCTATCTAAATGCGTTTTATTTGCAATTGGATTTAATCCATTTAATTTTATTGTTAATCAAAGCGGAAGTGTTCCACCAAGCGATATTTTAAATTCGGCGGTCAATTAAAAAGAATTAAAGCATGAGGTAATATTATGAAGAAAAGGTTTTTACGATATTTATTATTAACATCAATGGTTGCGTTTTCTATAACAATTTCATCTTGTGCTTCCTTTTTTGGCGGGGAATCTGGAGCTTTAATTACTGATATTTCTTCTAAACAAGATGAGTCGGGAAACACTATTATAACTGTTGAATTTGATAGCGATGAATATGCGCCAGTTGAAGTCACTATTCCAAAAGGAGTTGGAATTGATCGCATAGAACATTCTTTAAATGGTGATACGTCAGTTAATTTAAAGATTTATTATACAGATGAAAATATGTCGCCAACTGAGTTGTCATTACCAATTGTAAAAGGTGACGATGGTAAGGGTGTTTCGAATGTAACTTGTGATCAAAAAGAAGATGGTAACTATGAACTTGTTTTTGAAATGACTGATGGGACTAAATTTGGACCTTTTCCAATTCAAAAAGGCGAAGATGCCAAAAATATTATAAAAGTCGAAGCTACAACTAATGATGAATCGGGATATACAACAATCACTTTAACATTTGATGATGATACAACTTTAAGCGCTGATATTAAACTTGGAAAAGATGGTAGAGGAATTGAATACATTGAAACTTTAACCGATATAGGTAATAACTATGTCATTAGAGTTCATTATTCAGATGGAACTAGTGAAGAGGTTCAATTTGCTAAGCCTAGTACAAATAGATGGTTTTCTGGAGCGACTAGCCCAGCTGCTACTTTAGGGAGTGATGGTGATTATTATATCGATACATCATCTAAATCCTTTTATATGAAAACTAGTGGTAGTTGGTTATTACTTTTTAGTTTAGATGAAAGTGAAACTAACAAACAGACTTTTAAAGTTACTTTTGATAAAAATGGTGGCGAATGGGATTGGACTTCAGAATCAACCCCTTCAGGAAACACAAGACAACTTTCTTATGAAGAAGGGTCTTTTATTGATTTTGATATTGCTGAATTAAAAGTTGTTAAAGATGGTTATACATTTAATGGGTGGTGGACTGATGCAGAAATTAACGCAAATTCTGGACATTTTACAAAATTAACGCCTGTTACATGTGATATAACGTTATACGCTAATTGGATAAAGAATGCTTAAGATATAGGTTTAAAATGGCGGTTATAGAATTTATTGTTTCTCATTATATTTTGATGATATTGTTGTTAGTTGCGACAACAGTAGATTTTGTGCGGCTTTTTTTAAATAAAAAAGCTTTAAAAATGAATGTATTAATCGCAATAATTTTTTCTATTTTTCATACTATAATTGGTCTAATTTTTGTCGCCTTTTTTGGCTTTGCAGAAAGTGGCTTTAACATTGAAAATTTAGGAAATATTTCTTTATATGGTGGTGTATTCTTTATGCCAATTGTTTACTTTTTGTATAGTTTTATAAGGAAAATATCTATTTCTAGAAGTTTTGATATTTTTACAATTTCTTTGATATCTACCTTATTTTTCGCACGTATAAATTGTTTAATTTCTGGATGCTGTCAAGGTATTTTGATCGGCAATACTAATTTTAGAGTCCCTACAAGAGAATTAGAACTATTGTTTTATTTAATTTTTATTATTATAACCGCTGACAAAATATATAAAAATAAAACGAGCGGATATGTTTATCCTATTTACATGTTATCATACGGTATTTTTAGATTTATTATTGAATTTATGCGTGAATCCAGTGCTAATAGCGTGTTTCATATCGGTCATATATGGTCAATTGTTTCAATTGCAGTTGGTTGCATAGCTCTATTTTTGTGCTGGCGTTTAAGAGGTAAAAGCAATGAAAAAAATATTAAAGAAAATATTTAACAATAAATTTATTTTGATTCTTTTATCTATCTTTTTGTTCGTTGGAACAATCACTTTTAGTGCTTTTAGTTTAAGTAAAAGTTCTACTGTGACACCTGAACTTTTTGGTAAGGAAGAGATGCATCTAGATATTAAAGAATCAGGTGATACAGAATTTACAACTTGGAAATTCGAATATAGAAAGTTTTCAGGGAGTGTAACAGGTGAGAAAGGAGCCTGCAGTAGTAGTAAATCACATAGTGGAACTTTAACTCTTACTTATGAAGGGGAAGATGATGCGATTGTAGCTTTTGATTACAAAATTCAACTAAATGGTGGAGAATGTAAAATTAACAATGAACAAAAAAGTGATGGTACGGGTAAATATGAAAGTGAAATAAAAAAAGGCGACTCAATTACTTTTTATATCAAGAGTGGTGAAGGAAAAATAACAACAACGATTGATGTTTCAGAATTCAAATGCACATTAAGAGATGCAAACATTACTGTAACTTTAAAAAAACCAATTAGTGGCACTTATACTATTTTTTATAATAGTGAAACGCTTGAAATAAATGAAGAAAGAGAAATTGAGGTTTTGTCAGGGACTAATATTACCTTAAAAGCGAACGCCTATGAAGGTTTTAGTTTTGCTAACTGGAATTTTAATGGAGCGTTTTATTCAAGTGAACCTGAAATTAGTACTACTTTAGATATTGGTACAACAATAGAAGCAATATTTTACTCTGATTCTGCCGCCATTTTCTCAAATAACGGATACTTATATTATTATTTAGATGATGCAATTGAAAGTGCAGAACAGAGCAATGATAAAATAATTTTGCTTAATAAAGGTGGCTTAATTGAAGGTGGTACAACAGAAAAAAATAAAATTTATACTATACCTGATGGAGTAACATTATATATTCCAGATGATAATAGTGGTGATAAAACTATGCATACAGATGGGGAATCAGTTTTCTATGAGACCGGTTATGTTATACCAAAATGTTATATCGAATTACAAATACCATCTTATACGGAGATTGTTGTTGAAAGTGGTGGATTTATATATGTTGACTCTACTGCTTGCGGGCAAATGCCTTATAATGGCGCTCCTTCGAAAGCATATGGGAAGATACATTTACTGAATAGTTCTTCTAAAATCACGATAAATGGTGGTGGAAAATTATATTGTTATGGATATATTACAGGTGCAGGATTAGTTGAAGCTCTTAACGGATCTGAGATATATGAGTTTTTTCAAATTTCTGATTTTAGGGGCGGAGATACAAGTTTATCAATGCTAAATAACAATGAAAAAGTTTTTTATTTTAATAATTATTATATACAAAACATTGAGGCGAGGCTAATAATGAATTATGGCTCAGTTGAGTATGTTTCGACTGCATCCTATTTAAAAAAGTCGTTTGTTAGCGACTTAGCAACAGCTAAAACCGCCTTCATTAGCTCAACTGATTCCGATAGCGGTCTATTTAGATTGCACAAAAATTCTGCTCTCGAAAAAAAGTATAATGGCGATTTAGATCGTTTAGAAATTAAATTATTAAGCGGTGAAGCTGATTTTTCATCGATAGCGTTGTCCTTGACTGTTTTGTTTATTCCACTAGATATGAATTCTGAAAACTTTGTTTTACCATTTAATAATAATATGACAGTGACGATTTGCTCTGGGTCGACTGTAAATATAACTAAAGATATTTGCTTACTACCAGGAACTGAACTAATTGTTGAAGAAGGTGCCACTATTAATGTTACTGATGGAGCATCTATATATTTTTATGATAGGGAAAGCTGGGTAGGAAAAAAATTCTGTGTAAATAATGTTGATTTTCACAGCGTGCGCTATGCTGTTAGTAAAAGATATAATAGAACAAGCGAAGATTTAAAAAGCGCTATTTTAAATAACAATGGAACTATTACTATTAATACAGGTGCAGGACTCTACACAACAAAATCTTCTTCGGATTTGAATTATAATAATATTGCCAATGTTTTTTCATCTAATGGCACTGGAGTATTTCAATTTAGCGGAATGCCTGGCTCAAAAACGATTACTTACCAATATTCAGGCGATTTTGTTGGTATTAGTGTTTCTTATTTACTGTTACGAAATAGTATGAATCAAAGCCCAAACGCATCAGATACAACGTTTGACTTAAATGGCGTTGGCGACTTAACGGACAAAAATATTTATTTTGATTTGAGTGAATCTCAATGGAAGTTGCGCACATTTGATGAAAAGATTTTTGAAATTTCTTTTGTCGATAATACTTATAATAACGAAACGTACAAAAGTAACTTTACAGTAGGCGAAAATTTAGTATTTCCAACAGCTGAACAGGTAAATTTTATTAATGGAATTTATAAAGTAAGGAGATGGAAAATTGAAGGAGTTGGATTATTTAACCCAGGTGATTCTTACGTATTAAACGAAGCAAGGAATCTAACTGTAATTGCAATTTATGGTGGATGGACTAATAATGGAAGCGATGTATATTATGTAGATTATTATTCAGATTTTACACCTAGCGGTTTATTTCGTGCTGAAAACAGAGAAGATTCTTCTAAAACTTCAATTTATAAATTTTTGGAAGGCGGACTATTAGACTACTCTTATAGCGGAATATATTTTAATAAAATCGACAATTATTCTTATTACATCGAAGGTGGAATGGTAATTGAAACTGAAGGTTTTCTAAAAATTAGTTCAAAAGAAGAACTCGGGTTATTTTATTATATTTTCATATCGAGTAATAACGCGTTATTAAAAAATGGCACATTCTATATAGACTCAACAAACGGCTTATTGCCTTCCGGCTATTATACCTTTGATGAAAATGGTTATATTTTTAGAGAGGATGCAGTCACCATAAATTCTAAAGGAAAAGTTTATATTAAAGATAATAAAACATACATTGATGGTATTAAGGTATCCTATGGCTTATTTGCTTATAATGATGGAAATCACTATTATTACTATTACTCAAATAATAATGGAGAAATAGTTAGAGATCAAACGTTCTTTATTACTAATGTAAACGATACAGGAGTAAAACAAGGTTTATATTATTTTGATGAACAAGGGAGAATGTATAATCAAAATTTTGAATTATGGGAGGTTAATAATGCATGAAAATTAAGAATAAAATTAAACTTCCTATAATTTTAATTATACTAGGTGTTATGTCTCAAAGCGGAATAGCTTATGCAAGCTGGGCAATGATTAATGTAAGTGAACCAATTGAAACAAACTTAAAAACCGATGCTGGAGAAATAGTTAATGGTATTTCTGGAATAGATTTAAGTTGTACGCAAAAATTAAGCGTCGGAAAGTATTTTTATTATGTTGATAGTTCACACACTTCAACCGCTGATTTAGTTTATAATTTCGAAATTATCCCTGCAAATCTGCCACAAGATTTTAAAATTGCTTCTGAAAATGGAGGGTATGAGTTTTCGCTTTATGCTAATTTGAGTTTAGGAGAAGTTCCATTATTTGCTAAAGAAAAAAAATATGTTGATAGTATTAAATTTAACAAAGTTGAAATGGAAAACCCTGGATTCGAAGGTAGCGATTTAATACTTACTATTAATATTGAGACTAAAGGAACAGGAAAAGAAGTTGAAGAGTTCAGCTTAAATATCACCTTCAACCAAAAATTAATTTTAGAACACAGAACTGATATAATTAATCAATCTTTTTTGATGGAGTTAACTAGATTAAGAAATGAAACTATTAAGTAAAATTATACTAATTTCAATTTCATTATTGATAGCTGGTTGTACAATTGGCTATTCAGCTTTTTTGATTAGTCAACTTCAAAATGAAGAAGGGGAAGTAATTGATAATATTTACGATGTGACTTTTCAGTTTCCTGTTCCTGAAAATCCGAAAACTGTTACTAGCATTACAATGAGCGAATTAGAAGAAGATAGCATTTTCGATTTACCTATTTTGAGTTATGATAAATTAGTTTTTAGTGGATGGAGTTTAGAAAGTTCAACTTCAACTAATCTTATTCCTTCTGACACAAAAACTTATAGTATTCAACAAGCTAAAAAAACAAATCCTGAAAAAGTTATTGATAATAAATTAACTTTATTTGCTGTTGTTAATAATATAGATAGCAATACTGTTTTATTAAATATTATTGATAGAACTATAAGCAGTGTAGGAACATCATACTTATTAAAGATTGATGCTAATAAAAAGTTTGGCTTATTTAATATTAGATATGCTCTACAAAGTACTAATGTAAGCTTAACCATTAATGGTAAACCTTACGATGGGTCAATAAATAGTTATTATGATTTTAGCGAATTTGGTGGTGAAGAAGTGACTATAATTGTTTCTCCAAAACAGAATAATGGATAACTTCACTTTGTTAGACATATTATCAGTAATTTTTTGGGCTTTTGTATATATATTTGTAATTTTTTACTCTTTTAAAAATAAAAAATGTATAATGCCTTTGTCTTGCCTTAGCCTAAATCTCATTTGGGAAATTTTACGTTTTTTTAGAAGCTTTGATTCTGACTTATATATTATTTTAGGTATTTCATCTTGGATTTTTTTAGATTTTATAATACTGATCAGTTATTATTTATTTGGTGGTCTGATAATTCATAAAAACAAATATTTTCTTATTATAAGTATAATTATTCATCTCACATCTGCATGCGTTTCAACTATTGCAACAATTTTTTTGCAAAATTATTTTCTTTCCCGGGCATTTTTGATTAATTTGTATATGAGTATTGTTTTTTTGTTCTACTCAATAAGAAGCAAACAAATCTTTCATGGAATCTTGGTTGTTTTTGTATTGAAATTTATAGGAACTTTATTTGCGACAATAGCGTATGGTGTTTTAAATCAGAATACTGAAGTTATGATTATTGGCTTTATAATTGCATATGTTGATATAATGTCTATACTTGTAGTTTTACATAAAGTAAATTCGACTAAATTTGTAAATAAAAGATTAAACTAATGTTTCTATAAGAATATTGATGCAGAAGTACATGTATGGGAATAATTTGAAAAAGGTAGTCTTTATATCATTATTTTGGCCAATAAAGGAAACGATTGCTATAGAGTTTTAATATAACTGGCCTAAATTAAGCGTAAGATTCATGCAATTTCGAAAATTATAATAAATGGATTCATCTAAGGGTTAAAACGATACAACGAAAGAAATATAACTAATTGGTGTTATTGGCAATACTTATAGCTTTAAATAGATTAAATGAAAATTACTGATGTAAATTCAAAAAATTTACATTTTATAGCAATAATTGTAGATGAAATTTTACGGTATTTATCGTATTATTTTTAATGTAAGCGCTTACATTAAAATATATAGAGTAAGCAGCAACTCTTATTTAAACTTTAAGTAAATAAGGGAGAAACAAATGAAAAAAATTTTGTTAATTGCGCCTCTTGCTCTTGTAGCAATGGCTGGCTCAGCACATATTTATAATAGTGCTGAAAATCAATCGTTTAATCATAATATTCGTTCAATTTCAAAAGCTAATGAAGTGAGTGAAGAAGGGGTATTCCTAGTTTATTTCCATGCTCCTGAAGATTGGAGTAATCCAAATATTTGGCCATGGAATAATGCTTCTGGTGAAAATCCTTATACTCCAATTGGTTGGCCTGGAAGAGCAATGAATGCCGATCCAAATAATGATGGTTGGTATTACATGTATGTTCCTGAATATGTTGATATGTTAATTTTTAATTACACTGATGAAAGCGGGACGACAATTCAAACAAATGGCGACCCAATTGATAAAAAATTGGCTGGGAAAAACATCTGGATTGATGGCATAACTTCTGAAAAGCAAACAGATGAAGAAGGCGTTGAAAAAACAGTTTATCATATGGCAACTCCAACTACTGAGAAATTAACAAGTGGAGAGCTTCCAGAATATGTTGAAGAAAGATTTGCTTTTGCTCGAATTCCTAATGATTGGGATAAAGCGGTAGCTACATTTACTAGCTCAAAAGATTCAACTGCTAACTATCAACTTGAATTAGTTTTACAAAGCGACAAAGTTTGGTTTGGCGGCATAGTCGATGCAAAATATGATACCGTTTCGATTAATAATGGTGAAACTGACAAGTTAAAAGAATCGGTAAAAGTTAAAATTGAAGGCTCACCATTTTATGTTGATGTTTTAGATGAAACAAATAGTGATGGCAAATATCAAGCAAAGATTACATACGAGAAGCCTGTAGAAGAAGTTGAAGGTAGACCAATCCATGCAAAAGTACCAGATGATTGGACTGAAGTTGCAATTTGGGCATTTAAACGTGAAGGTGGTATTAATCAATTTGCAACTTGGCCAGGGGAAGAAATGACTCTTGATGAAGATGGTGAATGGTGGACATATGATTCAATAGCAAATTTCTGCGATACAATCATTATTAATAATAATGTTGCTTCTAATGGCTTACAAACCGTTGATATTGAAGGAATTCAAACAAAAGAGGCTTGGATTGTTTTAACAGATTTTGATTCAGTAGCTAAAAAATATAAAGCTGAAGTTTATTATGAAGAACCATCTTTAGATTCGCCTTCAACACCAGACGATTCAGATAATCCTCAAGAGCCAAGCGATCCAGAAAAACCAAATACATCTGAAGAGACACCAGAAGGTTTACCAGGATGGGGTATTGCTTTAATTGTAATAGGAGCTATTCTTGTCGTTGGTGCAATTGGTGGTTTAGCTTATTACTTTATTAAAAAAAGAAATAAATAGTTAAGTTTTAAGGAGTTTTTTATGAAAAGAAAGTTAATTGTTATTACAGCAACTGGAATTATAAGTTTAAGTTTACTTGCTGGATGTGGCAATAGAAGTAAAAGCGGTAAGCTTGTAATTTGGCACGACAAAGAAGATGCAATAGTTGATGTATTAGAAGAAGCTGTTCATGAAAAACTCCCAGATTTAGAGTTTGAATTTATTAGAAAAGAAAACTTAACTGAGACTTTAAAATTAGTTGGTAATGATCCAAGTAGTGCTCCAGATATGTATATTTTTGCTCATGATAAGATTGGTCTTTATGACACAATCGGTATCTTAGAGCCTATGGAAAATATTATCGACCTTGATTTATTAAATAACTATAACGATTTAACTATTTCTTCTCTTTCATATAATGGAAGATTATTAGGCGTTCCACTATATTATGAGACATTACTTTTTATGTATAACAAAGAAAAGATGTCTGAAGATGAAGTGCCTCAAACAACTGAAGAGTTATATACCTATATGGCTGATAATTATAGTGGACGTCGTTATGGTTTTGTTGAGCAACATTCAACAGCTTATTATAGTGCTGGCTGGATTAATGGTTTCGGTGGAACAATACTTCACGATGATGGAACGCCAGGTCTTGATGATCCTAAAACAATTGAAGCATTAGAATATCATAAAAAATTCATTCAATACATGCCAAAAGGTACTCAAGATTATGCAACTGTAAATACTCTTTTTACTGAAAAGAGTGCTGATTCTATTTTTGCTGGACCTTGGCTTGTAACAAGTGCTAAAGAAAATAATATTGATTTAGGATTTGCTGAAATGCCTTTAATTCCAGCGGCAAATAAAAGAGTTTCACCATTTTGTGGAGTTCAAGGCATTCAAGTATTGAAAGTTGCTGTTCAAGATGAAGCTAGAAAAGAACAAATATCCGATTTTTTAAACGCTTTAATTGATCCACAAGTTGGTGCTGATTTAGCTTTACTTTCAGGGTGTGCTCCAGCAAATGAAGCCGCCTATGAATTAGATGAAATTAAAAATAATGAATTAGTAAATGCTCTTAAAAAAGCGGCAGAAAGTGCAACTGTTATGCCTTCAATGCCTGAAATGGATGTTATGTGGACAGTTTTAGGTAATCTTTTAACAGAAATTAATATGAATGATGCAGATGTTGAAACTGCTTGTAAAGAAGCCCAAGCAGAAGCTAAACAACTTATTGCTAATATGAAATAGTTATGAAAGAGCTAACTAAAAGAAAAATCAAAAATAACGCGAGACCTTACTTATATAGTAGTCTCTCGCTTCTTTTGATTTTTCTTATTATTATTTTTCCAATTCTTTATACCTTTTATATTTCTTTTACTAATATGAATTTATACCATTGGTATGATTTTACTTTTATTGGTTTTGAAAATTATATGAAAGCCTTATTTTCTTTTGATAGTGGCTTTTTAACGTCTTTAGGAATTACAGTTTTGTGGACTTTAATCAATATGGTAATACAATTAGTTTTAGCTTATTGTATTGCTTTATTACTTAATAGCAAAAATCTCAAATTTTCTAAGTTTTACAAAACATTATTAATGATTCCTTGGGCAATACCAGGTTATGTTTCTATTCTTTTATGGAAAACTGGAATGTTTAATTATCAATTTGGCCTTATTAATAAACGGTTTAATGAATTAGGAATAGTTGTTGATGATTTGCTTTCTAATTCAGTAAGTGCTTTTATTTGTTGCACAATTGTTAATTTATGGCTGGCATTACCTTATATGATCATGATTATTGATGGAGCTTTACAAGCAATTGATAAATCGTTTTACGAGTCGGCTGAAATAGAAGGTTGTGGAAGGCTTAGAAAAAATATTGCAATTACCATACCTTTAATTAAACCAATTATTGGTCCAGCTGTTTTAATTACAACTTTTACGACTTTTAAACAATTTGACATCATTTATTTATTAACAAAGCAACCAGTTAATACTGGAGCAAATATTTCAACAATTATTACTTATGCTTATGAAAATGCCTTTATTACCTCAAATTATGGTTATTCAAGTGCAGTAAGTATTATCATTTTTGCTTTACTTGTCATTTTTTCAAGTTTAACAAATGACAATATCAAGAGGAAAAATCGTTATGGACAAGAATAAGAAAAGAACTTTAAAAAATAAAAAGAGAGTTAAACTTTTTAAAAAAGTTGGTTTACAAGTATTTTTCGTTTTGCTTTGTGTTATAACGCTAATTCCTGTATTTTACGCTTTAAGCGTTTCTTTTAACGCGAATAATTCTTTAATAAGTAGTAATTTTTCTTTCTTTCCTGAAAATTTTACTTTTGATAATTATATTCGTCTATTTACTGAAAATGACATGTTTTTATGGTTTGGAAATAGCTTACTTTTAGCAGTTTCAACTGTTGTCCTTGCTCTTTCTGTATCAATTCCTGCAGCCTATGCTTTTAGTAGAATGAATTTTAAAGGTAAAAAGACTTTATTAAGACTTTTAATTATTTTAAATGCTTTTCCAACAACCTTATCATTATTTGCTATTTGGGCCTTAATGAGAAATATGGGCTTAGTTAATTCAAAATTTGGTCTTATTTTAATTTATACTGGAACGATGGCCATTTTTGGTTTATGGAATTTAAAAGGATATTTTGATACAGTTCCTTATGAAATTGAAGAAGCAGCAATGATAGATGGAGCGTCTAACTTTAAGATTATTAAATCTATTGTTATGCCTTTAGCAAAACCAGCAATTGTTGTTACCGCTGTTATGATTTTAATTTATGTATGGAATGAATATATTTATAGTGTAACTTTTATGACTGGAAGTGATAATTATACTTTAGCGGCTGGGCTTTATGGGCTCCAAGCTAATGAAACAAGTGGATCATGGCCTTTATTTGCAGCAGCAAGTTTAGTTACATCTTTACCAATTTTAATCATATTCCTACTTGTTCAACGTCATATGGTTAGTGGCTTAAGTGCAGGGGGAGTAAAAAAATGAGATTTGATCCAAAAGGTGTCTTACATATTCCATTATCAAATTATGCTTTTGCTCTTGATGAAAAAACTTTATGTATTCGTTTAAGAGTATCAAAAAATAACGTTAAAGAAGTAAGTTTATATTATGGAGATACAGCTTCAAGAACGCCTCTTGTTAATTTTATAGAAATTAAAATGAGCGAGGCAGGAAGTGATGATTCTTTTACTTATTTTGAATGTTTAATTAAAAATTGTTTTCAAAGAGTAGTATATTATTTTGAAATTTTAGATTTAGAAAATAAAAAACATTTATATTACGCTGATAACTTTTATAAAGAAGTTAGTGAAAATAGAAATGATTTATATAAATTCCCTTATATTCGTAAAGAAGATATTGGAAAACCTCCTTCTTGGTTAAGTAAGACAATTTTTTATAATATTTTCCCTGATAGTTTTTTATCTAGAAAAAAGAAAGGGAATAAAGTTTTAAAGACTGATGATTATGAGATTAAAAATAAATTAGGTGGAACAATTAAAGATATAATCAATAAACTAGATTATATTAAAGAAATTGGTTTTAATGGAATTTATATCAATCCTTTATTTATGGCTAATGAATATCATAAATATGACGTTATTGATTATTTTAAAATTGATCCTCTTTTTGGAACAAATAAAGACTTTAAAAAACTTGTTGAAGAAGTCCACAAGAAAGATATGAAACTAGTCATTGACTTAGTTTTAAATCATTGTGGATGGTACTTTTTTGCTTTTGATGATGTTATTAAAAAGCAAGAAAATTCGCCTTATAAAGATCGGTTTTATGGTTTACATTTTCCAATCTATCGTCCAAATAGTTGGGAAGAAATTCCGCCTTATGACGCTTTTGGCTATGAAAGAAATATGCCTAAATTAAATACTGATAATGAAGAGGTTATAAATTATTTTAAAAAACTTGTTAAAACATTACTTATCGATTTTAAGGTTGATGGATTTAGATTAGATACAAGTGATGAGGTTAATGATTATTTCTGGATTAGTTTAAATAGAGAAATCAAAAAGATAAATAAAGAAGCTGTTTTAATTGGAGAAATTTGGGAAAATCCTGAACACTGGTTAAATTCTTTAATGTTTGATAGTGCTATGAATTATGAATTAAGAAAATCTTTAATTTTATTTTTTGAAGAAAAAATTGATGTTGAAGAATTTAAAAATGAGCTTGTTCGACTATATTACCGCAATAAAAAACAATATACATATTCTCTTTTAAATATTTTATCGACTCATGATACAGCGCGCTTTTATTCTCTAGTAAAGGAAAATAACTATAAGTATAAGGCGGCTTACACTTTATTATATTTTTTACCAGGATCACTTAGCGTATTGTATGGCGAAGAAGCACCTATAAGAGGTATAAAAGAATCTGATTATCGTCAAGCGATTAATTTTAGAAAAAAGTTAAGATTTGCAAGCTTTTTTAAAGAAATAAATTGTATTAGAAAGGAAAATAGTGTTTTAAGTGAAGGGGATATATCTTTTGAAAATATAAAAGGCTTATTAAAAGTAGAAAGAAAAGATGAGAAAAATAGGCTTAGTTTAATTTTAAGCGGAAAACATGGAAAGAGTTTAAATATTGATAATTCAAGAATTATTTATTCATCTAATTATTCTTTTAAAAATCATAAGCTTAATCCATTTGGTGTCATAATTTTAAGTTAATATGGAAAAGACAATTATTGATATTGCAAGATATTGTAATGTTTCTACGGCGACTGTTTCGCGTGTTATAAATTCACCAGCTGAAGTAAAAGAAGAAACACGAATAAAGGTGGAAAAAGCTATTCAACGTTTTAAGTTTGTGCCAAACAAAAAGGCCCAAAATTTAGCAAAAGGAAAAGCTAATGTTGTTGCTTTTGTAACCTCTTTTGAACAAGATGGTGCTTTTAAAAATCCACATAAATTTGAAATTATGTCAGGAGTTCAAAAAGTATTAGAAAGTCATGGTTATTTAATGCTTTTATTACAAGTAAATAACAATATCAAAATGGTTAAATTGCTTTATGAAAATAAAACTGTAAGTGGATTTATAATCCATGCTTCTAGTTTATCTAAAGAACTTGAAGAATATATTTTAAAAAACAAAGTTCCTCATTTAGTAATTGGCATGTTTAATAAAAAATGTGATTTAAGTTGGGTTGATAATAATAATTATTTATGTGGAAAAATGGCGGCTGAATATCTTCATAAAATTAAAAGAGAAAACTTTATTTATGTAGGTGGAGAAGAAAGTGATAACACTAATACCTTTAGACGAAAAGGCGTTTTAGATTATTTTCAAACAAAGTTTTTAGAAGTTAAAAATTATAAATTCATTAATACTCACGCTAGTATAAATGATGGGTATAAAGCGATCATTAATTTAGCAAAAACTTCTTCATTAACTAATTATAATTCGATAATTTGTGCCAATAATCATATTGCAGTAGGTGTTTTAAGAGCTTTAGAAGATTTAAAAATGAAAGTTCCAAAAGAGATTGCTTTAATTACTTTTGATGATTATCCATTTGCGACTTATACAAAGATTCCTTTAACTTCAGTAAGTATTAACATGTATCAACTTGGTATGAACGCGGCAAATTTCTTACTTGAAAAGATAAAAGAACCTAATTTAGAAATTAGAACTTATATTACTCTTCCTAAACTAATTGAAAGAGAATCATCAATGCTTAAAGGAGACAAATAAAATGACTAAACTTGCTAAATATTTTTCAAAAGAAGCTATTAGAGATAGAAAAATCAAAAAAGAAAGAGCACGATTTTTCGCTAAACAACGCGAAAAATATCATAAAGAATTAATTGCTTTTGAAGAGAAAAATGCTGAAGCTAAAAAGGTTGCTCCTGAAAATGTTTTTCTTTCATTAAAAAATATTAACAAGATTTATGATAACCATGTTCAAGCTGTTTATGATTTTAATCTTGATGTTAAGAAAAACGAATTTATTGTTTTTGTTGGACCTTCTGGATGTGGAAAATCAACAACGCTTAGAATGATTGCAGGACTTGAAGATATTACAAGTGGCGATTTATTTATAAATGGTGTTTATGCAAATAATCTTTTACCTAAAGAAAGATTTCTCTCAATGGTTTTTCAAAGCTATGCCCTTTATCCTCATATGAGTGTTTATGATAATTTATCATTTGGTTTAAAAATTAAAAAAGAGAGTAAAGAAGTTATTGATAAAAAAGTACATGAGGTAGCTAAACTTTTAGAAATTGATGATTATTTAAATCGAAAACCAAAAGAATTAAGCGGTGGTCAATGTCAAAGAGTCGCTTTAGGTCGCGCGATAATGAGAGATGTACCTTTATTTTTGATGGATGAACCTTTATCAAATCTTGATGCCAAATTAAGAGTTCAGATGAGAGGTGAAATTGTTAAATTACATAATGCTATTAAAGCAACAACAATTTATGTTACACATGATCAAACAGAAGCAATGACTATGGCAGATCGAATTGTAATCATGAATAAAGGATATATTCAACAAATTGGAACACCAGAAGAAATCTATAATAATCCAGCGAATTCTTTTGTTGCTTCTTTTATTGGTTCTCCAGCTATGAATATTGTAAAAGCTAAACTAATAGATGAAGAATTGCTTATTAACGAGAATTTAAAAATTAAATTAGATAAAGAAGCTATAGATAAAGTTAAAACTTTTTATACAGAAGAACTTAATTGCTTAAATAGCGAACTTAAAAAAGCAAAAGAAGAATATCAAGAAGAAGTAGCCAAAATTAAAAAAGAAAAATATAAAGAACTTTTCGCTAGTGTCTATATTAAAGATAAAGAAATTGAAAATAAGATTGAGAAAATTAAAACTTATTTTAAAGAGAACGTTTATGAATTAAGTTTTGGCGTTAGACCAGAAGATATAATAGAAAATAGTAATGGTAAATATTCTGGCAAAGTCGAATTAAGTGAGTTATTAGGAAGCGAATACTATTTGCATTTTAAAGTTGGTAATAATGATTTTGTTGCTAAAACAAGCACAGATAAAAAGTATGTTATAGGAGAAGAATTTAGATTTGATTTCAATCTTTCAAAGACTCATATTTTCTGCAATTTATCTGGTAAAACAATTTTATAATTTTGAACTAGGTTGGTAAGCAAAGTCTTAAATACTACAAATATATTTAGATTAGTTATATTTAATAATGGCATAAATAAAGTTAGCACAATTTTGCTTTCCATTCTTTTCTAATTTTCTAAAGCACATTTGCTACGAAAAAATGCAAAAAAGTGCGAATAATCTATTCTCTAACGTGCAAAAAGGTGCAATTAATTCACTTGCAAACATGTAAAAAGGTGCAATTAATTCATTCTCTAACTTGCAAAAAGGTGCAATTAATTATAGTATTTACATATGGAAAGAAAATACTTAAAAGATTTAATTGAATGGAAAAATGACACGGATAAAAAACCATTATTAATTTGGGGGGCTCGCCAAGTTGGGAAAACTTATTTAATTGAGGAGCTTTTTGCAAAGAAATTTTACGAAAACAGGTATTTAAAAATTGATTGTTCTGATGATAGTGAGTTTGTGAATTATGTAATGAACAATCCAAATTTAAATAAAGTCTTAGATTATTTAAAAGTTAATTATAATTTTATCGATGATGGAGAACATTTATTGTTTTTTGATGAGGCACAAGAATGTCTTCCACTTGTTAAAATGATGAAACATTTTTGTGAGAAAAGAAGAGATATACCATTAATTGTTACAGGTTCATTAGTCAGATTAAAAATATTAAGAGAAGCTCATATGCGTGGAGTAAATTTAGATAATAATAAGTTTCTTTTTCCAGTAGGAAAAATAAATCAAATTTATATTTATCCTTTAACTTTTGATGAGTTTTTATATAACTATAATAAAAATGCTTATGAGTACTTAAAAAATCATTTTGAAAACAAGAAAACTATAGACTTTCAGTTTCATCAAAAATTTTTAGAAATGTTTAATGACTATTTGTTCATTGGTGGAATGCCAGAAGTTGTTGATGTCTTTATAAAGAATAAAGATCAAAAATTAAAAGCCTATAATTTAGCAATTAAAAAGATTGATGAAATTTATGATAACTACTTGGCAGATATGGATTTATATCAGGCTTCTCCTGAGTCAATTTTAAGAAGTCGATTAATCTATAAAGATATATATAAACAATTAAACAAAGAGAATAAGAATTTTAAATATTCTCTTTCTGTCGATGGAGCTAAAAGTAGAGACTTAGCTAATCCAATAGCTTGGCTTATTGAAGCAAAAGTAGTTTATCAATCATTTTTATTAAAAGAAAAAGTAACTTCGCCATTAATTAAAGAAGAGGATTCATTAATGAGACTCTATCTTGCTGATATTGGTCTTTTTACTTATCAAAGCGGCTTAAACGCAAGAACTTTCTTTTCAAATAATACAAATACGCTTTCTGGAGTTTTTTACGAGAATTATGTTAGTAATGAATTAGCTGCTAGAGGTTATGATTTATTTTATTGGAAAGGTAAAAGAAATAGTGAACTTGAGTTTATTTTAGATATAGATTCGAGAATAATTCCTCTTGATGTTAAAAAAAGTAGAGGAAGTCTTAATTCTCTTGAAGAGTTTAGAGTGCACAATAAAAAAGACGTTGCTATTAAAGTTTCATCGAATCTTTTTGGATTTGATAGAGAAAACTTAATATTAACTTTGCCTTTTTATTATTTTTCTTTTTTTCTTGATTATTTACATGATAATTTTAACGATTTAGATGCAATTACAAATAATGCTTCCTAGGCGATATTGCCTTGTTTCATCTTGAAAGAGTTTCTTTAAACAACAATAGTGCATGTTAATTAGACACTATTAACGTGAAAAAATGAGCTATCAATTCCTTTCTTAACACGAAAATACGCCGTATAAACGTGAATAATTCACGAAAAATAATAAAAAAATGTGAATAATTCACGAAAATACGCCGTATAAACGTGAATTTAATTGTTTTTAAAACATATTATCTTTATAATATAGGTATGTTTTATAGGAAAATTAATGAATCGTTAAAAAGGTGGAAAGAAAATGAAGATCGCGTTCCTCTAATTATTAAAGGCTTAAGACAAGTTGGAAAAACAACTACAGTTTTAGAATTTGCAAAAAGTAATTACGAAAATGTTATCTATATAGATTTTAGATCGGATATGATTTATAAAAGTGTATTTGATGAAGACCTAATAGTTGAAAGAATTATACTGCGTTTAAAAACAATTAATCCTAATTTTAATTTCGTGCCTTATAAAACGGTGATCATTTTTGATGAATTGCAAGAATGCGCAAGAGCTAGAGCATCTTTAAAATACTTTTCTTTAGACAAGAGATTTGATGTTATTGCAACTGGTTCATTACTTGGTATCAAAAACTATAATCTTGACTTTGAAAAGTCAGTCTCAGTTGGATTTGAATATTTTATTGATATGTTTCCAATGGATTTTGAAGAATTTTTACTTGCGTTAAATTATGATGAATTAAACAATGCTTTAAAAGGTTTTTTCGAGAAAAAATGCGAAATTAGCAGTGTTTTTCATGAATTGGCACTTAAATTGTTTAGACAATATTTGGTTGTAGGCGGAATGCCTCAAGCGATTAAAACATATATTAAAACTAAAAATCTTTATAGTGTTTTTGAAGTACAAAAAAGTTTATTAACTTCTTTTGAAATGGATTTTGGTAGATATATTAATGAAAAGAATTTAGTTTTAAAGGATAGTGATCTATTTAATAAAATAGTTGAAGTATATCATTCAATACCTTATCAACTAGCAAAAGAGAATAAGAAATTTCAGTTATCAAAAATTAACCACAATGCAAGAATGAGAGAATATCAAAAAGCAATAGATTGGTTGAATGATTCTGGCTTAGTTTATAAGGTTAATAACTTGTCTCAAGTTGAAACACCATTAATAAGTTATACTCTTGATGAATCTTTTAAACTTTATTTTAGCGATATCGGGTTACTTTTAAGCATGTATGACTATGGTATTCAAAATGAGATTTTAAGTGGTAATAGTGGTGTTTATAAAGGTGCACTTTATGAAAACGTCATTCTTTCTTTATTAAAAACGAACGGTTTTAATATGTATTATTATTCAAAGCTTAATCGTTTAGAAGTAGATTTTGTAACAAGTATAAAAGGCTTACCTTATGTAATTGAAGTAAAGGCTACTAATTCTAAATCTAAATCATTATCGACTTTAATGAAAAATAAAGAAATGTATGGTTCAAGTAAAATCAAAGCGATAAAGTTTTATGACAAAAACATAAATTTTGATTATGATAAGGAAATAATCTATCTTCCTTATTATTTAGCTAGTTATATAAAACTTGATAGTGATTATTTGTTTTGAGTAGTTGTAAAATCACTAAACAAACTTTCGAAAAACACGAGAAAAATAAAGTCTCACTTTAGAAATTACGGAATTTTTAAAAAAATTATTGCATCATTATAAAACAAAATATCCATTAAAAATTTTAATTTAAGAAGTAGAATTAGCTAAATTATTAATGTTTTTTCGATTTTTCTAAAGTTTTTTAAATGAAAATTATTATAGATAAAAATTACGATTATAATAATTTTATAGAAATATCTTAAATTACACTTTATAAATTACGAGGTTACAAAATGGTATATATAAAAAGAAATATGAAGAAAATAATCAAAGAGGTTTTAAGAGTATATCCAGTTTAATATACAACGAAAATAATTAACTTTTGCAGACTTTTTAAAGAAATTAGGAAGTTAATTTAACTATATTTTTTAACTAAAGTGTGATATTTTCCTTTTTTATTAATGCTTGATTCATCTAAAAAGATAAACTTACCTTTTGATTTAATTGATACACGATCATCTTTTTTAAGAATGTAAGATGAAGAGGTAATAGTTAGACCATTAACAAAAACATATTCTTTTTCTATTAACTCTTGAGCATCATTTCTTGAGAGTTTAAAAACTTCTTTAATAACGTTATCAATTCTTAAAGAAGAGACGTAAAGTGAAATATATTCAAAGTGAGGAGTAAATGGTGGATTGAGTAAACTAATTTCTTCAATTTTAAAGTAAGTATGTTTAACAGAAGTTAATTCATTTTTGATATTGTCTTTTATTAAACTATCTAGATAAATTATCGCTTCTGTTGGATTATTAAAATTAACAATGATATCGCCAATTAATTCTCTTTTATATCCTAGATTCATTAAAGCGCCTAAAAAATCTCGATGAGTTAATTTTTCACTATATTTAATGTTTTTAGGAGAAAGATAAATTAAAGAGATTTTATCTATTTTATAATCTTTAAAATGTTCATTTAAAAAGTGAGGAAAGATAAATAACATTTTGCGATCGCTATTTTCTTTATTTCCTCCATCAAACATAAAAGTTAATTCATTTAAAAACTCTTTATTTAAGGAAGGTAAAACTTTTTTAACTTCAGCTTGTTCACTTAAAGATAAAAAAGTAGTTGAAGTAAACACATTTTCTTTTAAAGCTTTTTTAGCTAAATCTTTAATACGGGCAATTAAAAAAGAGGAATCGTTCATATAAAAGATTTTATTTCTTTCTTTTAAAAGAAAAAAGAAAGAAATTATATAAATAAGAAAGATAATTTCCTTCTTTTAAAGTTAATTATTAAATAAATGGTAAAATATTAATAAGGAAGAAAAAATATGTGTACATCATTAAAACTAAAATATAAAAAGCGTTATGTCTTTGGGAGAAATCTTGATTTAGAGTATCACTTTAATGAAGGCGTGATTGCTTTAAACGAGTCGTATTTAATGAAATATAAGTTTTTAAATGAAGAAAAAGCTAATAAAAAGATTATTGGAATTGGTTCTTTGCTTGATGATTATCCTTTATTTGCAGAAGCAATGAATGAAGATGGTTTATGTATAGCTGGATTAAATTATCCAGGAAATGCTTATTATCATGAAAATATAGAAGAAAACAAAATCAATCTTGCTCCTTATGAACTTATAAATTATCTCCTTATACATGCAAAAAATGTTGATGAAGTAAAAGAAATTAGTAAAAAAATTCATCTTGTAGCCAAAAGTTTTAAAGAAGGTTTACCTTTAAGTTATCTTCATTATTTAATCTCTGATAAAGATAAATCAATTGTTTTAGAGCCAGATAAAGACGGGATTAAAATATATGACAATCCTTATGAAGTTTTAACTAATAATCCTTCTTTTCCGTTTCATTTAGAAAACGTCAAACAATATGGAAATTTATCTAATAAGTATTACTTAAATAATTTTACGAGTAAAAGTGATTTAAAACCATTTTGTATTGGTTTAAATGCTCATGGTTTGCCAGGAGATTCTTCTTCTCCATCTCGTTTTATAAAAACTTTATATTTAAAAGAAAAAGTGGAAGAAAATTTAACAAGTGAAGAAGAACTAATTAACGAAGCTTTTCATATTTTTTCTAGTGTAAGTGTAATAAAAGGTAGTGCATTAACTAGTGAAAATAAAAGTGAAATCACTATTTATACAAGTGTTTTAGATCCTTTTAATTTCATCTATTATTACAAAACTTATGAAGATTTATCAGTTAAAAGTGTTGCTTTTAAAAATATTACTTTCGATAAGAAAAATATTGTCTATTTTAAACTTTAAGTTTAGATTTGCAGGCTTTTTGAGTAAATCTATATGAATTTAAAGATATAAAAATACTAGTCAAAAATCAATCAGTTGAGGAAAAAACAACCATTAGTTGATAAAATAAACTAGATATTCAACTTCTAGATGATAGGATTAAAAACTTACTTTTTTATAATTGAAGCAAGGAGATAAAAAATATGGAAACATTTGGACAAAGATTTCAAAGATTAAGAAAAGAAAAAGGATTAACACAAGAAGATATTGCTTCAAAAATTAACATTACACCTCAAAGTATTTCGAAGTGGGAAAACGATTTATCTGCACCTGATATTTCTCTTCTTCCTCAACTTGCTGATATTTTAGAAGTCAGTTTAGAAGAGCTTTTAACAGGTAAAAAAAGAGAAACAAAAGTACTTGAATCTTTTGATTACACAAAAGCTATATTAAAAATTTTAGTTACCACTCAAGAAGGAGATGATGTAACAATTAATTTTCCAGTAATTTTAGGAGAAGCGCTTGCTAAAATGATGATTGCTTCAAATATTGGCAACAAGGATTCTTCTGATATTTTAAAGTCAATTGATTTTGAACAAATTTTCGACCTTGTTAAAAAAGGAGTAATTGGTGAAATAATTAACGTTAAATCGGCTGAAGGAGAAACTGTTATTATTAGAGTTGAATATTAATTATGAAAATTAGAGTTATTGATAAAGAAGATAACACCAATTTAACTTTATATTTGCCTCTTTTTATCATGAAGTTTGCTTTAAAAAGAATCGAACAGTTTAAAGAGTTTGATATTGACTTTAATGATTTATATAAAAAACTTAGAAAGTTTAAAAAAGAACATGGAAGTTTTGTTCTTGTTGAAGTTAAAGGAAGTGATGGAAGTTATGTCAAAATAACAATTTAGGAACGGTCTTAAACCAAAGGGTTGCTTTTTGAGTTATATTTATGGAAAGATACTCT
>ERZ779877.85-NODE-85-length-105453-cov-6.730128_pt1 | contig 105453 bp, 67 predicted proteins | sample MGYA00511556_ERZ779877 | MGnify/ENA primary metagenome ERZ779877 (study PRJEB29588, sample SAMEA2159338) | human gut metagenome | biome: human gut; feature: human-associated habitat; material: faeces | place: Denmark | collected 2008/2010 ... | reverse complement strand
CGCGAGCTGGGTTCAGAACGTCGTGAGACAGTTCGGTCTCTATCTGTTGTGGGCGCAGGAAGTCTGCGGAGGTCTGACCTTAGTACGAGAGGACCGGGTTGGACGAACCTCTGGTTTACCGGTTGCGGCGCCAGCTGCACCGCCGGGTATCCACGTTCGGTTAGGATAAGCGCTGAAAGCATCTAAGCGCGAAGCCATCTCCAAGATGAGACTTCCATTGAGGGCCGTGGTAGACTACCACGTTGATAGGCAGGAAGTGTAAAGACAGCGATGTCAAAGCTGACCTGTACTAATTGCCCGAAACCTTTACAAGAATGGTATTTACCTCAAATGCTTAGCACTTCTTCCAAGATTTTGGGATGTATGCAAGGCGGACGATTGAGGAAGAAGGGAGCTACCTGTTGGTAGTGACCGACTGACGATATGAAGTCCAACGCAGCAGACGCCCGAAAGATGAAGAAGATCTCTCTCAGAAACATATTGTGGCGGTTAAAGCGCCGGGGTCCCACCTCATCCCATTCCGAACTGAGAAGTTAAGCCCGGCCGCGCCGATGGTACTGCACTACCATGTGGAAGAGTAGGTCGTCGCCACGCTTAGGAATCCTTCGATTACAGCAATGCAATCGGAGGATTCTTTTTTGCTTTCTACTCCATGATTCTGAAAACAGTATGGGCTCTTTTTTTATTCCACAAGCCATTATAATGCAATATTTTGCCTATATTTGCGGCTGTATCAAGAAAGAAGGCAATGGCTGATGTGCAGAAGAACGAGATAGCCCGTTTCCGAGATGGGGATCGAGTGGCCTTTGAGGCGCTTTACCAGAGGTATTGGCGTAAAGTGCTTTCTTTCACGCGACTGTACATCAAGGACTCTTATGAACAAGAAGAAGTCGTGCAGCAGGTGTTCATCAGACTGTGGGAGAACCGGACGAAGGTCGATGCTGGCAAAGACTTTGACGGATTCCTTTTCATTGTCACACGCAATCTCATATTCAACCGTGCGCGGCATTCCTTTACTGCCGAATCGCTTGCTGACTTCATCGACGGAGCCGGCCCGGAGTTTTATCATGACATAGAGGGAGGTATTGATGCCGGATTTCTTCGTGAGGCCGTTGAACGACTTGTCACGGAATTGCCGCCGAGGCAGAGAGAGGCCTTTGTTCTAAGCCGGCGTGACGGAATGTCCATAAGGGAGATTGCCGGAGTTATGGGAATAACAGAGAAGGGCGTGCAACGCAATATAAACCTCGCCCTAAAGTTTCTTAAGACTAACCTGCCTCTCTTCCTCATATTCATAAATCTTTAATTTTTTCTTGAAAACTGCTGTTCCGATGTGGTGCAGCACTTTCTTTTTGTGTATTTATGTCTGTTTAGAACATTTGTATCAACTTCTTGATAGGCATAATATGGATTTCGACGAATACACAAGAAAGCAATGGAACTCCGCTCCTGTGGAAAACTCTGCTGACGAGGCTATCGGCAAGCGGGTGTGGAAGAATATTGACAGGCGTCTATTCCGTTACCGGACAATATGGAAATGGCTTGCCGGTGCTATGGCGACGGCAGCCTGTCTCACTGCCTTTGGAATGTTCCTCTGGTTGGACAGAGATGCCGCGCAGAAAGAACTTGTCCCACAGCAGATTGTCTACTTGGCTGAGGCGAACGACTGTCTGGAGCTTCCTGACGGCTCACGTGTCTGGCTTGATGCCGGCAGTTCGGTCACCTATCCGGAGGATATGACGAATTCTCGCGTTGTCTCACTCTCCGGAAATGCTGTATTTGATGTGACTAAGAAGAAAAGTGGACAGAACTTCATCGTCAAGTTGTACGATTCTTACATCGAAGTGAAGGGCACCTCATTCTCCGTGAATTGGAGTGGGGACGACATCGTTTATGTTACGCTTTATTCTGGTGCCGTTGATTTCGTCGCGGAGACAACCGGGCAGAAAGTCTCTCTCACTCCGTCAAACCGTCTTGCCTTCAGTCCGGAGGCTTCTACAATCAGCATGGCACCGTTTTTCAATGGGATTTCATGGAAAGACGGAAACTATATCCTAGAGAACGCATCGCTTGGAGACATTGTCGAATTTATCTGCTGGAACTGGTCAATTAATGTCACAATGGGACCATCAATCGGGAACGGGCAGCGGGTGAACGGCAAAATAATGCACTCAGAGACACCGGGAAGTGTGCTGGACAAACTCTGTTTCATGCTCGATCTCGATTATGACAAGAGCGGGGATAACTACCTGATTCATAAATAATCCAATATATTATTACTGATAACCTCAAAATTATGACAGTAAAATCAAACCACATCCGCGTCATCAGGGCGCTGGCTGTTGCCATTCTATCGTTTGCCTCGTGCCTTGTGACAGCGGCGCAGGTGAGTCTGCGTGGACAAATGACGGTGGAACAGGCAATCTTACAGATTCAGAAGGAGACTGACTATTCTTTCTTTTACAATTCTGCTGACCTTATAGGAATTGGAAGCCGGAATATTAATGTCTCCGGAGCGATAGAGACGGTTCTTGAAAGTCTCTTTACTGGAACAGCAATCACATGGCGTGTCCAGGACAAGGAAATCGTGCTCAAGAAAAATTCCGGCGAGCAGAAGAAAGACGATGACAAACGCTCGGTGAAGGGAATTGTTATTGATGAAGTGGACAGGACGCCGCTCATCGGGGCAACGGTTCTTGTCAAGGGCTCCGATAATGTCGCAATCACGGACATTGACGGAAAGTTCACTATTGACGGCTGTGACAACCGCACGGTCCTTGACGTTTCGTATGTCGGTTATCAGCCACGCGAATTCCGTGTCGGAAACCTCGGAGAGCTTGAGATTACTCTTACTTCAGCCAATGAACTTGAAGGAGTCATAGTCGTTGGCGCCGGAACGCAGAAGAAGGTCTCCGTGACAGGTTCAATCGTCGCTATAAAGGGTGATGCTCTCAAGGCACCGTCCTCCTCCTTGACCAACAACCTCGCGGGGAAACTCTCAGGAGTTATAGCTGTCACCAATAGTGGTGAACCTGGTTCTTCCTCGCAGTTCTACATACGTGGCATAAGCACATTCGGAGGTCGCTCCACGCCGCTAATCCTTCTCGACGGCGTGGAAATCTCGGCCGGAGACCTCGACAACCTGCCGGCCGAGTCGATTGAGAACTTCTCCATTCTCAAGGATGCTTCGGCCACGGCGATTTACGGCGCGAGGGGAGCGAATGGAGTCATGATAATCACGACAAAGTCTGGAAAGGAAAACACAAAGGCGAAGATTAACGCTTCCGTCGAGCAATCTTTCCTCCAACCTGTGGGAGTGGTAGAATATGCCGATGGACCGACTTACATGAAAACCTACAATGAGGCGCTCTTGAGCCGAAATCAGTCGGCTACGCCTCGTTACAGCGAGGCGCAGATTGCCAACACCGCAAGCGGAATAAACCCGTATGTCTATCCGAATGTCGACTGGTATGACCTGATGTTCAAGAAGTTCACGATGAGCCAGAGGGCGAATGTCAACATTTCGGGCGGCGGTTCAGCGCTGACATATTACATGAGCCTTCAGATGAACCATGACGGTGGACTACTCAACACGCCGAAGGCATATTCCTATGACAACAACTACAACCGATGGGCATACGCATTCCAGAACAACATCGGCTACAAGATTACGCAATATACGAAGATTGACCTGAGGATGAACGCGCAGATTTCAAACATGAAGTCTCCGAACGTCAACTCCAATGACATTTTCTACCAGATTTTCAAGAATACCCCAGTGTCTTTCCCCGCGACTTTCCCTGCCGAGGAGGGAGACAAGCATATCCGTTTCGGCTCAGCGATAATGTCTGCGGGACGCTACTACACGAACCCGTATGCGCATATGCTCAATACCTATAGGGAAAATAGGGCCAACAAGCTGAACATTTCCCTTAACTTCGACCAGAAGTTCGACTTCATCACCGAGGGACTCTCGCTCACGGCTCTCGTGAACTTCAACAACTACTCGCAGAACTATTTCACCCGGAGCCTCACCCCGTACTTCTATGCCGTCGATATGGCTAGCGTCTCGGAGGAGTTTCCTGAGCAGTATAGTACGACAAAGCTTCAGGAGGGAACGGAGTACATCTCGCAGTCGGACGTGACTCGCTATAGTGATAATGTATTCTACCTTGATGCGAGGCTCAACTATGCGCGCTCGTTCGGAAAACACAATGTGACGGCCATGGCGATGTACATGATGCGTCAGTACATCAGCTCCGTGCTTCCGCAGCGCAATCAGGGATTTTCCGGCCGTGCGACCTACGACTATGCCAATCGTTACCTCGCCGAGTTTAACTTCGGCTACAATGGTACGGAGCGTCTGGAGGCAGGTAAGCGCTATGAATTCTTTCCGGCGATGTCGCTCGGATGGGTGGCGAGCAACGAGAAATTCTGGACTCCTATAATCGATGTCGTGAACTATTTCAAGCTGAGGTCGTCATATGGACTTGTCGGAAGCGACGAGACCGGGCTCTACGCCGGCGCCCCTCATTATCTCTATCTCAGTAATGTCAACATGAACGGCGGAGGAAACTTCGAGTCGGGTGTCACCGGCGGCTTAAGTCAGCAGGGCCCTATGGTGAACTCGTATCCGGTTTCCAATGCCAGCTGGGAGAGGGCGACCGAGTTTGACATCGGCGTGGACCTTCAGCTTTTCAATCAGTTCAACTTCACATTCGACTGGTTCAGTAGCAAGCGCGACCGTATTCTCATGAAGAGGGCATCGTTCCCGTCGGTGCTCGGCTATCAGAACGCGATTCCTTGGGCGAACGTCGGAAAGGTCGATAATATGGGCTTCGAGTTCAGCGCAAATTGGACCAAACAGATAAACAAGGACTGGTTTATAGACGCGAGGGTTAATTGGACATATTCGAAAAACAAGTATGTCTATGTAGACGAACCGGACTATCCTTACGTTTGGCAGACACAGACTGGAAAGCCGCTTGACGCGATGAGGGGATATATCGCTGACGGGCTCTTCGAAAGCCAGGCGGAGATTGACGCGAGCCCGGACCAGAGCATCTTCGGCAGCACCATCATGCCTGGTGACATCCGCTACCGAGACATCAATGGTGATAACAGGATTACTGCTGAGGATCAGGTCATGCTCTCGCCTTACGGAAATATGCCGAGAATCCAGTACGGCTTCGGAATCAGCGTGCAGTGGAAAGATCTTGACGTGAGTGTATTCTTCAACGGTTCCGCGAAGAGAAACATAATGCTCACAGGGATGTATCCATTCTGCGCGAACGATTCCAATGACAACAACCTGATGAAGTGGATTGCGGACAGTCACTGGAGCGAGGGCGCTGACAACTCAAATGTCCTCTATCCTCGTCTCGGAACACTTTCTACTCAAATTTCCAACAACAACCAGCCGAGCAGTTGGTGGATGAGGGATGGTAGTTTCCTCCGCTTCAAGACTCTGGAGATAGGCTACAGGCTAAAGTGGTTTAGACTCTATTTCAGTGCGGACAATCTTGCCGTGTGGTCGAAGTTCAAGTATTGGGATCCGGAGCTCAGCTTCAATTCCTACCCGCTCCAGCGGACATTTAACATCGGCCTGCAGTTCAATTTGTAAAATCATAGTCATGAAAATCAATATAAGAAGAATATTGTCCGCGTTTGCGGTAATTGCCGTGGCTTCCTGCCGTTACCTTGATGTCGTTCCTCCGGAGCAGCCGGATCTCGATGACATGATGGTCGATGAAGCGACCACGACAAAGATGCTCTATTCCTGCTACTCCTATGCGCAGAATAATGCGAGCATGCAGCTTTCGTCAAACCTCGATATGCGTGCCGATGAATACGTAACCCCTCAGGAATGGGAAAACTACGGTTCCAGGGTACAGTGGGGTGCCATAACTCCGTCTTCCATAAACGGGGACAACGGATATGTTTGGAAAATATGGTATGACGGAATCGGCTACTGCAACCTTTTCCTCAAACTGATTGACGAACACAATCCACAGCTCAATCCGAACATGCGCGAGCAGTTCATCTGTGAGGTCAAGTTCCTCAAGGCCTACTACCATCTGCGACTTCTTTCGCTCTTCGGGCCGATTCCGATTGTTGACAAGTTCATCGATTCGGATGCTCCTAAGTCCGAATTTCCGGGACGTTCGCATTTTGACTACTGCGTGAAGTATATTTGTGACCTGTTTGACGAGGCTGCGGAAGGGCTGCCTATAAGTTATACAAACTCATCGTTTTACGGTCGCGCCACATCTGTCGCGTGTAAGGCTATGAAGGCGAGGGCGCTCGTACTTGCGGCATCTCCTCTGTGGAACGGAAGTTTTCCGGATAGGGCATGGAAGAATATCGCGTATGAGACTCCGGGCTATGGAAAGGAACTCGTGAGTCATGAGTTTGACAGGAAGAAATGGGAAAAGGCACGCGACGCCATGGAGGAGGCAGTCAAGGCTGCGGAGGCCGCTGGAGCTGAGTTGTTCTCGCTTGAGGATTCCGAGACTCTGCGCGAGAACCAGAAAATCGGTCTTCCGGTGATTCCAGGGCTTGGCTCGGACGCTGAGGCGGAGGCTTTTCGGAAGCAGGTAGTACTCATGAGATATGTGATGTGCTCCTCTCCGAATGATGGTAACAAAGAGACTGTCTGGGGATTTGTAGTGCAGGGCGGCACCGATGTCAACAGTACCTTTATGTCCTCTCTTCCTCATTGGGTGCTCAGAAACGATACTGGTGCTAATGTAGGTGGCTGGGGCGGACTCTCGCCGACACTCTACACCGTGGAGCATTTCTTCACTCAGAACGGCTTCCTTCCCGAAGACGATCCGTCTTTCTGGCCAGAATCGGAGTACCACACCTCCGCTGGACTCACGAATCCTGACATAACGAAGATCAATGTCCGCCGCGAGCCGCGCTATTATGCCGCAATATCATTTGACGGAGACGAATATTCGACGAAGATTGCGGCGGGAAATCCGCTCTATTGTGAAATGAGGAACAACACGAAGACCGGTTATGACGCTGCCATCTGGGGCACGAGAAACTATGTCGTGACGGGCTGGCTCAACAAGAAGTGGATTCATCCGAACTTCCAGTATACCGGTACGGGCTGGAGCAACAACTACGCCTCCTGTAAAACTCCTTTCCCGATTGTCCGCCTTGCGGAGATGTATCTTTCGCTCGCTGAGTGCGAAGCGCAATGCGGCAACGAGGCTGAGGCCATAGTTTATATGAACAAGGTACGCAAACGCGCTGGCATAACCCCGTGGACTGAGGCTCTGCTTGCGGAGAAGGGCAAGACCGCGCTTCAAGCCGTGATGGACGAGCGCTTTGTCGAGTGCTACCTTGAGGGATACCGTTACTACGACCTGCGTCGCTATCTTCAGGGACGCGAGAGGCTTTCCTCCGGCAGTTGGAAAGGACTCAATGCAGTCCAGACCTCCCCGTCCTTCGCCTCATTCAACGAAGTGGTTGATATAAGCCAGCCGTTCAGCTGGAACGACAGGATGTTCCTGCTTCCGGTCTCAAACAATGAGGTCTATTCCAATCCTAACATGGTCCAGGCTCCTGGATATTGATGAGAGAACATTGAAACGAATAACAGCGATGAAAAGAGTATTATTAGTAATCACCACATTATGCGCACTGCTCCTCCTCTCCTGCAATGAGGACTACAAGCTCTTCCCAGACAAGTACAACCGCATCCTGTCGCTCAAGAACAGCGGTGTGAGGGAACTGCGCAGCGGAAACACCGTCAAGGAATACAAGGACTCGATTCTTGTCCTCAAGGGCGGTGGCAACCCCGACAACGACGCATTCGCGAGGATTGAGGTCATGGAACTCGGAAAGGCGTGTGAGACTTTCGGGTATGAGGGCGGGAGCATTGAGATAATTGCTTCGGAGTCATATTCGATAAGAGGCGGGGACGACATTGTTCTCGAAGGCAGGACGCGCAGCCGCTATATCCCAATAACTTTCTCTCCCGAAAACATTTATCATCAGGCCCTGAAAGCTAAGGGCAAGACACTTGTGCTTCCGGTGGTTCTCCGCAGTGAAACTGACACTGTGAACACCTCAAGCAGCACGATTCTCTGGAAGTTTGACATCAACGGGCCGAAGGTCGTCTGGCCGGACCGCTCCGACATCAGCGAGGAGATTTCTCTGAGGGAGATAGATTGTGACATAGAGGCCAAGGTCGAGTACAGCGAAAGCAATCTCTCCACCTTTGTCGGAAAGATTGTTAGGGGAGGGCTTGAGACGCTGGTGGATGAGTACAACAGCAAGAATTCCACTTCCTACAAACTGCTTCCTGAGTCTTCGTGGTCTTTTGACGGTGTTGACGTCGAAGCCAAAAAGGAAATAGTGAAAGGCAGGCTGCATCTGAGCCGTGAAGGTCTGAACTCTGACGAGACCTATCTTCTTCCGCTAAAGTTTGACGCCGCCTCATTCCCGGTCGGAGTTTCAGAGGAGGTCCGCTATCTTGTTGTTACCAATCCGAAGTATGTCTACCGTCCAGTTGACCGCAAGGACTGGAAACTCCTCTATGCCAATTCACAGGAACACTGGTATGGGGCAACGCTTGATTTGCAGTGGTTTGCCACTTATGCCTTTGACGGAAGACCGGAGACCACATGGGGAACGCAATGGAATGGGGACAACTCCAATCCGTCATGGGATGACTATGAGTATGACCCTGCCGACAAGAACCTGCATTCGATTGTTCCTACTCTGTTCCAGGGAAGTCGTGAGGTCCCTAATATCATTATGGTGATTGATCTGGGACGCGAATACAATCTCGGTGGCGCAGGAATCCTGCAATCGACCAAATCTGAGGAGCAGAAGGTTAAGAGATGCGAGGTTTATGCGGAGTCGGCCTTCGAATTTAAGACCGTGAGGGAAGGTGGCACCATCGCCAATTATAACACTCTCGATGAAGGAAATGATTGGAAGTTTTTCACTACCATCGAGCTGGACAGGCCGGTCAAGGAATATTGGTCGCATGTGCAGACAGCGGTGAAGGGGCGCTATGTGAAGATACGTCCGATTGAACTGTTTCCGGGTCTTGATCCGAAGGCCGTGAACATCGCCGAGTTCTATGTCAGCGAGCTTGTGTCCATCGATGGCTATCCGGTAAAATGAAAAAACCGAATAAATAAAGTGCCTTTGATTGAGAAGAATAACACATAATAACATCTAAACAAATGAATATGAAATCAGAAAAATTTAACCTCTGTGGGAGGAATTATTACTCTCCGACAGTTGTTGTGGAGTACGTCTTTACAGAATCAGGATTTGCAACATCGGACCGCCGTTTTGATGGGACTAACGGAACCGAAATCTTAAGTACAAACGAGTATGTTGAACTATAATTGAAGGAGAAAATAGCCATGAAAAACATAATTTTTGCCGCCACTGCAATGATTGTAGCCATGACTGCTGTTTCATGCTCGAAGGTTGCGGGAATTGAGGAAAATCCGTCATATACATACAGATTTGCGGTAGTGAACGAGGAACTTCCGTCCGTTAAGTCAAATATGAGCGGTGACCATCTCGTTTTTGAAAAAGGTGACCATCTCGGATTTTCGCTGGAAAAAGATGGGCAGATTGCCTATACCCAGAGGACATCCATACAGACAACCGAGCCACGTCCGATTTTCGGGTTTACTACAAATCTTGAGATGAAGGCCGGTGACCGTATATGCGTGGTATCTCCGCGTGTACTCCCTATAGATAACGGAAAATTCAATGACCGGCGGGAACCTGTCAATGCTGATCCGATGCAGAGCATAACAATTCCGCTTGTGCAGAGCCATAAGGGCGGGAAGTTTGACGGAGCGGCGATGCCGATGGTGAGCGTGCCTTTCATGTTTACAGAGGATATGCTTGTGGGCGATGACAATAAGATTCAGAATGTGAAGTTTCTCAATCTCGGTGCACTGCTTGATTTCCGGGTATTTTCGACAGATGGAACATATCAGGGCGAGATTGTCCGGGATGTGATTTTCGAGGCGGACAAGAACATCGTCGGCGAATTCAAAATAAATGTGCAGAATGTCAACCCGGATGATGAGAATACGCTTGCCATTGATCTCACCTCCGCGAGGGCTGAAGGCGATTTCGCCGCGCCTCTGACAAATATGGCGAGGACGGAGTCTGACGCCAAGGTGGGCGTGGACAAGGACAATTCCGGCTCTGTGAGGATGGTCGTGGCTCCCGGAACATACACCGGAAAGGTGAAGGTTAGGACGGACAAGGCCTATTATGTGTTCAATCTGTCTGAGGCAAGGACATTTGATCGCAATGGGATATATCCTCTCGGCCTCAATCTTGCGAAGGCTACACGGGTTGTGATGGAGACTGTTGACAGGGCGAACTGGATGGTGAAGTTCGTGAACAGTTACTATTCTTTGATGGACTGTCGTCCGGAGAAAATGTATGACGGTAACTTGTCTACCGAATGGGTTAATCCGTGGGATAAGCCTCTTGTCGGTGCGGAAGAGGATGATTATAATTATCAGTGGAGCAATATTGATTGGACTGTTCTTATCGGCGAGGACAAGCATCGCGACATCCCTAATATTGTTTTTGTGTTTGATTTCAAGAAAGATATTGAAATCGGGCGTGTCGGCATCGGAAAGTCTCCTCTTGACTGGCCTTACAACCATGATCTCCGTAACTGTGAGTTTTATGTCGGAACTAAATGGAATTTCAAGAGCGCATCTGAAAAAGGAAATCTTGAGAACTACAACACAGCTAACGATGACAATGACTGGAAGCTTGTCCTGACAGCGACTGAGATTCCTAAGGAAAACGGAATATTCTGGTACGACGTTCCGGAGACTGTAAGCAAGGCCGATAGGACAGGACGCTATCTGAAGATTCACCCGACTGCGGGCTACCGCGGCAACACTCCTTGCGAAATCGCTGAGATTTATGTCGATGGCATTGTGCAAGGGAATACCGCTGATGTGGAATAATGCAAAAGAAGTAAACATACAATGAAGATTATAAGAACATTTTTAGGTAAGGTACTCTTGTGCACAGTGGCACTGCACCTTGCTGTTGCCGCTGGAGGAACGGTTCTTCTTGCCGGCTGCACGAGAGAAAATGATGGCTCCGACAATACCAAACCGGTGGACAAGCCTTCCGTAGAGGATGGGCAGGGTGGCTATCTCTTCGCGCACATGACGAACGCGAATTACGGCTCGCTGTTCTACTCGATTTCCCGTGACGGGCTCAGTTGGAAGACGCTGAATGGTGGTAAGGTTATTCTTGAGAGCTATTTTGGCCATCCTGACATCTGCGAGGGACCGGACGTGTTCGGGAAGGCTGACAGAAGGTGGTATATGATAGGAGTGGTGCGTGGATCGTCGACAGAGTCGTTGGTGCTCTGGCACACGACAGACCTCGTCGTATGGAAGAATAAAGTTCTCGACGGTGAGAAGTTTGTCGTAGATCATCTCGGCGTATATAATGAGATCCCGTTCGTGGGAGCGCCGAAAATGTTCTATGATGAGGACAGTCACCAGTTCATCATCACTTGGCATGCCGGCGAGTATTACAGGAAAAGGCAGGAGGCTAAGACCGATGAAGAGCGTGACATGTACGATAGAAAAAATTGGGAGACCATGAAGACCTGCTATATTCTGACCAAGGATTTCGTGAATTTTACGAGGCCGAAACGCCTCTTCGCGGCTCAGGATGGCGGTGACCTTGCCCCGATTTATTTTACCGGTGCTGATTCCGACATCTCACTCATTGATGTGATAATCAGAAAGTTCAACGGTAAGTATTATGCCATTATGAAGGACGAACGCTGGGAGGACAAGGCTCCTAAAACCCACAAGTCCATAAGGATTGCCTCGTCGGACAATCTGCTCGGCCCTTACTCCAACCCCGGGCCTTCCGTAAGTCCGAACTGGCGCGAAGCCCCGATTATAATCCGCACTCCGGAGGGCAAATTTAGGCTCTGCTACGAGAATTATGGCGAGCATGTCTATGAGATGCGTGAGGCCTTGGCGATTCAGGGCGCACCGTGGAAGGATGCGACTAGCTTCTATCCTCCGAAGGACGGCCGCCACGGCTGCATCATCCATGTCGATGAGGAAACTTACCGGAACATCGAAAAGAGCTATAAGTAGTAAATCGAATCATCTCTCTTGTTGAGAATGAGCTGAATATCAAGAATATATGAAGAAAATATATCCCATTTTCCTCGTCTTCGCACTCATCGTGTCATGCACCTCTCGTCAGCCGCAGGCCGTGAAGCCTCCTCTTATGGGCTGGAGCTCGTGGAATGCCTATATGGTCGATATTTCCGACTCCATAATCATTCATCAGGCCAACCTTATCGTCAAACGTGGACTTAAGGACGCCGGTTACGGAAACGTCAACATCGATGACGGATTTTTCGGCTACCGCGACCAGCGTGGTTATATGATTCCGCATCCGCAGAGGTTTCCCGGCGGCTCAGCGCAGATGCGCTCCATCTCCGACCACATCCACTCTCTCGGCCTGAAGGCCGGAATCTATTCCGACGCCGGAGACAACACCTGCGGGTCGAGCTACAACAAGGACCTGAACGGAATTGGTGCGGGTCTCTGGATGCACGATGTTCAGGACGCTGACCAGTATTTCAACAACTGGAACTTCGACTTCATCAAGATTGACTACTGCGGTGGCATTCATCGCCGTCTTGAGGAAAGGAACCGCTATGAGGAAATCCGTCAGGTGATTGACAGTGTGGCGGGCAGGCACATCGACATCAATGTATGCCGCTGGGATTATCCGGGGACATGGGTTGAGAAGATTGCAGACTCGTGGCGGATTTCGGAGGACATACGTCCCGTCTGGTCTTCGGTCCGGCACATCGTGGAGAAAAATCTCTATCTGTCAGCTTATGCGCATGACGGGCACTACAACGACATGGATATGCTCGCAGTAGGCTACAACATCAAGCCTTCTCCGTTTTGGGAGGACGGGCTCGGACTTAGCTATGCCGAGGAGGAGGCGCATTTCGGGATGTGGTGCATAATGAGCTCACCGCTGCTTCTGGGCTGTGACATAGAGTACATTCCGGAGGAGACTATGCGGATAATCACCAACCCGGAGTTGATTGCCGTGAATCAGGACCCGCTCGGGCTTCAGGCCCATGTGGTTCAGCACGAGGGTGAGACATATGTCTTCGCGAAGGATATCCTGCGTCGCCACGGAGGTGCGAGGGCGGTCGCGCTCTATAACCCTTCGGACTCGGCTGCCTCGTTCAGCGTGCCGGCCGACGTGCTGGAGTTCGCCGGGGAGATGAAGTTGCGCGACCTCAACCTGCGATCCGACCTTGCGCCGTGCAGAGTCATAGAGATGACACTTCAGCCTCACACAGCGAAGATTCTTAAGGTAGAGGGTGAGCGGATTGAACCTGTCCTCTATGAGGCGGAGTGGGGCTATTGTCCGGACTTTACCGCAATACGCGGGACGGGCGTGAAGTACATCCCTGTCGAGGGGGCTTCCGGACGCGCCGTGGCGACGAACCTCGGAGACTCCCCGACGAATTATCTCGAATGGGCAGACGTCTTCAGCCTCAAGGGCGGGAAATACAGAATCTCCGTTCGGTTTTCCTCGCCGGAAGCGGTTGATTTTGATTTGGTTGTGAACGGAAAGGCGCATCATGCATCGGTTGCCACGACGGATTCCGCATTCGTGGAGATTCCGTTCGAGGTGGAGTTCCTCAAGGGGGAGAATGATGTTCGAATATCAGGCCTGACATCATCGAAGGTGGCCTTAGACTGCCTGAAGGTTACAAAACTATAATAATTTAAAGAAATTGATTTACATTGTGGCTGTCGGTGACAATGTTAAATATTCGGTTTCTTACGATGGCTCTTTACCGCCGGCTACTTTCTGGACAGCCTGACGGTTTCTCACACCTCTAAGAAAAATTGAAAATGAAAAGATTGTTTGTTTGCCCGGCAGTGATTCTGCTGGCCTTGGCTGTTTGCTGTAGGCCTGATGATGATATCGTGAAGCCGAACGAAAATAGCCACGCATATTGCGAGGCTCTGAGGAAAGCAGGCGTTCCCGTCAAGGAGATACCGCATGACAGGTGGTCATCATTGGGGCCAATGGCAGGATTTTCCGGCTTCGATGTTCGAGTGGATTGCATCGCTTCATGCAGAGTAATTGCTGCGTATATGTTACATAACTGCGGGACCGGATTGCAAAATATGCCGTGAATGGTTAGATTTGTGTAGGAATATCGTATATATAATATTTATTACATAGATTTGTTTCAAATGAAAATTAGACACATCCTATTTTGCGCGACGGCTCTATTCTCCGCATTTCTCTATTCTGCTAATGGCAATGTGATTTCAATGACGACGGAGGGCGACCATCGTCCCTCCGCTAAGATTACGGAGTTCAGGCCCGGAGAGTTGTGGAAAGATACTGATGGCGTGGCAATAAACGCGCATGGAGGCGGAATCATGTTCCATGGTGGAAAGTATTGGTGGTACGGCGAGTACAAGACGGAGGGGGAGGCCGGCAATCTGGCTCAAGTGGGAGTCAGTTGTTATTCTTCGGCTGATCTTTACAACTGGAAGAATGAGGGCATAGCATTGGCCGTAAGCGATGAACCTGGTTCCGACATTGAACGGGGCTGCATTCTTGAACGTCCGAAAGTCATCTATAATGCCCTTACGGGCAAGTTCGTGATGTGGTTCCATCTGGAGTTGAAGGGAAGCGGTTATTCAAGTGCGCGCAGTGGAATTGCAGTAGCGGATAGGCCGGAAGGCCCTTTTTCCTTTGTACGCAGTACCAGAGCTGTTCCCGGCAAATGGCCGTTCAACAAAGACGAGTTCCCTGATGAAAAGGGCTTTCTTGCCAGAGATTTCGAGTCTGGGCAAATGTCCCGTGATATGACCCTATTTGTCGATGACGACGGCAAGGCATATCAGCTGTCCGCCTCGGAGGACAACTGGACGCTGCATATAGCTGAACTGACGGATGACTATTTGGACTACACCGGAAAATATGTGCGCGTGTTCCCGGATCGTCTCATGGAGGCTCCTGCTATATTCAAAAAAGACGGAACCTACTATTTTATGGGGTCGGGATGCACAGGTTGGGCTCCCAATGCGGCCCGTAGTGCGTCCGCGCCGTCAATCTGGGGACCATGGACTGAGCTCGGAAACCCGTGCGAGGGAGAAGGCTCTCAGCTGACATTCAATTCCCAGAGCACCTTCATACTGCCGGTTGCCGGCAAGGAGAACACCTTCATCTATATGGGCGATAGATGGAATCCGAAGAATGCCATTGACGGGCGCTACGTTTGGCTACCGATTGAATTTGACGGCAACCGTTTCAAAATCCGCTGGCGTGACAGTTGGGGATTTTAATGTTTCTTAAAACGAACTTCCGCCGATGAAGCCGCGGAGGAGGGATGTGGCAGGGACATCCTTGTCGGATACGGGGAAGAAGTAGTAGAGGAATTTCAGGAGGCGATGTGCCTCGCTGTACTCCGGACAGTTCTTTGGGATTGTCCTGAGAATTTGTTCCGCGTGGGGGCGAAGGACGGCGAACTCCACGAGGTAAGCGGAGTTGAACAGCACATCGGCGTTTTCTTGAAACGGATAGATCCACTTCACCTCGGCGCGGCGCACGTTCGGCCAGTTGCTGATGGTCTCCTGCGGGCTGAATGCGCCTTTGTTGTAGTCGCGGACGATTCGGCGGAGGAGGCGGTTGTCGCTGGTCGGGATGCAGTTGTGGTCGTCAATGGAGATGCTGGTGATGGTGTTGATGAAAATGCTGAATTTGCTCGCTGCCGGCACTTGGTCGGTCAGACGCGGGTTAAGGGCGTGGATTCCCTCAACGAGGAGCACCGTGTCAGATTCGAGCTTCAGGATCTTGCCGTTGTACTCGCGGATTCCAGTCACGAAGTTGTATTCTGGCACCTGCACCGTCTCGCCGGCGAGAAGCCTGAGGATGTCCTTTTGGAGGGCTACATGATCGACGGTGTCGAAGTTATCGAAGTCGTAGTTGCCATCGGGTAGCTTCGGGGTGTCGAGACGGTTTACGAAATAATCATCAGTGGAGAATGAAATCGGGTGCAGTCCGCAAGCCTTGAGCTGGACGCTGAGCCGCTTGCAGAATGTGGTCTTTCCGCTGCTTGTGGGCCCCGTGATGAGCACGAGCCTGACAGGGGAGGCGGCGTGGAAACGCCTGTCGATTTCTTCGGCAATCTGTACTATCTTCTTTTCCTGCAATGCCTCCGCGACCTGAATCAGTTCGCTTGCCTTGCCCTTCTGACAGGCTATGTTCACGTCGCCGACGCTGTCGAGCTTCATGATAGCGTTCCAATGTATGTTCTCTGCGAAAACTTCAAATGTCTTGGGCTGTTCGAAGAAGGGGGCAAGCTGCTCCGGGTGATGGCGGTCTGGAACGCGCAGAAGCATTCCGCTGCGGTATCGTTCAAGTTCCCACACATCGAGATAGCCGGACGACGGAACAAGCGTGTCATAGTAGTAGTCGGCGCTGCCTCCAAGGGTATAGTAGTCCACATAGACCGGTCTCGTGGTGCCGATCAGTTTCGTGACATCGGAGCGTCCGTCCCTCGCGAAAACGGACGTTGCTTCATCCGCCTGCACTTCCTGTCTGTAGAATGGCAGGTCTTCCTTCACGATTTCGTGCATCCTTTTACGGATTCTCGCCACGTCATCCGTGTCTGTTCCGAAGCTGTCGGGCTTTATGAGCGAGCAGAAATATCCCTTTGAAATCGGGCGGCGCATATAAATCCTGCATCCTGGGAACACGTCCCTCGCGGCCTTGCTCAGCAGAAAGCAGAGCGAACGGCAGTAGGCGCTGCGGCCGCTGTAAGTGCGGTAGTCGAGAAATTCGATGTCCTTATTGTTGTAGAGCCTGAACCGAAGCCCTTGGACGACATTGTTGACCTTTGCCGCGACGATGGGGTAGGGTTTGTCGAAATTAAACTCATCGACCGCATCAAGCAGGGTGGTTCCCTCTGGAAATTCCCTGAATGTGCCGGTGTTCCTGCAGAATACCTTGACCATTTATATATTACGTTAAAGACTTTGCCGTGCCGGAGCGGATATTTCCGAAAAAATCGACTCCTCCGCTCATTTCCTTCGCAAAAATAGGAAAAATTATGCTAACTTTGCATCTCAGAACTGAAGAAGCCGATATTTTTATATTTCGAATCAGATCGGCCTCGGATGAATCCAAACTTTAAACATATTATAATGAGTACAGTCCACATTATCGACCACCCGATGATTCAGCACAAGCTGAGCATCATGCGTGACAAGAACACAGGTTCAAAGGATTTCAGACAGCTTCTGACGGAAATTTCACTTTTCATGGGTTATGAGGTCACCCGCGACCTTCCGCTCGACTACAAGGAGATAGAGACGCCTATCTGTAAGATGAAGGCACCGAAGGTTTCCGGTCGCAAGCTTGCGATTGTCCCTATTCTTCGTGCCGGAATGGGTATGTTGGAAGGAATGCTTACCTTGATACCTGTTGCAAAGGTCGGACACATCGGATTGTACCGCAACGAGGAGACACACGAGCCTGTGGAGTATTTCTGCAAACTCCCTGAGGATATCCAGCAGAGGCTTGTCATCGTGACAGACCCTATGCTCGCTACGGGCGGAAGCTCCATCGATGCGCTGACGCTCCTGAAGAAGCACGGTTGCACAAATATCCGCCTTATGTGCCTTGTCGCTGCTCCGGAAGGTCTTGCAAAGGTGCAGGAGGCTCATCCTGATGTCGATATCTATGTCGCTGCCGTTGACGACCACCTGAATGAGAATGCCTATATCGTGCCGGGTCTGGGAGACGCAGGCGACCGTATTTTTGGAACGAAATAAAAATGGAACTTTCATTCGTTTCATACGCAGATAACGACGAAAGTCTTCTTGAAGGCTTTCGTCGTATTTATATGGACGCGTTTCCGGACATCGATGAACGCGAGCCGTACGACAACATAAAGAGGAGGATTTCTTCTTCCGATTCTCGGCCGGGCACTGTGGCTTGCCTGCTGACAGACGGGGGGAAGGTGGTCGGCGGACTTTTGTCGGACTTCTATGTTTTCAGTGAATCTTCGGCCTTTGACCTTGAGGTCATATACATTGCGGTAGATAAGGATTCCAGAAGAACCGGCTATGGCAGGAAACTGCTTACTGAGGGGCTTGAACTCTCTGTTTCAAGGCTGGAGAAACTCACTGGGATGAAACTGCGCAACATCTATTTTGAAACGGAGAATCCCTTCAAGGTAAAGAAAGAATCCTTTGATCCGATTTCAAGACTTCGCTTTTTTAGCTCACTCGGAGCGATGAGGATTCCGATAGATTACCGCCAGCCACCTCTTGATGATGCTTCCGGGTGGGCTGACAACCTATTCCTTATGGTTTTGCCTCATCCGGGGAAAAAACTGGAACCTGCTGTAGGCGCGGAAGACCTGAAGGCCTTTCTTGCGGCTTTCTATCAGGGACTGGCAGTTTCCGATGAGTCTTGTTATGAGGCTTTTAGAAAAGAAATTGACAAGGTGGCGGAGGTTGACAAGGCGAAGAACGGCATCGTAAAGCTTAACGCTTTGTCGGAAACTCCTTCTTTCCTGATAAGTGATGTTTCTGTCCTGTCACACTATAGGATGAAGGGTTGCCGCTTCAGCCGGGAGGATGAATCCGATTTAAAGACCTGTCCGGTGTTTGAGTCGTATGAGTGCGACCTTATGGATTATGCTCATCAGGCGCGTGAGTGCAGACCATTTCGAACATATCATATAAAGTCATATAGGGATGTAAGGCTCAGCCTTCCTAAGTTTTATAGTTTCACATCTGAGGGCCATACGTTCTATCATCTGTCACATATTGACTCTATTGAAGTTGACATATCTCTGAACTGTTCTTCCCGAGGCAACGCCGTGGATGAGGATGAGCGTTATATTGTCTCACTTGCGGTGAGACCATCTGAGGGCAGCGCCTTTGATGAATTGACGCTGATAAAGCTCGTGACGATGTTCGGAAGCCGTCAGGAGAATTATTTTGCCTACCCATACAACAATTTCACGGACTTATGTGTGAATGTCGGCGATGGCGAAAGGGCGATGAGCATCTTTGAGTTTATCGGTCATTATATGGCGGACTGCGGCGAACGCCTTATCGGAACTCCGCAATTTGAATGCTGCCGCACTGGAACGACAGAACTTGAACTTTCAAGCGTACGGAGAGTCGGCGTCGGCTACGGACGCCGCGTGTTTACCGAATATTCCAAATTCTATGAGCAGGTTGCGTCCTCTTCCCCGACAGAATCACTGTGGAACAAAACCTTATGTGGCATTCTCCTTGGTATATTTGATTTCGTAAGGATGAACAGTGCGGAAATTTTTGATACGATAAAGCCGATGGTTGAGAGGAAATCATCATTTATGCTGTCTTGTCGTGGGCATCTTATGAAAGTTTGCTTTGAACAGAACAAGGAAAGGGTTGAAAATATATTCATTTCTCCGTACCTTATGATTCCTAGCGTCGCTCTTGCCTACAATGAGATGATTCTTGATGGATGCGAGGCGTCTCTTGCTGCCATAAAGGCGGATGATTCAGGGGGGTACATCAGATTTTACGCAAAGATTAAAAATGACACATCCGCATTGCAGAATGTCCGGCATTTACTCTCCCTTCAGTATATACCGAACTGCTTCAATTACCCGAGTGAACGTGAAATCTTCCTTTCAAGGGAAAATAGGCTCGGACTGCGGTTGAGGCTCGGCAAACTGAAGAAAGATATGGAGATGGCTCAGAATGAGATAAATCAGAGAAAGTCACGCTATTCCGTTTTCATCGAGACCATTCAGAACTGCATACTCGTCATCCTCGCGATACTTCAAGTCTATACGGCAGTAAATAAGCTGCATTGGTTGTTCATCTCGTTTCTTGTTCTCACAATAATTTTTGGGGCAGACATTGCCTACAAGAAGCTTAAGGAATAGTCCTATCTGCCTATAATCGGTTGAAAAATCCCAGAAACTGCTGATAGTCAACTGTTTCTGGGATTTCTTGTGATGGAGGTCTGAAGCAATGCTTATTTCCTGCGTTTCTTGCCGCCTTTTTTCTTGCGGCTGTTTAGAATCACGACAATGATGATTGCGAGGACAGCCACAGCGATGCAGATGTAGGTGAAGTAACCGGCGTTGTCTCCCTTGACACGAGACCACATCTTGAGGAGTTCTTCAGTGCGGTCTCCGTTGTCGTGCATCATGCCGCAGCGTGCCATGATGGATGCGTCAGGGTATTGAATCGGATTGATGCAGACTGCCTTTGCTTTTTCTCCAAAGAAGTAGCTTGCGTCAATAGGAGAATATGCGGCAGTGTCGATAATTGCATCAAGAATCTCGTCGCCACCGACGGCGCTTACATATCCGATTTCATCCATATTTCTGATTGCGTTCTCAGGCATGCACATATAGTTGATGAAATATCGAGCCGCCTGTATATTTTTCGCATATTTTGGAATTACCCAACCATCGAACCACACGATGCTGCCCTCGTGAGGCACTTCATAATCAAGTTTTACGCCGATTTTCGCGGCCTCTTCGATGGCCCATTGCGCGTCTCCGCTCCAGTCAAGATTAATCCACGCCTTCTCCTTGGTCATTTCCTCTTTGCCGAAATCGGCTTCCCAACCGAGGACATTGCCTTTTACCTGATTGAGGAAATTCTCGACAATCGCGATGTATTCATCTGAAGCATTGAACGTTATATCCTTGATGTTGAGTTCGCCGGCATCAATCTCCTTCTTGTGAAGGGCGATTGTGAGAGCTGTGTAGACATCCCTGAAGGCGTCCTTGATAAAGATTTTATCTTTGAATTTCGGATCTTTGAGGCATTCCCATGTCGAAGCCTCTTCCTTCGTGACATATTTCGGATTGTACAATAGTCCTGTAGTGCCCCACATATATCCTACAGCATAGTCATTGGCATTTTTTCCGGAACCCTCGATTTCATTGAACTTCTCTCTAATGTACGGGGCAATGCCGCTGATGTAGTTCGGCGTCTTGCCGAAGTCGGTGTCTATCTTGAGAAGAAGATTCTGACGGAGCATGCGCTCGATGATATATTCCGAAGGGCATACGACATCGAAATCCTCGTGGCCGAGCTCAATTTTGGAGAGCATGATTTCGTTGACGTCGAAGAGCTGGTAGATGATTTCGACATCTTCGCCGGTCTGCTCCTTGTACCATGTCTTGAATTCATCGAGCAGAGCTTCATCGATGTAGTCTGCCCAGTTGTAGATTTTGAGGGTGTGTTCCCTGTCGGCGGCACCGCAAATCATGGCCGCCCCGAAAAGAATGCCCGCAAGTGCGGAGAAAAACCTTTTCATTTCTTGTTGTTTGTTTTTATTGATCTTATGTTAATGATAATCAGAAGAATGAGCACGAAAATGAAGATAAGCGTCATAATCGGGCGAATCTCCGGTGTGAGACCTCCTTTACGCGCATCGGCGTAGATGTAGGTTGATAGGGTTTCGAGACCTCCGTTGCCCTTGGTGAAGAGTGTGACCGCGAAGTCGTCGATTGAGAGGGTGAAGGCGAGAATGAAACCAGAAATCATTCCCGGCTTGATTTGCGGAACAATCACTTTTCTCATTGCCTGGGACGGTGATGCCCCGAGGTCAAGAGCTGCTTCGTAGATGTTTGAAGGCATCTGACGTAGCTTCGGCATAATGCTCAGTATCACGTATGGTGTGCAGAACGAAACGTGTGCGAGAACTACCGTTGTGTAGCCCTGGCTGATGCCGAGTGCTACAAAGAGGATAAAAAGTGAGATACCTGTGATGATGTCCGGATTGAGCATCGGGATGTCATTGAGGAAACTCATCACTTTGCGTTTGCGTCCATGCAGGTTGTAAATACCTATTGCAGAGATTGTTCCGAGAATCGTCGATAGGAAAGCCGAGATAAGGCCGATGGAGAGCGTATTCTCAATGGCACGGATGAGTGAGTTGTTCAGCCCGCCGCTGAAGACGTTCTTGTAGAGGTTCAGCGAGAAACCTGTCCAGTTGCCGAGCACTTTCGCTTCCGTGAACGAGTAGATTGCGATGATGACTATCGGCGCGTATAGGACTATCAGCAGAATCCATATATATGCCTGTGCAAAGAATTTTTTCATCAGAGCAGCCCTCCCGTTTCATTGGCCTGTTTGTCCTCGGAGTCGGAAAACAGGGTCGTTATACCTATGATAAGGAGCATTATCAGCGCGATAGTGGAGCCATAGTTCCACATTCCGTTGTTGATGTTCTCCTGAATCGTGGTTCCGAGCAGCTTCACCTTGTTGAGGGTGAGAAGTTCGGAAATCGCGAAAGTCGAGATTGTCGGCATAAAGACCATCATCACCCCACTCATCACCCCGTGCATCGACAGCGGAACCGTCACTTTTGCAAAAACCCTAATCGGGCTCGCCCCGAGGTCCTGAGCGGCCTCGATGTAGGAGCGGTCAAGCTTTTCGAGTGTGTTGTAGATCGGGTAGATCATAAACGGCAGGAAGTTATAGACCATACCGAAAATGAGCGCCCCCTCTCCGAGCGGAATGCGAAGAAAATCAAAGAGCGCGACGGTCGCGAGGGTGCGGATGAGCATGTTGATCCACATTGGGAGTATGAACAGCATCACCGTGACCTTCGAACGGTTGAGTTTCGCGTTGCTGAGTATCCATGCCGCAGGATAGCCGATAAGAAGACATAGAATAGTCGTAATCATCGCTATCTCAATGGAATATGCGAATGTCTTGATGTCTTCAGAAGTCGTGAAGAATCTCTTGAAATTGCCGAGGGTGAAGGCTCCGTTCGCATCGGTGAACGCATATATGGCAATCATCACCAGCGGCAGAACCACAAACATCAGCATGAAGATGAAATATGGCAGAGACCAGTATGACCTTTTGAATGTTCTCATTGCTTGCCTCCCTCAGCTATCTTCAGACGGATGTTCTCCGGCTTAACGTTGATTCCGACGAGGTCGTTTTTGTCCCACACGTCGTCCGTCTGGACATATATCTTCTCGCCTTCGTCAGTCTTGACGGTAAGGAAATAGTGGTTGCCCTTATATAATATGAAGGACACCTGTCCGCTTGTCTTTCCTTCGTCGCTTTCGTCGAGAAGTTCGACGTCGCGGAACTCGATTTCTGCCAAAACCTTGTCTCCTTCGGCGATGCCTTCCGGAACATTTGCGGTGTCCACATCCCATTCCTTGTCGAGGAACTTCACTTTGCCATTGCCGGCGTATTCCGCGGCGAAGCTGTTGCGCACGCACTCCTTGTGCATGACGTGGATGTCGTTCGGACGAATCAGCATCCCGACTTCGCTTCCGACCTCGAAGGCGTTATAGTCCTGAATCATAATCTCATAGCCTTCCTTTGTGAGGACGGTCATCTCGTAGTGCACGCCCTTGAATATGCAGGACTGGACAATTCCGGTGAACTGCGCCTTGTCGAGGTTTGTGTTGAAGATGTATATGTCCTCCGGGCGTATGACCACATCGACATGCTCGTCGGGGGCGAATCCCTTATCAACGCATTCGAAGTCGTGGTAGATGAACTGGACTTTCTCGTCGCACGGGATAATTCCGTTGAGAATGTTGCTCTCTCCGATGAAGTCCGCGACAAAGGAGTTAGCGGGCTCGTTGTAGATGTCCGCAGGAGTGCCAATCTGTTGAATCACGCCCTCGTTCATCACGACGATGGTGTCGGAGAGAGTGAGTGCCTCCTCCTGATCGTGGGTGACGTAGATGAATGTGATTCCGAGCTCGCGGTGCATTTCCTTGAGCTCCATTTGCATGTCCTTGCGCATCTTCAGGTCAAGTGCGGCAAGAGGCTCGTCGAGCAACAGAACCTTAGGCTGGTTCACGATTGCCCTGGCGATGGCGACTCTCTGCTGCTGTCCTCCTGAGAGCGAATCCACGTCGCGTTCCTCATAGTCGGTCATAGAAACCATCTTCAGTACCTTGCGGACTCTTTTCTCAATCTCGTCCGACGGCACCTTATGAAGCTTTAGCCCGAAGGCGATGTTGTCGTAGACGTCCAGGTGCGGAAACAGAGCGTATTTCTGGAATACGGTGTTCAACTGGCGGTGGTGAGGCGGAATTTCGGTAATGTCCAGTCCTTCCATCGTGATGCGTCCCTCGTCTGGTTGCGTGAACCCGGCGAGCATTCGGAGCATCGTTGTCTTTCCACAGCCCGACGGACCGAGAAGCGTCACAAATTCTCCTTTTCTGATTTTTAGGTTGATGTCCTTCAGGACTTGCACTCCGTCAAATGATTTTGAGATGTGCTCGATGTCGATTATGATGTCGTTTGCCATTTCCTATTTGTTCCAGAAGTCGCTGATAGCCCAATTGTATGTTATACCGATATTTAAGGACAATTGTCTGTAGACCGTGTTCGTGGCTACAATGCCGTGAAGCCTCAGGGCCTGAGAATTCTTGAGCGGATACCAGTAGGCTCCAATACCACCGAATCCCGTGTGGAGAGGCTTGGTTTCCGTTTTCGGAAAGTTCCCGAACATTTCCCATCCTCCTTTCACGAATAGCGATGCCCTGTCGCTGAAGTCGTATTGCAGTTTTGCCGTGACGAGGGCTTCCTGGACCGGGTTGGCCCATGTCGTGCCACGCATCATCGCGTCAAAGTTCCCGCTGAAACCTTCATATTCAAAGCTTTCTCCGATGGTGTAGAACCTCCACCAGCTCGTCCCGAAAGGATTTCCCTCTTCGTCCCAGTCTTCGTATCCGCCAACAACATTGACGGACGCGCGTCCCGTCCATATTTCCTTTGCCTGCGAGTACAGGAGACCAAAGGCCATCTTCGAATCCTGATATGGTCTTACGGAATACGGGGATGAACTCATCTGGAGCCTGAGGTTGATTTCCTCGCTTGGGGATGTCCAATCGACGCTTCCTCCCCACTGATAGACCTGCATCCCGGTTCCGAACCACGTCCCGTCTTCAAGTTCGAGCGGCGCTCCGTTCCAAAAGAACGAGGCGAGGTCAAAGTGCATGTCGACGTCGTTAGGCTCAAGTTCGCAGAGTCCGATTGCCATCATGTCCTTGCCGAGCGAGAACGTCCAGCTGCCTGCACTTTCGGTCTCAAGCGTGTATCCGAGAGTTGCCCAATCGACCCAGTTGGTAGAGTCGGAGTGCCATGTGTTGGAATAGAGCGGAGTCATCTTGTCGTCTGGTGCACTCTTGCACCAGTCAACGCCCAGCCAGTGATTTGAGATGGAATAGGACCATCCACGACCAAATGTTCCGTCTATGAAAGTATAGACAGAAGTGTTGCCGAAACTGAAATCAATTTCTCCGCCTTTGCTGAATGGAAAATAGGGATTTGCATCGAAACGCGCCACTGCGCTAATCTCGACACCATTCGCTGCTGAGCTAACCTCTTGAGCGGAGGCAGCCAACCCACAAAGTGTAGCGGCAGTAATTAAAACTATGAGTCTTTTCATTTCTCATAAAAAGAAATTTTAATTAAACATACGATGTGGCTGCCTAATTGCCGCAATCGTTGATGCAAGGAGGGCTTTTGGCAGGACTTTCCGACCTCACCCACACTTTTGCGGCTGCAAATGTAGTATAATTTTGAATATATCCGTCAATTTTGAGATAAAATTTCGGTCAGTCCCGTTGTTTGTTCAAAATATCTTGCATATATTTGCCGTAGTCATAGGAAGGTGGCACCTTCCGGACGGACATATAAGCATTGAGCTTTTTCTTTCTACTCTAAAGTTTGGCGACTGTAAGTAGCACTGAAAGATGAAGTTATGATGCTCGCGCATAAGCGTGGGCTTTATTTCTTCTTGTAGTGCAGGGTTACGCCAAACACCCGGAGTAGCGAGATTTAAAGTCCTCGCTTTTTTGTTGTATGTGACCGTGTAAACTTACTAATTTTGTATGAAAAAATATTTATTGACATTTGCACTTGTTCTTTGTACTTTGCCAGCCTTTTCGCAGCCGTTTTTCTGGCAGCAGGAAAAAATCTGGTCTGTATCGACAGGGTGGAAACACTATTCGCTCAACAGCGGGGTATATGATGTCGGTCAGCTTGAACTTTCAACCTATGTGAATCCGACGTTGGGATGGGAGTTTGTCGCGAAACTTGAATGGGGGAAAGGCTATTTCAGTTTTTCTCCTGTGGGGCTGATTGGTCTGCCGTTCCTGATTTATTCTTCTACACACGGCGGAAACCGTGCGCTAAACATGATTGGTGCCTTTTCTTCAATTGCCTGTGCCAAGATTCCCATTTATGTTGCGGACTGGTTCGAGATAACCCCGCAATGGGATTTGCTGAAATTTACAAAGACCGATTGCTTTGACAAACTGAAACTTAATGCATCTGTCGGATTATCAATGCGTTTCTACCCTTTTTGTGAACTATGGCCGATGAATACATTTTTCATAAGTCCTTTTGTGGATTTTGACTTTGCATACAAAAAGCATCTTGCCGATTATTGGGGCGAACAACATTATCGTCTCAAGAACACAAGGTCGCAGCTGTTCGGCTATTCTTTCGGCATCACGGCCGGTATGTGGTTCTGAGTAAATGAAAAAAAGATAATTGGTAAAACGGGGGATGCCGAAAACCTTTTAGAGTAGGGATTTAATTCTATTATTATGAAAACATTCTTGTTCTTATTTTTCATTATGGTAGGACTTTCTGGAGAAAGCTTACATCAACCTTATGATACTATGGGGAATCGTCAGGAGTGCGTTGGCGTGTCCGTTTCGCGTGATGATGACCTCAAGGATTATGGACATTGGCTAAAGGAATGGAGTGATTTTGAGGAAAAAAATGGGTTATGTATGTGGAATACGTCCTATGATATTCTGTATGTTGAATATTGCGTTGTTGTAAATGGAAAGAAAATTACGGATTCGTTGATTCTTTCACCGGGAACACGCCGCACCATATATTTTGATTCCAAAGATTTCAAAGTCGTGTATGTCAAGGCAAAAGTCTATATCGGATGATTGTAGCGTTATAGACGCGCCACTCAAAAATTGATGCTGATATGAGAAAATTATTTTTAATCCTATTTCTTCCGTTATACTCCATACTACACGCACAAAACCTTGTTGCAGTGGAAGATGACAATGGGAAATATGGTTTCAAACGCGAGGGGGAGGTTGGCTGGGTCGTAAAACCGAAATATGACCAGGTTGGAAAATTCAGTGAGGGCTTATGCTCTGTTGCGAAGTGTTATGGTATTTGGAGAGACCGTAAGACCGGTGAACATTTGGGACAGAAATGGCAATATGGTTACATTGATGAAACAAGTAAAGAATGTATTCCTCTTAAGTTTGAATGGGCAGGGGATTTTCACGATGGCCGCGCCGCGTATATGCAGTATGACAGGGAATTTTGGATACATTTCAGGTATGGATATATTGATGTTTCAGGAGACCCTGTCATTCCTCCAAATTTTTCCAGAGCGGACGACTTCAAGGACGGATATGCTTCTGTCTCATGGTTTGACGAGGATCTAAACTTTTATAGTGCAGTCATAGATATTTATGGGACATATTATGACCGCGAGACCTATTAGCATAGGAATACATTCAAGGGTTGTCCGTCAACAGGCGTGACTGCACATATCAGAAAAGACAGAGGCTACAAATATATTGGGTCTTTGTTAGAACAACGCGAATGGACCTACGTGGACATAGCGACCGGAGAACCGATTTCTGATTTCAAATGATAAAAAAACGAAGAGTAGCGGCACATCCTCGCTGCTCTTTTTCAAAATAATCCTCACCTGCAGCCCTAAATCAACGGCCTAATTTTGCGAGTTCCTTTTGAAAGTCCCATGCCTGGACATGAGTTATTCCATCCTTGCTTGGAAACCTGAACTCATCCATCGTCACGACATATTTAGGATAGTTGTCCTTTATCTGTTCCAATGAATCATACTCCCGTTTCATCGTTTCCGGATTATCCATCTTGTATGACACCTGGACATAGATTCTATTATCCCCCCGGACACCGACAAAATCCACTTCAAGCATTCTGGCTCCAGCAGAGTCTGGAACATTTCCGACATATACGTCATATCCGGCCCGCCTTAAATCCAGATAGACCAGATTCTCCAACTCATATCCGTACCCATACGCGAACCCTTTGTAGAGATAGTTGTGAAAGGCGAGGTCGTTAATATAATACTTGCAGTTTCCGGATATGGTCTCCTTTCCCTGGATGTTGTATCTCTCTGCTCTATGGACAAGATATGTGTCTGTCAAATATGTCAGGTATGCGGCAACGGTTTCATAATTGACGGTTTTGCCTTTACCCTTATAGTATTTCACGATGGTGCTCGGAGTGAAAAGTTTGGTCGCATTGTTTACAAGGTACACGAACAGATCGTCAAGAGTATTCACATCGCGTATCTTGTGCCTTTCAACGATATCCCTCAAAAGTACGGTGTCCTTGAGGCTGGACACATAATGCCTTCTGATTTCCTGGGCGGACAGATGCAGCATCTCCGGGAGTCCGCTTTCATGCAGGTATTCCTCATAAGACCTCATTCCCGCATCTTTCATGTTCGCCCCAATCCATTCCTCGTATGATAAAGGTAGAATCTCACATTCCACATACCTGCCGGACAATAGAGTAGCCAACTCTCCGGACAGCATTTTTGAATTGGAACCGCTGATGAACACTTCGCATGGGAAAGTAAAATCCTGCGAGAGAGAATTGACAACTTTCTCCCATCCTTCCACATTCTGGATTTCATCAATGAAAATATAGGCTTTTCCTTCGGGCTTCAGATGTTCCCTGTATTCTCTGATGATGTTATTCAGATCCGTATACGACCGGATAAAATCAAAACTTGTATACTCCTTGCTGATATAAAGAAGGTTGTTGTCGGCGACTCCGTCGGAAATCAGGTCCATCATTACCTGTCTGAGAATGTAACTCTTTCCGGCACGCCTCTGCCCGGTAAGCACCTTCACCAAGCTGTTGCCGGAGAACGCTTTGATCTTTGACAAATAGAAATCCCTGCGGAATCCACAAGGAACAGCATTCCCGTTCCAAGGGTTATAGCGGGATAAAAGTTCAAGATGTTCGATCATATCCAAAAATTTTCTCAAAAATATAAATTGTTTCGGTTATAACCAAAATTTTTATTAAAACTCAAAAAGTTTCGGATATACCCGAAACTTTTGGGGACGTCATATTTGTCAAAATATTTTTGGATAATACGCATGGCGGGGGCTATTGAAGTCCGTAGGATGGTGAACAAAATACTTTTTGCTCATCATCATCTTATCCTCGGATTAAGCTACTCCTGCTGTGCGCGATTGGCTACAAGCAGGTCGCAGAGGACGCTGATATCGGGGACTACGAAGTCGGGGGCATGGAACTCGGGGGAGTGTGGCTTGGGGGCTTCTGCGGAGGCGGGATTGTTTGTGGGGGCGCTTTCTGCGGAGTCGGGATTGTTTGCGGGGGCGCTTTTCTCCGGACAGAGGCAGGCGGCCTCGTCGGCGGCTACCTTGCGAGCGGTTTCGAGCGTGGTTTCTCCTGATAGGACGAGGACACCGACAGCTCCGGCGTTATGGGCCATGGCGGTGTCTGTGTAAATCCTGTCGCCGGTCATCACGATTTCGTCCGGGGCGAGGCCGTGGCGCTGCATTATGCCCGTGAGCATATTCGGGTCCGGCTTTCCGAGCGTGATGTCGGGGCGACGTCCTGTTGCATGCTCAATGCAGGCACATAGGGAGCCGCAGTCCACGAGCACTGTCGGCTGGTCGGTGGGGCATACGCGGTCCGGGTTGGTCGCGATGTAGGGGAGTCCCTGCGATGCCCACCATGCGGCGCGGCAGAGGCGGGAATATTCCAATGTCGGGTCAAATGCCACAACGAGAACGTCCGGTCTGTCGTCTGCGGAGTCAGCGCAGGCTTCAAAGCCGGCCTTTTCGAACTGTGACACCATGCTTGGCGTTCCGAGGAGGAATAGCCTTCGCGCAGAAGGATAGTGTGCCCTGATGTAGTCGATTGCGGCGAGTGAGGTCGTGTACATATTCTCTTCGGAGGCTTCTATGCCCATTCCTGCCAGCTTCGCGAGGTAGTCCTTTACCGATTTTGTCGGGTTGTTCGTGAGGAAAGAGTAGCCGATGCCGTTTTCCCGCAGCCGTTTAAGTGTTTCTTGAGTGTAGGGAAAAAGAGTCGAACCCATATATATGGTTCCGTCCATGTCAAAGGCTACGTGTCTTATCTTACGAAGCTTTGCCCTGTCCGTCTCGGACAATTCTTTCGGGGTGGTGTTATTCAGGCATTCTGTCATGATGTCGTCAAAAGTTCTTGTTGCGGACAACTCTTTTTCTCGGGAGTGCCTCGCTCTGTTTCATTGGGTGCAAAGATAGCACTTACTCATGATATATGGTTCGGGTTCGGTATAAAAAGCGAGTAGCTCCTGATTCACACCGGGAGCTACTCAATTCTAACCTAAAACTTAACCTATGAAAAAACTATTCGGGTAAAAGACTTTGCAATGACTGTGCCAAACTTGATAATATTGCCATTGTTTAATGAAAAATTATGAAAATAATACAAATTTTGTAGGAAAGGCCAGTCTTTTTGTTGCGATAGCAAGAAAATCAATGTTTCATTTTCAGAAAAACTTGATAATCTCCGGAACATCTCTGATGGATCTTACCTCGAAAACCCTGTCGGATTCCGGCATTTCGGCGAGTTCGTGCGTCCAGACCATCTCGTGAGGAACGTGTATCGCGCGGCCTCCGATTTCAATCACCGGAACAATATCCGACTTCACGGAATTGCCGACCATGACCAGTTCTTCCGGAGCTATATTGAACTTTCCGCACAATTCAAGGTAGTTTCTCCTGTCCTTGTTCTCCAGGACTTCAATGTGGTGGAAGAATTTGTCGAGTCCGCACTGGCGGTACTTGCCCATCTGCTCCGTGAGGTCTCCTTTTGTTGCCACAGCCATATCCCAACCCATTCTGCGGACAGTCTCAAGCGTCTGCTCCACACCTCTTATTATATGAAGCTCGTGAAATGCGAGTTCGGTGATAATTTTCTTTATCCCATAGTATGTGTCCCGGCTCATCGATCCTCCGCATAGTTCGATTGCGGTGTCCGTCATACCAAGCATATAGGTCTTGGAGCCGTAGCCGAAGAGGGGAATGTTCGCCTCCTGCTTTTCCCAGAGAGTCTGCTGTATGGCTTGCGCATCGGCGTCCATGTGCAGGAGCTCGGCAAATTCCTTCTCGGCATTTCTGAAATATCCCTCGTTTTCCCAGAGAGTGTCGTCAGCGTCGAAAAAGATTATTTTTTTTGTCATGTTCTCTCCTCCGCTTCTTACTCCTTGACTTTCTTTTCTTCAGCGAGGCTGTCAACTGTCGTGGTGCTGTCTGCGCTCTGGACATCCGTGCTGTCGGAGACTGTCTTTGTCTGAATTTCGACCGGCTTTATCGTGATGATTCTGATGTCTTTCACCGGCCTGTCCCGTCTGTCCGTGGGAGCTGACGCTATCCTGTCGATGACGTCGAGCCCGTCAATGGTCTCTCCGAACACTGTGTACTGCCCGTCGAGATGGATGCAGTTCATCTCGTCCTGGACTATGTAGAACTGCGATCCGCTTGAAGACCTGCGAGGATTTGCGGTGTCGCCGCGTCGTGCTGCTGCGAGGGCGCCTTTCTTATGATAGTATTCATTGACGAATTCGGCCGGAATCGTGTAGTCCGGTCCGCCCTGTCCGTAGAGTTCGGCCTTGGAACTGTCGCGGGTGTATGGGTCGCCCGTCTGAATCATGAATCCGTTGATGACCCTGTGGAAAAGCAGGCTGTCGTAGTAGTGTTCGCTCACGAGCTTGCAGAAATTGTCCCTGTGTCTCGGTGTCTTGCTGTAGAGTTTCACGCGGATTGTCCCCTCCGTCGTGATGATGTCGAATTCCGGTTCGCTGTTCTGTACCATAGTTATACTGTCTTTTTGTTCGTCCGCAACCTTTTTTCCTCCTTTGCGATTGCCGCATGAGGCAGCACATAAACATATAGTTATGGCTGCCGCTAAGATGATTCCCGTTTTTCTCATATATGGCCTTCTGATTTGCGCGGAGGGACTATCCTCCGGATTTTGACGTGCAAAGTTAGAAAAAACCATTTGCTCCGCAAGCGGTGGTTTGTTAAAATTATATAAAAATTGACTAATTTTGCGCCGATGAAAAGAATGCTTCGGCTATATTAATATCATAATGGCAAAGAATCCTCTGAAACAGCTTGCCGGCGAGACTGCCGTCTATGGGCTGAGCACAATCCTCGCCCGCATAATCAACTTCCTCTTTGTCCCGTTCTACACGAGATTGCTCACCACAGCTAACTATGGCGTGGTGACGGAGTTCATGGCCTATATTGCCGTGCTTCAGGTCGTCCTTACGATGGGGCTGGAGACCGGATGCTTCCGTTTTGCGAACAAGGAAGGGGCGCAGCCTAACCGGGTCTATTCAAGTGCGCTGGCTATGGTGAGCGGTGTGAGTCTCGGCTTCTTCGCACTGATGGTCGTTTTCGCAGAGCCGCTGGCGCATCTTCTGGGCTATGACGGCTACGGGAGCTGCATGGTGTATATGGGTGGAATACTTGCCCTCGACAGCATCACGGCAATACTTTTTGCCAAACTTCGCCAGGAGCACCGGGCCGTGAAGTTCGCCGTATTCAAGACCTTGAAGATTCTTGTCGAGACTGGCGCGAACATACTCCTGTTCTTCCCGTTCGTCTCGCTGTGTTCGCGCAGGGCCGCCGCTCTTGGAGTCGATGTGTCCGCTCTCACGCCTTCCGATGTGTGGCTGCTGCATTTCGTCAGCCCGACTCCGGATTTCAGTTATGTGATTTTCGCGATTCTTCTCAGTTGCATCGTATGCGCCCTGCTCTTCATTCCGGACCTCGTCCGGCTGAACTTCGAGTTTGACGGTAAACTGCTGCGCCGGATGCTGGTCTATTCGCTTCCGCTTATGGTCGCTGCACTTCCCGGCATAGTCAACGACTTCCTTGACCGTATCCTCTTCCGCTTCCTCGACACGAATGCGGAGCAGTGGCAGTCCAGTCTCGGCATATTCCAGGCCGCGGTGAAACTCGCCGTCATAATGAACCTCTTCATCCAGATGTTCCGCTTCGCAGCCGAACCGTTTTTCTTCCAGCGGGCCAAGGACAAAGGCAGCAAGGAGCTTTACGCGAGGGTGATGGAACTTTTTACGGCCTTCTGCGCTCTTGTGTTCCTTGGGGTCATATTCTACATCGACATCATCTCCCTTCTCCTCGGACGCGATTTTCGAAGTGGCGTGGGCGTTGTCCCTATAATGCTTTTCTCCTACATGGTTTTGGGCATGCTGTTCAACGTTTCGATGTGGTACAAACTTTCAGGCAAGACTAACATGGCAATCTGGATTACCTCCGCCGGACTGGTTGTCACTTTGGTCGTGAACCTTGTGTTTATGCCGAAATACTCCTACTGGGCCGCAGCCTTCGGACACCTTGCAAGCTATGTGGTCATGTTCATCCTCAGTGCCGTTCTCGGTCAGAAGTACTGGCCTGTACCTTACCGCTGGGGACGCATTCTCGGCACTCTTGCCCTGATGTTCCTCTTCTATGGCCTTGCGTCCCTTGCCGACACGCATCTTTTCCATTTCGCCGGATGGGACACCGACCGCGATCTTCTCTGGTGGAAGCTCGGGGTCCACACCGTTCTTCTTCTCGGCTACCTCCTCTCCGCGTGGGCGCTGCTCCGCAAGGGCATTGCACCGGGGGCATGTGACGGCTCAGATGCTGGAGCTGTTCGACAATAGGAATATTCAAACTGCGACATCGATTATTCTTTGACTGTGAGGCTTACACTTGTGGCGCTGTTCAGGTGGATGGTGTAGGTGTTGCCCTCTTTAGTCATGTATTTTGTGTCTATTGGCATGTAGGACTCGATTCCCTCGCTGTTTTCCAGAATAAGATAGGAGCGCAGCATGGATTCGAGGTCGGGAAATTCGAGGCTGCCTGTGCTGCTTCGTGCGGAGAGTATTGCTCCGGCTCCGGCGAACATCTGACCCCAATAGTTGCGTCCGGCGTTTATGAAACCGACGCCGATGTAGGCAAATCGCGGGTCAAGGATATTCTTTCGGTGTCCGGGGCTGTTCATCCATGCATCCATGACCGCCTCCGGAGTCTGCTGGCAGACAGCGATGTTTTCTCCGAGTTTTCTGTTCTGACGGAACGACTTGTCAAGAGCGGAAAAGCATAATTGTCCGTCAGGTCTGGTGTGACTATAGAACTTCGTGAGTTCCTCCGCTCTGACGTCCATCGTATTCTGAAGCTCTGCTGTCATGGAAAGCGGATATTCATGATTTTGGTAGCGCTCAATGTTGACGATGCGAAGTACATCCCATTCTGCCTGATTGACGGAAAGCCTGTCGGAAGGCAGGGTACGGCTTATCGATGGGATTGCATTGCTGCAGCGTAGTTCCCGCTCCTTGCTTCCGAGACTGAGTTTCAGCCACGCCACCATTTTTCCGTCCTTGCCGAACATTTCCGCGTCTATCTTGCTGAATTTCGTGCAGATAACCTTTGAGCCGTTCTTTACACTCCCTCGTGCCACTGCCAGCACGTCCTCTTCAGTTGTTGCGTTTGTCATCGCCATCGCGTCCACGGCGCGGGACACGAGTATGTTGTCCATATCAAGTTTCGCGTCCGTCTTGTCTCCGGCCACGGGAAGTATCTTCATTATACCCTTGATGTTGTCCTTCGCTTCTCCGTTGCTGAGCAGCAGATCTCCCTTGATTTCGCCCTTTTCTTTGGCTGTCGGCGCCTTGTAGAAGACCTGGTCGTTCCATTTTACTTCGGTTCCCCCGACTGCAGCCGAACTTACGGCCCGCAGCAGGTCTTCCTTGGTGGTCTTTGCGGTGCAGATGAAGTTCTTGAGTATGTCCTGCATCGCGGACTTGTCCTCGTAAATCTCGCGTCCGCCCGTGACATCCTTCAAGGCAGGAATGCCGGAACGGAAGCAGTAGCCGTCCACCGTGATGCCTTTCACTGTCACACCTACACCCATCCGGACAAAACCAGCCTTTGTGTAGCTCGATCTCATCTTGTTGAACTGGCTTGCTCCGTAGGAGGGCCAGACCGAAGAACCGGAAGGGAGCTTTGCTCTGAGAAAGTCGAGTATGTCGTTGTTTTCCGTCGCATTTGAGGCGGGAAACTCCGCGGAGAGTTCCTCCAACTGTTTCTTGAGCCTATACTCTGGAGTGTCCGGCTCGCCTCCGACCATTTTCCACGTGAATTCCACGATTATCTCCTTGCCGCTGCCTCTGACCACGCGGGCCGGCTCGCCGTTGACTGAGGCTCTGATGTTGTTGATGCCGGCGAATTTCTTTTCAAGGCCATCTCTGATTCCAACGTTCACTACAATGGTGTAGTCGTTTCCCTGAGTGAAGGTGAGCTCATCCGAAAAATATCCCCGCCAAACTGTCTTGACCGCTCTTGTGCTGGCGCCGGAAGGCAGCCCCGGCTTGTAATCCGGTTTTGCTCCGACCTGCGGCGGGGTGACGCTGAGTCTGACGATGCTTACGATATTGCCGGCCAATACCGGCGGTGGCAGAATCAGAAGGGCGGCAATAGTGCCAAGCAATGCACGAAAAAACTTGCTCATACTTTTCAAAATAATCAGTAACCGGCGCACCGATGTTTCCGGCGCGTCACAAACATGCGAAATTACGAATAAAATCTGACAACATCGTTCGTGTCGTCTTAGAAACCTTCAAAAAAAAGGAGGTTTTAGCACTAAAAAAGGACAGCGAAAGCTGTCCTTCTTTAGTGCAGGCAAATCCGTAAGCCGGGTTCTGTTTTAATCTGTCATTTATCTTCGCAACCTACCCCTCGGCATCGGGCGGGCAGCCCTTAATTACCGATATACTTGGTCTTGCAGGTCCCGGACCCGTACCCCGGATGCGTCTCCGCATTCGGTCGTGAGCTCTTACCTCACGTTTTCACCCTTGCTGCGGTCGGGCCGTTCCCGTGGGCGTACCCGTACCTTTGATGCAGCGGTTATTTTCTGTTACGACGGTCATAAAGTTACCTCCATCAGTGCTTTCCACTGCGGGATGCCCTTTCCTGTCCGGACTTTCCTCACCCTTTCGGGCGCGACAGAAGCGAAATGCCTGTCTTTGAATATCTTTCTGGCCCAGATTTATTTTCTCATCGGTCACATACTCCCGGTATGCTCCCTCTTCAAAGATAAATCTGTCCTCAAAAATCTGATTCAAATTTATTTTATGTATCCTGCCTTGCGCTCGCGGCGGTCGTTGCGGGCCTCAATGCGGTGAACTTCGCGTTCGAGGGCAGGGGTGATGTCCTGGCAGCGCTTGTGGCACTGGGCCGATAGCGTGTACATTCGGCCTATGCAGAAGTTCGAATGCGTGCAGCCGCTGCAGTGGTTCTCGTCCGCCTTGAGTTTGTTCACGAAATCAGGGTCTTCGAGTACGGCGCGTCCCATCTGGAAAAGAGGGAAACCGTTTTCGAGCACCTTGCGGGCGTCCTCACCTGTTGTCACTCCGCCGACATAGATGAACGGATAGTCAGGCATTGCCGCCTTGAACTTGAGCGCATCCTCCAAGAAGAACAGATGCCTGAAAGTTTCGGTCGGGCAGACAGCCCAGGCGCCGAGGTGCAGGCCTATCTTGAGCCACCAAAAGGACTTTGGCATATAGTGCGCGATTGCCTTGGTCGGGAATTCGCCGCGCATCACATACATCGGAGCACGGCTTACGAAGCCTCCTGAGAGCGTGATGGCATCGACACCGAGCTTGCGAAGTTCCTTTGCCACTTCAATCAGTTCATCAACCTCCTGGCCGCCCTTGAATCCGTCGCGGGTGTTGAGTTTTGCCGTCACCGCAATCTTTCCGTCAGCAGCTTTCACCACTTCTCGGATACATTCGCGCATGAAGTTCATGCGGTTGTCGAGGCTTCCGCCGTATCGGTCGTGGCGATGGTTCGTATATGGAGAGAGGAACTGCGAGATGAGGTAGCCGTGTCCTGCGTGAATCTCCACCGCGTCAAAGCCGGCCTTCATTGCGAGCCTTACAGCGTCGCCATAGGACTTCACCACGAAATCGATGTCCTCCTGTTTCATCTTTCTGTAGAAGGTGGGGGAGTAGAGGTTGAATCCGTTGACTGCTCCCATCGGAGTTTGTCCGCAGGTGCGCCTGTGGGTCATATTCCCGCAGTGACCGAGCTGGATGCTTGCCTTCGCTCCCTCTGCGTGAACAGCGTCCGTGAGCCTCTTGAGTTCCGGAACAATCTCTTCGCGCATCCAAAGCTGCGAGTCGAAGCTGATTCCGCTCTGACAAACAGCAGCATACGCGACGGTCGTCATTCCAATGCCACCTCGCGCCACAGCCCTGTGGTAGTTGAAAAGTTCTTCGGTCGGGGCATTGTTCTTGCCCATCCCCTCGAACGCCGCAGAACGTATCGTCCTGTTCCTCAATTCAATAGGCCCGAGCTTATACGGTGTGAAAATTTCACTCATATTCTGTAATTTTTATCATTCAAATCTACCATATATATGGTATCAGATTTTTCTTATGCAACGAAGTATATTCCTCTCCGAACTCCTCCTCATACTTTTCCGTCAGCGACTTCGCCCTGGGACCGAGATTCGCGAACGTCCACACCGCGAAGAGCAGGCCGGCCGGAGACCACGTGAGTATAGCATATCCAATCCATTCGACGAGTTCTCCGAAATAGTTCGCGCTCGTTACATATTTGTACATACCCTTTAGGGGAATATAGTGCTTCGTGTCGCCCGGTTTGCGGAGATGGCGGATGACGTGGTCCGAATAGAGGTTTATCGCCATTCCCGTGAAGAAGATGACCGTTCCGATGATAAGGCGCGGGTCGCGGAACCATGTAAGAGTGTAATACCCCTCCGGTGCCTGGGCTTCCATAAGTCCCGGGATTCCGAAAATCCATCCGGCTATGAGAAATGCGTTCACGGTGTTGAACACCATGCCCATAAGCATTATGGCAATCGGCGTTGTGCTCTTTCCCCTCATCAGGAGCGGGAATATGAACGAACGCTGGAAATAGTGCAGCAGGAATAGTCCTGCCATGAAATAGAGCACCCCCGTGCTGTTGCCGTTCACAATGCCGTCTACGCCTAATCCGGCTCCCGGGCCGTCAAACGCGAATTTGAGCGTGTAGAACAGCAGGTAGAAGAAGGACGGAGCCTCCATGATTATCCATGCAGCCTTGTTGGGAATCGTCGGACCCCATTTGCTGTTTGAAAGGTAGCCGTAGCCGGCCTTGAAGTAAAAGAGCATTATGAACACGAAGACAGCAAGCACTGCCATAACGGTCATAACTGTGTAATACAAATTCATCTGTAATCCTATATGTGGTACAGCCCGTTTTTTCAGAGGTCTCTCCTCCTTCGGAACGGAAAATCGCACAAAGATACGAAAAAATAATAATCTCCTCCGGCAACGGCGCGTTTGACGAAAAATTACAACTAAATGACTGAAATGTGTGTGGCGGCGTGGCGGCTAATTCGGAAATTTGCAGAGTAAAACCTGGACGGCGGTGACAACAGCAACACATATAATATATAAACCCAATAACACTGATTTTTACTTAATGAGAAAGACAACAATGATTTCGACAGTTCTGGCGCTCGCCCTCGCAACGTTTTCCGCAGGGGCGCAGAACGGACCGGTGAAGGCATGGGAGGGGACTATTGACCTCCCCACCTACCGTGTGAGCGCCCCGGAGAAGGCGCCTCTTTTCGAGAGGGACTTCGCCTACCAGAGGGCAAAGAGGGGTGTCTATCCCTATGCGATGAACGACAACCCGACGAACGAGAAGGTGGATTCCACCCACCGGGCGCTCTTTATCGAGAATGATTATCTGAAGGTCTGCGTGCTTCCGGACATCGGAGGACGGCTCTTCTATGCCACCGACAAGACCAACGGATATGAGATATTCTACCGTCAGAGTGTCATAAAGCCGGCAAATGTCGGGATGCTCGGCGCGTGGATAAGCGGTGGCGTGGAGTGGAACGTGTTTCATCACCACAGGGCGACGTCGCAGTATCCGATAGACTACACCATCGTCGATAACGGCGACGGCAGCAAGACCCTCTGGGTCGGCGAGGTGGAGAACCGCCACAGAATGAGCTGGGCTATGGGAATGACGCTATATCCGGACAAGTCCTACATCGAGGTCACGGGACGCTTCTTCAACAACGCTCAAGACCGCAACTCCATGCTCCATTGGAATAATGTCGCGACCCATGCGAACGAAAATTACCAGATTGTCTTTCCTGAGTGCACCGACTTCGGAACTTTCCACCACAAGAACAGTTTCCTGCGCTGGCCTGTGCCTGACGGGGAATACTGCGGAAATCCGGACTATGCCGGAGTTGATATCAGCTACTGGAAGAATCTCCCGGCCCTTATGGGCGGCTCCGTGTTCATCTATGACCAGAAGGACGACTTCGTGGGAGGATATGACTACGGCAAGGACGCCGGAACCATGCTTGCGGGAAACCATAACATCAACAAGGGCGGCAAGTTCTGGACCTGGGGTCACATGAACTATGGACACTCCTGGGACTGCGAGGTTCTCACCGACACCGACGGAGCCTATGTCGAGCTTATGACAGGAGCCTACTCCGACAATCAGCCGGACTACTGCTGGATTAACCCTCACGAAACCAAGGAGTTCACAGCCTACTGGTATGGCATCCGCAATCTTCAGCATGTCAATCGGGGCAACGAGCTCGCGACGCTCAACATGGATATAGACCAGTCCGGAAAGATTCATGTTGCGGCTAATGTCACCCAAATCCGCAACAATGCTAAGGTTGAGGTTCGCAAGGCCGACGGCACGCTGCTCTACAGTAAGGTTGCCTACATTGCCCCGGACAAGCCTTTCGCCGACGACTTCACGACCGATGCCGCCAATGTCGCCGAGCCTTCAGAGGTCACAATGACAGTCTATTCAGCGGAAGGACAGGAGCTTCTGAGCTACCATCCTTACAAGCTCGACCGCAGCAAGCCGCTTCCGGAGCCGGTCGTGCCGCTCGACCCTGACCCTAAGTCGATTGACAACATCGAGGACCTCTACTACCTCGGAATGCGCAACCTCCAGTTCCATCAGGCACACGTCGATCCGAACATCTACTTCAAAGAGGCCGTGCGCCGCGACCCGCTCGACGTCCGCAGCAACACACAGCTCGGAATCTACTACCGCAAGGCAGGGGACTACGAAAAGGCGAAGTCACATCTCCGCAAGTCTCTCGTGCGCCAGACCTCTTCATACACTCGTCCTGCAGACGGTGAATCGATGTATAATCTCGGACTCATTCTCAAGGACGAGGAAAAATATGCCGATGCGGTCGATACTCTCTATCGTGCCGCATGGGATTATGAATATGCGTCAGCGGCATATTACCAGCTCGCGCAGATTTCGGTCGTGCGTGGAAATGCTGCCCAAGCTGTTCATGAAGCAGAAATGGCAGTGGCATACAACGGAATGAACATAGATGCGAAAAACTTGCTTACAACTCTGTCCCGTAAAGCAGGGGAGAGTGAAAGGGCCGCGATACTCAGCGGTGAAGTTCTTGAAATTGACCCGCTAAACTACTACGCCTCCGCAGAACAGCTCGCGCTTGGACTAATCAGCAAATCCGAGTTTGCCAAACTCCTGCGCGGTGTGAGCGAATCCTATCTTGAACTTGCTCTTTACTATCTTAACAATGGTTTCGAATCCGACGCTGAGGCCATTCTTAAAGATGCGGAGAGTGTAAAATCTTATCCTACAGTGGAATACTGGCTAGGTTGGTTCGCGGACAGAAACGGCGACAAGGATGCGGCCGCAAAATGGTTCGCCGCAGCCGAGGCAGGGGATATGGACTATGTATTCCCGTTCCGTCTCGAAACCGTGAAGCCGCTTGAAAAGGCAATAGAGTACAATCCGAACGCAGTCATGGCATGGTACTACCTCGGCAACCTTTGGTATCAGAAGCAGCCGGCAAAGGCAATGTCCTGCTGGGAGAAGGCCGTTGAACTCAAACCCGACTTTGCAATGGCCCTGCGCAACCTCGGCTGGGGCTGTCACTACTTCACCGGTGAGCTCCGCAAGGGCGCTGATTGGTACAAAAAAGCAATCGCGGCAGACAAGGACGGTAACGCCATCTTCCTCACCGAGTGCGATGAGATTCTTGAGCAGCTCAACGCCCCTCTTGACGAACGCTATGAGATCTTCGCCGGCAAGGAGTCGCTCTACGAGAAGCGCTATGACTCCGAGACCCGCGCAATTAAGCTCCGCATTCTCAAAGGCGAGTACGAGCAGGTGTTGGACAAACTCCTGACCCGCTTCTACTCCCGCCGCGAACACATCGAGGACCTTCACGACATCTATGTCGATGCTTGCATGCTCTCGGGATTTCGCGAATGGAAGAACGGCAACAACGCGAAGGCTTTGGAATATATGCTCATGACCGACGAGTATCCTGCTAACCACGGATATGCCCACCTTGAATACTACGCGCGCGACGCACAGGTATATTATAATATAGGTATGGCTTACGAAAAGGTCGGCGATGCAGCGAAGGCGCGGGAATACTACGAAAAGGCGGCTGCTGTTGAGGTGAAACCTGTCGATTGCGCCTACAATTACGAGAAGGCCCTTGCGATGCTAAAACTCGACCCGAAGGCCAATGTGAATCCTATGTTTAGAGAAATGCTTTCATTTGGAGAGAATAGCGTCACCGACTATGTGGAGCGCTTCTTCGAGAGCTTCGACTACGGTCCGCGTCCGGAAGACGTGAACACCAAAGCCTATTACATCCAGGGGCTTGCATGGAAAGCTCTCGGCAAAGAGTCCAAGGCACGTGGGTGCTTCGGGAAGGCTCTCGGTCAGCGGAACGACAATGTATGGGCGAATTATTATCTTAATAATATTAAGTAATCAAATATATGAGAATCAGGAATATACTCTTGTCTATCGCAGCCGTCGCAGCCCTTTCTGGCTGCTGCGGCAAGGCGGAGAACAGCGGCCGTTGGTCGGAGGAAAAGGCTAACGCATGGTGGGCAGCACAGGAGTGGCCGGTCGGCTGCAACTATGTCCCTTCTTATGCCATCAACCAATTTGAGTTCTGGCAACCGGAGACCTTCAATCCCGAAATCATTGACCGAGAACTCGGATATGCAGAGAGCATAGGTTTCAACACACTTCGCATCTATCTCCATGAAATGCTTTGGTATGCTGATAAAGACGGCTTCAAGTCCCGCATCAACCAGTTCATGGACATGGCTGAGAAGCACGGGCAGAAGCTCATCATTACCTTCTTCACTAATGGCGGAACATTCAACAATCCCAAGCTCGGCCCTCAGCCTCAGCCTGTGAAGGGCGTGCACGGCTCGGGGTGGATTCAGTCTCCGGGAGCGCAGAACGTGAACAATCCGGAATCATGGCCAAGGCTTAAGGAATATGTTCAGGACATCCTCCGTACCTACAAGGACTGCGACCGCGTTCTCTACTGGTGCCTCTACAATGAGCCGGAGAACCCGAAAGAAGGCGCATATAGCCTGCCTCTTCTCAAGGAAGTCTTCAAATGGGCATGGGAGGTAAGCCCGTCGCAGCCATGCTCCGCACCGATTTGGATTCGTCCGGGTTCAGCGGGCACGAGAACCAAGCTTGAAATGGTCAGCTGGATTTGCGAGAATGTTGACATCATCACCTTCCATTGCTATTATGACAAGGAACTTGAGACTTTCATAAAGATGCTCAAGCCGTTCAACCGCCCGATGGTCTGCCAGGAATACATGGGTCGTCCGCGCTCGACATTCGAGTATAGCCTCCCGATTCTGAAGAAGGAGAAAATAGGTGCGATAAATTGGGGACTCACGACCGGGAAATGTGGCTTCTATATGCCTTGGGGCAGCAAGCCGGGCGACCCGATGCCGGAAGTCTGGTTCCACGACATCTTTACCGAGGATGGCGTCCCATACAGCCAATCCGAAATCGACTTTATCAAGTCGCTGACACTAAATAAATAGGCGATTGTCATTCAATTATGAACAGCTGAGAGGCGGGGATGAAGAAAAGGATGGTATGCAGGCCGCCTTTTATTCGCCCCGCTTCTTCATGTACTCGATCGGTGTGATTCCGAAGTAATTCAAGAAACACTTTGCGAAGTAGGACGTGCTGTTGAATCCGCAGGAATAGCAGACATCGCTCACCCTGTCGGCACCCTCATCGAACATCTGGGCGGCCATCAAGAGCCGTTTAGTACGGATGTAGTTGTTCGGGGAGGTGTTGAGCAGACGGTTGAACTTGCGCAGGAGAGAGGATTTGCTCATGTTCAAGGCATCCTTCAGGTTCTCCACATTGAATGCCGCGTCAGAGAAGTTCTGGAGAATAACCTCGTCCACGCTGCGCAGAAATTCCCTATCGGTCTTGCTGAGAGAGGCTGCGCCTTCGTCCTCGGCACTCAGGCTGTTGCGTAGGGTCTTGCGTGTGAGGTTCATCTTGTCGAGGAGATTGGCGGCGCAGACCTTGAGATAGTAGATGTCGAACGGCTTCTCAATGTAGAGGTTCGCCCCGTTCTGCATGCACTCGATTTTCTTTGACAGGTCGTTCATTCCGCTGATTATTATGATCATCACATGCGAAATATCCACGTCCGAGCGAACTTTACGGCACAACTCAATCCCGTTCATCTCCGGCATCGCTATGTCCGAAATAAGCAGGTCTATGTTGTGTTCGTGGAGACACTTGAGTGCGGCAGTACCGTTTTCTATGCTGAAGACGCGATATTCCGAAGAAAGCTGCGAAACGATGTATTCTCTCAGTTCTGAGCTATCCTCCGCGACAGCAACGCTAAACCTCTGCGGATCGGCCTCCACATTTCTGACAGCCGCATCTTCGGCCGCAGAAACGTCACTGCACCCTGGCAGCTTCAGCACAAACTCCGTGAGCTCTCCGCTGTTATCCAGTTCCAATGTCCCTCCCTGCATTTGAGCAAGCGAGCGCGCCAACGAAAGTCCGAGCCCGATGCCATCCACCTTGTTCTTCTTCACCCCGTCAATGCGCGAGAACGGCTTGAAGATGCACTCCTTCCACTCGTCGCTGATGGCCTCGCCGTCGTTGCGCACAGAAAGCCAAACCGTACGTTCGTCTGATTTTTCGTTGCAGGAAGTCTCTGCGACATGCCGCTCAGAAGAGACAGCCAGTCTCACTTCAATCCTTGAAGAACAGTATTTCAGTGCGTTTGTCAGCAGATTGTTGATGATTTTTGTAAGGCTTGAGTCGTCAGCATAGACCCACACCGGTCCCAGCGGAATCTCTGATGACAGTTCTATCTTTCTGTCCGCCGCTGTCTCGCTGTAGTTGAATAGTAGTCCCCTAACTTTCTCGGCGAGGTCAATTCTCTGTGTCTCAAGAATGTATCCCTTTCTCTCGACCCTGATGTATTCCAGCAGTTCGTTTGAAAGCGAGGTGAGGTAGGATGTTGTGTTGTCGATGATGCGTATGTCCGAAAGCATCTCCCCGTCGTTCGGATGGGAGCGGCGGATGTTGTTAAGAGGCGACTTTATGAGAGTCAACGGTGTCTTGATTTCGTGGACCACATTCGAGAGGAACATCATCTTCTCGTTCAGTATCTCCTTGTCGCGCTTCTGCTTCAGTGTCTCTTGTTTCTTCTGTTCCCGTTCCATAATTCTCTTGCGGGCAAACATAATGATGCCGACGACAAGTCCCGCTGCCGCAAGAAAATAGAGCGTCAGTGCCCACCATGAGGCGTAGGCCGGAACCGCGATGTGCAGCGCGACTCTTTTCTGGATTGGGTTGCCGCAGGACGGAGTGAGCGTGCGCAGTTCGAGCACATAGTCGCCGGAGTGGATGTTTGTGAACTCTATCCGTCCGTTTTCTCCGACACTTGTCCATTTGTCTGAAAATCCGCGCAGACGGTATTCCATATTGCTTCCGCTCTGGTGGGAGTTTAGCTGCGCCACATCGAAGCGGAAGTTGTTCTGAGAAGAGCCGAGGCTGATCTTGTCCGTGAGGTCTATGTTGCATGCCAGTGGGGAGCCTGGCTGCGTTGTGGAAACCCTCTCTCCTCCGATGAGGAAGTCGCTGAGCACTATTCGGGAATCCGTCGTCTCCGCATACACTGCGTTTGCGTTGAAAATCGTGATGCCGTCTGCCGTTCCGATGAAAATGTCATCATTCGGAAATATGTAGCTGCTGAATTGGTTATTCTCATCGTTCAGTAGGCCGTCATTGCGGGTGAAGCTGATGGCAGACATATCCGACGGGTTGAACCTGAGAATCCCTCGGTTCGTTCCCACCCAGAGATTGTCACGGCTGTCCTGTATCACGGAAACGCAGAGGTCGTTTATGAAATCCTTGCCGAGAGTCCGGCTATTATAGGCAGTGAAACTGTAGTCTGAAGTGTCAAAGCGCACGATTCCGCTGCCGAATGTGCAGAACCATAGTGACTTGTCCCGACTTTCAAACGATGCGACAATCCTATTTTCCGGGATGCTCCCTGGAATTTCGTCAGAATGTGAAAACTTCTGTATACTCCCGTTTTCCGGGAAATATCTCATCGCGCCGTTGGAATATGTTGACATCCACACCTCTCCTTCCGAAGTCTCGGTCACATTTTCCACGAATATGTCGCCCACTGTCCTAATTCCAGAAAGTGCCCCGCTCTTTTCGTCAAAAGTGTAGACCCCGTTCTGCGTCGCCACGAATATGAGGCCGCATCGCTCCGCATTACAGATATCCCTGACTCCTCCAATCCTGCTGCCTGTCTTGTCTGTCGTAAAATCCCGGACTGCACCTGTTCCCGTGTTCAGAATCTGGAAGCCCTCCTCGCTTAGAACCCATAGCCTGTCGTGGAAATACCGCACTCCCATAATCTTCTTGCGCAGGGCCGGGTTCTCGTAGTGCTTGAACGTGCCGTCCTTTATGGAGTACTTGAACAGCCCGACCTTTTCCGTGGAAATCCATAGGGCGCCCTTGCCGTCGTTTGCGAAACTGTTCACGTAGCTCATCTTCATCCCGATGCCGTCAATGGTAGTGTACTTCCTGAACTTAGAACTGAAGGTGTTGATGAAGTTCAGCCCGGTCTCCGTCGCAATCCATATTTCTCCGTCGTTTCCTGTGAATATGGCGTTCACCCTATTGTCCGAGAGCGAGAACGGGTCATCGGCGTCCTCCTGCAACCGAGTGACGCTGCCGTCAGAAGAGTCGTAAATCCAGATGCCGTGCGACGTCCCGAGCCACATCCTTCCATCCTCGTCGATGTGGATGGTCCGAGGCCTGGTGCTCTTGAGTCGCTGCGCAAAGCCGAGCTCCTTTGTCATGTAGGCGAGTCTTTCTCGGTAGACCCTCTCCTTCGTCTCGAAGATTTCCGTGTCTTTGCGGATGAACCTGTCTGAGATGCGGTCATACACTGCATCCCCGTTGTCCGTGTGTACCCACATTTTTCCCTGACGGTCTATGGCAATGTCGAGAATCGCGGATGATGGCAGTTCGAGTTCACCTCTATAATAAGGTCTCACGTTTTTTCCGTCGTAGCGGTTGAGACCGTTGGTTGTCCCGATCCATACGAATCCGAGGCTGTCCTTGACGACGGAAGTCGTGAAATTGTGCGAAAGCCGGCTGTTGTCCGTGTTCAAACGCTTGAACTGCATGCTCTTGACGGGAGCGGCGCTGGCTGTGATGCAGAGTGCCGTCGTCAGCAGAACGGCGAAAACAGGGCGTATGAAAAGGGATATATGTTTCATAAAATTATTGAATCCTTATATATTGTGACGATGTCTCAGTGCGCAAAAGCGCTGCATGACGCAAATATAGCCATAAAATCACTCCATTTTCCCGCTTTTTTCGCTCTGGTGCGTTTGTTTTATCCTTTGGTGTGTTTGTTTTCGGCGTTGTGTGAATGTTTTTTCAAATTTGCATTCGTGATTTTCCGTTTTGTCGATTTGAATCACAGCTAAATGCATACAAATTAATAAAAATACTAACACAATGAAAATGACCACATTAAGCACGCAGTACAGCTCTCCTGAGCTGACGCAGCACCTTTTCTGCATTGAGGACGGTTTCGCCTCATCGCCGACTGGCATCGACGGAGTTTCGACCGGGAAAATCGATTTCATTGAGAGTGAAGACCATTACACTATCTAAAACCACGGAAGTCATGAAGACAAATCTTTTGAATATCATGTTGGGGGCAATGCTTGTACCCCTGGCAGCAGTCCTTTCATGCTCAAAGGAACAGCTCGCGGAACCGCAGCCCGAAACAGGGAAATATACGATTACAGTTGCCGCAGGGCAGATCGGCGGGCTGACGAAGACAACAGTTGAAGGTGATGGAACTGCAGAGAAACCCTACAAATCCGTTTGGAATGTTGTTGATGACTGCGCCGGCCTGTTCATCGGGAAAGACGCTAATGTCAAGATGACCATTGACCACATTGAGGATGGCGTGGCATATTTCAAGGGCGAACTTTCCGAAAAGCCGGCTGTCGGGGAACAGATTTATCTTTATTACCCATATAATGAGGCTCAGGGAGAATCGCTGACGTTCGGTGCTGTATCTTGCCATTTTCCTTATGGACAGAATCCTGCCGAACTCGGAACATACGACGACAATGTTGATTATATGTGGGGAAATACTGTCGTTGGTGAGGATGGGACAGTTTCCGGGTTGAAGCTTGCCTATGCCGTCGGATTTATCAGATTCTCCGTGAAGTCAGTAGCGGGAACGGTTGATTTTGCTGATGGAGGCTCTGAAACACTGACAAAGGATGACAAGGTGCTGACAGTTTCAATTGAGGCGAAGCCGGCAGATGCTTCCGCAAAGAAACTTGTCGGAGACTTCACGATGAACCTTGAAAACGGCGAATGCTTTGTTCCGGAAAAGTCATCAGAGAACAATGTCGGTCCAAAAGTCATAATCAACTGCCCCGATGGCACAAATCTCGGCAATCTTGACGTCTGGACTTGTGTGCATCCGTTTGAACTGGCTTCGCCTGATGATGTCTTGAGGTTTTGGATTCAGACTGAGAAACACTACATTATTCGTGAAGTCAAGGTTTCGGATCTAAAGACTACAACTTTCTCTGTTGCAGCCGGTCAGGTCAAGGCTTTCGACGTGAACATTACCAATTCGGCATGGAACATTTCCGTGAATCCTTACCGCGGCGGGGTCATCAAGACTCCGGAGCAGTTTCTGCGCTTTGTTCAGGATGTGAAGAACGGATCATATCTTGACGGAAATAAGACAATCGGAGGCAATCAGTATGCGACACTGGCTCCGGATGCAAGTGTAGAGAACCGTGGCATTGACGAATGGCTTGATGAAAATGGCGTTGCTAAACTTGGTAATGATATCACAATTTCAACTTCGGCTATGTCAACTTACGGCAATCTCGCCAGCGTTCCGCTTTGGACGAAGACTTTCGATGGTCAGGGACATACGATAACATTTGAGGACGGGACACTGCTGCGCCCTATTTTTGCGAATGTTTTCAAGATTGACGAGAACAGTCCCGGCATAGTCAGAAATCTCAAGGTCGCAGGAAATATGACCTCTCCGCAAGTACCTTACACTCAGGGAACCTGCCCGTTAGTCGGAATTCTTCATGATGGGGAAGTTATTGGTTGTCAGTCTGATGTTAATATAAATATTACTTCCTATAATGCCTCTCTTGATGGCGGAAATATCGCTATGGCCGGAATCTGCCGGACTATGCAGGGTGGAAAGATTACCGGTTGCGTAAATAATGGTGAGATCTCATTCAACGCGGCATTGACAAAACCGGCAAATGTCTATGCCGGAGGAATAGTTGCCCTTGTCGGAAAGAATTATGGGATAGATGATGGCTTTGGACGTGCAACCTCTTGCACTTCAGAACCTTTCGCAGGAGCTGTAACAATCAGCGGCTGCACAAATAACAAACCTGTGTCTTTGCATAACACAGCTGCAGATAACAATAATCGTCTGCAGTATTGTGCAATCGGGGGTGTCGCCGGCTGGATTTGGGGCGGTGTGCCTGAAAATGACAGGTATGTTACTGTCAGTGACTGTGAAAACTTTGGTGCACTTACTGTTGATGAGACATCATTTACCAAAAGAACGACGGGAATAGCCGGGGTCGGTGGTGTCATTGGATGGGCTGGTCCTGTTGCTTTTGATAATTCAGCCCCAGGTAGGATACTCGGCCCTGTTTACGGCAGCGGTGATGAAAGTCAGTGTGTAGAAGGATTTTATCTCAAGATAAATAATTGCCACAATCATAATGGGGCAACTATTTCTGCATCGCGAAAATGCGGAGGCTCGACAGAGGTCGGTTCAACTGTTTACACGCACAAAGTGGGCTGCGGAGGAATTGCCGGGATTCTTTTCGGACAATACAAAGGTTCGATGGCAGAAATATCCGGTTGTGTCAACGATGGAACTATTATAGGTTATGTGGCTGACGCAGACAAAGATAAGTTGGGACAGGGTAGCCGCTATAACGTTTCAGGAGGAATAGTCGGTTATTGTGGTTCTGTTAAGATTTCGGACTGTACCGTTGGCGAAAGCAACCAGGCTGAGATAGGGATAGGTGGCTACAATATGGCTGCCGCAGGAGTTGTCGGTGCAGCTTATAATAAGTTCGAGATTTCAAATTGTACAGTAAATGCAAAAGTAACGAGACTTAACTCCTGCAATATTTCCGTATTTGGTTCTTTAGTAGCGAATTATCTGTGGGTTATGACTAGAAGCGGTAATGATGTTTATGACGGGTCTGTAATATCAGGATGTGTCATAAAAGGAGACATTTTCTATACAAAATCGGCGACTGAAACCCCGAAGCATCTTCTGAAGGATAGTGCAATAGGTGTCGCTCCGGATACTCAAAACTATTGTGTACTTAGTGGAGAAGACTTGACTAAAGCAGGGGCATATAAGGACGGATATATCAAGATCTCCGGAACAACACATTACACAGAATAATATTCTCGGCTCTGCCATTTTCATGATATGACGGAGCCGGATTTGTTCCCTCAAATAAAAAGAGTGAACTTTGTGCTGAAACAAAAACAAGGATATGAGAAGATTGATATTGTTGACGTTGAGCGTGATGCTTGTGGTGCCGCTATTGGGGCAGAATGTCCGGGTGAGCGGAACCGTGAGGGACGCTGCCGGTACGACATTGCCCGGAGTGGGCGTCGTCCAAAGGGGAGACCTCAAGAATGGAACGGTTACCGACATCGATGGGAAGTATTCCATTACGGTTCCCTCGGACGGTTTCCTCGAATTTTCCTCGCTCGGCTTCAAGACTGTGCTTGAAGCCGTGTCCGGGAGGGCTGTCATCGATGTGCGGATGAGTTCCGAGACCACAGCGCTTGAGCAATCAGTCGTCATCGGCTACGGAACTTCCAAGAAGCAGGACCTCACCGGAGCCGTGGCGGTCGTGGATGTTGAGGATGTGAAGGATGCACCGGTGACTTCTGTCGCAGAGGCTCTTCAGGGCAGGATTGCCGGGGTTGACATTGTTTCTGGAAGCGGAGAGGCTGGGGAGAGCACCAGCATACAGATTCGTGGGGCGCGCTCAATCTCGGCCGGTAACGAACCACTGATTGTGGTGGACGGCGTTGTCGATGCGGTCTCCGACCTTAACGAAATCAACCCTTCGGACATCACAGGAATATCGGTCCTCAAGGATGTCAGCTCCACGGCAATCTATGGTTCGCGCGGAGCGAATGGCGTCATCATCGTCACGACATCGCAGAAGCCGCCCAAAGGCGCGAAATACACTGCAACGCTCAAGAGCAGCACGGGATTCTCTCATGTCGCAGGCACGCTCGACCTTATGGACGCGACGGAATATGCGACGTGGATGAATATGGTCCGCATCGCCCAATATCCCTCTACCTCCCTTACACCGCAGGCTCCGGGCTCCGCATGGCCCTACTATAATCCCGAAATGATGGGACGCGGCACAGACTGGGTTAAAACGCTCTCGCAGACTGGAATCTACAATAATCAATATGCGGCGGTCAGCGCACATTCCGAAGGCATCAATGTCTGGGCAGCGTTTGGCTACACCTACAATAGGGGAGTCGTCATAGGTTCGTCGTATAATCGTTACACGGGGCGCGCGAATGTTGACACGAAACTCGGAAAGCGGCTTACCATAGGCGCTCGCTTCAATCTCACATTCTACGATGTCAACCGCACCAATGCGGCAATCAGCGGTACGAACACCAACTCGGCGATATTTCTCAGTCCACTGCTCAACACCGAGAGCACATGGAATCAGTACGGTTACGAGGAAAGTGCCGGCACCGTGTTCAACAATCCCTACATAAGCGCAAAGAATATCGACAATCACGCGGACAAATGGAGTTTCAACATAGTCCCTTGGGCCAAGATTGACTTCGGAAAGGGTCTCGTGCTAAACACCACGTTCTCGTTCACGCGCGACAATGACCTCGGCGGCTACTACTCGCCATCGTGGATGCCGGTCGCAGAGGCAAGGCATACGGGTGGCACGGCGCAGCGCACTTACTGGGATCAGCAGAAAATCCTCAGCGAGACCACTCTGAACTGGAAAAAGACGCTTCGCAGACGTCACAGCCTCGAACTTCTGGCGGGATTTACGGCAAGCCGCAGAACGCAGGACAATTCTGTCTATAAAGGTACGGGGTTTCTGAACGATGAGGCCGGCTACAACAACATGGCGGCAATAGCAAATTCGCGCAGTTACACAGCGAGCTCCTACAAATATCTGAAAACCACCATGTCTGTGCTCGGAAGGGTCAACTACAACTACCGCCGACGCTACTACCTGACCTTCACCGCACGGGCGGACGGGGCATCCAACTTCTCCTCCAACCGCAAGTGGGGCTTCTTCCCGGCGGGAGCGTTCCGTTGGTCAATCTCCAACGAGGAATTCCTGCGTGACGCCTATTGGCTGAACGATCTCTCGCTCCGGGTGAGTGCCGGACGCAGCGGAAACGACGCTATTTCGTCCTATTTGTCTATGGCCACGGTGCAGACCGACCGCAGTTCATGGGTGTTCGGGGACAATCAGTTGATGGTCACGATGCCGGCGCGTCTTGCCAATCCGAACCTCACTTGGGAGACGACCGACTCCTACAATGTGGGTCTCAACTTTTCCGCATGGAAATCCCGCGTGACGATTGAGGCGGACGCCTACTATTCCAAAACCTCGGACTTGCTGCTTAGCGTGCGCAACGCCCAGACCACCGGGTACAATACATATTTTGCGAATATGGGAAGCACGCGCAACATCGGTGTGGAGCTTTCTCTCACCACCAAGAATGTGAGTGTCAGGAACTTTGAATGGACATCCGTATTCACGGTCTCGCATAATTCACAGAAGGTTCTGGATTCGGGAGCCGGCGATGAGGTCGTACCGACGGTTATGAACCCGCGCAGTTCCACACAATACATCTACGGCTACCGCAAGGGCTATCCGGTGAACGCCCTTTGGGGCTACCGCTATGCCGGCGTATGGCATAGCCAGGACGAGATAGACCGCAATGCCTACACTCGGACATACGTCTCAAACATTCGCGATGGCGCCAACGGCAGCAATGTAGGACGCGCCCGCTATGTCGATGTGAACGGGGACGGGAACCTCAATCAGGACGACCTCGTTTGTCTCGGGAGTTCCGACCCTGTGGCCTACGGAGGCTTCCAGAACAACTTCAAACTTTGGGGACGCCTGAATGTCAACATCTATTTCGCCTATTCAATAGGCGGAAAGATGTACAATCTCTCCGAACTCTGGCTCGGCTCGACTGGAAGTTCATATAACAAGTACCGTTATGTGCTCGACTGCTGGCATCCTGTCCGCAATCCGGACTCGGATATCCCGGCGGCCGGCTACCAGGATAACCTCGCGTCCGACTTTTATGTCCATGACGCCTCATTCCTGCGTCTGAAGTCGCTCACAATCAGCTACAACATCCTGCTCAGTCGCTGGTCAAAGGTGTTCAAGAGCCTGAACATCGGTGTAAGCGGTGAGAATCTGTTCCTGCTGAAGCGCTACAACGGCTTTGATCCGGATGTTTCTACAAGCGGGACCGTCAGACGTCTCGACAATGGTTCGTTCCCGCGTCCGCGGACATACACCCTCAATCTTGAACTCAAATTTTAGGGAGGATACGACGATATGGAAAGGATTAATCTCGATATGAAAAGGATTTTTCTTCTTGTGACTATGACGGCCGTCTTCTCCATGACTGGCTGCTCTTTGAAAGAAAGGCTTATCAGCGACAGCGAAACTAAGGACTACTACACTACAACGGCTGAAGTGCGCACAGGACTGAATGCCTGCTACAATGCCATCCGTGCCCAGCTTGCCGGAAACGGTTTTTGGGAAGCCACCGAATGCGCTACCGATCTCATGATCTTGAACCAGTCGATGCGCTATGACGCGACTCTCGACATATCGCCGACCAAGCCCGCGATTGCCTCCTCTGTCTGGCAGTACAGCTACCTCGGCGTCATGAGGGCAAACGGCATGCTCGCGGCGATAGACCGTTCAGTGACCAGAGGCAGTTTCTCCGATGACGAGGCGCTTCCTCTGCGTGGCGAGGCCGTGGTGCTCCGCGCGTTCTTCTACTACCTGCTGACCTGCACGTTCGGCGACGTCCCATACTACACTGAAGAAGTCACCCATGAGAATCGTCCGCGTATCGCCTCCCTTCCGAGAATGTCAGCGGATGACACAAGGGACAGCCTGATTGCCGAACTTGAGCATTACCTTTTTCCGGAGTCCCTCGGCGGACTTGAAGCCCTTGAACTTAGGCGCAGCTATGACGGAGCTTCCGTGAGTCGGCTCGGTGCCGCGGCAGGACTTATGATTGCAGCGAAATTCTGCCTCTGGAACAGACGTTGGGACGAGGCCGTGAAGGTAATAGGCGTGCTTGAGGACATATACGGGCACTACTCCGATTCTCCGTCCTCTTTTGGCGTGGACTATCCTCTGTCGGATGTTCCCTTCTCGAAGAAATATGTTCCGGAATCAATCCTTGAACTGCCTAACACGTTTGAAGAATACGGGCTTCAGATCACGGGAAATATTGCTATGATTGCGTCTCCATCTCATAACTACGGCTCTCCGGAAGGTTCGGACGACGAATTTACGCACACAGACGTCTATGACGGAATCGGCATTCCGGAACTCGGCAGTGACGCTCGCATATCAACTCCGGCACGCCCGACAACCTACTGCTTCATGACCGTTCTTCCATACTCCGGCCCGGACCTCCGCTCCGGTGACTATTCGGACGGCGCGTCATCTTCGAGAAACGGCTCCGGCAATCTCGCGTGGAGGTGGAAAGGATATGCCTCGGACGATAACGAGAGGCTTCCGGAGGGCTCTGAGGCGCGCTGGTTCAAGGCATCCCCTAAGGCCAACAACCGCCCTTGGCTCGGAAATAAATTCTGGTGCTACGGAATGTATTACACTCAAGATTCGAACAATTACAAGTTCTTTCGCTTTGCGGACGCGCTGCTGATGAAGGCCGAGGCTTATCTTATGCTCGGGGACCATGATATGACAGCCAAGTACCTGAATATCACAAGGACACGTGCAGGTGTGGAACCGCTGACTTTCGCTTCTGTCGGCGGAAACATCGAGGCGTTTATGGAAGAAATCCGCCTTGAAAGGGCGCGTGAGCTGTTCGGAGAATTTCAGAGAAAGTTCGACCTCGTCCGATGGGGAATATGGTATGAGCGCACGTCGGCCTACAATGACGGGATGTACCTGCCTGGCTTCATACGTCCGTACCACCGCTATCTTCCGATTCCTGCGGAGCAGGTTACCTATTCAGGAGGGGCACTCGATAATAGGGAATATGAACAGTGATTGCTGCTCTAAATGAAATTAAGATGTTGGATATGAGGAAATTATATATTATTGTGATGGCTGCCGCGGCACTCCTGTCCGTCGGCTGCGAAAAGCGTTTCGAGACCTCGATTGACCTCGGAATGAACACAAAAAGGATTAACATCACGACTGAAGCTCAGGAATTCTGGGTCTCTGTGTTTTCCGACGGGGATTGGATCGTCTCTGACGATCTCCAAGACGATGTCTGGATTGTGTCGGACACACGTTCCGGCTCGGGAAACGGTACTGTTCATTTCGTGTGCTCGGAAAATGCCGGAGATGATGCCCGGTATGTCCGCTATGATGTTACCGGTGGCTCGAAAGGACGTACAGTCTCGCTCTGGCTCGTTCAGGCGGGAACAAAGGAAAAAGCTTCTGAGGTAGAATTAGACATTTGAGTATGAAGAAACTGTATATTATTTTACTTGCGGCCGTCATTGCGCTTGTCTCTTGCGAAAAACAGTCTGAAGCACCGGTCGAGCTTGGAGTGAAGGCAGATTCCGCCACATTGACTTCCAAGGGTGGAAGCTATATGATTGACGTCCTCTCAAACGGAAATTGGACGGCCTCAACGGATTCGGAATGGCTGAGTTTTCCGGAAGGGGTGTCAGGAACTGGCGACCTTGCGCTTGTCGTCGCCTTTGAAGAGAACGATGGCGCTGACAGGATAGGAAAGGTGACGATTTCATGCGGAGGGAAGTCGCGCATCGTCACTCTTATCCAAAAAGGTTTGCTGTTCACGGGAATAGAGTTCCTTTCCGGCAATTTCCTTGCAGCGGCCGAAGGGGGCACTCATTCCGCATCGCTGCGCTGCTCGGAGGCCGAAATTGTGTTTTCGGTGGACTGCGGAAATGCGCCGATGCCTTGGGTGAGCGAAATCCGAATGAATTCCGATGCGGTTGAATTCGACATCTCACGAAATGACGGCGAGACTGTCCGCACTGCAGAACTGACCGTCGCTTCAAGTTCGGATCCGTCAATGAAGGCGATTCTGCACATTACCCAGCCCGGCATCTCGCAGACACTCACGCCAGTTGATTTTACGCAGCTTAAGTCCATGCTGACCAAGGCCGGGAGCGTCACGTTTGAGGAAAATCTCGTGCTTGAAGGTCGCGTCATAAGCGACAATTCAGAGAACAACGGTGGCGAGAACCTGAACATATCCTCAACATTAAAGGACGACACACGCTCCTCCAGGGTCATATATGTTCAGAATGAGCTGGCAAACTCCGGCCTGCTCGTGGAATTCGTGACTGCAAAGGACAACACTACTGCACGCTTTGACCGCCTCCGTCTCCTTCTGAAGGGGATGAAACTCACTCGCAAAGGCGGAGGGACCGATGAACCGGTCCGCTATGAACTGAGCGGAGCCACAGTGTCCAATGTTCTTGAAACGGTGTCCGGCACGGCAGACGACCTTCCGCGCAAGGAACGCCGCATCAAGTTCTTGACGGATGACGACGTCTATACATACGTGACTCTCTCCGACTGTGAAATTCCGATTCGCAAGGGCCCTTTCGTGCCTGTTGACCTGCGCTACACATCCGTGATGAACAAATATCCGATGCCTCTGCGTGACATCCATGGCGATGCTACCTGGCTTCTGTCAAATGTGGGCTGTGCATGGGCTCGCGATGGGAAGGGGCTTCCGGAGGGCTCGGGGACAGTTTCGGGAGTGATTGTCCACGAGAAATGCGACAATTTCGAATGGGACAACTCCGTTGCGGCAGCACGTCTTGCCGAAGGGGTGAGTCTCGACTATATAACTGGCACCGGTACGCTTTCGCGCTATCAGATTCGCCCTATAACGCGCTCCGAAATAGCCATCGCCGACAAGTTCGAGGACGGATTTTCGGAGATGCTCGCAGAGTTCCGCTACATGAACAAGGTTCACGCGGCCCTCGTCAAGAACGTCGATTCCAAATACACGATTTATTCGACCTATCCGGCAGTCGCTGACCCTCTCACAGACCCGTCGATAAAGGGGACGATGCTTCGCCGGAACAACGGCAAGCAGGAAATGATGGCGGATTGGCGCGACTGGACGCATCTTGGACCGCTTTCCGGCAATGCGATTGCAAATCCGTCCGGAGGCAACGGGGTGTATGATTTCAACGGAGGCAGCCTCCATTGGAACGTGAACTCCGTGACACGCTCTTCCGGAATGATAATCCAGGGCAACGGCTCTGCATGGTACTGCTCCAAATGGACCACGAAGCAGTGGTGGCTCGTGACCGTGAACACTGAAGGACTTACGCCGGCGAATTTCCCGCTTTCCGTGAATTTCGGCGCAGAGAACGGACTCGGCGAGACTGTCGGCGCTCCGAGACACTGGGCGGTGGAGTGGTCGCTTGACAACAAGACATGGAAAAAGGCAGCCGATTACACCGTGCCGGACTTCACTGTGGTCTATAAAAAGCGCAGCTGGCAATGCCCCGGATTCAAATATATCAGCGTAAACCTTCCTGAGGACAGCGCAATGCTCGGACGTGAGAAACTCTACATCCGCCTTCGCCCTACATCGTCAAGTTCAGGTTCCATGGATGCGTACGACAGCCAGGCTTTTGTCTCGTCTCGTGAATCGGCATTGAATTATCTTTCGGTACGATATAATAAGTAAAAACATGAATATTCTCAGAAAAACTGGACTTCTTCTTCTGCTGCTGCTTGCGATGACCGCGCTTTCCTGCACGAAAGTCGTTACGGAGCAGGTGATTGTAAAGGAAACAGAAACTATCCGCGACACTCTCGTCGTTACTCCACCGGCGTCATCGCTGCCGTCCTGGGCGACAAACTCCGTGAGGGTCGGGATCATCGGCGACTCGATTTCAACCTTTGACGGCTGGATTCCGGACGGTTACCGTAGGTATTATCCTTTCACAGGGTCGGCAGGTTCGCTTACAACAGTCGAGCAGACATGGTGGCACCGCCTCATCTACAAGTTGATGCCGGACGCTGTTCTTGACAGGAACATTTCCTATAGCGGAACGCGCGTCACAAAAAACACCGTACCGAATCCGGAAAAGCCGGATCTGGATGAATATGACTTCGTCACGCGTTGCTGCGGATTTGATGATCCGGACATAATCATAATCGCCGGGGGCACCAACGACCGCCCGTGCGTCGGGCAAGGACTTGTGGGGGAATATGACTGGACGGCACCTCTTGCGGAACTGGACCGCTACAAGTTCCGGACGGCATACATCTGCCTCATTCGTACTCTGATGGAGGAATATCCCGACACGAAACTTGTCTGCGTTGTCAACGACTTGCTGCTGACCGATGCGCACAAGGCTATAGGAGAGTCAATTACGGAGATTGCAGAACATTATGAACTTCCATGTGCAAGAATAACCGAGACGCTTGAAACCGTCGGTGACGGCGTCCATCCCAATTCCACAGGGGCGGCACGCTGGGCGGATGTCGTGTGGGAGACGATGGAATCTGCCGGAATTGAGAATTATCGGAAACCACGCGCGGGGGCTCTTGTCGTGGGAAGTGACGTCTTGCGTGAATTGTCTTCAAATGAAATCCGCGGCTCTGTGGAAACCGCTGTTCAGACAAAGACTGCGCTGAACGGCAACATGAAAGTGATATGGAACCGCGATGACAGGATCAGACTTTTTAGTGCTGACGAACCTGAAGGCATTGAACATTGGATTTCAGAGCTTTCGGAAGACGGAGGAACAGCGATATTTGCAGCCGAGGACACTGTGGCCGGTTCACCGCGTTATGCCGTTTATCCCGCATCTGCGGTGAAGTCTTTCGCTGTTTCGGGAGGAGTGGCAACTGCCACAATAGAACTTTCCGAGGCTTATTCCGGCGGACTTTTCAGCGACCTTGAGCGCTATGGAGTGATTTCGTCCGGCATTCAGGTGGCAGGCCTGCCTATGGTGGCACGGTCGGATGGAAGCCTCTTCACTTTCCGCAACCTTTTCGGAGCTGTGGTCGTGCGCCCTTATGATTATCAGCGTAATAAGATAAAAGTCAAATCAATAAGACTCACGTCAAAAGACGCCAAGGCAATAAGCGGTGAAGCTCTCGTGAACCTTGAGACGGCAACGATTGCAAGCTTTTCCGGTTCGGCATCGGCCACGAGGACACTTGACGAGGCCGTGGCAATCGACAGTTACGGTTGGACATCATGGAGTTCCCATTCGATCTCCGCTTTTGACGCTCACTCCCGTGGCTTCGTATTCTGCATTCCTGCCACTGACTATCCGGGAGGCTTCACAGTCTCGCTCATTGACGAGAAGGGGCTGGTTTACAGTTATGACTGCGGTCCCGTGTCCGTTTCCGGTGGAGAAATTGCCTTTCTTGACTATAGGCCGTTGACGGTATATTACGGAAATGCGAACAGCGTCATCGTGAAGCCGGGAGACACTTCGGTGACATTCGATGCAACGCCATACTGCTCTTTCGACAGACGCTTTACTCGTAATAACTCGGTCGTTGGAGGCGCGGCAGCCCTAGTGACATCGGCAGATGTACTCTGGCAGCAGGAGTACGGCTGTGAACTTACGGACCTTTCCGCAACGGCAGGCAGGGGGACAGTCGTTCCGACCGGCGCTGAACTTGCTGTTTCGCGCGACGGCGACAGGCTTTTGCTGACAGTGCCTCTCACGGGAACTGCCGGTAATGCCGTGGTTGCTCTCCGAAATGCCTCCGGCGAGATTCTTTGGTCATTCCATGTTTGGGTGGGGGAGACAGCCGATGTTGAATGCAGCACGTCAATCGGGAATTTCCGTATCATGGACCGTAACCTTGGCGCCACTTCTTCTGAAGACAAGTCTCAGTGCGGGGAGGAGGCCGTCCGCAACTCTTTCGGACTCTTCTACCAATGGGGACGCAAGGATCCGTTCCCGCGTGCGGTGAATGTCAGCAAGCGTGTGCAGACGTCGGATTTCGCAATGCCGCTTTCGGTTGTCCGGGCGGACAATGTTATTGGCTCTATCGGCTGGTCCGTCAGTCATCCTATGGCGCGGCAGTATGTCCTTGGCTCCGGATGCAACTGGTTGCAGAGCTATGTCAATGAACTCTGGGGGTCGAGCTATGCCGGAACTGTCATTGATAACATCGTCTCCGAGAGCCTCCGAATCCCTGGCGTCAAGACCGCATACGACCCTTGTCCGGCAGGCTACCGTGTGCCGGACGCCAGTCACCTGAACGCATTGTCTGAACTCAACAATGGCAAGCTTCCCGGAAGCACCCGCGACCAGTATTACGGCTACCATTTCAACACCGGCGTCACGACAAACTATTTCCCGGCTACAGGATATGTGAACTCGGCCAAAGCTGATGCCGGATCGTTGACCAATGAAGGCTATTGGGGGATGTACTGGAGCAGTTGCGCCTCAGGTCAGAACTCATCGGCAATGTATGCGCAGGCCGGCGGTTCCGTAGCGATGACTACCGGAGGCACTGGAATCCGAGGCAATCTAATGTCCGTCCGCTGCCTTAAGGAATAGCACATCGTGTCCCGTCATCCAGACGAGATAGGGTGAAGTTGATAATATATTACCGTTACAATGAAAGATAGGATAATATCAATAGCAGTTCTGCTTTTTGCCGTAAGCGTATCAGTTCCGGCACAACAGGCTCATGTGACAGTTCATACCCGTGAACAGATGAACAGAAGCGCATCATCACTCTATTCCCACACAGGAGACGAGCGTTGGAGCCGTTTGGAGCCGGTATTTGCCTTTGATACGCTCTATCCGACGTCAATGTGTATTCCCGGCGACTTGCCGATTGAACAGTCAAAGGCATTCGCGCCATGCGTCAGGCGGATGCACGATGGCAAAGTCATAATGTTTTGGCAGGCGGGAAAGCAGTCCAGTCGCATCTACTATGCCTATTCATTCGACGGGAAGCACTGGTGCGAGCGCCGCCGTCTTCTTGGACCAGAAAAGGTCTCGCTTGACGGTGCTACTGTCTGGAGGCGATATATTGGCATTGATGCCGACATCCTTCCGAGCTGTGAAATGCTGGCCGTCTCTGCCTATTGGAATGACAAGTCAAGAGAAAAGGGCTGTGGGATAGCAATGCGGAGAAGCCGCGACGGCATCACATGGGACAAGGCTGTAAGCATATATGAGGGCTCTGCCCGAAATCCGCGCATTGTCGTGATTCCGGAAGACGGCAAGGTTCAGTGCTGGTTCAATGACTATTGCAGTAATGGCAGTACGTCCGTGATGATGATAGAGAGCCTTGACAAGGGCATAACATGGTCAAAGACCCCAATACCTGTCTCCCGTAGGTTCAAGTACTACAACGGCGGTGCCCGTACCTACACAGGCTATGCTCCATGCGTGAGGGTTCTGCCAGACAGAAGACAACTCGGTGTTCTTGTCGAGGAGTGTGACGAACCGGGAGGTCCGGGGACTCCGGGGGAATGCACTATTCATGGTATCGGCGTTAACGGATTGTCTCCACATCCTTTGTCAGGAGATGGCGGCGGCCCGGCAGACAAGAAAAAGCTACTTGACGGAAGTTCGCCATGCCTATCAGTCTTTTCTTCAGGAGAAACAGTCATTTCTGCGGTTGCTGACGGGCAGATGATAATGAGGCTCGGGGATACCTCGGTTTGGCCGGGCAACGGACGCGGGGCAGGATGGTTGCGCCCATTCAGAAAACTCGGAGCCTATGCCTCGACTTCCGTCATTGATTCGCATCACCTTGTCTATACCATGGACTGTGCGGATGGAATACAGTGTGGATTGGCCTATCTGAATCATGTTATTTATGCTGAATCTCACAATGTTGTCCTTGACGGGGATGGCTCGGAATGGAATGCTGACAACGCCTTGTTCATAGGTTCAGATTCTTTGCTGGAGGCAATTTTCCGTTTCGCGCAGGACGAGTCATCCATATACATACTCGCTGAAGTCGCCGGTTGTACGAACGGAGCGGATGTAGAATGTGTCCTGCATAACCCATCGTCGAAGAAGATGAAATCCGGATTTACTGTTCGTGCAGTGGTTAATGCCGGTGGACTTGTGGAATGCGGTGACTATGCCAAAGCTGGAAGCATCGCCGGTCTTGAGGCTGCGTGTCGGCAAGGTAGGACAATTGATGGAGTGCCTGGGTTCGTCGCCGAGATACGTATCCCGAAATCTGCTCTCGGTGCGAGCGGAGAATATGCGTTCCGTGCTTCTGTTTCCGCTGGAGATGTTGAGGACGGTTTTACCAACGTCGTGAAGAACAAACCGGAAACATGGCTTCGAGTGAGGATGACAGATCAGAATAAACTTGCAAATTAAAGAAATATGAAATACACATTTAGTAATATCTTTCGCGGAGTCTCGGCTCTTGCAATATCATTCCTTACGCTTGCGGTCTCATGCAATGCCGCAACGCTGCCTGAAAACGATGACGCACATAATGCCAAGATTACGACTGCCTCGGAACTTGCCTCGGCTGCAAAGCCGGAACTGAATTCTCATGCCGGAGAGGAGCAGTGGAGCGTGCTGCAGCCGATGACTGGAACATACATTGTGCTGCCTCATAAGTGGTTGCTGAAGGATGATGTGGTGGAAAACAACTTCGCGAACTATCCGAGGGTGAAGAAGATGGCTTCCGGAGAATATATAATGTTCTGGCATGGCGGGCGTTACGGCTCGCGCATCTGGTGCAGTATAAGTCCGGATCTCAAAGAATGGAGCGAACCAGTGATGCTCTTCAAGCCTGAGTTTCCGATTCTGGAAGACGGAAAGAAGGATGTGAGACGGTATGTTAATATGGATGCAGCCCTGCTGCCGAATGGTGAGATACTTGCCGTATGTTCTTACCGTGCTCAAGACCATTATTCGCAGAATATGGGTTCTGGACTTTGTACAATCCGTAGCAAGGACAACGGGCGAACGTGGTCCGAACCACATCATATCTATGAGGGGTGTAATTGGGAACCCTATCTGCTTGTTCTTCCGGACGGACGCATCCAGTGCTATTTCACGGACGGAACGCCGCAGTGTCGCAATTCCGGAACTTCCATTATGGTTTCTACGGACAATGGTTATAGTTGGGGAGAAAAATACCGCGTCAGCCGTCAGTTCAAGTATTTCTACGATGGCCCGAACACAGAATACACCGGAACGCGGATTTATACCGACCAGATGCCAAGTTTTCGTGTGCTGAACGACGGCAAGACCTTGGTGGGCTTTCTTGAAGCTCGCCTGGAGCTCCCGGCAAGTAATCAGGGCCGGAGCTACTGCATGATGTCGGTGGTGTGGAATGATGGACTTGATTGGAAGGATCTCGGGGAGAATAGCGAAGGACCGGCACGACGTGCCACCAATGCACTCAGAGGAGCCGGCGGGTATGTCTGCAATTTTCCCTCAGGCGAGGTTGTGCTAAGTTGTACGTATGAGCAGCTTCTCAAGTTCAAGATTCTTGATCATAAGGGGCAGTGCCCGGTAGGGTCGACCTGGAGTGAGGACTGGTTTTTCGCTTTTCCCGGTAAGGGCTTTTGGGCCGGGACCGAAGTTGACGGACCTTGCACCATGGCCGCAGCCATGCACTGCGACGAAGGCATTCAGGTCGAACGCTTCTGGTTGAACCACCGCATTGATGCGGCTGCCGCTCCGGCTCTCGTTGACGGAGACGGCTCGGAATGGGACGGCACTCAGGCTCTGTTCCTTTCTTCTGGTGAAGGTGATGAGACCCTCGTCCGTGCCCGCCATGACGACAAGAATCTCTACCTTTTGGTAGAAACGGCATTCACCGACAGCCCCCACGCCCATCGTCTGAATCTTCGTCTTGCCGCCTCAGGTTCAAGAAAATACGGCATAGTCAGCATCGATTCGGCCACAGGCAAGGTTGAGGCCAAGCGCTTCTCTCCTGTCTCTGCTTCCGCATTCGGCACTACTTCCGATGGCCGCCGCGGCACCGTAACTGAAATCTCAATACCCTTGAGCGAGCTCGGTAATGCCGTTTCTGGAGACTACCTCTGCCTTTTCGCCGAGGCCGTCACCCCATCAGGCACCTTCGCATTCTCTCTCTCCGACCCGGCCCTCCGTTCCACTTGGCAGCGCATCCGTTTGAAGTAAATTCACACTTCTTCGAGCGAATAATCAACATTTAGTCAAACATTTTCGACCGAATGGCGGCCTTCTCAAAAAATATGTGTCGGAAAATATTTGGCAGGAACGGAAAAAAGGAGTAATTTTGTACCCCTGTTGGCAGGAGACGACCAGCAGGGGCTTCTTTTATGGGGCAGGACTTCGACGGTCGTCGGATGTTTTTTTTTTCTCTATTTATGAACACAAAGTACGTTTTCGTCACAGGTGGTGTAGCATCATCCCTCGGTAAGGGAATCATTTCCGCATCTCTCGCGAAGCTTCTTCAGGCGCGGGGTCTGAAGGTGACAATCCAAAAATTCGATCCTTACATCAACATCGACCCGGGCACGCTCAATCCTTACGAGCACGGCGAGTGCTATGTCACTGAGGATGGTGCGGAGACAGACCTTGACCTCGGACACTACGAGAGATTCCTCGGCGTTTACACCTCGAAGGCGAACAACGTCACCACCGGCAAGATTTACAACACCGTCATCAGCAAGGAACGTGAAGGTGCCTATCTTGGCAAAACCGTGCAGATTGTCCCTCACATCACTGATGAAATCAAGCGACGGATGATGCTCCTTTCAAAAACCCGCGACTACGATGTCATCATCACCGAAATCGGTGGAACAGTGGGCGATATGGAGTCACATCCTTTCGTCGAGGCCGTGCGTCAGCTCCAGTGGGAACTTCCCGAGGAAGACTGCGTCACCATCCACCTTACCCTCGTGCCCTATCTCAAGGCGGCGAAGGAGCTCAAGACCAAGCCCACACAACATAGCGTACAGATGCTTCAGCAGAGTGGAGTGCAGCCGGACATCATCGTGTGCCGCACCGAGTACGACCTCTCTCCGGAACTCCGCAAGAAGGTTGCCCTGTTTTGCAACGTGAAGCCGGGCCATGTCATTCAGTCGATTGACGCTGACTCTATATATAAGGTACCGCTCAAGATGAAGGAAGAGGGGCTTGACAAACTTGTTCTCAATCATTTCGCGCTGACCGACATACCTGAGCCGAACCTCGAAAAATGGAACAATTTCCTTCATAAACTTGATAATCCGAAGCACGCGGTCAACATTGCCCTCGTCGGAAAATATGACCTGCAGGATGCCTACAAGTCCATCCGCGAGGCCTTTGTCCATGCCGGGGCCGCTAACGAGTGCCGCGTGAACGTTCAGTACATCCATAGCGAGAACCTCAATGAGGCTAACGTGGAGGAACTGCTCGGGAAGATGAATGGAATCCTCGTCGCTCCAGGATTTGGAGAGAGGGGACTGGAGGGAAAGGTTGTCGCAATCCGATATGCCCGCGAAAAGGGAATCCCATTCTTCGGAATATGTCTCGGAATGCAGATGTGTGTGGTTGAGTTTGCCCGTGACGTCCTCGGGATGGATGGTGCCTGCTCGACTGAGGTCAATCCGAACGCGACTTTCCCTGTCATTAACCTTATGGAAGACCAGAAGAGCACCACTTCAAAGGGCGGAACCATGCGTCTGGGCGCATACGACTGCGAAATAAAGCCGGGCTCTCTCGCTGAGAAGATTTATGGTACCACCAAGATTTCCGAGCGTCACCGTCATCGTTACGAGCTCAACAGCGACTTCCTCGGGCTCTTCGAGAAAGCAGGTCTCATTGCCTCCGGACGCAACCCTGACACCCGTCTCGTGGAAATCGTCGAGCTCCGGTCCCATCCGTTCTTTATCGGAGTGCAGTTCCACCCGGAATACAAGAGTACCCCGGAGAACCCTCAGCCGATTTTCGTCGCGTTCATCAAGGCCGCGATGAAAAATGCCGAAGGCTCCGCGAAAAAGTCCGAACCGAAGACTCAGGAGATGAAGCCCGTATGCGCAAAGTCTTCGTGAATATGAAAATGTGTTGTAATTTAATGATTACAAATATGTTGAGGATTGTCGTTCTCATTCTCCCGCTTCTTCTCGGAACTGGTTGCCGTGACAGGCAGAAAAAGTCAGCTCCGGTGGTCGAGGCGATGCGCTGCACCATCGAGGTCGTGAACGAATATCCCCATTCCACGGAATCTTATACCCAGGGACTCTTCTTCCATGATGGCCGTCTCTACGAGAGCACGGGGCAGTACGGATATTCCTATTTCTGCGAGGTTGACATTCCGACAGGGGAGCGCAGCCGCAGATTCGACATTGACAGCAAGTATTTCGGTGAAGGTTCGGTGATTTTCGGCGGGAAACTCTACTATCTTACTTGGCGCAACTATGTGACCCTTGTCTATGATGCCGCGACTCTTAAATTCGAGCGGAGCATCGTTAATCCACGTGAGGGCTGGGGGCTGACGACGGATGGCAAGTCATTGATTATGAGCGATGGAAGTTCGAACATATATTTCCTCGACGCCAATTTTAAGGTTCAGAGGCGAGTTGTCGTGAAGAACGGGAGGAAATCTGTGGGATTGTTGAACGAACTTGAGTGGATTGACGGGAAGATTTGGGCGAATGTATATATGAGCGACAGCATCGTGGTCATAAATCCGGAGAACGGCGTCGTCGAGAAAATCATCGACTGCCGCGGACTGCTTCGCGAAGACCTGCGGACTCCGGAGACCGACGTGCTCAACGGCATCGCCTATAATCCTGAAACTGGGAAGATTTATGTCACAGGCAAACTGTGGCCTAAATTATTCGAGATTAAGGTAAAAGACAAATAAAAGCGGGGGTACTTGAGCAGCGGCTCAGGTTGAGAGAGTCCCATTGAACCTGATGCGGCCAATACCGCCGAAGGGAATGCACAACTCCAAAGGACAGAGCGCAGTGTCGCGCAGATTCCAGCCCCCTCGTATAGTATTAATTTTTAGTTAATTGCTTTATGCGAGGTTTTCTTCTTTTAGCGGTGCTAAGCACCTTGTATCCCGGGCAGATTGCCGCAGGGAAAAACGCACCGGATTGCGGTGTTATCAACATTCAGCTTTCGGATTCGCCGGAAAAAACATCTGTCGCCGGGGAGGACAGAAACAGAGTCGAGAGGCTCGACAGTGTCGTGGTCGTGGCCTCCCGTGCCGGTGAGAACACTCCTGTCACCTACACCATGGTAGGAAAGGACGAGCTCGTGCGCTCCAACCCGATAAACTCCCTTCCGATGAACCTCAGCCTCCAGCCTTCCGTGATTTCTACGAACGAGGGCGGAACGGGTCTCGGCTACTCGAAGATGACGGTCCGCGGCAGCAAGGGTTCTCAGATCAACGTCACGCTCAACGGCATAACCCTCAATGACTCCGAGTCGCAGGAAGTTTTCTGGGTGAACATACCGTCGCTCTCCACGCTACTCTCTTCCGTCCAGCTCCAGAGGGGACTCGGAACTTCAGCAAACGGTGCGGGAGCATTCGGCGCGAGCGTAAATATGAGCACGGCATCGGTGGGCACCAGCCCTTTCGCGACGGCAGATTTCGGCTACGGCTCCTATAACACCTTCACTTCGGCAGTCGCTGCAGGCACCGGTCTCACGAAGTCCGGCGTCTATTTCAACGCCGCATATTCCCGCAACTTCACGGACGGGTACATCCGTAACGCGAAGGCAAACGTGCAGTCGGCTATGGCAACCCTCGGCTGGATGAACTCGAACAACTCCCTGAAGCTCACGTGGCTCATGGGAAAACAGCACACCGGCATCACATGGAACGGCATCGACCTCGAAACCTACGGGCATGACCGCCGCTACAACAGCGCCGGCGAATACTACGACTACAAACGAAACGCGGACGGAAGCTATGTTCTTGACGCCGACGGGAATAAAATAGTAAACTCGACTCACTACTACGACAACGAGACCGACAACTACACCCAACATCATCTTCAGCTGAATTACACCCATCAGTTCGCGAACGCTCTAAGCTGGAGCACGACCCTTAACTACACCAAGGGCGACGGCTGGTACGACCAGTACAAGACCGACAAGAAGTTCAAGAAATATGGTATGGCTGACTACGCTCCATCTGGCTTCAAGACCTCGGACTTCATCATCAACAAGTGCATGGACAACTGGTACTTCGTTGCGAAAACAGACCTCAGCTATAAGAACGATTTCTGCAGCATCTCCGGTGGAATCAGTTGGTCACGCTACTCCGGCGGCCACTTCGGCAAGGTCCTCTACAGCGAAGTCCTCGGCACCGACTGGCAGGCTGCGGACGGTATGACATACGAGAAATTCAATGCCAACAACCTCTGGTACTACAACAGCGCTCTCAAACAGGAGTACAACGCTTATGTTCGTGGCGAGTACAGCCCGCTCGAATGGCTTACGACCTACATCGACCTCCAGCTCCGCAATGTGAATCTGTGCATGTGGGGACGTGGAGACGAGGACAATCTCGACATGGCCTACAGCAACAACTGGCTGTTCTTCAACCCTCGCGCGGGCGTGACCTTTCATAAGGACGGACATCGTGCATATATTTCTGCGGCACAGGGGCATCGTGAGCCCGGTCGTCCTGACATAAAGGAAAACATCGAGGCCGGAAGTAATATGGGCGTGCGTCCTGAGGAGATGGTCGATGTGGAGCTCGGATATGAGTGGACTTCGTCGAAGCTTGCCGTGGGCGCTAATTTCTATTTTATGGAATATTGGGACATGCTCCTTGAAACCGGCCGACTCTCCGACACCGGCTATCCGATCAAGGACAATGTCAGCCGCGCCTTCCGTCGAGGAGTGGAGATTTCGGCTGCCTACGACCCTTTCAAGTGGCTCTCCCTTTCAGGAAATGTCACTCTCAGCATGAACAAGGTCATGAACTACAAGGAGTCGTTCCAGCTTTATGACGCGAACGGTGAGGCGGTGTATGACGCTGACTGGAAGCCGGTCCAGAGGGAAGTGGACTTCGGAAAGACGACTATGCTTATGTCCCCGTCCGTTGTCGGTATGCTCCGCATAGGCTTCAAGCCGTTTGCTGCTGTTTGCCACAACTCATTGAAGACCACGACACTCGCGATCGACGGCAAGTATGTCGGCAAACAATATGTCGATAACACGCAGAACGACAGCCGCTCTATTCCCGGCTATTTCGTCTCCAACCTTTCCCTTACTCATGAGTTCTCCCTCAGCGGACGCTACGGCACTGCATTCGCGCATGGCGGAGCCATCCGTCTCGGCCTCTATGTCAACAACCTGCTGAACAACCTCTACTATGTCGACGGTACCTGCTGGTATAAGGGCATCAAGGAGGATGGTACGCAGGTGAGTGGTATCGGCATATTCCCGCAGGCTCCTGTCAATTTTATGGGCAAAATCGGATTAAGTTTTTAGGCATCCCTTTTGACTCAGTGCTTTTTTCTTGGTAATTTTTATTATTTTTGCAGTTCCGTCTTTCGGGAGGCGGAACTGCTTTTTGTAAACATATAAATATACACATAATTATGACGGAGAAATATCTCGAAATCGCATCGAAGTTTGACCTGGAGGGCCAGATTTGTGAAATCAAGCCTCTTGGAGAGGGATTCATCAATGACACGCTCATCGTTAAGACGGTCGGTAACGACCCTGACTACATCCTTCAGCGGAAAAACAAGTCAGTCTTCCCCAACGTGCCTGGAATGATGGAGAACATCTGGAAGGTGACGAACCACATAAAGAAAAAGGTGGCTGACCCGATGCGCGAGACTCTGACCGTCATTCCTGCAAAGGACGGAAAACTCTATTATGAAGATGCTGACGGAGAATATTGGGCAGTCTGCGTTTTCATCGGCGACACTCTTTCATATACACAGGCAGACACTCCGGAGCTTGCCTACCAGGGCGGCAAGGGAATCGGACGCTTTCAAGCTTTGCTCGCGGACTTCCATGAGCCTCTCGTCGAGGTTATAAAGGGCTTCCACAACATGCGCTGGCGTTTTCAGCAGTGGGACGAATCCGTTGCCCGCAACGCTGCAGGACGTGTTGACTCCTGCCTTGAAGAAATAGAATGGATTGAGTCCCGACGCAAAGAAATGCTCGATTTCGCGACACTCATCGAGAATGGCGTCATTCCTTGCCGCGTAACCCACAACGATACGAAGATCAGCAACATCCTCTTCGATGCGAAGACAAAGGAGGTCCTCTGTGCCATTGATCTTGACACGGTGATGTCAGCTTCCGTTCTCAACGATGTCGGTGACGCTCTCCGTTGTTATACCAACACCGGTGCCGAAGACGCGCAGGATCTCTCAACCGTCTCCATGTCTCTCGAAATGTTCACGGCCTACATCCGAGGCTACCTTTCGGAGATGGGATCTTCCCTCTGTCCTGCTGAGTTGGACAACCTCGCCTTCTCCGGTCGCTACATCACTTTTGAGCAGGTGCTCCGCTTCCTTATGGACTACCTCGACGGCGACACCTACTATAAAACGAAGTATCCGGAACACAATCTCGTCCGTGCCCGCGCCCAATACAAACTTCTTCAGTCGATGGAGGCGCAGTTCCCGCAGATGTGCGAAATCGTCGCCGCCCTGCGCTGACAGACAGACTTCGACCGCTTTAACCTCCAAAATTCAGTAACCCTATACAATTCCAATCCGGTCCGAAACTCTCAAGTCCTTCGGACCGGATTTTTTTTTGAATCCAAACTTACTTTGTTAAATCTGGAGTATGTACCTAAACTACAATTCGCCGGTTTTAACCCAATAATAATACGCTTCGGGGGATGGAATTCGAAGTTTGGACAGTCGTTTGGGTAGTGATTCGACAAGACTTCCAGATGATTGGATGCTATTGTCATATCGTTCAAATGTGTTGGCCGATGTTTGAATAAGCCTTGCGAGATATGCTGCTTTGGATGCATCGACAATTGCTTGTTCAATTTGATACTTGCCCAAATACATAAAAGAGCGTAAACGTGAGACTCCGTTTTGTAGTGCCGCGAAATCTCCTTTACCTTCTTTTCCTCTTGTGGAAATACAAAGTGCAGTCTCTATTGTGTCTTTTAGAGAGAGTTTAGGATTTTCTTCCATTTTGCGATATGACAACTCCACCCTTGCTATCTTTTCGTAAGCTTTTGCAACAGTTAAAAGATCGTTCATACTGTCAAAAAGGCACCCGATGTCGTATAATTGCTTGATTATCTCTAAATTACAGTCATTTGCGCCTTTGCGATATGGTATGCCGGATGTGTTTGGCGCGAAGGCCGTAAGTTTGTCTCCAAGAATGTCGTTTACTGATGGAATGGTAACGAACATGGGCTTGTCGTCCAGTTCAATAAATGGACTTTTAATTGGAACTTGAATGACTTGATTATAATGATTGTCTTCATAAAGAACATCCAAGAGTATGTTTCCTGGTCTGCTATCGTTATCTCGGAAAGCAATTTTATAGAAAAACTTTGAATGGGATTTAGGAATGTTGGTGCCTCGCTGGACCCGTTCAACTGTCTCTATGTCAAGAAACCCGAATCGTTGATAATCTTTAAGATATTGTTCAATTTCAGTTCCAGGAGGACAGATTACATCAATGTCGATTGAGAGCCTGTGGCGTTTTTCTGATAATAATAACATCAATGCGGTTCCGCCCTTCCATGTGAATGGACAGCCGGATGATGATAAAAGTTCTACCAAAGAGAATGCTCTAATGACTTTCTCTATGAGGTTGACATCGGGGTAGTGGAGATTTGTTGAGACTTTCTGAATCCATTCTTTGGAATAACACTCATGTCGTATCATAAACCAATTTCAATAAAATCGTTCTCAAATTCTTTGTGTCGATGTCGACGCCCTGCGTATCGGAGCAGTTTTGTGGTATTGATTGAATATAGAGAGATGGCGTTCTTAAGCATTCGAAATGCTTCTTCTCCACCCATATAATCAAAGTCGTCGTCGCATCTTATGTCCACGAGCAATTTTTCCAACATAGGTGTAGTGATGCCATTGATACATTGAAGAGGCGAGCCGCTGATTAGTGGTTTGACGACAATGCCGGGCTTCGAAATGTCAATGTAATTGTAGAAGACAGCTTTATTCGGGCGGTGAAATACTCGTATTCCTTCGTCTTGGAACCGATGAAAAATAATCTCTGTGAGTTCTCGCTGTGTTTCAATGTATGTCAATGCATTATAGGAAAGGTGGTGTTGAAGTGGTGAGAATATTGCGCCTTTGTATATACAGAAGGTCGCCTCCGGATACCATTCTTGCAGTTTTCTGTTCAGAGATTCGTCTGTCTCCGATTGTTCCGGGATGAACTTGGTGTGTGGCAATGCAGAATAGCAACCTTTTCCCACACGGCTTAAAGCACCGTCTTTTGTCAGATAGCTCAAGTACCAATCAATTGTAGATCGAGAGTGGGGCAATGTGTCTGGAAATGAAGCCTCAAGTTCAGATGTAGTAAAGTACCTTCGCCCTTGCGCATAACTCATTATATGTTCTATGATTTCAGACATTTTTAATTGTTTTATGCAGCAAAGTTATAAAATTTTGTCAAAAATCACAAAAAGTGACAAGATGTTGAAGTTCTATTAGACATCTTAATTCCGAAAATTTTTCCGCGCGACTGTTTTATCCAAAATAATTGTCATAATGGATAAAAAAAGCTATTTTTGTCCATTATAAATTAAATTGTGGATGAAAAGCATAATTCTTCAGCAGAAAGCGGAGCGTGACAAGCTCTTGGAGATGAGATATCAGGAACGGTTTGCTATGGCGCAGGCGCTTTCATATCGGGACAGCCGGCCGATAAAGCTTATAACGGGACCGCGTCGTGCCGGAAAGTCGGTGCTCGCACTTCAGATGCTGAAAGGGCAGAACTTCGCGTATCTGAACTTCGATGATGCTGCATTGCTGGAAATGTTTGACGAAAACGATGTGGAACAGGCGCTCGCGGAAGTCTATCCGAACTATGGTTTTCTTCTCTTGGATGAAATACAGAATCAGCCAGGATGGAGCCTGTGGGTGGAAAAGCTATACCGTCGCGGAGTAAATCTTGTTATCACGGGTTCCAATGCGAACATGCTTTCAGACGACATAGCTGCGGTGCTGTCAGGAAGGTATCTTGAGATAAGGCTTTACCCTTTCTCTGCCGGAGAATACCTTAGCTTTCTTGCCGTGCCGCTGTCGGAGGAAACAGAGACACCGGAATTCGTTGCTCGTCTGAATTCTTCCATCTCAAAATATATGGAGTATGGTGGTTATCCGGAAATTGTCGGTACGGAGCAGGTTGCGGCAGGATATCTTTCGGGACTGTATGATTCCATAATCGTCAAAGATATTGTCCGCAGGTATAAAATCCGTAAGGTCGATGACCTTTACGGTGTTGCGGACCGGATGCTGTCAAACTTCACAAACCCGTTCAGTGCATCGTCGGTGCGGGATGAACTTGAAATGCCAAGTACGACGACAGTTCAGAAATATCTGGCATATCTGCAGAATACCTATCTTTTCCAATATCTTCCTCGCTTCAGCAACAAACTGAAACTCATGAAGAAAGCCGATGCAAAGTGCTATGTTGTAGACAACGGATTCATCATGGCCCGCGCATTTGAATTGTCAGGGAATTATGGGCGTCTGCTTGAAAATATGGTCTTTATGGAACTTCTCAAGCGCGGATACGACCTAAAGAAATATGAACTTTTCTACTATCGTTCACGCAACGACAAGGAGACGGATTTCGTGTGCCGGAGGGGGGTGATGATTGAACAGCTGATACAGGTTTGCTACCGCATGGACTCGAAGAAAACATTTGATCGGGAGATTTTGTCCCTTGTGGAATGTGCAGGAGAATTGAAAAATTCAAACCTGACGGTGATTACCTGGGACCAGGAGGATACTGTGACAAAATCGGGCTATACGATAAAGATAGTCCCTTTCCGCAAATGGATTGTTCTTTAGAAATTCTATCTTCTTTGCAAACCGAAAATTAGATTTCCTGTTTTGCAATAGTCTTAATAATCAGATATTTATACGATAATTAAAGGAAAATTATGTCAGAATGTACTTGCAATCATAGAAACGAGGGCGGGGATGAACTGCCGGAGAGAAAGGAGGTCAGCGGTGTTCGCGGGCTTTTTGCGCTTTCGCCGGTGATGGTGCTGCTTGTCGTCTATCTTGTGTCCTCGCTGCTCGCGGGCGACTTCTACCGGATTCCGATAGGCGTGTCTTTTGTCGTCGCGGCGGTCTATTCCATAATGATATGCACCGAACGTTCTTTCGCGAAGAGGGTCAACATATTTTCGGCGGGAGCGGCGGACTCCAACATAATGTATATGATTTGGATATTCGTCCTCGCCGGGATATTCGCATCTTCCGCAAAGGCTGTGGGGGCCGTTGACGCTACTGTTGCCCTTACGATGAGGCTCATACCCGCAACCTATCTCCCTGCCGGGATATTTCTCGCGGCCTGCTTCATATCAATGTCAATCGGAACATCCGTAGGCACTATTGTCGCCCTCGCACCGGTTGCAATCGGACTTTCCGGAGAGATTGGCGCCGACCTCGCGTTTATGGTTTCGATTGTTGTCGGAGGGGCATTCTTCGGTGACAATCTTTCGTTCATATCCGACACGACAATCGCTTCGACGCAAAGTCAGGGCTGCAGGATGAAGGACAAGTTCCGCACGAACCTCATTATTGTCTTGCCGGCGGCTCTCGTGACGCTCGGAATTTATGTTTTCAGCGGGGTCACGACCGATTATGTCTACGACATTCCGGATGCGCCGTGGTATCTGGCGATTCCGTATATGGTGGTGATTGTGAGCGCACTATGCGGGATGAACGTTCTCAATATGCTGGTTTTAGGAATCCTGCTCACAGATACTATCGGCCTTGGCTACGGCATGCCTATGCTCACGATGTTCGAGTCTGCAGGCTCCGGACTACAGTCGATGTGTGAGCTGATTCTCGTGACGCTGCTTGCCGGGGGCATAATGAATATGGTGAAGACTGCCGGCGGCTTCGACTGGCTCATCCGTGTGATGACCCGCAGAATCGGCAGCAAAAGGGGAGGCGAGGGCATAATTTCATTGCTTACCGCTCTGACTAACATTTGCACGGCCAATAACACCATTGCCATCATCACCGTCGGCAGCATAGCAAAGGACATCTCGACACGCTTCGGCATCTCCCCGCGCCGCTCCGCCAGCCTGATGGACACGACGTCGTGTTTCATTCAAGGCATACTTCCTTACGGCGCACAGTTGCTGATGGCCGCCGGTCTTTCCGGTCTTTCTCCGCTGGAGATTATTCCGAAACTTTACTATCCTATGCTCATCGGTGCGATGGTCGTCCTCGCAATCTTGTTTCAAATTCCGAAAACTCGTGAATTGAACTGAAATTGAACCAAAATTGTTACTTTTTTTCTTGCGATTTCGTTTGAGACCGCTTATATTTGCAGCGTGATATCCGAAAGGATGTCGGCGTTTGTATGTGTTTGTAGTTATGGACTTAAACCTGCTGAAGAAGTTGTTTGTGTCCGCGGCATTGTTGGTGCCGTGCTTCTTTTCGTATGCACAGATGACCGAACGCTCGGTTGAGCTTCGTTTCCGGCAGGGTTCTTCAAAGTATGAACCGAACTATCGCGGGAACGCGGAACGGCTTCGGCAGTTTTCAGACGAGATAGTATCCCTTCATAGGGATAAATACGAGATTACAAGCGCCGAGTTCCATGCCGGCACTTCTCCTGAGGGTTCTGAGCGGGTCAATACGCGTCTTTCAGCGGAGCGCCTGCGCAACGGAATTGCCGCGTTTCTTGCTGTCATGGGCGATGACATAGTCCTCCATGGTGAGGAACTCACCGTATCTTCGGCATCCGCCGGGACGTGGGAAGATCTTGCTGCTCTCCTTGAGGCAGGCCAAGACTTCGATGGCCGCGCCACCGTTCTCAAAGTCCTGCGAGACAGCAGTCTTGCCCACAACGCCAAGACGACAGCCCTCCATCGTCTGGGGGGGGGTATATGGAACTATCTGACTAACATAGTCTTTCCTGAGCTCAGGGTCTCCGGCATCACAATACGCCTCGCTTTGGCGGAACGTCTTCCTGACACGGTCCCGGCAGTTTCAGTTGTGCGGAGTTTCCGCCTTGAACCTCCTGTGGGCTCAATTTGCGCCGTCCCTCTTAAGCCGGACACACCTCCGGCAGGCCTTTTTGACAAGGATGAATGGGTGCGTCAGCTGCGAGTCGGAACGAACGCCGTGGGACTTGGCCTTTTGCTGGGCAACCTCTCCGCGGAGGTGGACATGACGCGCAATCTTTCCTTCCACCTTCCGGTCTATTACTCTGCGCTCAATTACTTCACATCGACAATCAAGTTCCGCGCTCTTGGCTTCCAGCCGGAGTTGCGCTGGAACTTCACCCGCCCCGCAGGTCTTTTTGTGGGTGCGCACTTCGGCCTTGCCTACTTCAACCTCGCCACCGACGGCAACTGGCGCATCCAGACGCACAACGGCAACGAGCCTCTGATTGGCGGCGGCGTGAGCCTTGGCTACCGTCTACCTCTGAGCAAAGACAAGAGGTGGAACCTCGACTTTGTCCTCGGCGCCGGAGCCTACCGTTTCCACTACGACAAGTTCTACAACGAGCCGAACGGTGCCCTTGCGGGCAGTGTGAGCAAGACCTATTGGGGACTTGACAATGCGGCCTTGAATTTCAGCTACAGCTTCGACCTGAGGAGGGGCCGCAAGAAATGATTTTGCGGAATGTCATATCATGGGTTGTGTCTTCCTCTGCGGCATTGGTGGCCTGTGCTCTGCTGTGCATCACTTCCTGCGCCGTCCACGAGTGGCCTGAGCCGAGCCCGGCCGATGTGATTGTCAACTTGGACTTTGACACTCAGCTGCCTCAGTACAAGGTGCTTAACGAAGAGGGCACAAGGGCCTCACGCGACGGCAGGGACTACGACATCCGCTACACCATAGCCGCCTACCGTCTCCTTCAGGACGGGAGCTACGCCGAGGAGCCGTTCCTTCTGAAAGTTTTCTCCAAGGACGAAATCGACGAACTTAGCGCCTCCTTCCGCTTCAGCATCGACGAGGGCAGCTACCGTTTCTACGTCTGGACAGACTTCGTTCTTGCCGGCACTCAGAGCGACTATTTCTACAACACGACCAACTTCCGCCGCATAAGCCTCCAGGGAACTCACGAGGGCAACAACGATTTCCGCGACGCCTTCAGCGGCAGCGCCGACCTGAAAGTCATCCGTCTCGGCAGCAAGGAAACGCCTTCCACGGTGACCGTTCAGATGCGCCGGCCTCTTGCGAAGTTCGAGTTCATCACGACTGACCTCCAGGAGTTTATCACAAAGACCATCGAGGCGATGATCCGCAAGGAGGAAGCCGATGCGGCGGCGAAAGCGGGGGAGACCAAATCCGAAGGCGGTGACAATCCGGAAGATATAACCCCTATAGAGTCTGACACAAAGACTGACGGAGACACGAAGACAGGCGACACGAAAACCCCGGTGGTCGACTTGGAGAAATACACGGTGGTGTTCTTCTATTCCGGCTATATGCCAAACGCCTACAATATGATGGAGGGCAAGCCGTGCGACTCTGCGACGGGAGTGAAATTCAGTTCGGCCATCAGCGCCATCGACAACCACGACGCCCGCCTGGGCTTCGACTATGTCTTCGTCAACGGCGAAGAGTCGAGTGTGATGGTGACAGTTGCCCTCTACGACGAAGAAGGCACCCAACTCTCCATCTCGCGTCAGATCGAAGTTCCGATAAAACGGAGTATGCTCACGACAGTCCGCGGCTCATTCCTGATGCAGAACACGGGCGGCGGAGTGGCGATAGACCCTGGCTTTGAGGACGAGTTCAACATCTACATTCCGTGACGCGCAGGATGCTGTCAGTCAGCTGGATACGATGCAGAGAATACGATGCAGAGAATACGATGCAGAGAATAGGTTAATACATAGAAAACAATATTTAACAATAATAAACACAAAAAGTTATGGAAACAAAATTATTCAAGACCCTTGCAGCGACGGCAATGTCCGTTCTGGCGATAGCCTGTGCAAAGGAGCCGGTTGCCGGTGTTGCCGGTGACGGCGAAACAACCGAGGTCTCATTCAATGTGGAAGTACCTGGCGAGACCGTTGTGACCAAAGGTATTTCTGATGCCTCGACTACTGACGAACTTATCTGCCAGGTGTTTCTCAATGATGGAAACTATACTCCCGTGCCGGAGTTGACTCAGAAAGTTGCGGTTGATGCCGCTACACATAAGGCAAAAGTTGAATTCTCTTTGGTAAAGGGAAACAAATATGCGTTCATCTTTTGGGCGCAGGCTTCCGGAACAGATTATTATGAGACATCTGACCTCCGCTCTGTAAAGATGAATGTTAACAATGTCAAGGCAAATGAGCCTAAAATGGATGCTTTCTGGGCAACTGCTACACAGACAGCTACTTCGACCCCATCTAAAAACAATATAATTATGTATCGTGCCCTTGCACAGGTTAACTTCGGCGCTGTTTTGCCGGCTCAGGGTCGTGCAGATGCAGTGACGGTCACGAAGTCAACAATCTCAATGAAAGGAGTGCCCGACACATTCCATCCGTTCCTCGGAGGTAAATCAACAGCTTGCGAAGGCTCTGTTGACATTACTTTTGTAGAGAATGCCACTATTGATGAAAATCTCACAGTCGCAAGTGTTGACTATTCTTATCTTGCTACTGCCTATGTCTTTGCGCCAAAATCGGATCAGAAACTCACTGATGCGAAGGCGACATTCACAATGTCTACAGGAAAAACAACCTCTATCAGTGTGCCAAATGTTCCAATTCAGGGCAACTATAGGACAAATATACTTGGTGACCTCCTGACAGTTGGCGCAACATTCAATGTAAAAATTGATTCTGAGTTCAAAGGCGTAGATAAAACTTACGATGCTGTCAGCTCATCTCTGGAGAAAGGTGCTACTGTGACGCTTTCTAATGACTATTCTGTAGCGAAGGAATCAACGGGAGTTTGTATAGCGGTGGGAGTTACAAGCGAATTGAACCTCAACGGCAAGAATTTCAGCAATGTGAACGGTGCAACAGCAAACAAAGCTGCTCTTCAGGTACATGGCAAACTTACAATCAACGGCGACGGCGAAGTCTACTGCGAAGGCGGTGCTGTCAACAATGCAATTATTGTCGAGCAGGGAGGTCACCTCGTAATCAACGGCGGTACATACAATGTCGGCAAGGCTTCAAGCAAGAAGAGCAACGCGACAATTTATGTTGAAGGACCTGACATTGATGGCAGAAGCGGAACTGTAGAGATTCATGGCGGTACGTTCAAGGCAGAAGCAGGAGAGGATGGTACTACTTCGTACGTTCTCAATCAGAAAGACGCCATTACAACAGCATGCTTCACTGTCTATGGCGGTACATTCATCGGCTTCAATCCGGCAAATGTAAATGAGGCACATGGCGCAATCACTTCATTCGTCGCTCCAGGCTACAAGTCTGTCAAAGTAGGCGACACTCCGGAAACTTGGGAAGTTGTTGATGCTACAGTTACAGTTGGTGGTCAGGCAGAACTTGAAACAGCACTATCTGCCGTGACAAATGGGGAATCTGCTTATGTAAAGCTTGCAGATGGTGAGTACACATTGTATGGCAAGAATATGGCTGCAGATAAGAACCTGTCCATTAAATTCACGGGTAATGGTGCCGATAATACTTCATTTAAGGTTGGCACAGATGCTCCAGGCACAGGATATGGAACAGACTATTCTCTGAAAGGAGCTTCTGCTACTTTCAAGAATATGAAGGTGGTCTCCACAAATGGTGATTACAAAGGTTTTGCACATGCGAAAGAACTCTATTTCGAAGATTGTACTCTTGTCGGACAGTTTGCCTATATGGGGACAAAAGCAATATTCAAGAATTGCTTGTTTATTCAAGAGTCAGCGGATAATTATAATCTTCAAACATATACAGCAGATGAGTATGTCTTTGATAATTGTACATTTAAGGCTGCCGGCAAATTCATATATACATATAGGGAAAAAACGACAGCTTCATATAAAGTGACTTTCAACAACTGCCACTTTGTCGCTCTCCCTGGGGTGACGAAAACAAAGAAGTCTGCTGTTAGCTTGAAGACTGATGCATACCCTTCAGCTGGAGGTGCAAAATATTATGTTTATTTCAACGAAACAGATGCAACCGATGCGGTGCTTGTTGGCGAACTTACCGGTTCAAGATTATATAGCAGTGACTTGGGATATAATGCAGAGACAAAAACAGAAACAAGGGAAACTCAGGCTGTAGTTTATGTTGGTACTAAAGATGGTGCTAAATTAGTTTGGGAGAACGGAGCTAAGGTTGAATGATAATTAGCGTCATCCTATCTGAAGTGAAAGGCTGAGACAAACATAAAAAGTTGTATGTAAGTAACCTATAATTTTATGAAACAAACAAAGTACATTCTTGCAGCAGCGCTGGCAGTGCTGGCACTGGGCTGCAACAAGGAGCAGGTGGCCGTGGATGGCACGCCTGACGGAGAGGAAGTTGCCGTGACATTCGCTGCGGAGCTTCCGGGCACAATCACAAAGGCAATCGGTGACGGACTGACTGCAAAGAACCTTAGTGTCGCTGTTTATGACGACGCTTCCAACGCTGCGGGCACACACATCGTTGCATTGGACAAGACTGCTGTCTTTGACGCTCTCCACACAACAGTGGAATACAGCCTCGTGAAGGGCAAGACCTACCACTTCATCTTCTGGGCACAGGCAGCGGGCGCTCCATACACCTTCAATCCTGAGACCAAGAAAGTTGCAATCGACTATACGGGCGCAGCAAACGACGAGAAACGCGACGCTTTCTACGCAGTGAAGACACTCAAGGTCACCGGCCCTGCAACAGAGCCAGTCCAGCTTCACCGTCCGTTCGCACAGGTAAACTTCGGAACTTCCGATTCTGCTGCCGCAACGGACGCCGGCGTAACTCCGACAGCGAGCCTTTTCACCGCAACAGACGCAGCGTCATCATTTGACGTCTTCGCAGGCGAAGGAACAGACCCTGTACGCATCATCTTCACGGAGGCCGCTCTTCCGGCAGAGCAATTGACTCTTAAAGACGGAACGTCCTACACCTACTTGGCAATGAACTACTTCATTCCGGCAGGAAAGCTGAACGAGACTCACGTGAGCAACCTCAGCGCCACCTTCAAGGGCGCGAGCGACGACGTTGTAATCAGCGTTCCGAGCGCCAAGGTTCAGGCAAACTACCGCACGAACATCGTCGGCAACCTCCTCACCGACCAGGTGGTCTTCAATGTTGAGATTGTCCCTGCTTTCGAGGATGAGACCACCATCGACATCGAGAACATCACCACCGCAGCTGACCTCCGCACAGCTCTCGCCAACGGTCACTCAGCGAAACTCGCAGCAGACATCACCATCGACGAAACAATCTCAGTCCCTGCCGGCAAAGACGTAGTCCTCGACCTCAATGGCCACGAAATCAACAACGCCGAAGATTTGTGGAATGAAGCAACCGGTGATTGGTCACTTATTTCCGTCAAGGGCGGCAGTCTCACAATCAAGGGCGATGGACTCCTCAAGGCTAAAGAAAATGATTGTTTTGCTGTTGACGTTCAGGATGGTGGACACGTCATCATCGAGGACGGCGAATACATCAGCAACGTCCACGCGGTCTATGTCTTGGTAGGCACAGCTGAAATCCGTGGTGGCAAGTACAGCGTTCAGCAGAAATACCAGGATCCAGCAAAGGCCGATGAGTTTGTTCTCAACTGTTACGATGCTCACCATAGAGACGGCACGGCAAAGATTATTGTCACGGGTGGAGAATTCGTAAGCTTCAACCCTGCTGACTGCTGGGCTGAAGGCGCTCACACCAACTTCCTCGCTCCTGGTTATGTCTCAAGCAAAATCAGCGATACCCCTGAAACCTATAAAGTTGCGGAGGCTCCGACTGTTGTCGTGAAGACAGCGGCTGAACTTGCAACTATGCTTACCACCCTCACATCTGCAGGCTCCGGAAACAATATTGTAGAAGTGGTTGAGGATATTCAACTTGCTGAAGGGGAGACTTGGGTACCTGTCAAGGTGGACGGTTATCACGGCGCGGGCGTTATCACTGTCAAGGGTAACGGACATACAATCAAAGGCATCAATGCTCCTCTTTTTGCTGGCGGTTTCGCAGGCAAATCTGGGATCGTTGTAAAGGACTTGACTTTGGAAAATGTGGCGATTTTAGACAATGGTAACCTTGGAGTAGGTGCCTTTGTCGGTTCTATTGATAGTATGGAAAAGATAGAACTTAATAATTGCCATTTATTGAATTCCACAATCACGACAACTGGAGATGCGAGAACAGCGGGTTTAATTGGCTGGACTTCCGGTTACAATAATCCTAATGATGGTCCTGTTGATACGTACATCATTGTGAAGAATTGCTCTGTCGAAGGATGCACAATAACAGCCAAAGGTTCTGTCGGCGCAATTATCGGTCACGCTGGAGCAAACCCTGCGACTTACCACACGATTGAGAATAACGTGGTTAAGAATTGCACGCTTCATTCAACAGATAACGGCGGCTGGCGTGTCGGAGTTGTTGTTGGAACAGCAAATGTCGGAGAAGTGACAATCAAAGGAACAATCGAGTCCGGTAACACTCTCATTCAGGATGGTAAGACTGCTCCTGCCGGTCAAAGCAATCTCTATGGCCGTTTTGTACCGGGCACAACCGGCACACTCACAATCGACGGTGTTGCAGTCACTCTGTAACAGGCTGTCATCATAGCAACTTCAATCCGGTCCGAAGGCCTAAAACCCTTCAGACCGGATTTAAGTTTCTTGTCGTTTGTCAAGAAATGTTTTGCAAATCGAAAATCAGATTTTATATCTGCAAAAAGTTTTTGATTATCGCGCGTCCGTTGCGCCCGTCGACCAGGACCGTGAGGGGAGTGTCGAGGTGTACGGCGCGTATGAACTCCGTCTCGTGGAACGCTGGAAGGGCGTCAAGCACCGATGTGTCGCAGAGTTCATCGGGCCGGGAATATGGGTTCACGTTTATGTAGCCGGCATTTGCCGATGTCATGTTTTGGAAGAAATGCGTGCCCTGGCTCGGGTCGATGCGGAAATCTTCGAGGCTGCATTCTACGATGACTTTCGCTTCGGAGATGTCGCTCCATTGCACCGGAACCCCGAGGGACGGAACTGACGAGCCCCAGCGGCCGTAGCCTATGAGGATATAATTTCGTTTCTGACGGCGCATCTCTGAGTTTAGTTCGGTGATTTCGGATGCCATCTGCCGGGTCTTCATTTTGTCGAAGGCATCGCGTTTGAGGTAGACGACATCACATATTCCCGTAATCTCACCAGGTCCTATGGCGCATCCGGACTTGAGCCAGGCATTGCTGTCGTCGGCTTTTGACCAGTCGATGTCACTGCGGAGTCCGTCGATAGAAATTGGGCGTATCTGCAGGACGCTGAAGCTCATATCCCCGTCGTCCCTGAAGTCTGCAGCAAACTCAATCTCGATATCGCATTTCACTTCCGATTTCATGAGCGAAAGCAGAGAGTCGAGGATTTCGGCGAGCGGATATGTCCTGTATTTCAAAATCTGCGCGAATGTGATGAATTTCGGACCCTGCGGTGCTGCGGAATCGACCATACGCATATTTTCGTAGTCCCATGTCGAGACGACCTTTCGCAGCGAACGGAAATTTCCACAGTCAGCGAGCGGCAGCCTTTCGATGTTCACGGCATCGTTGACAGATGTCCTGAACTTTTCCGGCCGGAGGTTCAGGGCAAGCACCGATGTTTGAGTCTCCTTCATCGTGAGTTCCGGAGTTGAGGTCTGGAGGATGTTGCGCGGGTATTTGGGGGAGAAGCGGAGCACAGTGTCTCCGTCGACAACTGCCTTGCCGAGACCATAGGCGAGCTTCACGATGCCATCCTCTGGGGTTTCGTTACCTATCGGATAGAAGTTGACCGAACGCGCAACTCCGGAGATGGCCGGAAACCAGTAGCCGCTGTCCTCGCTTCCGCAGACTTCCTGGAGCACTATTGCCATCTTTTCTTCGGAAATCACATTGGCTGTGGAAGTTATGTAGCCTCGCGAGGAGGCGAAATAAGTGGATGCGTAGACGGACTTGATGGCCTTTGAAAGCAGTCGTAGCTGCTGGTCTTCGTTGTCCGTGTGCGGAATCATGCATGTGGAATAAACTCCCGCAAACGGCTGATAGTAAGAGTCTTCGAGTTTTGAGGATGAACGGACGGCAAGTGGGCGGCGCGTTGTACGAATGAATGCTTTCAGCGAGTCGGCGAGCTCCCGCGGAAGGGTGGATGCCACGAATTCTGAAAGTATCTCCTCATCGGTGAGGTCGGCTCCGATGACGTATTGGAGGCCATTCTCGAGTATAAAGCGGTCGAACCAGTCTGTGGTGATGACAATGGTGCGAGGAACAGCAATCCGCACGTCCTCCCACTTGTCGTAGAGCTTGTATTTGAACAGGATGTGATTCAGGAACGCGAGCCCGCGGGCTTTGCCGCCGAGCGAACCCTCGCCGAGCCGTGCGAAACGTATGGTGTCGTTGTAGCTGTCGTTGTCAAAGCGGGCTATGACTCCGATGCCCTGACTGAGGCGGAAATCGTGGATGAGTTTCAGGTGCAGAGCCCGGACTCTGGCGATATCCTCGTCGTCCTTGATGCGGATTGGGCGGAATTCTCCGGCAAGTCGGAACAATCCTCTCGCGTAGAGCCAGCGTGATATGTAGTTGCGGTCGGAGAGGCTCTTGAGGGCATTGTCGGGAATGGTCCGCATGATTTCCTCGAAGTCCCTGAGGTTGCGCCCTCGGGCGATGACTTCTCCGCTGTCAGGGTCGGCGGCAATGAAATCCCCGAATCCGAATTCACGGCCTATGTATTCGACGAGTTCGTGGGTGAGCGTTTTGGATGACTTGAGGATGAAGCCGGCTCCGAGACTCTCGGCTGTTTCGCGCATGCTCTCCTGTGAGGACTGCATCAGGAACGGCATTGTGGGGTCTTCATTCTGCACGAGGCGGCACAGGTCCACCCCGGCGTCGCTTTTTTCCGAGTCGGAACGGTCTCCCTTATGGAGCACGAAACCGATGTCGGAGATAACTCCGAGGAGATGGTCTCCATATTTGCGGTAGAGTTCCACTGCTTCGTCGTAGCAGGTCGCGAGCAGAATCTTCGGCCGCGAGCGTTTGCGCTGAATTTGCTGCTCCTCGTTGAGGGTGTCGCGTATGGATTCGTTGTTCTGCTGGAGGACTATCTTGTAGAGTAGCGGCAGGTAGGTGGAGTAATAGCGCACGGAGTCTTCGATTAGAAGAATGGCGCGGGCTCCCATCCCGAGTATGTCGTTGTCGGCGTTGAGCCTGTCTTCGAGCAGTTTTATGATTGCAATGATGACGTCGGTGTTGTTGTCCCGGCAGAACACGTAGTCGATGCAGGATGTGTCACACTCGGCAATCCTCCGGTATATTTCCTTTGAGAACGAGCAGAGCAGGACTACGGGTGTGTCAGGCGCCGTTTCCTTGACCTGACGGGAAAACTCGAAGGCATCGACTTCCCCGAGGTTGTACATCGTGATTATCAGGTCATAACCAGTCTCTCCACCGAGTTTCTCGAGGGCCTCCGTCGTTGTCTCTGCCCTTTCTATGGCCGGCGGATTGCTGAGGTTCAGTTCGGAATATTCCTTTGTGATCTTATATTCGATGTGCCCGTCCTCCTCAAGGGAGAAGCTGTCATAGCTATTGCAGACAAGGAGTATGCGCCGTATCCTTCGGGACATCAGTTTGTCTTTGCAAGGCTCTTTCATAATGTATCTGCTGTCTTGAAGTGACCTGTTTATTAGCGCGGGATGTTTAGACTAACCCTTGATCAATCATCGCGTTAGCCACCTTGATGAACCCGGCTATGTTGGCTCCCTTGACGTAGTTGATGTAGCCGTCAGGTTCGGTGCCGTATTTGAGGCATGCCTTGTGGATGTCCGACATGATTCTGTGGAGTTCGTTGTCCACCTGTTCAGCCGTCCACTGGTTGCGGATTGAATTCTGGCTCATTTCCAGACCAGATGTGGCAACGCCGCCGGCGTTCGATGCCTTTCCAGGGGAATAGAGCAGGCGGGACTTTTGGAATACGGCGATTGCTTCCGGCCTCGTCGGCATGTTCGCTCCCTCCACGACGCAGAAGCAGCCACCCTTCACAAGAGCCTCGGCGTCATCCTCTCCGATCTCATTCTGTGTGGCGCACGGAAGCGCTATGTCGCATGCAATCTTCCATGGACGCTCTCCAGGATAATACACAGCTTCGGGATATTTTTCCGCATACTCCCGAATCCTTCCGCGCCTTACATTCTTGAGTTCAAATACATATTGCATTTTATCTTCTGTAAGTCCCTCGGCGTCATAGACAAAGCCATCGGAATCCGAAAGTGTGACGACTTTCGCCCCGAGTCTCATCGCCTTCTGTGCCGCATACTGTGCGACATTTCCCGAACCGGAGACGAGCACGGTCTTTCCCTCGAATGTTTCTCCGCGTGTCGCAAGCATCTCCTGAGCAAAGTAGCAGACGCCATAACCCGTGGCTTCCGGACGCAGACGGCTTCCACCCCAACCGAGCCCTTTCCCTGTGAGAGTGCCGGTGAACTCGTCGCGAATGCGCTTGTATTGTCCGAAGAGGTAGCCAACCTCACGTCCGCCGACACCGATGTCACCGGCCGGCACGTCAGTGTCCGGGCCGATGTGTCTCTGCAGTTCTGTCATGAAGCTCTGGCAGAAGCGCATCACCTCCGCGTCAGACTTTCCGCGCGGACTGAAGTCGGAGCCTCCCTTCGCACCTCCCATCGGAAGGGTCGTGAGTGCGTTTTTGAAGGTCTGTTCAAAGGCGAGGAACTTCATTATGCTGAGGTTTACGCTGGCATGGAAACGGATGCCTCCCTTGTAGGGACCTATCGCGCTGTTCATCTGCACGCGGAATCCTCTGTTTATGTGAATCTCACCGCGGTCGTCCGTCCACGGAACCCTAAACATGACAACGCGCTCAGGCTCGACCATTCTTTCGAGTATTTTCTGATCCATAAGGTGCGGGTATTCAACCACATAGTCGGCAACGCTCTCGACAACTTCCCTCACTGCCTGGTGAAACTCCTTTTCGCCAGGATTCTTCGCGACAAGCTCATCCATGAACTTCTCAACGTAATTCTTTGCAAATTTTTCCATATATAGCCTTTGTAATTTTTCGATGAAATCGTTATTGAGCCTTTTGTTTTATCTTCTTGAATGCGCTCGCGGACATACCATAGCGCTTCTTGAAATCCTTGTGGAAATTGGAACTGTCGTTGTAGCCTACTTTGTCGCTGACCTGCTCGATGCTCATACACGGGTTCTCTGTGAACATTCTGCATGCCTCTTCGAGCCGGAGTCCGTTTCTCCATGTCCGGAAGTCGGTTCCGAGTATGTCCTTCATATACCTGCGCAGCAGGCTTACTTCAATCCCTATTTCGAAAAGAACATCCGTGTACGACACGTCCTTCTCCATAAACTTCTTTTTGCTTATCCATTGTGACAGCTTCTCTTTGACTTCTTCTGCCGTTTCTTCGGGAATGTCACTCTGCTGCTTAAGCTCGGTTTCACCACTGCCCTCTACTGCTGTCTGAAACTGCGAGTGCAGGGCACTTGTGATGTAAGAGTTGTCTGTGGCGTAGATTGTCATGCGCACGGCGAACAGATTGTAGGTGCAGAGGTATATCGGGACGAGCACGCAGTATCCCCAGCTTCCTACAAATAGGCAAATGAAGCACGCCAGTGCGGAAATCAGTACAAGCACGAACATCCAAAGTACCCAAATGATTCGCGGGGCATAGTCTTCTGCGTAGTATTCGCTTGTGAGCTTGACCACGCGCTTGTAGCTTTTGACGAAAATAGTGGTGTATGAGATTATCTGTACTAAGAACGCTATGCCGAAGGTGACATATACGTACGGGAAAATGTCCGGAAACTTCCAGTGTGTAAGATACATTATTGACACGAGGGCGGTTATGAACAGGGATTCCCTCACCACGCATGTTTTTGTGACACGTTCCGGATTTATGAAGACTAGCACGGTGCATGTCATAAGCAGAGCTTCGTAGGGCGCCGTCGCAAGAATTGCCATCTTGTCATAAGGATGGGTATATCCTACGATGAAACACAGAAAATTGAGGGTCGCCAACAGAAAGCCGGCAACGGCGAATATGGTGCGGGCATTGCGGAATTTTTCCAATTCAGGTCGTTTAGGTATTCTCAACGCAACAATCGTTATAGACAGCGCTGCAATCACTCCCGATGCCAGCAGCATCAAGTTTCTATATATTTCCTCCATTCTTTCTTTCTGTTCTCGGTTATGTAATCGTTAAAAAATAACTTTAACAATTTGTATATCTTTATGGTCTATACTTATTTTCTCATCAGTCGTGTACATCCAGTACACTCCTTCTTCCAAAAGAAATCTATCCTCATAAATCTGATACAAATTTAGTCCAACTTATTTTTTAACGCTTACTATAAGCATGTAAAAATAGGTAAAATTTCCGGTATTTTATCAAATACCGATGGTTTTTCGTTAAAAATAGTTCGAGTTTACCTCCAAAACTCTACTTTCGCATCCGAAAACTGATTCTGACCAATTATTATAAATAACGAACGGAGCGCGCATCGCTTATTGATGCAGTTCCGTTCTAAGTTGAGGTTACAGAATAGAAAACTGTTTAAAACTTAGTTTATTTGTGTGGTAAGTTTAAACGGATTTTAAAACAGACAAGCCTTTGTCTGATACGATTCTGACCAAAATGTTAGACACTTAACCTTAAAAACACGCGTTTTGTATGTTTACAGGCAGCGGCCTCCAGTGATGGACGTCGCTGCCGTAATTTTGTAGATCATCTATCTCATTTCCCTGACGGTGTAGTCGAGGGACTGAAGAAGTGGAATCTGATGGAACTTGAGGTCGCGCGCAAATCGTGACCAGCACTTGTTTTCCGGGCTGCTCCATTGGACCTCGGCAAGTGCGAGCATGCGGGGGAGGAGCATGTATTCAAGATGCTCGTTGCGGGCGATGGACTCCGTCCAAAGATTGCCCTGCACTCCGAGAATGTGATGGCGGCACTCGGCAGGGATGCCTTCAAGGGGTTCGTAGGAATAGCATTTCTCAATCGGAAGATAATGTCCGATTCCGGTCGGCTCGCGCATGGGGTCGGGACCCTGGCAGTAGTCGAGGTAGCAGTGTGTCAGGGGAGTCATGATTGCATCGAATCCGCTGCAGGCAGCCTTGAGCCCTCCTTCAGTTCCTCGCCATGACATGACTGTGGCACCCGGTTCGAGCGAGCCTTCGAGAATCTCGTCCCATCCTATGACCTTCTTTCCCTTGTCCGCGAGCATCTTCTGAACCCTTGCAGTCACATAGTTCTGAAGATAGTGTTCCGCGGTCCATTCCTCGGTGTCCTTGAGTCCGAGCTCGGCGATACGTCTCTGACAGTCCGGACATTCCTTCCATCGTGCCTTCGGACATTCATCGCCTCCGATGTGGATGTACTCACCTGGGAATATGTCGCAGAGTTCGCTGAAAACGCCGTTGAGAAAATCGAAGGACGACTCCTTTCCAGCGCAGAGTATGTCCGGAGCTATGTCCCAGAGCGTGAACACCTTGTACGGACCTCCAGTACAGCCAAGCTCCGGATAGGCTGCAAGAGCCGACACGAGGTGCGCCGGAAGGTCAATCTCCGGAACAATCTCTATCCCGCGCTCCGCTGCATAGGCGACAACCTCGCGCAGCTGCTCCTGCGTGTAAAACCCTCCGTAGCGGATTCCGTCGTTGTGATTCACCTCCCAATCGACCTGACTTCCATCGCGCCATGCTCCGACACCCGTAAGGAGGGGGTATTTCCTTATCTCGACTCTCCATCCGTGGTCGTCCGTCAAGTGCCAGTGGAAGCGGTTGAGCTTGTACATGACCATCACATCGAGAATCTTCTTGACTTCGTCAATCCTGAAGAAATGCCTTGAGCAGTCGAGTTCAAGTCCGCGATAGGCAAAGCGCGGGAAGTCCCTTATCGACACGCAGGGAACACTTGCACCGTTTCCGCAAGAAAACATCTGTTTCAGAGTCGCTATGGCATAGAGCGTTCCGGAATATGAACCCGAACGTACCGAGATTCCGTCGCGGCGAATGTCGATTTCATATCCCTCGCCTTCAACGGAACTATCATGGGTAAAAACAATCTTTGCCGATGACCTTTTTTTGCCGAAGGCTTCGGAAACATAATTCCCGAAGCCTTCAACCATTTTTCTTTCTGCCTTTGACAGTCCAGACGAACTGACCTTCGCACCCCCGGCCTTGAAGCTGCCTCCGTGAGAAGTCACTTCGGCGGGGTAGGGGACTACAGAGAGTGTCTTGCCGTTCATGGCCTTGATGCATTCGACCTCATCTTCACTATACGGGGTCCCATCCCGGCGCAGGATGTCGTGGAACCAGACCTCTGGTTCGTCGGTCGGACATGGCTCGTGCATGGTCTCCCAGCCGAAGATTGTGTTGGACTTGCCTGCTACGAAGCCCCAATTGATCGCGCCGACGTTCTCCCGTCTGAGCATCGGGAGTATGTCCTGGAAAGTGCTGTTCTGAGTGCGTGCCATGTACTCCGTGCAGACCATTGGCTTACCATAGGCCTTAAGCGTGTCTATCATCGCCTGATGGCTCTCCGGAGACTCGTAGGTGTGATAGGTGACGATGTCCGAGTTTTCAATCTGCCAGACGTTCATCTCTCCGAGCAGCGGACTCCAGACTCCAGCAGTCAATGGCTGTGACGGGTTCACCCTGCGGGCCCAGCGGAAGATGTCCTTCAGGAGCGGGAACGACCTTTCGTAGTAGCGGTGCGGGTCCTGACCGCCGCCCGGCTCGTTGTAGAGGTCCCAGGCGTAGATGCGGGTGTCGTCCTTAAAATGTGTCAACACGTCGGTCACATAGGCCTCAAGCCGTGAGGCAACCGCAGCCGTGTCGGCCGCATAGTCAAGCCCGCTGCCGGCCTCCCCGTAGAATAGCGCTCCAGGGTCTTTCGCCCATCCGGAGTTGTGCACTCCCTTTTTCGGCTCGGGCTGTTTTCCGAGCGCGTAGTTTTCGCACCAACAGTCGTCGAGGAAGACGAACATCGTAGAGATGCCGTGCGACGACGAGATTTCGAGATACTTTTCTATCCTGCCCTTGAATCCGTCGCTGTCGGCTTCCCACAAGGCGTGGTGGAGGAACACTCTCATGCAGTTGAATCCCAAATCTTCGGCCCAACCGAGTTCGCTGTCAATGGCTTCGGGATTGAAAGTCTCCTCCTGCCACATCTCAAGCTGGTTTATGGCGTAGGCTGGAATGTAGTCACATCCGGACACCCACCCCTTTTCCTCAAACCATGCGTTTGCCTTCTCCTTCGTCCAGACTGTTCCTGTCTTGGACGCGCAACCGCAGAGGAGAAGCGCTGTGATAATAACAATGCCTTTTGTAGCTTTCATTACGTGTCTTATTACTGAATCTGAAACATGATAATGTCGCCCGGAGCTACACTGAAGCATCCTGACTTCGCTGCAGCCTTGTAGCCTTCCTTATCAATCCGCCAGGCCTCTCCTGTGAATGCGATGTCGAGTGTCATGTCTGCCTTGTAGTCCTTGTTAACCACGGCGATATATGTCTTTCCGTCCTTGACCACCTTCGAAACCACGGCACCATTGTCGCTCGTGGAGAGCGCGGAGATGCCTTCAGGAAGGGTTGTGAGACCCTTTGTTCCGTATGGCAGGTTCGCACCGGTGTGCCACACGCCGGTGACGTCAGCCCCGAGGAAAATCTTTGACAGCGACTGGATCTCCTTATTGAGTGTCTTCACGCGGTCATACACCTGCGTCGGACCATTTTGGTATATTCCCCAGTAGGTGAAGTATTGGAATCCCTGTGCCCCATAGGCGAGGTTGCTGAACATTTGTACGCGGAGCTCAGCAAGTGTCGGTATAGGGTAGAGCACCCCTTCGAGCTTGTGGGAGAGCGAGAGGGCGAATGCCCAGAACGGGATGCTGCGTGCCCGCGAGACACGCCTTACGTCTTCGAGGTTCTTGTACCATTCCCGGCGGAGTGAACTGACGCCGTCAACCTCCATGACCGGGTAGTGGTCAAATGAGAGGAAGCGAACCGGCACCTGCGAGAGGTAGGACGTGAGCTTTGACATATAGCCGTCGATGTTTCCCCACGCCCAGTTCGGGTAGAGGTTGATGTAGCAGAAGTGCTTGTCATCGACCGCATTGATTGCCTTCACCTGAGACGCGAGTGTCGGAATGTCGCTGACCTCGGGCTCATCCTTGATGTGGTAGCCGAAGAGTGCCGGGTGCGACATCATCGTGCGCACGGTGTTCTCTGTGTCTGAGAAAAGTTCATCGCTCTTCGTTATAAGCTTGATTCCTGCCTGCTGCGCGCCGTCGAGCGCGAGCATCACCTCGTCGAGACTCTTGTACCATCCGAGATAGACATTGATTCCGCATTCTTTCATAGAGGTGAACCTTGCCACGAACTGCTCAGGAGTCTGGTTGTCGGTCCACGCGATGATAGGAAATTGCCCCTCAACGGTAAGCCCAGTAAGGTCCATGACCGTGGTTGCGTTGCCGCCATTACCCGAGTTTCCGGGTTTCGGGAATTTTTCGCAGGCCGTCACCAAAGCGATGACGGCCGCGAAAGAAAATATCAGTTTGCTAACTTTCATTGAGTTGTATAAGGACTATACTGTTATTTGCTCAGAGTCATCGTGTTGGTGGTCTTGTTGTACTCAACTAGATAGACCCCTGGGGTGAAGGACTTGTTTATGTTCTGGGTTCCGTAGAAGAGATTGCCGTCTTCATGTGCAACGAGAAAATCTTCAGAACCGGATTTCCAGCCTTTCTGATAGTTACCCCAGCTGTTTCCTGCATAGAGGTGGAACGCGAAGTCGTCTGCGAGGTAGATGTATGAGCGGAAGATGCCGTCGGCTACCTTGTTTAGCGGAAGTGCCTGAGCCTTGCTCGGCTGTATGTCTGAGTCTATTATCGGAAATTCAGTATATGGCTTCTGCGGGAAGCTTGCATTTCTTCCTATGAGCAGATAATTCTCTGCTGCAATGTTGTTTGTGAATATGAGCCATTTTTGCTCTGTCCTATACCAAACCTCATATTTCTCGCTCACTCCAATGTATCTTGCGGTCTTTGCCGTCTCATCGATGTTGTCGAAAATCGCGAGGTTCACCATCTCCGCAATCGGGGCGTCGAAATTGTCGAACTTCACGGTGCAGTTCTGCTCAAGTTCAAGCACCCAGCGAACAAGCCTGCCGTCTCCGTTGTCAGCCATCCCGCTCTTGTCGAGAACGATGGTCTCGCCTGGCTGCGGTTCAGGATCCGGGGTCGGATCTATCGGCTTCGGATCAGGGTCTGCGACGCCGGTCTCAAGGCCGCCGAGGACAGTTCCGGTGTACCTCACGAGAGAAGCCTTTCGGGAGGCCTTGTTGTAGTTGAGCATATAGAGACCTTCGCTGAATGATGCGCCGGCGTTGCCGTAGTTGCCGTCAAGTTTCCCATCCTCGGTCTCGGCCATTTCTGAGATGACCAGGGTCTCCGGAGTCGTTGATTCCCACTGAAGTTCGTTGCCCCAGCTCCAACCGTCATAAATCTTTATGGCGAAGTTCTCCTTGAGATAGAGCAGCGTGCTGAACTTCCCTTCGCCCGTGCGGATGCAGGAGGCCGTCGCATAGCTGACATCAACGCCGCTTGCGAACCAGTTGAGAGGGTGTTTTTCGCAGTACGGAGACATCGGGAGCGATGCATTCATTCCGGTTACCCAGAGGACGTCCGTAGCGATATATTGTTCCTTAATGATAAACCATTTGGTATCAGGAATATAGTAAATCTCAAACTGATTTCCAGTGTGTCCGGTGTAGCGTGCCGTATTCTTCTCCACATCGGCGAAGCGGTCGGACTGCGGTAGCGTGCCGTCAGGGAAGTTGAGGAAGACGACGCGACAGTCCTGCACGAGCTGGAAGCTCCAGAACACGCTGTTCCCCTGGTCATTCGCCATCTTTGAAAAATCTATAGGGATTGTAAGGTCCAGCATCTTGCTCATCTGTTCCGTGAACTGGTCGAACGCGATCCACTTGATGCCGTATTCACCGGTGTCCGGCGTGTCGAACGTCCAGACTTTCCCCGAATTGTCTATGGTATTGTCCTCGTTCAGTTTGGAGACTATGCTGAAACTGCTCCCCAGTCCGGTGAGCTCGCCTTCCGTGCGGTAGCTGCCCTTTGTCGCAGTCGGCGACATCTGCCAGACTTTCCCGTTGCTGTCAACGAGGTAGAGTGCGTCAAAGAGTTCCGGAGTCGTAATCTGCACGTTGCTTTCCTGTGCGAGTTTCTCTTCCGTGAACATGTCGTCGGTGTTCGTGACTTTCATTGTCACGTCAGGCCAGAATGGGGCGTCAAGAGTTGCCGGTGAGAGCGGAAGGTCGAATTCCTTTTCAACCAGGGCCTCGGTTCCTTCAAGTTCAAACTCCGCGGAGGCCAGAACTTCGGCTTCTTTCCTGATTTCGAGACTGAACTTTCCGAGTTTGCTTCCCTTGACTTTGAGTGTCGCGGAGAACTTCACATTGTTGCCGGCGATGACAACGGATTCTCCATTCAGTCCTTTCAGTGAGGCATTTTCTATGACCGGAGCCTCCGGCTTGGTCACAACGGTCGGCTCATCTTTCTTGCATGAAAATGCGAGAACAGAGGCTGCGGCCAGAATTAAGAATGATTTTAAGTAACGCATAATTTAGTGATTATATGGTTTGTAAATCTATGTTTTCAGTTTATACGGAATATGACAACGTCCCCCTCTTCCATTTTCATCGGCTTTCCTTCATAGGCACGGCATCCCTCCGGTGTCATGATTTTCACTTTTTTCCGAAACCGGATGTCGAGAACGGCCGGGTTCACGCAGTCCCTGTTCTGCACGGCAATGTAGTCATGCTTCCCGTTTCGCAGAAACGATACGACCGCACCATTTCCCGAGACATCGAGACTCTCAATGACTTTGCCCGTCGTTGTGTCAAATCTTTTTGTGCCTTCGGGAATATTGTCTCCAGTGTGCCGGACATCGAGGACTTCGCATCCGAGAAATATTGGAGAATATGCCCGAATCTCCGAATTTACCTGACTGACGACGTCATACACTGAAGTGTGGCAATGACTTGTCTGGTCATACAACCCACCTGCGGTGAAGTATTGGATGGCCTGCGCACCATAGAGAAGGTCGCTGAATACCTGAAGCCGGAGATGTCCGATTGTCGGCACAGGATAGACGGCTTCGGGAGACGGCGGACCGAGACGGTGCGATTTTGTCAGGGCAAATGCCCAGAATGGTTTTCCGTGGCGTCGCGACATTTCGGAGAATTCCTCAAGGTTTCGATACCATCCGGGGCGTACCGAGACGCTGCCGTCCTCGTTCTCCGTAATTGGGTATTGGTCAAAAGAGTAGAATGGTACGTCCACCTCCGATGCGAAATATTCGATTCTTTCAGCATAAAGGCTGTCACACCATGCCCAGTTTGGATAAAGGTTCACGTAGGACGGATGTCCGGGATCGAGCGCAGCAATCTCCCTGACGAGTCCGGCAATCCATGGAATGTCCCATATTTCCGGTTCGTCCTTGATGTGCCATGCGTATAGGGCAGGATGGCTCTTGAAACGGGCGATGGATTGAGCGGTGGAATCCTTGATCTGCGGGAATCCCGGAATAAGCTTCAAGCCGGCCTCCTGTGCTGCGTCAAGGGCAGCAGCAGCTTCGTCTTCCGTTCTATACAAGCCGAGATGGATGTCAATCCCGCATTCCTTCAAAATGGGGAAGACCTCGGCGCTGCACTGTGGCGGCACTCCTGCCCATGTGATGATGGGAATGGTCCCAGCCTCTCTTGTGCAGGATAGGCAGAGCAGAAGTGACGCCGCTGCAATAGTCATGTTCTTGAGAATCATATTAGCATGAAATGTGGTGGCTATATTGCAGTGACATATACATCTGCCTTGCTTCCGTCTCCGTTCTTGTCCGGCTCACGGGTGAAATGAAGACGGATTTTGTAGACTCCTGGCTTGAAATCGCTTCCGGGGCGGATGAATATTCCATCGGTTATAGACGCTGTTTCCGGGGTCATTGACGTCATCTCTACGGTTGTGCTCCACTTGACCCAACGGAATGGCTGGATGGTGTAGTCGTCTTTGAGATAGACAAGTAGGCTGAAGTCACCGGAAACATCCTTCACCGCAGCAAGTGTCGCGTAGCGCACCTTTCCGTCCCCATCGAGGTACTTGAGGTCGTGCGTGCTGTCATCGTTGCCGAGCGGGAAGCAGGCCTTGAGGCCGGTGATCCAGACCTGATCAGAGGTGTTGAATACAGCGTAGTTCAGAATCATCCATCCCGTGTCGGTGTCGAACCAGAAGCTCCATTCAGCACTATGTCCGGTGAATTTTGCCGAATTTTCGGAAAGAATCTCGAACCTGTCGCTCTGAAGCATTGACTTGAGTTCCCCGAAGCCCTCGAAAGTGACCTCGCAGTCCTTGACGAGCCGGACCTTCTCCTTCGCGAAGTAGTTCACACCGCTCTGACTGACCGATTCCATTGCGGCCTTATCAACGACGACGGTAAGGTTCACGAGTTTGTTGAGGCTGAAACTGTAGGTGTCGAAACCGAACTTCTTGAATCCGAAACCTTCTGTGTCCGGAACGTCAATTCCGCTTCCTCCGTCTCCTACAACAGCAATCTTTCCGTTTTCCATTCCCCAAACAACTCCGCTGAAGTCTGGCCTTCCTCCGCTGACTTTCTCGGCGATGAAGATTTTCTTTCCGAGCGAAGTGAGGTCAGTGCCTTCTGTGGTGTTGTAGACAAAGCTTCCTTCCGCTTTCTCCAGAGGGAACATGGCTCCGTTCTCGTCGACAACGAAGAGTTTGGACGGCGATGCCGGGCGATTCACGGAGATGTTCCGATCCCTCGGTATTCTCGTAGAATATTCGCCGCCTGCGACGTTTTTCGATGACACCGTGACTTCCGGATAGAAACCGTCATTGTCTAGGTTTGCGGCAAATGGCATGATGAAGTCAAATTCCACCGCTGCCTTGTTGCCGGAAATCTCTCCAGTGCGGCTGAACACGACATTATCCCCATATTTGACAACGACTCCATAGCTTCTCAACTCGTTGTAGTCATCGTGTATGGCGGCCTTGAAGTTCACAATCTCTCCGGCAGTGATTTCCGTCTTTCCATCGGAAGTGGATATTGTAGGATTCTCAATGATTGGACGGGAAGCCCATTCCGGCCAAGTCACGTTCTTGTCTACTTTTTCGGCGCAGCCACACAGCACCATAGCCGCAGCTGCGAGTAGTATACCTCTATATTGTAATTTTTGCATCATGTTTTTATTTAGGCAATTATCTGAAATAAACCGTTGAGGATTTGAGGAAGATTTTTGAGGGAACGAATATAGACCCCAAAGATTCTCAAATCGCCTCAGCCTTGGCCTTGTCCTCGTCCCAGCCATCCCTTGAAAACTCCTGCACAAGCGTTTTACCGATTTCAGAGGCTTCATTGACGGCATAGTCCGGAATCGGCATATACTGATGGGTCGGCACCGTACCCTTTGTGGCGCGTACCTGACGGGCATATCTGTTGAACCGGATCAGGTCCACCTTGCGCATACCCTCGAACCAGAACTCATGTCCGCGCTCTTCCAAAAGGGCATCAAGGAAATGCTCCGCCGAGTCTGTTTTTGATGGAGACAGATTGCCAAGTCCCGCACGTGAGCGAACCTCGTTCGCCGCAGCCACGGCCTCAGATGAAGGGGCGGCTCCGCTCTGACGTACCTCGGCTTCTGCGAACATCAGCAGCACGTCAGCCCATCTCGCGAGAGGGAAGTCGTTGCCGAAACATGGCGCCGTGGCTGTTTCTGCAGGGTATTTGTAAGGGATGTAGCCGTCCCATTCGGACTTCTTTCCGATTTCAGCCGGTCCCCACCACTCTCCTGTGGTCGTGTAGTACTGTGTGAGTATGCTTTCCTTGCGGAGATCCGCGCTCTCGAAACTGTCGTAGAACTTAGGTGACACATTGAAAGTAAGTCCCCATCCCGGGCCGCAGACGGAGAACGGGGTGTCGTTGCCGAGGTCGTCCTTCTTTGCTGCGTTGTTAGGGATTGCAAGCATCGCGAAAGGATTCATACTTCCTTCCTTGAGGTTGCCTGTCGATGACGGGTCACAGCTGATTGCAGCGATGATTTCGCAGTTGAAGTCATTCTTCTCGCGGAACATTTCCCTGTAGGGGTTGATTCCGGAGGTGAACAGACGGTACTTTCCGGTGTTGAGTTCACGGTACATCTCAAGCGCCTTTCCGTACCATCCGTCCATGTGTCCGCCCTCATTGAGGCAGTGCTTCATCAGCATGAACTTCGCATAGTCACGTGAGAACCGTCCCTTTTCGCTCTGATTTTCGGGAGCATACTGCGCGGCGAACTCGAAGTCGTCATATATCCACTGTGAAATCTCGTCCAGTGATGGCCTGACGGCGTTGTTCAGAGCCTCGGAGTTTTCGACCTTCTCCGGGTCTACGATGAGAGGAACCGGACCATAGACGTGAAGCAGATTGTACATTTGGAGACCCCGGCATATCCTTGCCTCTGCGAGAATTTCTCTCTTCCTTTCTTCGGAAATCTTGGTCGCAGGGGCATTCTGAATAGTTCCTATGACGCTCGTAAACCGCGTAACTTCACGTGTCTTCGGGTAATTGTTCGGTCTGGCATCTTCAAGAACGCTGCGGGAATAGTAGCGGCACATAGAGAAGTTGGCCTCGGATAGTTGCCTATAATTGATGTTCCACACTCCGCTCACCCATGGGGCCTCCACGTCTGATGTTGTGTCGAACTGCTTTAGCACGCCGCCGGCAGGGATGTACCACGGATGCTGGTTGCCGTTTGAGGCATAGAGCGAGTAGGTCCATGTGTTCGTGAAAGGGATGTAGCAGGACATCATCAGCGACACGAAGTCATTTTCGGAGACAGGAAAGTTCTGCTCTGTCAGAACTCCGTAGATCTTCGGGTCAAAGTCCTTGTTGCAGCCTGTGCCCATGAGAAGGGCCGTTGCGGTGATTGCGATGTATATTGTCTTTTTCATCTGTTTCCTGTATGATAAAACCTACCTGAAATTGATTTTTGCACCGAGAGAGTAGCTGCGTATCATCGGATAGCCTGCCGGTGAGGAGCTGTTTCCCGTGTATATTTCCGGATCCACTCCGGAGAATGTCGTGAATGTCAGAGGATTCTGCGCATCGAAATATACCCTTATAGAGCTAATTCTTTTTGCGAGTACCTTTCCAAGAATGTTTCCGTCAATGTTGTAGCCCAGAGTTATGTTCCTCACTCGGACAAAAGAGGCATTCTGTCTGCCAAGGTCCCAACCGGCGTTGCCCGGAAGGGCGTCGCTTCTGGTTGTCGCTATGCCGGGAAGCGTGCCGCTTGTGTTCGTCTGCGAGTTCCAGATTTTGTAGGCGAATTGGTTGGAGTTCTGCGGCGGGCCGTATGAGAGCGCTCCGGCGTTTGCCCATGCGTAGGCGTAGTTATACTTCGTCGCTCCGAACTGTCCGTACATGAATATGTCGAGGTCGAAGTTCCGCCACGTGAATGTGTTGCCGAATCCTATGCTTATTTTCGGGAGAACGTCGTCCATGTAGATGTCATCTGTGGTGATGATGCCGTCTCCGTTGCGGTCCTCGATTATCGGGTAGCCCGGTCTCTGCGAGTTTTCGCCGAGGCTCAGTTGCGAATCCGGCATATTGGAACGATCCTCGTTGATGATGCCTGTCACGTGATAGAAATACTGCGCGTTCATCGGCTCCTTTTCGCGGAGCTGATAGACTTGATAGTCATAGTTTTCTGTCCTCTTGACCCAGTACATATTATACTTCGTAAGGGTGAGCGTTGATGTCCAGCTGAATCCTCCGAGGTTCTTGATGTTCACCGAGTTGAGCGTGGCGTCCCATCCCGCGCGGAAGTAGTGTCCGTAGTTGACCGGACGCATTCCGACCATGCTCAGGGGCTCTCCGGGAGCTGTTCCGAGAAGATCCGTGACGTCATTGCGGAAAAGGTCGAAACTTCCATAGAACCTGTTGCCAAGGAAGTAGAAGTCGATTCCGACGTTCTTCATTATGGTCTTTTCCCAAGTGACATCGGGGTAGTCGGCACCCGACTTTATGTACGGGATGTAGTTGATGCCGTTGTTCCCGAACTTCACATAGCTCGGAGCCATGGTGTATAGACCGTAGAGCGACGTTCCGAGGTTGTCGCGGCCGGTGACTCCGTAGCTTGCCCTGACTTTGAGCAGATCAATCCACTTCACTTTCTGCATCCATGGTTCAGAAGTTATTTTCCATGCCGCAGAAACAGACGGAAACCAGGCGTATTTCTTTGACGGGAAGAACTTGTCCGTGCCGTCGCGTCTCAGTGTGGCGGATACGACGTACCTGTCAAGTACATCCACGGCGAGCCTTCCGAACTGTGACCTTTTCTCATTCTCCCACTTGGATGACGTCGGTGTGAAAGGTCCTTCTGCAGCAGCGATGTTGTCTGGTCCTATGTTGTCGTTGGCGTTCTTGAAGTCTACCTCCAACCCAGTTCCCGACTGGTTGTACACTCCCATTCCGAGCACGGCGTCGATGCTGACGATGTCGCGGATGTTCTGGCTGTACATAAGCATACCCTCGATGGTCCTGTCGTCGCGGTTCGCATCTCCGATGTGTCCGCGAGAAACACCTGCCACCTCGTACCAGAGCATGGTTGTCGGGATGTAGAGCGAACGCTTCGCCTGTTCGCGGTTCAGTCCGTAGACACCGCGAACCTTCAACAGATCCTTGTAGAGGTTTATGTCGGCCGACACGTTCACATACCATCCGGAAGACTTTGTGTTATCGTTGTACATCGCCATTTCAGCTGGGTTAGCCGTTGAACGGTATCTCATGTAGTTGCCTTCGGAGTCATAGACGGAGTAGTTTGGCGGGAACATAAGAGCGGACTGCAGGGCGTCCTTGCCGACACCGCCTGCACCGCCTCCGTCAGCGTTGGAGTTCGTGAAGTCGTTCGAGAATATGTTGAGTATTGTTGACACTTTCATAAAAGGGAAAATCTGTGCCGTGAGATTACTGCGGAGCGTGTATCTTCTCATTCCGGAGTTTATCACAGTGCCCACCTGATCGTAGTAGTTGCCTCCGACATAGTACTTTATGTACTTGTTTCCGCCATTGAGCGAGAGCGAATGGTTGTTGATGCTTCCTGGCTTCATTATATAGTCGAGCCAGTTCGTGTTCGTAGCGGATGCGATCTGGTCCGGATAGAACACAGGTGACCAGCCTCCATCGTAGTCGTTGATGCCATAAGGCTTCATGTCGTGATTCAGAAGGTAGCTTTCCTTGCTGAAGACGTTGGCGAAGTTCATGTACTCGGTGGAACTGAGCGGTTCGAGATACTTGTAGTTGCGCACGAATGAATAGCTGGATTCGAGTGTCACTCTCGGCGCCCCCTCAGCTCCCTTTTTGGTGGTTATGAGTATGACTCCGTTTGCCGCGTTTATTCCATAAATCGCAGCGGAAGCATCCTTCAGGACTTCGATGGACTCAATGTCGCCGGGATTCAGGCCTGCAAGTCCCGCCCTGTTTATGGAATTGGGCGTTTCAATGGTCCCGTTCCCCACTTCGAGCGAACCGCTCGGCATCATGATGCCGTCCACGATGTAGATCGGAGTTCCGCCGCCTCGGATGGACACGTCAACATTTCCTCCGGGCTGTGGGCTGCTGATGTTGGCTCGGAGTCCTGCCGCCTGGCCCATGAGCATCTGGGACATATTGCTTGTGGCACTTTTTGCAATCTTTTCTGTCTTGATGGTGGCTACCGATGTGGTGAGGTTCTTTCTCGACGTCGTTCCGTAGCCGACTGCAACGGCTTCCTCGAGCAGCACGGAGTCGTCTTCGAGTCGGATCTCGACTATGGCATTGCGCTGAACCTTGTATTCGGCGTTGGTGTAGCCCAGTGACGAGAATTCCAGAACGTCTCCCTTGTGAGCATCGATCGAGAACTGTCCATCAATGTCGGTCACAACGCCTGTCTTTGTCCCCTTGATGATTGCGGAGGCGCTAATGACGGGCTGCCCGTCATGGTCTATTACGCGGCCCTTCACTGTGACGGCATCGGATGCCGCTGGCTTTGGCGTGACGACAATCTTGTCACCCACAGTCGTGTACTGGAGACCGGCCTTGCTGAGTTCCATGTTCAGTACCTCAGCGAGCGTGGCGCTGTCCACGTGTATGGTGACTTTGGTCCTATTCTCGATTTCCGAGTCGCGGTAGGAAAATTTCCAGTCGGTCTGCCTTTCAATTTCCGTGAAAAGCTGTTTCAGTGGAGCATCATTGAGGTTCAGGCTGATTCTGTCCTGCTGCGCGTGGGCCGACACGGAAAGCAACAGACCGAAAATGACAGCAAGAACGGCATGACGCCATGATGATGGTTTCATAAGCGGAATGTCAATTGTTTTGTGTGTTTGTGATTACTATGTGATTGCCACTGCTCCTGTAACTGAAGCCGTAGTGCATTTTCAGAATGTCGAGTATGTCCTCTACGCGGTGTTCGCTGAATGAACCGGTGTAGCGGTCCGCAAGGTTGATTTCCGGAGAACACTCGATGGTGACCCCGAAATGTCTCTGCAGCATGTCAACGACTTGGTAGAGTGGCTTGTTTATAAAAGTTATACGGTCCTCGAGCCAGCTTGTCTCGATTGCATTGTCTGTCCGTAACATATTGAGTCTTCCGCTCTCGGTCCTGATGCAGGCTTTTTCGTTTGGTGAGAGTTTGATTTCGGCGTCTCCGTATCTCAGGCTTATGCTGCCTTCGACAAGCGACACCTCCTTGAGGTCGTTGTCCGGATAGGCATAGACATTGAATTTGGTGCCGTGGACAATTATGTCCATCCCTTCAGCCGAGACGATGAACTCGTGCCCGGAGTCCTTTGTTACATCGAAATATCCTTGCCCAGAGAGCCTTACTCGGCGGTTTTTCACCCCGAAGTCTGCCGGATACTCGATGGTTGACCTTGTGTTGAGCGTGACTTTTGTCCCGTCGGGCAGGACTATCCTGGATTTTCCGTTTTCTCCGGCATCGATTCGCATCTCCCTGTTTGCCAGTAGATTCTGCTCGTGGCTTAGGTCTGCCAGACGCAATGAAAGCACGCCTGCCACAAGCAGCAGAAGCCCGGCGGCCACAGATGTCCAAAGTCGTATCTTCCTAATCTTAGGTTCGGGCATTCTCCTGCGGGATCCGCCATGCACGTCACTCTCGTGCATCCAAGCCTCTTCGAGAATGTTCCCGATTTCATAGTCTGATGCCGTATCGACTTCCTTCCCGAGCGTTTCGAGTTCCTCCGGAGATATGTCTCCGCGTCTGTATTTTTCAAGCAGATTTTTCATGCGCCTCTGTTTTCTGAATGTGAGTACGCATTATATATCCGTTTGTTCCGGGTTTATAACATAGAAAATCCGACTTTTTGTATGCCTGCCTTCATTCTCTACATTGGCATGCACTCGCTCAGGACTTTGTATATAATGACAATCAGGGGCATATAGCGCAGAAGGTATTCCCTGATTTTCTTCATCGCGGTGGACAGTTGGTTGCGGACGACCTGCTCTCCGATGCCGAGTCCTGCGGCAATTTCCCTAACGCTGAGCCCATCCTCGCGGCTCATTGTGAAAATCTGCCTCTGACGTGGTGTGAGAGTCTCTTTTGCCGCTCCGATGCCTTGAAGATAGGCATCATAGTCATAAGAAATTCTGGACTCGACGCTCACTGCCCCGGAAAGTTCCACCCAGTCATGAATGTTCGGGTTTCGTAGTTGGCGGCGCAGTTCCTTTATCAGGGAGTTTCTGCACGATGTGAAGAGATAGCCTCTGACGGAACGTCTCTCGTCGAGGTTACCGCGATGCAGCCAGAGCCCGACGAGTGCTTCGTGGGTTATTTCACGCGCCGTGTCGGCTGACTTGACGTATGAATAGACGAAGCGGTATAGGGCGGGGGAATAGAGTTCATAAAGTTCCCTGAAGCCGGCTTCGCTGCCGTCCCCTCCATCTTTCAGTCTCCGTATGAGTTCCTTTTCATCCATGATTCCGGCCTCAAAGGTAATGAATTTTTCGAACAGCGCGGTCATTTCCCGGACGGTGTAGTCGAGGGACTGAGCAAATCGCGGTTTGTATTCCGCATTTTTCGTATATATGCATAAAACCTTTGGCAGCGGTTTGGGGTAGCTATTTGTTTACCGCCGCAACAGTTCGCCTATTGCAAGATGGAGGTCGCGATAGGTTGCTTCGAAATCCCCTGTGTACCAGGGGTCTGCAACATCTCGCGTTTCAACGGCTACTGACTTCAGTATAGAGTGTCAGCAATCTCTGGGAAGGTCAATAGGCGGTATAAAAAGTCCACGTGTTTATCGCGATAAACAATTTTACCCAAGAATTTGTTTATCCCGATAAACACTTTTATATTTGCAAAAAATCAATCGTTTATGGACAGCTTGTATGACAGACATATCGAGTATATGACGGATGTTCCGACATCTTTCAAAAGACGTCTTATGGACGAAATCGACTGGGAATCCCGCCTTGTCATAATCCGTGGGCCCAAGGGTGTGGGAAAATCTACGCTCATGCAGCAGTATATTCTTGACAATTATGGCATTACAGACAGACATGCACTCTATTGCTCAGCTGATACGGCCTATTTCGCAAGCCATACGCTCGTGGACACGGCATCGGCTTTCGTAAAGATGGGAGGACGTCATCTTTTCATCGACGAGATACATAAATATGCCGGATGGAGTCAGGAAGTCAAGGAGATTTATGATTTGTACAAAGGACTTCATGTGGTGCTTAGCGGCTCATCTCTGATTCAGTTGAACGACGGACAGAGTGACCTTTCCAGACGAGCCGATGTCTACGACATGGCGGGGCTTTCCTTCCGTGAATACATCTGGTTCAGAACGGGAAAAGAGTTTGAACCGGTTTTGCTTGAACGGCTTCTGGAAAACCCTAACGGACTGTGCCTGGAAGTAAGGAACATCTGCCGTCCGCTGGAATATTTCCAAGATTATCTGACCAACGGATATTACCCTTTCTCGTTCGAGAAAAAGAAGACATACAAAAGGCTTGTTGAGAGTGTCGCAAATTACATAATCGACAGCGAACTGACTGTAAACCGCGGTGTGAATATCGCAAACACCCGAAAGATCAAAGCGATGCTTCAGGTCATTTCATCGACCCTGCCGTATCTTGTGGACATATCCAAACTCTCGAAAAGCGTGTCTTTCCCTGAAAAAGGTGGTTCTTCCGCAATTTAGTTGAAGCATAGGTCGCTGAAGACCATTTTTCGTTT
>ERZ779877.80-NODE-80-length-107876-cov-15.522523_pt1 | contig 107876 bp, 104 predicted proteins | sample MGYA00511556_ERZ779877 | MGnify/ENA primary metagenome ERZ779877 (study PRJEB29588, sample SAMEA2159338) | human gut metagenome | biome: human gut; feature: human-associated habitat; material: faeces | place: Denmark | collected 2008/2010 ... | reverse complement strand
CCCTGTTGGGGGCTACGCCCCAAAGCAAGGATGCTTTGGTTGCTTGCCAAAAGTTTTGCACGACGCAAAACCAACAGAGCAAGCAATAAGCGACACCCAATTTTTAATAATTAAGAGGTTTTTCGACAGTCTGTAGCGGGTTCGTATTAAGAACCCGCTGATGCAATTTTTCTTTTTTCGCACCGTGACTATCGACAAAGAGCCTTTCTTTTCATATTTGTGTCACAGCAATTGTTTTTTTATATGTGTATAACAGGTCGTCGGTTATTTTCTGTAATATGAGTTGAATACAGGTCTTAACGCCTTATAAAGCGGCATACAGAGCACTGAAGCCACAAGACCCTTTATAAGAGTGAACGGGCAGTTGAATACGATAAGGCATTCGAGAAGACCGTTTACGTTCGGATTTATTTCCTTGTACATATTGATGATAGCTTCGATAGGCATAATGTTTTCGTATATCGGGTATACCAGGAAATAGTTTGACACGATACTGAGCAATGCCATCACAACACTTCCTACAGCGCAACCGATTATTGCACCCTTATAGGTGTTTATCTTTCTGCCGATTAAGCCTGCGGGGATAACAAGGCAACAGCTTAAGATGAAGTTGGAAAGCTCACCTACACCGCCTGTCATACTTGAAAACAGATTGATTATGTTCTTTACCAGGCATACGAATACGCCTGCCACAGGACCCATAGTAAGTGAAGCCATTACTGCTGGAAAGTCCGAGAAGTCAAACGAGATAAAGCTCGGCATTAGCGGTACTTTGATACTGAACAGCATAAGTACCGATGATATAGCCGCAAGAAGTGCCGTAAAAACGAGCTTTCTTACATCAAAGACAATATGCGCCCTGTTTCCTGTTGTTTGTGTCTGCATAAAAATCATCCTTTCTATATCTGCTCCAAAAGTGACTTTCAGCTTTTCGCCAAAAAATAAAAGCCCCGTATTATCGGGGCTTTAACCTTATCTCAAAAGTGTTGAACCGCTTATATATAAAAGATTTGCGGTCAAGCATTTCTGATTCTTTCATCCGGACTATACCGTCGGTTTCGGAATTTCACCGAATCGGCGCATTTTGTTATGCGTTCGTGGACTTTACCACCGGTGGAGAATTTCACTCCGCCCTGAAACAGATTACGATTATATTATATGCCTGTGCGGCTGTTTTGTCAAGAGGGAAAAGGAAATAAAGTTGAAATTATACTTGATATGTATCAGCTGTTCATCTTCTCTGCCTTTTTCTCAAGAGCCTTGATATCAAGTCCGTACTTCTCAAATATCGTTGCGGCATAGCTGTTAGCGCCGGGCAGACCTTTCTTTATTTTGTATCTGCGTTCGCCTGTTGCTTCATCAACAGTTACGATTATGCTTTCGGTCCTTGTGTTCAGCTTAGGGTCGGAATTAAGCTCAAGCGCTGTTTTAGCAAGCGGTGTAAGGTGAGTTGCAAATACACCTCTTGCACCGATAATGCAAAAGATACGCATAAGCTGTGCGGCTATATCTGTACATTCCTGCGGTGTGGTACTCTGTATCGACTCATTCATCAAAAGCAGGCTGTGGTTAGTTATGCAGTCGCTTATAGCCTTAAATTCTTTTACCTCTGTAGTGAAACGGCTCGCATCTATACCGACCTGTTCTTCTTTCGGAAAATGTGTGTATATGCAGTCAACAAGCGATATCTCACAGCTGCTTGCAGGAACGTAAAGCCCCGCCTGAGCCATGACCTGACATATTCCGACCGCACGGACGAAGGTCGTTTTGCCGCCGTTGTTCGCACCTGTAAGTATGTAGAAGCCGGCATTGCTATCAAAGGTTATATCGTTTGTTACGACTTGCTTTTGCGGCTTGTTGGATAAGTTCCAGACGTTAGCCTCCTTGAAATATATCGGGTCGAAAAGACCTTTTATATCGGCTCTTCTTTCAGCAGCGGGGAGATATTTCGGACGGCACATTTCAAGTCCCTTTGAACGCACATTTTCTATCATCATAACAGCTCCGCTGTAGAAGTCAAGCTGATATTCAATAGCGTACATATCCTCAAAGCCTATCGCGCGGTATTCATTAAGGATATCATCGATCGAATTAACATATTTCTTTGTCACCTTGTCAAGCTCGGCAAACAATGCCCTGTCGAGATTGTTTACTATTTCTTCGCGCTTTGCAGATTGAGGATCGTCAAAACGCTCATGCAGATCGCGCATGACCTTATGCTCGTTGTCCTTTGAACCGAAGCTTAATATTCTGTCGATAACCGTGCCGTTTCCCTCATACCGTTTATCCGAAATGCCGACAAGACCCATAGATATCGGAACAAGGTTTTCATCAAAATTTATACCAATAGTCGCACTGCGTATCTTACCTGTCATTGCACTGCGCAGTTCTTCCGATTCGGCTTTCAGCTTCTTATAGTGCTTACTGTTGTAGTGCCCCTCAAAGAAGTCAAACAGCTTTTTAAGCCCTTTCGATCTTATGTTGCCGGACTTTTTGGCATACAACTCGTGAAGTATTTCCATACACTCACAGTATGACTCAAAAGCAGTGAGCGCCGTGTCAAGTACTGTAAAGCTGTCCGGAGTTGTCAGCTTGTAGATATTCGTCCTGTCGTTTATAAGCATTTTATTGACTACCTTGCGCAGGGTTGCTGTAAGGGAGGCATCAGCCAGAAGATCATCTATTATATCAAGACGGTACTCGGCGACAGCGGGGTCATTGCAAAGCTCACCGAGAATAGCGGTCATTTTGTATTGATTATGCGGTGTGAGCTGTTCCGACAGCTGTGCTAACATCAGGTCTTTCTCAAACTCTGTAGGGAGCTGTTCAAGCTGAGCCTTTCGTTTAAGGCAGGCTCTGCGCTGTTCCTCGCTCGGGTACAGCAGGTCAACTATCGGTGGTTTTACATTGGAATTATCGTATGCCATAATCTGCTCCTTATAAGATCCTGTTCTTGTTTATCACTACGCTGAATTTTACACCCAGCGCTTCAGCGGCTTTTCGGCAAAGCGCCATTCGTGTAAGGAATATCTCGAAATATTCCATTACCGAGCTTATCGAAAGGTCGATGGTGAGGTCAAGTATCAGATTTTTCCTGTCCTCGGAAAAATAAACCTCCGACTTTTCAACGGCGTAATTTACCCTGTCGTGGATATCCGACAAGATTTCGCCGTGGCTTTGCTTTTCCTGTTCGGCAGGACGTACCCTTGATCGCCTTACATCTGACTTGTCCGCAATTATAAGCGCCGCCGCTACTGCGTTGACCGGGCTTGCGGTGCTTTCGTCGTGATTTCCTATTGCTGAAATGATCAGCGCTATTTCGTTTGCTGGCATACCGAGCTTATCGAGCAGTCGGAATGCCATTATCGCGCCGCTGTGCGCGTGGTCGTTGCGGTTTACCACATTACCTATATCATGCATATATGCCGCTATCTGAGCAAGCTCACAATCCCTTTCGGGATAGCCTAATGTGCTGAGTATCATATATGCCGTATCAGCCGCGCGCTCAACGTGCGCCAGTGAGTGCTCGGTATATCCTATACTGCTCAGTGCGTCGTCGGCACTGCTTATATACGTCCTTATGTCCTTGTTGCGCCTTATATATTCATATGTTATGTTGCTCATGTTACTGTCCTTTCGTCTTATGCTAATTGTATCACAGCAAAGGCTGATATGCAATAACAGTGTGCAACATTTTCGTAAATTCACTATAATTCCTGACTTCGTTTGCCGATAGTGCTACGATCAAGTTGCATAAAGATAACTTTAAAGGAATTATGTTATGCCGTATGTCGAAAAAAGCATAAGACCTTTTTATCTTCTTATCGGATTTATCGGAATGTTTCTGTCATACGGCGAAACATGGGGACTTACGTTTACGTTTCTTACGGTGTATTTCCGCACTAAGAAAGAAAGCCGCTCATTATAACGGCATAGCGCATAACGAGCGGCATTTGTTTTTATGAATTTATGTCAGCCTTACATCACACAGTTCATAGCCCCAAACAGCGCCATCTGCGCAAAATCGTTGCTTTTACTGTCGTTTTCGGTGCTCGCTTCTTCTTTGCTTTCATTTTCGCGTGAATTAGCTGTACCGAATAATCCTTGTAATGCTTCAAATACGGCAAACTTTATCTCGTAATCGCGACTTTCTTCAACGCGCTTGCTTTCTTCTTCTGTGAAAAATTCTCCTGCGGCGGGCAGGCATAGCGGAGGGAACATAACGCACCACCAATTTCTGCCCTCAGCGTTTCCGATAAGCAAGCGCACTGCGGTATATTCGCCTGCGGGTAATGTTACATTTTCGTACTTTCGGGTCGTGAAATAAGTTTTAGCGACCTCGCATTTTACATTGTAATCATAACCCTTTGAATGTACAAATTCGTTTGCTTTTTCCTCAATTTCCGCTCTGCGCTCGATTGCGACATACACCGATTTATCAAAGCTTTCGCAGCTGCCGAAAACTTCCGAGAACTCAGTCAGCATATAGTCACGCAAGTCGTATTTCAGCGTCTGATCTTCCTTACTGTCCGAGTTTGCGAGTATGTGAAGTCTGAGCACCTCCTGCGGCTTTTCCTCACAGTCCTCGGCAAATGCCGTAAAGCCTGTTATTATAAGGCTCAGCACCGCACCTATCATCATAGCTTTATCAAGAATATTACGTTTAAAAAAACCTGTCATAAGTACCTCCGTAGCATTAGCTTTGTGAGGTAATTATTGACAGGTTGATTTCGATTATTCAAAAATGTGTTTATTTCAGGTTCTCTATCTGACTTAGCCATAACGTTGCGCAGGCATCGCTCGGCATTCTCCAGTCGCCTCTGGGTGACAGCGTTACCGAACCTACCTTAGGACCGTCCGGCAGACACGAACGCTTGAACTGTTGTGAGAAGAAGCGACGATAGAAGGTTTTGAGCCATTTGAGTATAGTTTCACGGTCATATACTCCATCAAACGTATACAGCGCAAGTCTGAACACCTTTTCGGGGGTAAATCCCCATCTGATGCCGTTATATAAGAAGAAATCGTGTAGCTCGTAAGGACCTACAAGGTCTTCGGTCTTCTGAGAAATTTCATCGCCGTTTGCAGGCAGAAGCTCGGGGCTTACCGGGGTGTCAAGTATATCCTCAAGTGATTCCTTAAGCAGCTTATTACCTGTCGTCTTGCTGTAGTAGCTTACAAGGTGCTTGATTAGTGTTTTAGGGATCGAGCAGTTTACGCCGTACATCGACATATGATCGCCGTTGTAGGTAGCCCAGCCGAGAGCAAGCTCCGACAGATCGCCTGTGCCTATGACAAGTCCGCCTGTCTGGTTGGCAACATTCATAAGCACCTTTGTACGTTCTCTTGCCTGCCCGTTTTCAAATACCACAGACAGATCGTTTATATTGTGTCCTATGTCCTTGAAATGCTGTTTTACGCTGTCGGTGATGTCGATCTCACGCAGTGTAACGCCGAGTGCTTCGCATATCTTCACTGCATTGGATTTTGTACGTTTGGTTGTGCCAAAGCAAGGCATTGTTACCGCTACGATATCGGTCATAGGTCTGTCAAGGAGCTTCATCGCATTGACGCATACAAGAAGTGCAAGTGTGCTGTCAAGTCCGCCGGAAATACCGATAACTGCGGTTTTTGCATAAGTATGTGAAATTCGCTTTTTAAGTCCGTGTGCCTGCATCGAAAGGATAAGCTCACATCTCTTATCTGTTTCATCGGCAGAGTAAGGAATAAACGGTGTGCGTGAAACAAAACGAGTGAGGTTTGTTTCGGAAACCGCCATATCAAACCATATGGTTTCGGCTTCGTGCTTATTGTCCGTGCTATTTCTGAATGATGTGTTCTTTCGGCGCTCAAACGCAAGCTTATTTACATCTATTTCGCTGATAACATAATCGTTTGAGAAAAGCACACTCTCTGCAAGTGTTGTGCCGTTTTCCGCTATTATATTATGACCTGAGAACACCAGATCCTGTGTGCTTTCGCCGTCGCCAGCTGAGCAGTAAATATAGCCCGATATAAGCCTTGCCGATTGATTAAGAACAAGTGAACGGCGATATTCCGACTTTCCTATCATCTCGTTGCTTGCAGAAAGATTAAGAATGATATTTGCACCTCTCTGTGCAAGATATGTCGAGGGCGGGCAAGGTGACCACAGATCTTCGCAAAGCTCAACTCCGAACGAAAATTCGTGCATATCGTTACAAGTGAACACAAGTCCCGCACCGAAATACGCGCTCAATATATCTTCACATTCGCCATCGCCGTCTGTATTGAAATGATTTAAATAATATTCGCATTTGTTACCGTCCCATGCAGTAAAGTGGCGCATCTCATAAAATTCGTTGTAATTCGGAAGATACTGCTTTGGAACATATCCGAGTACTTCTCCGTGATAGGTTACAGCCGCACAGTTATATAGCTTGCTTTCAAACTGCATCGGCAGACCGACTACGGTTATCATATCAAGCTTTGATAACTCCTTCAGAATAGTTATAAGTGCATTCTTAGCCCCGTCTAGGAGCGTTGTCTGGAAGAATAGATCCTGACAGGTATAGCCTGTGATACAAAGCTCAGGAAAAACCGCAAGCCTTACGCCTTTTCCGGCAAGCTCCTTTGCAAGTGAAACTATCTGTTTTGCATTGTTATTACAGTCAGCGACCTTTATTTCGGGTGTTGCCGCCGCAACTTTTATAAATCCGTCTTTCATATTGTTCTTTTCGGCTTAAGGCTCAAAATTCATAATTGCCTGTCATTCCGCCGACCTTTCTGTTTATCCAGTTTAAAATATCATCAAAAACTATTTCTTTCATAGTTTCGTTCACAAGTTCGTGACGTGCGCCTGGGTAGAGCTTTATATCCACGTTACAGCCTTCATCTATAAGCTTTGCATATACGTTTCTAACGCCCTTGCCGTATCCGCCGACAGGATCTGCCGTTCCTGCCATAAATATAACAGGTAGTTTTTTCGGCACTTTTTCAGCCCATTGCTGACTTGACACCTTGCGAAGAAGAGTGGTAAGGTCAACAAAGCCACTTGCGGTGAAGACAAAATTGCTTTTTTCGTCATCTATATATTTTTTTATTACTTCTCTGTCGTGAGTGAGCCAGTCAAAGATAGTTTGTCTGTCTTTTATTTTATCGTTATACACTCCGAATATGAGAGTGTTGAGCTTATCGCTGCGGAAACGTTCACCCTTGATGGACACTACAGAGCGGGTCGCTCTTACACCGATATCGGAAAGCGACTTATCATCACCTGTACCCATAATAACCGCACATGTGAGCTCATTCGGAAAGCGCGTCAGATAAAGCCTTGCGATAAAGCTTCCCATACTGTGACCTATCAGAATATAAGGGAGAGCAGGATACTTCTTTTTCATTATCATGGTCATACGGTGAAGATCGTTAACAAGGTGGCTCCAGCCGTCTTTTTTTGCAAAGTAACCGAGGTCGTCATTAGATTTTACACTGTTTCCATGTCCGAGATGATCGTTACCGCAGACTATATAACCGTGTGATGTAAGAAAATCCGCAAAATGTTCATAACGCTCAATATATTCGCACATACCGTGAGAAATCTGGATAATACCCTTATAACCGCCGTTTATAATAGATGTAGGCAAGTAAATATAATAGGCACAATTGTCAATACCGTCAGATGATTCAAATGTGCCGATCAGCTTTTCATATGCCATAGACTTTCTCCTTTCATCGGTGCTATCTCGTATAATATACTATTATATCAAATAAGGTCGTGAAATACAAGCTAAACAGCAAAAATGAAGATATTGCTATGCTGAAATTCCTGATATGATCGGAACATATTCTTGATCCGGCTGAATGAGAAAAAATTTCAAAAAAGTCTTGACAAAGTGGTTTTACTGTGTTATAATATACTAGCGTCAAAGAGATGTGTACAGCTTGTTCGACACATTATGACTTATATGCGGGTGTAGTTCAATGGCTAGAATCCCAGCCTTCCAAGCTGGTTGTGTGGGTTCGATTCCCATCACCCGCTCCATTGCTTTTGATTTATCAAAAGCATATTTTTAATAAATATGTAAATGTGATGACCATGCGCCACTAGCTCAGCTGGATAGAGCAACCGCCTTCTAAGCGGTAGGTCACAGGTTCGAATCCTGTGTGGCGTGCCATTTATGGTGGGTGTAGCGTAGCTGGTTAACGCGTCGGATTGTGGTCCCGAAGATCGTGGGTTCGAGTCCCATCTCCCACCCCATATTTATTATGTACAAATGCCGCCTGCGCTGGGCTTAAGTGCCGGCGGCATTTGTTTATAATGGGATATAGCCAAGCGGTAAGGCAACGGACTTTGACTCCGTCACTCGTGGGTTCAAATCCCGCTATCCCAGCCAGATACCATTTAAACCGCATTGTTATGCGGTTTATTTTTTTACTACACGAATTTTACACGAATTATTTCAAAAAAATTTTATCAAGTATTCTTATAGAGCGTTCTTCCCGGCACATTAAATACCTTGAACCGGTCCCGGTGACTTCTGCAATTTTTTTGATACAGTCTATGGGTATCTTGATTGTCTTTCCGCCTCTGAGCTGGATATCGGAATTTGAGTGGTAGAGAGCGTCAGCCTTTGACTCCTGACCGTAAAGCTCTCTGAGCTGATTGGTATACTGTTCAGCATAGTTGATTGTGTTTGGCATTTTTGCACCTTACCTTTCTTACTTCTTTTTCTTGATACCGAATGCGTTATCAAGTCTGCTGTTGTCGGGCTTTTCTTCCTTGTCGGAGCTGCCTGCGCCGACCTTGAAGCCGCCCTGCTTCTTGCTGTCGCCCACGTCAGCCTTCATATCGGGATATTTCTTGACTACCGCCGACAGTGCCGAGTTGATGTCCTCATTCTTGCCAGACTTGACGTAGCTTTCGGCGATAGCCACAGCATCGTCCATACAGTCGGGCTTTACACCGAGCTCACACGGCTCATCAGTTACAACTATAACATCAAGATGCGAACAAGGCGGCGTTCCCGACTCCTTTATCCAGCCGGAGGGGAAAGGCACGTTCCTGATATTAGACAGGCTGTCGCAGTCCTTTTCCTCAAAGGTGTACGTGTTCGGCATATAATGCATTCGCTTTTTGTAGTCCTTTGTCTGTTCTATTTTTGCTGTGTATGTCATATGCTCATTCCTCCGTCGGTTTTTATGAATTCATTATATCACGGTTCTCATGTAATTTCTTGATTATTTGCGTAAAATATCAAACACATGATTCTTTTCAAAATCACTGATGATCGCTTTTGGCAAAAGCTCTCTGCACTTCTCCTCATCTGCCCAGATGTAAGCCTGATGTTCAAAGCTGACCGTGACATTCTCGGTCGCAGTTTCGCACAGATAAACGATCAAGAGGTCGGGCAGCTCACCCTCTAAAATACTCACATAAGCGATCTTCTTTATCTCAATGTCCGTGATACCTGTTTCCTCTTTGACCTCTCTGAACACCGCATCTTCGGGCGTTTCGCCGTCCTCAATGTTGCCGCCTGCATTCTCCCAGGTGTTCGCACCTGTATCGTCATTTTGGCATCTCTGAACTAAGAGAAATCGGTTCAGTGCTCTGTTGTATATGATACATTTTACGATAATCTTTGCTGTCATTTTTCAGTCACACCTTTTCTATATACTCTTTTATCAGCAGTAACGACCTATACTCCCTCTGATTCCACGCAAGATTGCCAACAGTATCGAGCATCGCCCGATTCTTGGCTATTGCTTCATCAAGGGTATACATCGCTGTTCTCATTCCATAGATCTTTTCCTGTTTGCTGAGCTGCGTTTCTCCACACTCGGCAGATACCTCGCAAAAATACAGTCTGCTGATCTGGTGGAATATCCTGTCATCGTGATAGCTCTTGAAATCCCTTCGCTTTTCCTCGATATACCCAAACGGACGTATGGTATCGGGAATAACGGAGTATCCCGTTTCCTCTCTGATCTCACGGATAAGGGTATCTGCATCGGATTCACCCTCGTCCTGACCGCCGCCGGGGAGACTGACCTCGCCTTTATTATCATTGAGCAGCAATAGCTTGTCTCCAATAAAAACGATACCCCGTACTGCAATCCTTGCCCATACATCCTTATCATCATCGTAGTCTTTTGCATCTAACAGCAGTAATCGCTCCATAGTAACCTCCAAAACGTCATCCTGCTACACTTTACCTATTATACTCTAACATACAAACCTTAATTATACCTTAATCGCATAGGAATTTAATTACTTTTATTGGTCTGCTACCATTTATTATACTGTAGTTCACCATATAATGTCAATCTCCTAAACGAAAAGAGCCTGATTCTGCATCGAGATCAGGCTCTTATGATTATTGCCTATATTTGCCGATATACGGTTCGCTCTGCTTATGTGTCCTTGTATAGCAGTTATTTTCTTCATAAAAAAGTGGAACAGCCAACTTGACTGTTCCGCTATCATAGTCTGCCTAGGCGGTCGCAACATCGTAACAGCCACGGCAGAACTAAAAGCAGAAAATTATAAGTCTGCAACATGGGCTAAAGAATAGTGCGCAAGGCTCACTTTTTGGTATGTGGATAAAGTCTGACCTTAGTACACTCCTGTTATGCCGTTTTATCAATCAACATTGACAGCAGGCTACCGATAGTTCAGTTTGTCGGATAGCGCTTCTCGGGTTTGCCTATGCGATAACGTTGCTAATATATTTGAGGTTCGCAAAGCATTCTGAAATATGAGCACAAAAAAGCCGATGATCTCTCATCGGCTTTACTTGTGTTGTATCGTTAGTCGTAATCGTGTTAATTAAACACCGTACTTAGCTGTGCTTACCTTAACGCCGGGGCCCATTGTTGAAGAAACTGTACAGCTCTTCAGATAAGCACCCTTTGCAGCGGCGGGCTTAGCCTTAACTATAGCGTCCATCAGTGTGTTGAAGTTCTGTTCGAGCTTCTCCTTACCGAATGATGCCTTGCCTATGGGGCAGTGGATTATGTTAGACTTGTCAAGACGGTATTCGATCTTACCTGCCTTAGCTTCTGAAATTGCCTTAGCAACATCAGGAGTAACTGTACCTGCCTTGGGGTTAGGCATAAGACCACGCGGACCGAGAACCTTACCTAAACGTCCTACAACACCCATCATATCGGGAGTTGCGATTACAACGTCGAAGTCCATCCAACCGTCGTTGATCTTCTTAACTGTATCATCGTCAGCTACGAAATCAGAACCTGCGTCGATAGCAGCCTGGATCTTATCGCCCTTAGCGAATACCAGTGTGCGTACAGTCTTACCTGTACCGTTGGGCAGTACAACCGCACCTCTTACCTGCTGATCAGCGTGACGTGAGTCAACACCGAGTCTAACGTGAAGCTCAACTGTTTCATCGAACTTAGCCTTTGCAGTCTGGCAAACTAAGTCGAGAGCTTCGCTTGAATCGTATGCTTTAGTGCTGTCGATCAGCTTTACGCTGTCAACGTATTTCTTACCTTGTTTCATTCATTATCCTCCTTGTGGTATAACGGAAATTATCCTCCCACCGTCTTAATTAGTCAACTACTTCAATACCCATTGAACGAGCTGTGCCGGCGATCATAGACATAGCGGCTTCTATAGAACCCGCATTTAAGTCACGCATCTTTGTTTCAGCGATCTGCTGAACCTGAGCCTTAGTGATCTTAGCAACCTTGTTCTTGTTGGGTGTGCCTGATGCTGTTTCAATTCCGCAAGCCTTCTTGATAAGAACGGCAGCAGGCGGAGTTTTTGTAATAAATGAAAAACTTCTGTCAGCATAAACTGTGATAACAACAGGTATAATAAGACCTGCGTCATTCTTTGTGCGCTCATTGAATTCCTTTGTAAACGCCATAATGTTTACACCGTGCTGACCTAATGCAGGACCAACCGGGGGAGCCGGCGTTGCTTTACCGGCAGGAATTTGTAATTTTATAAATCCTGTAACCTTCTGAGCCATTTTACTCAACCTCCAAAATAACAATTAGAACTTAAATTTCAACTTTCTGCACAGCGGATATTTCAACCGTTGCGGGTGTGGGTCTTCCGAACATGGAAACCGTAACCTGAGCAGTACCGTTCTCTTCATCGATAGAATCGACTGTTCCTTCAAAACCTTCAAGAGAACCCGATATGATCTTTATCGTATCGCCTACTGCAAATGAAATCTCTGCGACCTTTGTCGTAACACCGAGGTTCTTTACCTCTTCGTCTGTCAGCGGTATGGGTTTTGATCCCGGACCTACGAAACCTGTGCAGCCTCTCGTGTTACGGCAGATGTACCACGACTCATCAGTCAGTACCATCTTAACATAAACATAACTCGGGAACAGCTTGTTCTCATAAGTTTTCGTCTTTCCGTCGTGTTCCTCAACCACTGTTTCGGTAGGAACCATAACTTCTTCGATTAAATGGTGCAGGTTATTGTTTTCAACTACCTTCATAATGTTGCCGGCAACCTTATTTTCGTAACCGGAATAGGTATGGAGAATATACCATTTTGCCTCAGACATTCTTTAGTCCCTCCTACTTGAAAATACTTAGCCTGCGGCACTCATATTGAGCGCTAATCTTAACAGAGTAGCGAACAGAGTGTCAAGACCCCAAACACAGATACCTGATACTATCAGAGTGACAAGTACAACAACCGTGTTGTTGAATACTGTCTTCTTGCTTGGCCACACAACCTTTTTGAACTCGGATTTTAAATCCTTGAAGTACTTTACGATGGATTTCTTAGGCTTCTTTGCAAGAGCAGCTTTTTTGCTGTTCTTTTCGTTAGCCTTTTTCGCTTTCGCTGCTTCTTTAGTCAAGCTTGCTTCTTTAGCCATCATAAACCTCCTTACTTAGTTTCCTTGTGTGGAGTATGCTTCTTGCAGAACCTGCAGTACTTGTTCATTTCAATTCTGTCAGGATCGTTCTTCTTGTTCTTCTTGGTGTTGTAGTTGCGCTGTTTGCACTCAGTACACGCAAGGGTAATTTTAACTCTCACTTTCGGCACCTCCTATTTTTTTGCCCTTTGGGGCTTTAGCCTCCCTCGTTGCCTCGGACTTTTTCCTTGGCTGGGGTCATTATACCTTTTTGAAAAAAGGCACAAAAAAATAAACCCCTAATGAGGTACTATTATCATAACACATTATGATAGGTTTGTCAATAGGAGTTTATTAAATTTTTATGTTTTTTGCGGGGCTGACAGCGCAATTTCACTTCAATTTGAAATAAAGCACTACCTGGAATGCGGCGAGTGCGGCAAACATAACAAGCACAACTACCTGTGCAACACCCCATGTCGGCATTCTGAATATAACAAGCAGACAGCCTGCGGCAAGAATTGCAGCATTTATAAGAAAACGCTTGTTTCCGCCCTGCCCTGCTTTTTTAAACGGATTTTTTACCTGCTTATTCATACTTTTGACTGTATGCGCTTAGCCATAAGCGTATTCTTCATCAGCATTGCTATCGTCATAGGTCCTACACCGCCGGGAACAGGTGTTATGTATGAGCATTTCGGTGCGACTTCATCGAACTTGACATCACCGCAGAGCTTGTTGTCTGCGTTTCTGTTCATGCCGACATCAATAACCACTGCGCCGTCCTTTACCATATCGGCTGTAACAAAGTCCGCTCTGCCTACTGCGCTGACTAATATATCTGCTCGGCGGCAAACCTCCGCAAGATCCTTTGTTCTTGAATGGCAGACGGTTACGGTTGCATTCTCGTGGAGTAAAAGCATGGCCATAGGCTTACCTACTATATTCGATCTGCCGATAACAACGCACTCCTTGCCCTCGACCGATACGCCCGTGCTGTGAATAAGCTCCATAACGCCTGCGGGGGTACAGGGTAAGAATGAGTAATTTCCTATCATTATCTTTCCGACATTAACGGCGTTGAATGCGTCAACGTCCTTGAGCGGTGAAATAGCCTCGATGACCTTTTCTTCGTCAAGATGCTTTGGGAGCGGTAACTGACAGAGTATGCCGTTTACCTTATCGTCCTTGTTCAGCGTGTCGATAAGCTCCATAAGCTCGTCCTGCGTTGTATCTTCTGGCAGCGCGTACTCGTATGACTTTATTCCGCACACCTCGCAAGCCTTTTTCTTGTTGTTTACATAAACACGGCTTGCCTGATTGTTTCCTACTATTATTACGGCAAGACCTATATCGAGCTTGTCACGCTCTATCTCGGCACGGATCTGTTCTTTAACGCTTGCCGATACTGCTTTTCCGTCTATAAGGTTCATTATTCTTCCTCCGTTTTATCAGGGGCATTTTCTTCATTGCTTTCGGATTTCTCCGTCTTTTCTTCTTTCTTTTCGGTATCAGCCGTTGTTTCCTCATTATCGGGAGCATCGTCATCGACTATTATACTCGGAGCGGCTTCGCCTGCCTGCTTCATAGCCTTCTTAGCCTTAGCCTTTTCTTCAAGCATCTTCTGACGGGCATAATATGCCTCGTTCTTTTCCTTGCACGCTTCGCTGTCCTTATACATTACATAGCCGCGTTTCTTCGTCTTGAAAATCTTGCCGAGTATGAACAACGCAAGTCCGACTATAACACAACCGCCGGCTACTATCTGGGATACCTTGAAAGGTCCGATGAACAGACTGTCTGTACGCATCGCCTCAATCCAGAAGCGTCCTAAGCCGTACCAAGTGATATACAGCAGGAAAATCTCACCGTCAAAGGTTTTCAGCTTCTTTGAGTAGAAATGAAGTGCAACAAAGCCTATAAGACACCACAGGCTCTCGTAAAGGAAACACGGGTGAACAAGCGCAAACAGCCCGTTTCCCGCCGCATCAAGCTCTGCCTGTTTTGCAATAACCACGGGATCGTTTATAATAGTTGTGCCTGTCATGCCCCACGGCAGTGAGCCCGCTGTAGGAGCACCGTAAGCCTCCTGATTTACAAAGTTGCCCCATCTGCCTATGCACTGACCGATGAGCAGTCCCAGACCGCCCACATCAAACATTGCGGGAAGGTTTACCTTATGGATAACGCAGGTAATAGCCGCCGCAATAGCCGCCGCTATGATACCGCCGTATATCGCAAGCCCTCCGTGACGCAGATCAAAGAAATTTATATCGGTATCAATGAAAATACAGTAGTAGGCTCTTGCACCGATAAAGCCGAAAATTATGGCTACAAAAGCTACATCAAAAACGTGGTCGGGGATAAGCCCGAACTGCTTGCACTTATGCATAGCATAGATAAACGCAAGAATTACGCCTACCGCGATAATAACTCCGTACCAGTAGATATCAACGCCGAAAAGATTGAATGCTACTCTGTTTACGATAATAGACTTATCGAACAGATTTGGAAATTCAATTCTCGGCACTTCATTCACCGTTTCGGTCAGAATGTTTAATAATCCGCTCATTTCTTGTTCCTCGCTTAATTCTCATCGGCAGGCTCGATTATCGAAATTGAATTATTCTCAATGTCAAAATCGTCAAGAGCCGATTTTATATCGGCAAATGTGGTATTTGCCGTAATTTCTATACCGTCATAAATTCCCACGTCATTTATTTCCTGTGCTATCATTGCATTAGCAACGGATTCAACATTGTTGAAGCCTGCCACAAGCTCACCGTAAGTCTTGTTGCGGATAGTAATGAACTCATCCTCATCGAGTCCTTCATTTTTCAGACGATGAAGCTCTTTTTCGATCTCGGAAAGCACCCTGTCGGGATCTGTAGATTCACCGTCTGCGATTACGCTGAAAAATCCTCTGCCGCAGAATACGCCGACATTGAACGCATCGTTTAGCAATCCGTCTTCGTACATTCTGTTATAGAAGTCTGAGGTCTTGCCGAGGCAAAGCTCCATAAGGATATTATAGACGATATATTTTTCAAGCTGTTCCTTTCCCGAATATGCGGGGAATTTCCAGCCGATATTGAACAGCGGGATAGCGCAGGACAGCTTCTGCACGTTTCTCTTTTCGTGAACCGTAAGCGGTTCATCGGGAACGATAACCTTAAGTCCGTGATCCTCTGACGGCTTCAGCAGCTCATCGCATATCTCAAGCGTTTTGTCAACATTGAAATTACCTGCAACGGCAATCACCATATTATTAAGGTTATAGAATGTGTTGTAGCAACGGTAAAGCAGATCCTTATCTATCTTTGCTATGCTTTCGATAGTGCCGGCAATATCAATTCTTACGGGGTTCTTTTCGTACATTGCCTGCAAGCAGTTGAAAAATACTCTCCAACCGGTATCGTCCTCGTACATTCTGATTTCCTGTCCGATAATCCCCTGTTCCTTTGCAACGGTAGCGTCGGTAAAATAAGGTTCCTGCACAAAGCCGAGCAGTATACGCAGGTTTTCCTCAAATTTCTGCGAACAGCTGAAAAGGTATGCCGTCTTGTCAAAGCTGGTATATGCGTTTGCGTTTGCGCCGGTCTTTGCATACAGATCAAATGCGTCGCACTCGTCATTCTCAAACAGCTTGTGTTCAAGATAGTGCGCTATACCCTCGGGAACTGTTACAAAATCCGGATCTTCATCAGTCTTGAATGTTGTATCTACCGAACCGTACTTAGTAGCGAACAGTGCATAAGCGGTAGAATAGCCTTTCATAGGATATAAAAGGATCGTAGCACCGCTCTTATGCTTTATTCTGAGATATTCTTCATGTATTCGTGAGTTTGTTATCTTTTCCATTATAGCGACTCCTTTCGTTATTCTTCGTTTCCTGTGAGTACATATACGCTGTCAAGCATCATAGATTTTGCGGCGGCGATTATACGTTCCTTTGAAACACCGATATAACGTTCGAGCTTCTCTTCGGGAGTAACGATATCGTTTTTTCTGATACAGTCAAAGTACCAGCTGCTGACGTTGCCCGCGCTGTCGGCAACGCTCTTGAAATCATTTTTGATAGCCATTTCGGCAAAATTGATATCATCGTCTGTGAAATTGCCGTTTTTTATTTCTTCAAGCTGCTCTACTACGGCGTTCTTTGTCTTTTCGATATTTTCGTTTTCAACACCGCTGTTTACAAGCATAATGCCCTTGAGATCGTTTCTTGCAGCCGAGCAATAGTAGCACAGCGACATTTTTTCTCTGACATTGCGGAACAGCTTTGATGATGTTGTGCCACCGAAGATTTTCTGTAAAAGCACAAGTGCGGCATCGTCATCGGAATGTGACTTGAAGCCGAGAACGAGCTTGCTCTGGTTTACAGTCAGCCTTTCGGTAACCTCCTCCGTCTGAGTTTTTACCGGGCTTAAAGCTATCGTTGTATTCTCAATATCGTGTCTGCCTGCCTTTTCAAATGCGGCGGCGAATTTCTCCGCAACACCGTCAAAATCACTGCATCCTGTACAAATTATCTCACAGGGCATTGTTTCAAGCATACGGCGATATGCCTTATATGCGCTCTCCGGTGTTATCTGCTGTGCTTTTTCTATTGTTCCGTATGAGCATACGCTCGCAGGCTCACCCTTACAGATAGTTTTCATCGCACGTTCTATTGCATAAGAACGTTTATCGTTTATAGCGGTTTCAATATTATCTATGACTGTTTTCTTTTCAAGCTCGGTGAATTTTTCTGAGAACACGCCGTTTTCCTTTACCGGTGATGTAAGGCAGTCTATAAGAATATCCGTCATTATCCCGGTCATTTTTTCGCCTGAAAGAGCGTAAATATCATCAAGATAATATGCTCCGAACGAAATGGTCTGCAAATCATATTGCCTGCCCGCCGTACCGCCTATGCTTGACGCATACAACCTTGACATCTTGTTATTGAAAGCCTTATATGAAGGGAGCTTTGAATTGCTTTTTGTCAGCAAAGCCGGAACTATCACATTTTCGGTTGCGGTATCCTCGTTTAGCTGAGTTGAGAAAGCCACCGATATAAGATTTTTTTTATACCGTTTATCGGTGATACTGCTAAAGTACACGCCATCGGCTATTTTTCTGCGATTGATTATATTACTCATCTGTTCATTCCTTTCTCGGTTTTAAACACTGTTTTATAGTATACCATATTCTGAGCACAAATTCCACACTTTTCACAAAATATTCACGCGGCGCCGATGCGGCACTCCAAATTCCGCCTACAATAACGATACCGCTATACTCAGGATAGCGAAACGGCGGGATTGAACGTCAGTCGATATTCACAGCATTTTTTTATCAAGCCGATGCGGCGCTCCAAATTCCGCCTGCAATAACGATACCGCTATACTCAGGATAGCGAAACGGCGGGACTGAACGTCAGACAAGATTCACTGTATTTCATAATGAAAATCTGTTTCTTTTGGTAAAGCAGAGCAAATAAGCGTTAATTACAGTTTAATCTCTTATCGAACATACAATACTTTGCTGTTCTTATTCAGAATATCACGGAAATATATCCGCAATATGAATAAAAAGACAAAAAAATTGAGCGTGACAAACTCACGCTCTCAAATCAAATAATGTATAATGTGTAGAACAAAAGAAAGGAGACAACTAAAAAACTAAAACCTCGTAAGCACCGATTTATGTGTCTTACGATGGCTTTATTATATCGCAATTTTACCAATTTGTCAATCGCTTGCTAGCTGATTTTTGTGTAGAAACGCAAAAATTGTGAAAAATTTATAAGATATTCGCTTTAAATTGTGCATATTACACAACATACATCCGAAATTTCACTGTTTACTGACATTTTACTGCAATAATTTTACTGTAAATAAAAACGAGTACGGTAAACGTTTACTTGAAATATACAATATAAAAATGAGCTGTGACACAACCCTTCAGCTTATCAAACTACATTAAAATTATAATGCAATATATTGTAAAAATGTCAAAGCAACAAATATACAGCCAACAACGCCAAAAACAATTTCCGTGCCGACAAGGTGTTAATAATTTCGTGAGTGTATCGGAGCAACTGCACTGTCACCGAAATTTCCAAAAGACGTACTATCCTGAGATATCTATACTAAAATGGGACTAAGTGAGCGTCAGCGACCCGCTTATACAAACTTTTAAAACTCAGTCGTTTGTGTGTCTTATAGCCAACACCCTTGCGGGGTAAGGGTGTGAGTAAGGAAAGAGGGAGCACGAGGGAGAGAACCTAAGGGATAGGGATAGGGGCTGCCAAGTCCCTCTCCCTAGTCCCTTTGGTTCTTTCCCTCGTTCATAGCAGCAACGTTATTAACTGGAATAGCGAACCCGAGAAGTGCTATCCGACGAATAGAACTATCGGTAGCATGCTATCAATGTTAATTGCTAAAACTGTATAATAGAAGTACACTAAAAACAAACTTTCTCCACATATCAAAAAAGTGAGCCGTGCGCACTATTTTACGCGCTTCGGTTCACTTTTTCTTTTCCTGGTTGTGTCACAGCCCCTCAGAATTATTTATTTGAACACATATCTTTAAAAAGCAGTTTTATTTTTTCAAGCTTATCCCTGTCTATCGGCTTAGGCGATTTATAGGTGCGAAGAAATTCAAGCAGCTCTTTTTCACTGGAACAAACATTGTCGCTGTCGCTGAGATCAAGATAAAGATGCACGGTCGGAGCGGAAAAATAAAGCACCGTATCGACCCACTGATCAAGGTCGTTTGCTCTCAGTATCGACTTTATGATATCACGCTGACGGCGCATCTGGCGTATCGGACTTGTCATATTCGTTTCGGTAGTCTTACCGTCACGGTAGATCTTTCTCTGAGTCCAGGTTTCGTCCTTATGGTTACCGTAAATATAGCCTGAGTGATTTTTTACTTCTATTATAATAATATACCTGTCGCACATTACAAGCAAGTCGATCTCGCTCCTGTTTTTCTTGTACCGTACAGGAACGTTTGCAAATACAGTATACTCACCGCCGAGTTTTTTTACAGTCTTCATAAGCGATTTTTCGCCCTTGAAACCCGACAGCAAAACGTTATATCGTTTTGTTATCGTAAAATTCGCTGCAGCTGTTACTGCCATCACCGCTATAAATACATAACCGAGAACCGCATTTGAATAGAGCGAAAAGCCGATGTAGACAACAAGCAGAACAAACGGCAGAACACCGAGGATTATCTGCAATATGAACAGCACCGTTATCTTTTTGAAGTTGTCGTAGCCGTGCTTATATATGTCAGGCAAAAAATCACCACCTTTGCAGAACTTATTATACTAGACTTTACGCTTCAAGTCAACAAATTATCGTTTACTACTTGAAAAAAATCGGAATTAGTGTTATACTGTATTGGATTATCACAGCGGTTACCGCTTAAAGAAAGGTTGAATATATAAATGAAGCTTGGTATGGTAGGTCTGCCGAACGTCGGCAAAAGCACCTTATTCAACGCACTTACAAATGCAGGAGCAGAATCTGCAAACTATCCTTTCTGCACAATTGAGCCGAATGTCGGCATAGTATCTGTTCCCGATGAACGTCTTGACGCACTTGCCAAGATGTACAACCCGGAAAAGTTCACACCTGCAACACTTGAATTTGTTGATATTGCGGGACTTGTAAAGGGAGCATCAAAGGGCGAGGGACTCGGCAACAAGTTCTTATCCAATATCCGCGAGGTTGACGCTATCGTTCACGTTGTACGTTGCTTTGAGGACGACAACATAATTCACGTTGACGGCAAGATAGGCGCGGCAAGAGATATTGAAACAATTAACCTTGAGCTTATTTTCTCGGATATCGAGATAGTACAGCGCCGTATCGACAGAGAAAAGAAGCAGATGAAAGGTGACAAGAGCCTCGCATCTGAGGTAGAGTTCCTTGAAAAACTTCAGGCTCACCTTGAAGATGGCAAATCGGCAAGATCATACCCTTATACAGACTCTGAGCTTGAAATGGTAAAAGCATCTCCCCTGCTTTCAAACAAGCCTGTAATCTATGCTGCAAATCTTTCGGAAGCCGATTTTACAGGCGATATTGAGAAAAACGAGCAGTATAAGGCTGTATGCGAGATAGCAAAGGCTGAAAACAGCGTAGTACTTCCCATCTGTGCACAGATAGAAGCTGAAATTGCCGATATGTCGGCTGAAGATAAGGAAATGTTCCTTTCCGAACTCGGACTTAAGGAATCCGGTCTTAACCGTATAATTAAGCAAGGCTACAGCCTGCTCGGTCTTATTTCATATCTTACCGCAGGTGTTCAGGAGGTTCGCGCCTGGACTATCACAAACGGTACAAAAGCTCCTCAGGCAGCAGGAAAGATACACACCGACTTTGAAAAGGGCTTTATCAGAGCGGAAATTGTTTCGTTTGACGATCTTATGGCTTGCGGAAGCATGGCGGCGGCAAAAGAAAAGGGACTTGTCCGTCTTGAGGGCAAGGATTATGTTATGCGTGACGGTGACGTTGTACTGTTCAGATTTAACGTTTAATGAGTAAGCCGACGCACAAATAATTTGTATATCGGCTCTGTATAATAAAAATCGGAAGAAAACGCTTGACAAAGCGCTTTCTTTTTGATATAATAATATCGCCGCATGTGCAGGGTTATAAAGAAAACGGCTTAATATAGCGGTTTCACCTCAAGCAGCGAGAATTTTACAAGATGCCTAAGGGCAAGAAAGGTTTGAAAAAATGTACGCAATTATCGAAACAGGCGGAAAACAGTATCAGGTAAAAGAAGGCGATGAGATCTTCGTTGAAAAGCTCGATGTTGAAGGCGAGTTCACAATCGACAAGGTTATCATGGTTGGCAAGGACGACGGCGCAGTAGTAGGTGCTCCCTACGTTGACGGCGCAAGCGTAAAGGCTTCTCTCATCAAGAACGGCAAGGCTAAGAAGGTTACAGTATTCACATACAAGCCCAAGAAGAGCAGCAAGCGCAAGATGGGTCACAGACAGCCCTACAGCAAGATCAAGATCGAAGCTATAAACGCATAAGTCTTATGATAAAGGCTGTATTCGTCGTAAAAGGCGAAAAATTTATCGGTTTTACCGTCAAAGGTCATTCGGGTTACGCTGAGAGCGGAAACGATATAATCTGTGCAGGCGTATCAAGTGCGCTTATGCTTACGGTAAATACGATAACGGATTTTTTCAGTGTAGCCGCCGATATTGATATCAGCTCCGAAAAAGACGGTTATGCAAAGTTCAGGCTGAAACCTCCTTATGTTGATGATGCCTGCACTATGTTAAGATCCTTTTACACACATCTTACAATTCTTGAAGAAGAATACGGACATATAGATGTCCGTACCGAACAGTGTTGATAACACACGATGAAAGGAAAACAGATATGATTAAAATCAGCTTACAGCACTTTGCTCATAAAAAAGGTATGGGTTCTACAAAGAACGGTCGTGACAGCGAATCAAAAAGACTCGGTGTTAAGCGTGCAGACGGTCAGTATGTTCTCGCAGGCAACATTCTCGTTCGCCAGAGAGGCACACACATTCACGCAGGCAACAATGTAGGTCGCGGTTCTGATGATACATTATTTGCTCTTACAAGCGGCAAGGTAAAGTTTGAACGCCTCGGCAAGGATCGCAAGCAGGTTAGCGTTTACGCTGACTAATCTCAAATCAATCAAGGCGGGTATATTCCCCGCCTTTTTTGTGTATTAAGCGGACTTGCATTTTCTGTACATTTCGGTGCAGAATAAAAGCAGAAGTGACTACCCTGTCGGCAAAAGTGAGGTAAAAATGTTTGTTGATATTGTAAAGATTTATATTAAAGCCGGCAACGGCGGCAATGGTGCCGTATCGTTTCACAGAGAGAAATATGTGAATGCGGGCGGTCCCGACGGCGGCGACGGAGGAAAAGGCTCGGATATAGTTTTTGTAGCCGATGATAACCTGTCAACGCTTATTGATTTCAGATACAAGAAAAAATATATAGCACCAAACGGTGAAAACGGCGGCGCAAGACGGTGTACCGGCAAAAGCGCAGAGCCTACTGTCATACGCGTACCGAGAGGTACACTCGTCAAGGACAGTAACACAGGGCGAATACTGGCTGATATTTCCGATGACGAGCCTGTTGTAGTTGCAAAAGGCGGCAGAGGCGGTAAGGGAAATATGAACTTTGCCACACCCACACGTCAGATCCCTCGATTTGCAAAGCCGGGTTACCCCGGTGAAGAGTTTGACGTTACACTTGAGCTTAAGCTACTCGCCGATGTCGGGCTTGTCGGTTTCCCGAATGTCGGTAAATCAACATTTATAAGCGTTGTAAGTGCCGCAAAGCCCAAGATAGCCAACTACCATTTCACTACTATAACCCCCGTTCTCGGTGTTGTAACAGTCGGCGAAAAATCATTTGTAATGGCTGATATCCCCGGTCTTATCGAGGGTGCAAGCGAGGGCATAGGCCTTGGGCATTCGTTCTTAAGACACGTTGAAAGATGCAGACTTATAGTTCATGTAGTCGATGTGTCGGGCATTGAGGGCAGAGATCCCAAGGATGACTTTGAGAAGATAAACTACGAGCTTAAGAATTTCTCGGAAGAGATATCCGAGCGTCCTCAGATCGTTGTTATGAACAAGTGCGACCTCGCAAGTGAAGAGCAGATCGCGGATTTCAGAAAGTACATTGAAGATAAGGGGCTTCCCTGCTTTGAGTGCAGTGCGGCAACCACAAAGGGTACTGCGCAGGTTATCGAGTATATCGCAGGCGAGCTTGACAAGCTGCCGCCACCGATACGCTTTGAAGCTCAACCGCTTACTGCCAAAGAGCTTGACGAGCAGGAACTCAAAAAGAAAGATTTTACTGTCACAAAGCAGGACGGCATATATATTGTCGATGCACCGTTTATGGTTCCTGTACTTTCGATGGTCAATATGGAGGACTACGAGAGTCTTCAGTATTTCCAGAGAGTTCTGCGTTTCAGCGGAATTATCGACAAGCTTGAAGAAATGGGCATTCAGGAAGATGACACCGTTTCTATCTATGACTTTGAATTTAGGTATCTGAGATGATGTATGAAATTATGACGACTGCCGAAGCGAAAGCGCTCGGAGGCCTTACACTTGCATTCTTCGGTGACAGCGTATATGAGGTATTGGTGCGCGAGCAGATTGTAAAGCTCGGCACAATGCCTGTTGATAAGCTCCATAAAAAAGCTGTACAGTATGTAAATGCAGGATTTCAGTCCTATGCGTATGATGTGATAGCAGATGAGCTTACCGAAGAGGAAACAGAGATATTCAAACGCGGCAGAAATGCCACAGGAAATAATGTCCCCCGCTCTTCAAATCCTAAGGATTATCGCAGAGCAACGGGGATAGAGGCGCTTTTCGGATATCTGTACCTTACAGGGCAAAGCGACAGAATAAAAGAGCTTTTTGAAAAGATCTATACGAGCGAGCGTACATAATTTGCGAGAGAAGGATCACAATGAAAGCAACAACAAAACGCACGCTGATCGATATTACGGTCATTATTATTTCAAGCTTCATATTCTCCTGCGGTCTTAAGACCTTTACCGCTCCGAACGATATAGCACCGGGCGGCGCATCGGGAATATGCGTTGCGCTGGCTCATATTACCGGGCTTAGCGAAGGTGTGCTTTACTTTATTGTAAACGTTCCGCTTATAGTGATAGGATTTATATTTCTTGGCAGAAAGCTGATGTTCAAGACGCTGCTTTCAATTGTCACTATCACTATTGCAACCGACTATGTATTCGCTTATCTTCCTCACTACGAGGGAAACGAAATGCTCGCAGCTATATTCGGCGGACTGCTTATCGGCGCAGGTTTGGGTCTTTGCTACTCCCGTGAAGGCACAGGCGGCGGCACTGATATCCTGAACCGGCTCATTTACAAGCGCTTTCCGCATATCAGCATAGGTGCTATAACCTTCACGACTGATTTTGCCGTTATAGTGTTCGCAACACTTGTTTTCGGCAAGATTGAATCGGCTCTATATGCCATAATCGCTATCTTCGTATCATCAAAAGTGATCGATATCATCGTATACGGAAGCTATGAGGGCAAGATGCTGCTGATATTCAGTGACAAGTCCGAAGAAATTGCGAAGAAAATAATGAACGCAGGCAAAGGCGTTACATTCCTCAGCGGAAAAGGCGCATACAGCGGTGAAGACAAGCAGGTCATCTGCTGTGCGGTAAGAAAAAACGACTATGTTAAAGTCAAACGTTATGTGAAAGAAGTCGATGAATCGGCTTTTATGATAATCACGAGCGCTAAAGAAGTGCTCGGAAAAGGTTTCAAAGAGATAAATTGATATAACAGAAAGGAAAAAACGATATGTCAGGACACTCAAAATGGAGCACCATCAAGAGAAAAAAAGGCGAAAAGGACGGCGCAAGAGCTAAGGTATTTACCAAGATCAGCCGTGAGATAATCGTTGCCATAAAGGAAGGCGGCGGAGATCCCAACAACAACGCAAAGCTCGCTACACTTATCCAGAAGGCAAAGTCAAACAATATCCCCAACGATAACATCGACAGACTTATAAAGAAGGCTGTAGGCGGCGGAGAAAAGAACGACTACGAGAACTGCGTATATGAGGGCTACGGTCCCAACGGCGTTGCAGTTATAGTTGACTGTCTTACTGATAACAGAAACAGAACAGCCGGTGAGATCCGTCACTACTTTGATAAGTTCGGCGGCAATATGGGAACAAGCGGTTGCGTATCGTTTATGTTCAGCTTAAAAGGCATTATCGTTCTCGACAACGAAGAAGGCACGATCGATGAAGATAAGGCTATGGAGGATATCCTTGAAGCAGGCGGAGATGACTTCAGCTTTGAGGACGGCTGTGTTGAGATTACAACAGACCCCAAGGAAGTTGAAAACGTTGCAAATGCACTGAGAGATATGGGCTACACGGTAGTTTCTGCAGAAGCAGAGCAGGTTCCCTCTACATACACAACTCTTACAGACGAAGAGCAGATAAAGAAGATGGGACTTCTCCTCGAAACACTCGATGACAACGATGACGTACAGAACGTATGGCATAACTGGGATATGGACTGATAACCCGTCTTACCTGAAACAGATATAAAAACACACCGTATGGATTTTCGCTTCCATACGGTGTTTCTTTTATATTTTTACTTTTAATAAAGCGGCATAAACACTCTCATTGCGTTCTCTCCTCTGTTACCCCATGTGTAATAAGGAACAGCGATCGCAAGAGTATCGGTCGTTTTCGGCTCATCAAAGCTGTACGGCTTGCCGTTGTCGTCAAATCTTACCGCCTCGACCTTAAGCTTTGTAACACCGCTGAGCTCATTTTGATCAGGCTCGCATACCGTTATCTTGCCGCCGCGCTTAAGTGCCAGTGACAGCACATCGCCGTTATCCGCATCCTCGAAGCAATATACAAGCGGACCTCTTCTTATTGCCGCCATACCGCTTACAGCAGGGATCTTAACAGACGGATATACAAAGTGGGGCGTATCGGAAAGCACAAGCTTTGCCTCATCTCCGTCCTTTACCGCAATAATAACATAGCCGTTTATAGGTTTAAGCTCCTGCTTTTCGCCGTTAAGCGCAAGTGTGAATGTATCGCTCCAGCCGGGTATTCTTATTGCAAGTCTGCCGCCCTTTATAACCGAATAATTTACAGTCATATCATAAGGATAATTTGTCCTGCAGACAAGCTCCATACCGTTTTCAAACTTTATCTCACCGTCTGCATACATATGGCAGAAGCTCATATCGCTGTTTTCTCCGTAAGCATAGCAACCGAACGATGTAATAAGCCTTGCTGCGTTAGGCGGGCAACAAGCACAAGCGTACCACTTGGGTCTTACAGGTAAGTCATGACGATGAGTGGGCGATACTCCCGAAATACCGGGTACTACCTCCAGCGGATTTACATAGAAGAAGCGCTTGCCGTCAAGCTGCATTCCACCAAGAACCGTATTATAGAAAGCGGTTTCCATAACGTCCGCATATTCGCCTATAAGCTCGTTTTTAAGCATCGCGTTTGCAAAGAACATAAGTCCTATAGAAGCGCAGGTTTCCGCATAAGCAGTATCGGGCGGCAGATCATAGTCAACGCTGAACGCCTCACCTAAAACAGTAGAACCAATACCGCCTGTAACATACATTCTTCTGCGTGTGATGCTCTCCCAGAGTCGCTTGCAAGCGTCATAAAGCGCATTGTCACCGCTCTTTGCGGAAAGCTGAGCCATACCCGTGTACAGATATACCGCTCTTACAGCGTGTCCTGTAGCATCGCTCTGCGCTCTTACAGGCTTGCCGCTCTGCTGATAGTCATGTGCCGTCGGATCGTTTCCCCATACAGTCCAGTCACGCTTTGCCGCTTCCTTCTCATAGAAATGAGGATCTTCTCCGCGTTCGTTTATAAAGTGCTCTGCTAACTGCAGCCATTTCTTGTTACCGGTTGTGCGATACATTTTCATAAGTGCAAGCTCTACCTCGGGATGACCGGGTGCGCCCTCATTTTTTTCAGTGATAAAATGCTTATAGATATGCTCCGCATTCTTTTCCATAACATCAAGGAGCTTTTTCTTGCCGGTAGCTTCATAGTAAGCGCAAGCCGCCTCCATCATATGACCCGAGCAGTAAAGCTCGTGCCCCTCCAGCAGGTTCTTCCAGCGCTTATCTCTGTCCTTTATCGTAAAATATGTATCAAGATAGCCGTCCTCATCCTGTGCGGCGGCTATTTTGTCAATAAGCTCATCTACCGTTTCGGAGAGCTTTTCGTCGGGGTAAAGTGCCAGCGAATAAGCCGCCGCTTCTATCCACTTGGCTGCATCGCTGTCCTGAAATACCATTCCGTAAAAGCCGTCACCGACATCCTCTCCGCGGAGCGCCTTTGCCGCATTCTCAAAGTTCTTTACAACGTGGCTCTTCTCCGTATCGGGCGCCTTGTCGCACAGTACGCTGTACTGATAAGGAATTACCGTATCTCTTATCAATTTCTGATATTTTCCGATAAAACCATCTGACTTATATCCGGTGACTTTTATGTTTTTCTGTGTTATCATGATAATTCTCCGTTCTCAAAGCAAACGCTTGACTTACTCTCATATATGTATTATAATCTTATCGACAAGCTAATCAAATAGATAAAACGCACAAAAATATGGAGAATATTCATGAACGAGATCGTTGTTACAAATACTGCTTTTCCTACGCTCTGCGGATGCGGTTTATTTGCCGCTTCTGAGAGCTTTATCCACACAGACAGAATACCGGATTTTTGCATACTGATATATGTAATTGACGGCTGCATCTATGTCACGGAAGATGAAACCGACTATGAAGTAAAGACAGGCGAACTGCTGATACTTAAAAACGGTGTACATCACTTCGGAAAGAAAAAGATACAAAAAGGTACAAAGTGGATATTCATACACTTCAGAATAACCCGACACAGCGGCGGAACGCCGTTTTATCCCGACGCTTCCCCGCTTGGTGCTTATGACGTGACAACCGAAAGCCGTCTTACTCTTCCGAAATATGTGAATAGCATTTCAAGACGGATCGAAAAGGAGCTTAACTCATTTATAGAATATGCTCACTCAAACGATGTATATAAAAGATGGTTTATCAATCACAGGCTTTTTTCGCTGCTATCTTCACTTGCAATAAGTTCACACGGCTTTTCAAACGATCTTACACTCAGCGACAGGATCTGTCGCTATCTTTCGGATAATCTTGCCGTGCCGTTCAGCTCCGAAAGCATCGAAAAAGAGTTTTTTCTCAGTTACAAATATATGGCTAGCCTTTTCAAAAAAGAAAAAGGTATGACAATGCAACAGTATCACAACACGGTAAGGATGGAGGAGGCTTGCAGATTGCTCTGCTCCACTCTTATGAGTATAAGCGAAACCGCCGACAGGCTCGGCTTTTCCGATGCATTGTATTTCAGCAGATGTTTCCGCAGTTTCACAGGAAAAAGTCCAAGCGAGTACAGAAAAGAAAGCGCAAGATATTTTTAATAACGCAAAAGCCTGAGAAGAAAAATTCCTCTCAGGCTTTAATTATGCTTATGTATTCTTGTAATTACTCTCCGACATTACAGCTCATTATTCCGAGTGCAAACGGCAGATATGCCGCTCTGTGTATCTCTTTTTGCTTAAAGCCGTTCTTCTCGTACCAGTTACGCACTCTTACGCTCTGATGTATCGCGCCTGCATTAAGCACCGTGCCGCCCATTGAGAAAACCTCATTTTTAGCATATTCAAGGCACTTTGCTCCCACACCGCCGTATCTCTTGTCGGGAAGCACCGAGAACAGGTGCAGTTCATACACGCTGTCGTCCTTGTTTTCAATAGCAAAGCAGGCTATCAGCTCCTCTTCCTCAAATGCTCCGTAGAAAATATAGCCCCACTCCGCAGACAGCTGTAAACGGTCAAGCGTAATAAAAGCGGCGTGCTGAGGACAATTCATTTCTGTAATGCCGAATGCGACAGCCTCCGTTTCATAGCTTTTGCGAATGACATCTACACATTGCGAAAGCTCCTCATTTGTCAGTTTTCTGATAGTCATACTGTTCACCCTTTCAATTTTCTGTATCAGCATTATAAAAAATAAATATTAACCTTATTTTAACAGAAGTCGCTTAAAAAAACGTTAACTGCTCGTTTTTTTCGGGAAAATCGTAAAGATACGAAAACACCTCGGCGGGATCACACATAACGCCGTGCTTTTCGCATTCATTACAGAATATGCTCATAAGCCTGCCGTTGTTAACACTGTTGCAGATATACTCATTTCCATACTGTGATATATACCGCTGTTTCATTCCCGGAAAATGCCTGTCAAGTGCAGAGTAGAAATGCTCCCTGTCGCCGTCCCGCATCGTAGTTCCTATCCCCATGCAGACAATACCTTTTACACCTGCGTCAAAGCAGTATGACAGGATACCACGCAGGTTTTCTTCCGTATCATTGATAAACGGCAGAACAGGGGTAAACCATACGACAGTGGGTATGCCGTTTTCCCGCATTGCTTTAAGCACCTCATACCGCCGTTTTGTTGTACATACATTCGGCTCTAAAATCCGGCATAAATCCTCATCGTATGTTGTCAGCGTCATCTGTACAACCGTCTTTGCCTTGCTGTTAATATTGCACAATAAGTCAATATCTCGCAAAATCATATCCGACTTTGTCTGCACCGTCACTCCGAAGCCGTGCCTGTCGATTATTTCAAGGCATCGCCTTGTAAGCCTTAGCTTTTCCTCGCAGTGCATATACGGGTCGCTCATCGCACCTGTGCCGATCATACACAGCTTACGCTTTGAAACAAGTGCCTTTTCAAGAAGCTCGGGAGCATTCTGCTTTACCTCTATATCTTCAAAATCGTGTTGCATATTATAACAGGTCGAACGTGCATCACAATAAATACAGCCGTGCGTGCAACCGCGATAGATATTCATTCCGTTTTTGGCTGATAGTATTGATTTTGCGTCTACAAAATGCATAGCAAGCTCCTTAATTGCATAATACCGCACAGCAGAAACTGTGCGGTGTGTTTGTTTATTATGTCTTTATACCTGCAAACTGAGTATTGTACAGTCTTGCATATGCGCCGTTTTCGTTGAGCAGCTTTTCGTGGTTTCCTGCCTCAACTACCTTGCCGCCGTCAATTACAACTATCTTGTCCGCGTCACGGATAGTAGACAGCCTATGCGCTATGATAAGACTTGTCCTGCCTTTCATAAGTGCAAGCATTGCCTCCTGAATATGTACCTCCGTACGGGTATCGATACTCGATGTTGCCTCGTCAAGAATAAGTATCTTCGGGTCGGCAAGCACAGCTCTCGCTATAGCGATAAGCTGCCGCTGTCCCTGACTTAAATTTCCGCCGCCCTCGGTCAGCATTGTATCGTAGCCGTCAGACATCTTTTCGGCAAAGTCGGCAACCTTAGCGGTCTTTGCCGCCGCAATGACCTCTTCATCTGTAGCGTCAAGCCTGCCGTAACGGATATTCTGCATTATCGTATCATTGAAAATAACCGTATCCTGAAGTACGATACCTATAGAGCCACGCAGCTTCTTTTTCGGAATATCGTATATGCTTTCGCCGTCAAGAGTTATGCTTCCGCCGTCGATATCGTAAAATCTCGTCAGCAGATTTACAACCGTGGTTTTGCCCGAACCGGTAGCGCCGACTATGGCGAGCTTCTGACCGCTCTTTATCCACAGGTCAAAGTCATGCAGTACCTTTTCACCGGGAACATAGGAAAAATCTATATCCTTGAACATAAGATCGCCCCTTACGTTATCTATCGAGAAATCCTTATCCGTTCCCTCATCGTTTTCAGGCTCGGTATCCATTATCTCAAATACACGCTCTGCGCCTGCAATAGCCGTCTGTATTGAGGAATACTGCTGTGCTATTTCGTTTATGGGACGTGTGAAGTTCTTGGTGTACTGTAAGAATGCCTGAATTGTGCCGACCGTCATAACGCCTTTCAGCGCAAGGGGATTGAAGTCGATTATAAGGAAATATGCACCAAAGCCCGCAACAAGTAAAAAGCTGATATTTGATATTACATTCATACACGGACCCATTATACCGCCGCATATCTGTGCCTTTATCGCCGCTTTCTGAAGCTCATCGCTTATCTCGCCGAACTCCTCGCAGGCCTTCTTTTCCTTTGAGTATGCCGCTACCGTTCTGTAGCCTGATACCATTTCTTCAATATGACCGTTCAGTCTGCCTAAAAGCGTCTGCTGCAGAGGAAAATACTTTCTCATAAACTTTGTAAGATTTTTTGTTACAACAAGCGTCAGAATGACAGATGTAAGGCTGACGAGCATCAGCATAGGCGAATAATACAGCATGAACACAAGACAGCCGACAAGCGTCAGAACGCCCGAGAAAAGCGAAGCTATAGACTGAGAAACAGTGTTTGAAATGTTCTCGACATCGTTTGTCATACGGCTCATTATATCACCGTGCTGATGAGTATCGGTATATTTTATCGGCAGGTAAGATATCTTGTCAAACAGATCCTTACGCATAGCCTTGACAGTCGTCTGGGAAAGCTTAGCCGCAAATATGCCCTGAAAATATGTAAGCAGTGAATTTACAAGGTACACACACCCCAGCGCTATAAGGCAGTATACCATACCGCTTATATCGACATTCAGCCGCTGATCCGAAATGGTTATCTTGTCTATAGCAAGTCCCTGTAAATACGGTGCTACAAGGTTTAAAACTGTAATTATCAGCATGACCGATAACAGCAGTATCATCAGATACCTGTTCTTGCCGATATAGCCTACAAGCCTTTTCAGCGTGCCCTTAGCATTCTTCGGCTTTTCAGCCATCAACATTCTTTCGTGGGGAGGTGGACCTCCTCTGCCCATCATTCTCACAGGAGGACGTTCGTTAGCCATTTACCGTTTCCCCCTCTCCCTGCTTCATCTGCGAATAGTAAATATCTCTGTAGACATCGCTTGCTTCCATAAGCTCCTTATGTGTGCCGAAAGCACATATCGAGCCGTTTTCAAGTACCGCTATCTTATCGGCTCTCATAACGCTTGCTATTCTCTGTGCTATCATTATAACAGTAACACCGCTTAAATTCTCACGCAGTGCCGTGTGAAGCTTTGCCTCGGTGCTCAGATCAAGCGCCGATGTACTGTCGTCAAATATCAATATCTCAGGCTTTTTGACGATAGCTCTTGCTATCGCCATACGCTGCTTCTGACCTCCGGACAGTGACGCGCCCTTTTCACTTATCATGGTATCATAACCGTCATTGAAACCGCTTATAAACTCCTCCGCCTGCGCTATCTCTGCGGCAGTCTTTACCTCTTCGTCCGTAGCCGTTTCACAGCCCCAGCGGATATTTTCTGCTACTGTACCGGAGAAAAGCTCGCTTTTCTGTAATACTACACCTATTTTGCTTCTCAATGTGTCAACATCGTAATCCTTGACATTTATACCATCAACAAGCACATCGCCCTCTGTAGCATCGTAAAATCTCGGTATGAGATTTACAAGCGAGGTTTTACCGCAGCCGGTAGAGCCGAGTATAGCTATCATCTGCCCCTTTTCGGCTTTCAGATCAATGCCTGAAAGCACCGGCTTTCCCGACGCACCCGGATATGCAAAGCTGACATTCTTAAGCTCGACCGTACCGCTGTTATCGCCGTCTGCATTTTTCTTACCGTCACCGATAACAGGGTCTGTTGAAAGCACTTCATTTACACGCTTCATAGACGCTGTTGCACGCGAAACCTGCTGGAACATCATACCTACCATCATCACCGACATAAGTATCTGTGTTATGTAAGTCACAGCCGCCATTACATCGCCGACCTGCATTGCCTTAGCATCGACCTGAAAACCGCCTATCATAATAATGGCTATAACCGAAGCATTCATTATTATCATAAGTATCGGGTTCAGCGTTGCGAGCAGCTTCTGAACTTTCAGGTTTGTTGACATAAGGTCTGTGTTTGCGTTGTCAAACCTGTTTATCTCATATTCCTCACGGGTGAAAGCCTTTACTACTCTTGCTCCCGAAACGTTTTCCTGTACCACGCTGTTCACCTTGTCAAGTCTTGACTGAACGATGCCGAAAAGCGGCGAGGCTTTCTTCATAATTATCGCGACCGCAATAAGCTGAACAGGCAGTGAGATAACAAGCACTATGCCGAAATTCACATTAAGTGTGAGAATTACCGCAATGCCGCCTATAAACTGCATTCCCGTTCTTACAAACATTCTCAGCGACATTGCCACAAACTCCTGTATCGCCATTATATCGTTTGTAAGTCTGGTAACAAGTGAGCCTGTGGTAAACCTGTCCGTCTGCTGAAAAGACATATGCATTACCTTTGCAAATGCGTCTTTTCTTAAATCGTTGCCCATTTTCTGAGCCGCCGCCGTGCCGAATGCCGCCGAGGATATACCGCCGAAACAGCCGATAAGCGAGAATACCAGCATTTTAAGTCCCGTTATCAGAACGTATCGCAGGTTTTCATCGGCAGCCGCATCGCCCAATATACCGTTATCCACTATGTCCGACATAAGCGTGGGCTGTAACAGGTCCATACTTACCTCAAGTATCATAGCGAGCGGACACAGCAATGCGAAAAGCCAATACGGCTTCAAGTACTTAAGTACCTTCATCTGTGTTTCTCCTTTATTCTGTTAAAAATATCAGATAAATTATACACTTTTCTTTTCCGTAATGTCAACAAACAGTTAGGAGAAGTCAACGCTTTTTCAGCAAAGTTTCACATTCCGACTTGAAATTAAACGTGCGATAAGATATAATAATCTATATACGTTTTAAACGCACCGAAAGAAGGACAAAAATGAAAATAGCAATAGTAGGTCTTGGTCTGATAGGCGGTTCTGTCTGCAAGGCACTCAAGAAAAGTACATTTCATCATATAATGGGACTTGACGCTGACGGCGAGGTATGCAAAAAGGCTCTCGACAGCGGCGCAATAGACGAGATAATAACAGCGGATGGGCTAAATGAAGCTGATATGACTATGCTCTGCCTTTACCCCGAAACTATCGTTGACTTTGTAAAGCAGCACAAGGACAGGTTCAAGCCCGGTTCGATAGTAACAGACTCCTGCGGTGTCAAGGAATATGTAGTTACACGCTGTACCGAGGTGCTTGAACCGCTCGGAGTTATCTTTGTCGGAAGTCACCCGATGGCAGGACGTGAATTTTCGGGCTTTGATTATTCGACCGACGATCTGTTCAAGGGCGCAAGCTATATAATCACCCCCTCCGAAAATACCCCCAAAATGGCAATAGATCTGCTGTCAACACTTGCGTGCTGTATGGGCTTCGGCAAGGTCGTGACCGCTACCCCGAAGCAGCACGATATAAACATAGCCTTCACCTCACAGCTTGCACACGTCGTTTCAAACGCTTATGTCAAAAGCCCGTCGCTTTTCAATGCAGACGGATTTTCGGCAGGCAGCTTTATGGATCTTACCCGTGTCGCAAAGCTCAACGAATATATGTGGAGCAGTCTGTTCCTATGCAATAAGGAAGCTCTTTTGTTCGAGCTGAACACCATCATCGACAATCTGTGTGAATACAGGGATGCTATCGGCAACGATGATGTTGCAAAACTTCGGGATATACTCCGTGACGGCAGAGAGCGCAAGGAAAAGAGCAACGAACTTTATGCAGAGCACGCAAGGAGAAAGGTTTAAAATGCCCTCAAACAATAAAAACAGAAGCTACGCCATAGCGCTTAGCGGAATACTGAGCGCTATATGCATAGTACTTATGTTCTGTACAGGCTTTATCCCTATCGGCGCTTATATCCTGCCTGCGGTGGCAGGTCTTGTCGTATGGATAATCTACCGTGAAATAAGCAGGAAATGGGCGCTTCTTTGCTATGCGGCAGTAGCTTTACTCGCACTGCTTCTCACCCCGGATATAGAGTCAAAGCTTCTGTTCTCCGGATTTTTCGGTTACTATCCCGTTATCCGTGACCTGCTTACAAAAGTTAAACCTGCTGTACTGTCATTCTTACTGCGTTTTCTTTGCTTCAACATACCTGTCGTTGCAATATACGCCCTGCTTCTGAACGTGCTTGGTATGGGACAGCTCATCGAGGACTTTGCCGGGTTCGGACAGTTTGCGGTACTTGCTTTCTGGCTTATCGGAAACTTTACGTTCATCTGCTACGATTTTTGTTTGAGCCAGCTGTCGTATGTTTATGAAAAATGGCTGAGGAGAAAGGTACACAGGCTTATACGGTAGGAATACGATACACTTGGCGGCTGAAGCAGCAGGTATGGATTATTTCGGGCTTCTCACCAAAATGCTTGAAACAAGATATTTACCCGATTAACTCACACAAAACGATAATGTGTTGTTGACATTCGTGTCAGGTTAAGGTATAATAATAGTATTATAAAACCGCATGGCGTTTGCCTATGCGGTTTTGAGCGTTAAAAACGCTTATAGAAAGGTATGGAACAAATGCAAAACAAAATACTGTTTACAGCTCCGGGCGAATTTGACAAGTGGGAGCAGCAATGTCAGCCTATCGGAAACGGCTACATGGGAGCAAGTTTCTTTGGTGGCATTTCAAAGGAAAAAATAGTTCTTAATGAGAAAACACTGTGGGCAGGCGGTCCTTCCGAGAGCCGCCCCGATTACAACAGTGGTATTATAGACGGTAGCTATGAATATGTTAAACAGGTACAGCAGCTTCTCTATGACGGCAAGTATGACGAGGCGGTCGCACTTCTCCCCCATCTGACAGGTGCAACTGACGGCTTCGGAGCATATCAGTTACTATGTGACCTTATGCTTACTTTCTCAAATATAGACGAAACCCTTGCAACAGATTACACCAGAACGCTCGACCTTGATAATTCTTTATTCACAACACAATTTACATATCAGGGTGCAGTTCATAAAAGAGAAGCTTTCGCGAACTATCCCTCAAACGTGATCTGTCTGAAATTAAGCTCTGACAAGCCCCGCAGAATATGTGTAAAGCTCTCGCTTGACAATCTCCAGTGCGGCAGCGTTACCGCAAACGGTGATACACTTACATATGAGGGTGCTCTATGGGACAACGGTCTGCGTTACTGCACCGTATTCAAGGTGGTAAACAAAGGCGGTGAGCTTATTGATGCAAAGGACTGCATAATGGTAGAACACGCCGATGAGGTATATATTTACCTTACAGCATCGACCGATTATTCAAATAAGTACCCGACCTTCAGAACAGGTGTCAACCCGAGGATCGCGGTAAAACAGCGTATCGAAAATGCTGTAAACAAAGGCTATGACGAGCTTTACAAGGAACACCTTTCAGACTACAAGGCACTCTTTGACAGAGTTACGCTGAAAATAAATGAAGATACAGATGATGTTATCCCCTGCGACAAACTGATAAGCGACTATAAGGAAAGCGGCACAAGAAGCATAGCAAACCGCCTTGAAACGCTTTACTTCCAGTTCGGCAGATATATGCTGATAAGCTCATCAAGAGCAGGCTCTCTCCCCGCTAACCTTCAGGGCGTATGGAACGAGAGCAATTGCCCTCCGTGGTGTTGTGACTATCATATAAACGTAAACCTCCAGATGAACTACTGGGGCGCATATAACACGAACCTCAGCGAAACAGTACCTCCCCTCGTTGATTTCCTTGACAGTATGCGACCGTCCGGCAGAAAGTCCGCAGAAGCCTACTACGGCATAAAATCCGATGAACATCATCCCGAAAACGGCTGGTGCGCGCATACACAGAGTACGCCTTTCGGTTGGACAGCTCCCGGTTGGGACTTCTACTGGGGTTGGTCGACTGCGGCTGTTGCATGGCTTATGCAGAACATCTACGAATATTTTGAGTTCACAGGTGACAAAACGTACTTTGAAGAACACATATACCCGATAATGCGCGAAAGTGTACGCTTCTATACGCAGTGGCTGATATATGATGACAAGCAGAAGCGCCTTGTGTCATCTCCCACTTATTCTCCCGAACACGGACCTGTTACAATAGGCAACACATATGAGCAGAGCCTTATCGAACAGCTCTATAGCGACTTCATCACCGCGAGCGAGGCGCTCGGCGAGGACGAAGAGCTGCGCAATACCGTAAAAGAACAGATAGTACAGCTAAAGCCTTACAGCGTAAGCAAAAAAACGGGACTGCTCAAAGAGTGGTTTGAAGAAGATGATGATAATTTCGACCACAGCAAAACTCAGAAAAATCATCGTCATATCTCTCATCTTCTGGGTCTTTACCCGGGCAAGGGAATCAACTCAAACACTCCCGAGCTTATGGAAGCCGCAATAAACACTCTCAACGACAGAGGTGACGAGTCGACCGGCTGGGCAAGAGCGTACAAGCTCAACCTTTGGGCAAGAGTAAAGGACGGCAACCGTGCCTACTCTATCTTACAGGGATTGCTGAGAGGCTGTACATACGATAATCTTTTCGATTTCCACCCCCCGTTCCAGCTTGACGGAAACTTCGGCGGCAGTGCAGGCATTGCCGAAATGCTGATACAGAGCCACGAGGGCTATATAGAACTGCTTCCCGCTTCCCCCGATGCATGGAGAAACGGCAGCTTCAAAGGACTTTGCGCACGACACGGCTTTGTAGTAGACGCAAAATGGGAAAATTTCAATCCTACAGCTGTAACCATAAAGTCGACTATCGGCGGCATTTGTCACATAAAATCGAACTGTGAAGCTATACTCTGTGACGGCAGATCGGTGCCTATGATGTCAAAGAACGGTATAGTTTCATTCGATACGCTCCCCGACAAGACATATACACTTGTGTTCTGATTGCACAAAAGCGCAGAAAAACAGAGGGTATAATTGTACAAGTTGTTGATAAGTAAAATTTTTTCGGGAAATTGCAAAAAAACACTTGCAATTTGCTGCGGTTTCTGTTAAAATATTAATGTTGTATCGCTATATGATAAATAGTGAATGGCGGATTTGTTATCCGCCGCAAGATAAAAGCAAGTATTGAAGGAGGTGCAAACCCCATGGCAAAATGTGATATCTGCGGAAAGGGCGTATCTTTCGGCATAAAGGTTTCTCACTCACACAGACGTACAAACAGAGCTTTTAAGCCCAACGTTCAGAAGGTTAAGGCTATCGTAAACGGTACTCCTTGCAGAGTACACGCTTGCTCTCGTTGCCTTCGTTCAGGTAAGGTTGAGCGTGCTAACTGATTTCGGTAAATGTTACGATAAAGATTGCTCCCCTAAGGGGAGCTTTTTTTATAAACTCCAGACTGTCGAAAACCTATATAATTTTTAAAAATGGGGTTGAGGGGCGTAGCCCCCAACAGGGACTGGGGGCGGTAGCCCCAGTAATATAGCCCCGGCACGGATGCCGGGCGTGTATGCCCAGAGGCTCTGCACGATGCAGAGCCAACCAAGCATACACAGCCTTTCACGGGGGAAAGGGGTTTTCGGCAAGGATGCCGAAATAAGGACACACCAAGCTTTAAGCATGGATGCTTACAAGTGGTCGAACAAAGTCGGTGCAGGACGCGCCGACAACAAACGACCACTGTTGCACAGATGCAAAGCCATCAGAGTGTCCTAAAGGGGATAGGGATAATAAATCAGAAGTTTATTTCAAAAACAGACTTTTTCTACAGTCTGCGCTCCCCTAAGGGGAGCTTTTTTTATAAACTTACTGATTTTACTTGTCCCATCGCTTTTATCTATTGACACGAACGCCTGATTATAGTAAAATTAACTGGTAAGGTTTTGCCTTACCATCAAGCTAAAGTAAACTTTGGAGGAAATATAATGGTAACTGACGTACTTTTACATTTAAAGCCGGAACTTGCACTGACTCTTTATGCCGAAGATTATGCCGGCGGCACTTATGTCGGATACGGCTTCACTCTCCGAGCGCTAAGCGACAAGAGCTGTATCATATTCAACTCTTGGGTTAGAAAGAGCGCACTCACAAGTAAAACGGCAGACGGATTTTTCACCGAATATATGGCAAAGCCCGAAAACAGCTTTGTCAAGGCTTATAAGGTGAGTGACCCAAACATCTCAGCGGTTCTTTTTGCGGGAAGTGACGACAATAAAACCACATCGGATATAAAGCGCTTTATTACCGATATAGTTAAATACTTCTCTGCAAATTATTACAGCAACGCCTGCGCAAAGTGCAACTCTTCAATCGGACTGGGCTTTGCAAAGGCTTCTGACGGCAGTATAAAGCAGTTATGCAAGATGTGCGTGCAAAGTGAAGAGGATGCGGCAGAAAATGCAGTATCAGCTCAACAGACAACACCTGTTCAGCCTGCTATCAACAATCAGCCTGCATTCAATCCGGCACAGCCTGCGATGAATGATCAGCAGACATTTAATCAGGCTCAGCCTGTACCTCAGCCTAATACAGGAGTATACGGAGTGCCTATAGGCGGCGCACCTGTACCGCCTGTTACGAATAACTTTCAGACGGAAAATGTTATACCGGCTATGGGCGGTACTCCGCTTCCCTCTTCTCAGTCAGGCAATGACGCAATGGCGGCAATCGACCCTGCAACAGCACCCGAAAGTACGGGATATTCAACCGCTCAGTCACTTGCAGAGCTAAAGCCCCCGACAAACGGCAATCTCCCTCCTATCAACGGTGGCTTTTCGCAGCCCGCATATTCACCGATGAATAATAACGGCGGCTTTGTACAGCAGCCAATGAACGGCGGCTTTGTACAACAGCCTATGAGCTCGTTTGCCAATGACGGTCGTTTTGTAGCAGGCAGACCCACCGCGATAGTTCAGGAAAGCAAGCCGCTTATGGGTATCCTCGGCGCTCTGCTCTTCTCGCTTATCGGCTGTGCAATATGGATAATTATAGGAAAGCTCGGATATATTTCATATCTCGGCGGCGTTGCAATGGCATTCTCAACTATATTCGGATATCACCTGTTCGGAAAGAAGTTTGATGTTCTGGGTCTTATCACATCTATCGTAATAGTACTTATAATGGTACTGCTGAGCAATATGTTCATATGTGCATGGCAGATAGTAAGCGAACCGGGAATAGATGAAGCTCTTTCTCTACTGGGTTATGAAGGTTTCTTCAGTGTGTTCTTCGGTCTGTTTGACCTTATGAAACAGGTCGACCTTCTGACGGGACTTGAAGGTATGGACTCAATGACAGGTACGTTTATCAGCGATCTGGTCATCGGATACATCGTTTCCGGCATAGCAATAGTTGCTATCGGCGTATCAATGCTCAAAAAAGACAGATAAAACCAACATAAAGCTGACCCCGCTCTTTTGAGCGGGGTCTCAGGTTGTAGAAAAAGTCTGTTTTTTAGAAATGCAGCTTATTCTCAAACCCTAACCCCAAACCCCTTCCCCTCGGTGAAGGGCTGTGTATGCTTTGTTGGCTCTGCGTCGTGCAGAGCCTTTGGGCATACACGCCCGGCATCCGTGCCGGGGCTGAATGTGGGGCTGCCGCCCTCACCCCGCTTGGGGCTACGCCCCAAACCCCATTTTTAAAAATTATGTAGGTTTTTCGACAGTCTGTGACCCCGCTCTTTTGAGCGGGGTCTTAATTTGTAGAAAAAGTCAGAAATGCCGCCCAAATAGGCGGCACAGATTCTGTTATTTACTTGTTATTCGGCAGCTTTGCGTAATATCTCGCCAATGTCTTTGCAGAATCCTCGCTGTGCTGTACAAACCATATCTTATCAACATCAAACAGGATACATCCGCAGTGCCCTTTGAAGGTCGGAAAGCATATTACCTTAAGATACGTATCTATCTCGGGGCTGTAGTCCATAAGCTCAAGCGTTTCGCCGTAAAGCGTGGCACGTTCATATCCTCTCAGCCACTTAGCGTCCATATTGCTGAACAGCGTACCGAAAGATTGTCCGATCAGCTTTTCGAGCGGGAGCTTTTCCAGCCTTGCAAGAGCTTCGTTTGCATAGCGGAATATCCAATCTACCGCTTTACACTCCTCGTTGAATACCATCTCAATATCGGTAAACGCAAACGGCATAGCATCAAAGGAGCGGTAATAATCGTGATACTGCTCTTCGGTATCCGGCACACCGTTATGATCGAAGCCTTTTATTATTCTCTTTCTGCTTGTCTGCAGGCTTTCGATTATGGTATTCTTCCTGCGGCGTGCATATTCGAGCTTTTCGCCGTTTACAAGGTCTATCATATCGGATATTTCGTGAATAGCCATAGCCGATACGATGCATCCTCTGTGTGCCTTGATAAAGCCGTCACCCAGCATCTCTTCAAGAGCGGCAAAGGTCATTCTTGTTTTATATATCTTTCCGTCAGACAGGTGTATCTCGGCTGTTTTGCCTTCCATTACTATGTATAGTATAGAGCTGACGGAAATCACTACTTTCTGCCGCTTGCTTATTATTGTGATATACTCAGATTTATTAAAATTAGTCAAGGTGACTCCACCATTCTTTCGCATATTACTGCCATATAATTCACATTATACGACATTCCGTGCTTAATTGCGATATCAATGAACCTTTTTTCACTTAATACGCACATTGCCCGGCTGTAAAAGCATATCTCAGCTTATTGTTTCTTTATAAGCATATCCGCAAAGTATTCGCACAGCTGAGGGTTTCTTATCAGCACAGGACCGATAAGATGAGTGCCGTAGAAATTGCCGTAATGCACGCCCTCTTTGCTGTCGTCCTTGCCGTTGCCGCTTCCCTGCTTTACATCAAACAGCGGTGAGGTAGCTCCGGTTGTAAGGCTCGCCTTATTCACAAAGCCTATTATATCTCCGCCGCACAGCGATGTGCCGCAAAGGCTGTCTGTGACAATTCTATCTTTCCCTTCAACCGTTTCGTAAGGAAAGAACGAAAGGCCTTCGTGCTTTACACCGTCACAGTCGGTAACACTCTGTCCGAACATCTCAAACGAATTGCCTGTTGCAAGAATGACCGTACCGTTATCAAGTGCCGCTTTGATGTTATCCTTATAGCCTTGCAGATATTCCAGTGATACCTTCTGATTTCTTTCGGTCGCAGAACCGATAAACACAAGATCCGCACCCGAAACATCTATCTCATCATCTATCGACTGATATTCAACTTCAACATTCTGCCCTTTATTTTCAAGTGCTCTTTTCAAGCCACATACATTGCCGTAATCGCCGTAAAGATTGCACAGATCCGCAAATAAATGAATTATCCTCATACGTCCTCCTCTGCCTGCGTAAGCTCTACCTTTGACAAGAACTTCTCCTTATCCGAAAAGCAGGTGACGGTATACAGTTTGCCGAGCGGTTTAGCCGCAATTTCATCAAGTGCCTCAGGAATATCCTCGTTCACAGTCACCTTAGCTATATCAATATCCGTATACGAAAGCCTTGTTTCAAGATCCTTTGCGTGTCTGCCGAGCAGATAAAGGTGCTGTATGCAGTCGGCTTTAAGCACACCGTAGTCAATATCCCACAGCCAGCTTGTTTCTCCTGTCGAATAACGACGGCTTACCGAATCTATTATTATGATCACCGAGCAGGGTTGATTTTTTCTTATGATATAATCATACACGCGGTCGCTTGCCACAGAATTTTCGTGCTTTGCGATAAGGAATGTACCGTTGTTCATACCAAGTTTAAACTGCAAAATACGTCCGCTCTTAAGGAAATAATGTGACAGTTCATCTGCTATGACCTCGCCGTCAATTCCGACAATAGAGCAAGCCGCAAAGCAGGCAAGAATGTTATAAACGTTGTAAACGCTCTTGAACAGTAGCTTTATCTTATATTTGCCGTTTATCGTAACAATACCGCTGTCATAATCGACATTCGTTACGGTGTACTGCGTATCGCGCTTTCTGTGTCCGCAGTTGTCGCAGTGATAGCTTCCGATATGTGCATAGTGATAGTAGTCATAGCTCATTCTGTGCTTACATTCGGGGCAGAACGCACCGTCATTATATACGCCTGTAGCGTGGTCTGTGCTGAAATCCTGCTTATCCATACCGAACCATATCACATTATCTCTGTCCTTGCCGTATCTCGAAACAAGCGGATCATCGGCATTGAGAATAAGCTGTGATTCGGGTCTGATACTGTCCTTAACCGATTCATAGACCCATTCGGGATGACCGTTTCTCGTAAGCTGGTCACGGTAGAGATTTGTTATTATATAGTGCGTAGGAGCAAAGAATTTGAACGAATATTTAGCGTATCTCTCGTCCGACTCAAGCAGAAGAACATCGCCCTTTACCTTACCGCCGAATGTGCAGTTGGATAATATTATCGCTGTAACACCCGCTATCTGATTTGAGCCCTCTTTATTCCAAATAACCTTTTTTCCCGATTTACGCATTACCTGTGCGATCATCTCAACGGTCGATGTCTTGCCGTTGCTTCCCGTAACCGCAATGACCTGCTGAGGCATTTTCACCCTTGACAGTACATCGGGGCAGATTTTAAGCGCTATATCACCCGGCAGACTGCTGCCTCTGCCGATAAGTTTAAGTAAACATTTCGACACTTTGCAAGCAAGTATCGCTAAGAACATTCTCATACTTTCTATCTCCTTAAAGAAACCGATTCTAAGATTCATAATTTAAATTATATCACAAAAGTGAGCTCTTTTAAAGCGATTTTACAAAATTTTAGTCTGCCTATCAAAAATGTTAATATCGTCATATAATTTCTGAGAATAAAACAAGACGAAAAGACAACAGAAGTGCTAAAATAAAGGCAACGGTGCAAAGCACCAAAAACGTTTTGTATTTTACAGAAAGGAAATATTTTATCATGAGTGAAAACAGACTTATAGGCGATTATCCCGTAATAGGCATACGTCCCACGATCGACGGCAGAAGAGGTGTTCTCAAGGTAAGAGAATCCCTTGAAGAGCAGACAATGAACATGGCAAAGTCAGCCGCAAAACTGTTCGAGGAAAATATCAGATATTCAAACGGCGAACCCGTAAAGGTCGTTATCGCCGACACTACTATAGGCAGAGTTGCCGAGGCGGCAGCCTGTGCGGATAAGTTCAAGAAGTGCGGTGTTGACATTACACTCACCGTTACTCCCTGCTGGTGCTACGGCGCAGAAACAATGGATATGGATCCTATGACGATAAAGGGCGTATGGGGCTTCAACGGCACAGAGCGTCCCGGCGCTGTTTATCTTGCGTCTGTACTTGCGACACACGCACAGAAGGGCCTTCCCGCATTCGGCATCTACGGTCACGATGTATGCGAGGCAGACGACACATCTATCCCTGAGGACGTAAAGGAAAAGCTCCTGCGTTTCGGCAGAGCAGCTGTTGCCTGCGCTACAATGAGAGGCAAGTCATACTTACAGATAGGCTCTATCACAATGGGTATCGGCGGCTCTATCATCGACCCCGCATTTATTGAAGAATATCTCGGCATGCGTGTTGAATCTGTCGATGAGGTAGAAATAATCCGCCGAATGACGCAGGGCATTTATGATGAAGCCGAATATCAGAAGGCACTTAAATGGACCCGTGAAAAGTGCAAGGAAGGCTTTGACAAGAACCCCGAGCAGTTCCGCCGCACAGACGAGCAGAAGGAACAGGACTGGGAATTTGTCGTTAAGATGATGTGCATTATAAAGGATCTTATGAACGGAAACAAAAATCTCCCCGCAGGCTGTGAGGAAGAGGCTGTAGGTCATAACGCTATCGCCGCAGGCTTCCAGGGTCAGCGTCAGTGGACAGACTTCTACCCCAACTGCGACTTCCCCGAGGCTATGCTGAACACATCGTTTGACTGGAACGGTGCAAGAGAGCCGTATGTTCTCGCTACCGAAAACGATGTACTCAACGGTCTTGGAATGCTGTTTATGAAGCTTCTTACAAACCGTGCTCAGATATTCGCCGATGTGCGTACATATTGGAGCCCCGAAGCCGTAAAGAAAGCTACAGGCTATGAGCTTGAGGGCGTTGCAAAGCAGAGCGGCGGATTTATCCACCTTATAAACTCAGGTGCTGCCTGCCTTGATGCCTGCGGTAAGGCTACAGATGAAAACGGCAACGGCGTTATGAAGCCGTGGTATGATGTTACGGACAAGGATATTGACAATATTCTTGACGCTACTACATGGAACTATGCCGATCTCGGCTATTTCAGAGGCGGCGGATATTCATCAAGATTTGTAACAGAAGCTGAAATGCCCTGCACAATGATAAGACTTAACCTCGTAAAGGGTCTTGGTCCTGTATTACAGATCGCAGAGGGCTGGACGGTTCATCTTCCCGATGAGGTTACCGACAAGCTGTGGAAGCGCACAGACTACACATGGCCCTGCACATGGTTCGCTCCGAGAACAACAGGTGAGGGCGCATTCAAGACAGCCTACGATGTAATGAACAACTGGGGCGCAAACCACGGTGCTATAAGCTACGGTCACATAGGCGCAGACCTTATCACGCTCTGCTCTATGCTGAGAATACCCGTTGCTATGCACAACGTACCCGAAAAGGATATATTCCGTCCTGCCGCTTGGAATGCATTCGGTATGGATAAGGAAGGTCAGGACTTCAGAGCTTGCAACGCTTACGGTCCTATGTACCGCAACATAAGATAAGGCGGCAGTATGAAAAACGTACTTGCCATTGACTTTGGTGCGTCAAGCGGAAGAGCCGTTATCGGCTCTTTTGACGGCACTGTAATTAAACTCACAGAGATACACCGCTTTTCAAACGACCCTGTAATACTCGGGAAAACAATGTACTGGGATTTTCTCCGTCTGTTCCATGAGATAAAGCAGGCACTTATAAAATCAAAGGAATACGGCGAGATAGACAGCATCGCGATTGATACATGGGGCGTTGACTTCGGTCTGATCGACAAATCCGGCAGACTGCTTGAAAACCCGGTGCATTACCGTGACAGCAGAACATCAGGCACTTCGGACTACAGCAAGCGTTTTATAGACCATAACAGGCTGTACGAAAAGACAGGCATTCAAATAATGAAAATAAACACGGCGTTCCAGCTTCTGAGCATAATAAGGGATCGTGCGGAGCTTCTCGACAGAGCCGACAAGATGCTTATGATGCCCGATCTTTTCGCTTATTATCTCGGCGCAAAGCCCGTTGCGGAAATGTCGATAGCGTCAACCACACAGCTTTTTGACGCAAATACGAAAACGTGGTCGGAAGAATGCTGTGAACGTCTTAAGATAAAGCATTCGCTTCTGCCGAAAATCGTAACCGGCGGAACGGTAGTCGGCACACTGTCCGATGATATCTGCAAGGAGCTTGATATAAAGCCTGCAAAGATAATAGCCGCCTGCGGTCACGATACGCAGAGCGCCATGGTAGCAGTACCCGCAAGCGAAAAGGACTTTGCTTTCCTGTCGTGCGGAACATGGTCGCTTCTCGGTACAGAGCTTGATGCTCCCGTAATAAACGAAAAATCCGCAAAGCTCAACGTTTCTAACGAAACAGGCTACGGCGCAAAAACTTCCTTCCTTAAAAATATCATCGGTCTGTGGCTCATTCAGGAGAGTCGCCGTCAATGGATAAGAGAGGGCAGGCAGTACAGCTTCGCCGAGCTAGAGGATATGGCGAGAAAAGCCGAACCGTTCAGGTGCTTTATAGATGTTGACGCTCCCGAATTTACCCCTGCGGGTAACATTCCCGAAAGAATAAAGGAATACTGCAAAAAAACAGGACAGTATGTTCCCGCAAGTGACGGCGAGGTCATGCGCTGTATCTATGAGAGTCTTGCGATGAAGTACCGCACAGCCGTAAACGAGCTTGAGGACTGCACTGATAAGAAATTTTCAAAGCTCTATATGGTCGGCGGCGGCACAAAGGATAAATTCCTGTCGGAGCTTACCGCAGACGCACTCGGTATAGAGGTTTCAAGCGGACCTGTCGAGGCTACCTCTTACGGCAATATAGCAATTCAGCTTATAGCTGACGGGGAGATAGCAGATATAGAAACGGCAAGAAAGATTATAGCCGCTTCCGAAAAGCTGTATACATTCACTCCGGAAAACGCTTCGGAATGGAATAAATACTATAAAATTTATCTTGAGAAGGTGAAATAAATGCTTAAGAACATTCCCGCGATATTATCGCCCGAGCTGCTCAAAACACTTTGTGAGATGGGTCACAGCGACAGAATTATCATTGCAGACGGCAACTTTCCTGCCGAAAGCATGGGCAAAAACTGCAAGGTTATCCGTGCGGACGGTCACGGCGTACCAGAGCTGCTTGACGCGATACTGACGCTGTTCCCTCTTGATACTTACGTTGAAAAGCCTGTAAATCTTATGCAGGTAATGCCGGGCGACACCGCAAAAACTCCTATATGGGACGAATACAAAGCAATAGTCGCAAAGCACGACGAAAGAGGAAACAACGCTATCGGACAGATAGAACGTTTTGAATTTTACGAACAGGCTAAAACCGCCTATGCGATAATCGCAACAGGCGAAAAAGCCGTATACGCAAACATAATGCTCCAGAAGGGCGTTGTATAAACGCAGATAAAATAAACAACCGAAAGGATATAAATATGTACGAAGAAATAAAAGAACAGATGGTCGATATCTGCCACAAGCTCTGGCAGAAAGGCTGGGTTGCCGCAAATGACGGCAATGTAACAGTAAAGGTAGCCGAGGGCAAGTATCTTGCTACGCAGACAGGTGTCAGCAAGGCATTTATCACTCCCGAAAAGATAGGTCTTATAGATGATGACTTCAACATACTTGAAGCCGCCGAGGGCTTCCGTCCCTCATCGGAGGTAAAGATGCACCTGAGATGCTACAAGGAGCGTCCCGATGTCGGCGCAGTAGTACACGCTCATCCTCCCGTTTCGACCGGCTTTGCCTGCGCTCATCTTCCAATGGATGATTATTGCATGATAGAAACTGTAATCGGAGTAGGCTCAATACCGCTCACTCCCTACGGTACGCCCTCGACCTACGAAGTACCTGAAGCAATTGCGCCTTACTTAAAGGAACACGACTGTATGCTCCTTGAAAACCATGGTGCACTGACAGTAGGCGCAGACCTTATCACAGCATACTACAGAATGGAAACAATGGAGCTTCAGGCTCATATTTCTCTTGTAGCAAGACTGCTCGGCGGCGTAAAGGATATCACCCCCGATAACATCGACAGACTTATCGGCATGAGAGAGCAATACGGCGTTACAGGCAAGCATCCGGGTTATAAGAAATACCTTTAATGTAACTTTTACATATATTACCCGTGATAAATGTAAAACTTTTGTGAAAAGTGTTGCATTTTCTATCCAAAGGTAGTATAATGAATACAGCAAACGGAAATATATATATTCCGTGCTTTAAATTCAAAGAACAGGATGGTAAAGACCAATGGCTAATCGTTTTATACTTAACGAAACTTCATATTTCGGCGCAGGCGCAAGAGAAAACCTCGTTCCCGAGCTTACAGGCAGAGGACTTAAAAAGGTAATGTTCGTTACCGATAAGGTACTGCTTGAATGCGGAGTGGCTACAAAGGTTACGGCAGAGCTTGACAAGGCAGGAATTGCCTATGAAATATACAGTGACGTTAAGGCAAACCCCACAGTAGCAAATGTTCAGACAGGTGTTGCAAAGTTTAAGGAGATGGGCGCTGATTCACTCGTAGCTGTAGGCGGCGGCTCAGTTATGGATACAGCAAAGGCTGTAGGTATTATCATAGCTAACCCAGATTTTGCAGATGTCGTTTCACTTGAGGGCGTTGCAGATACAAAGAACAAGAGTGTTCCGCTGATCGCACTTCCCACAACATCGGGTACAGCGGCAGAGGTTACTATCAACTACGTTATCACAGACGAAGCAAACAAGAAGAAGATGGTTTGCGTTGATCCCAAGGATATCCCCGTTGTAGCTATCGTAGACAGCGATCTTATGATGGGTATGCCTAAGGGTCTGTGCGCATCAACAGGTATGGACGCACTGACACATGCTATCGAAGGATATATCACAAAAGGTGCGTGGGAGCTGTCCGATATGGTTGAGCTCCGTGCTATCGAGCTTATAGCAGGCTCACTGTACGACAGTGTTCAGGGCGACCCCAAGGCAAGGGAAACAATGGCACTTGCTCAGTACATAGCAGGTATGGGCTTCTCGAACGTAGGTCTTGGTATCGTTCACTCGATGGCTCACCCTCTCGGTGCATTCTATGATACACCCCACGGCGTTGCAAACGCACTTCTGCTCCCCTATGTAATGGAATATAACGCAGAAAGCCCCGCAAAGCCCAAGTACAAGACTATAGCAAAGGCTATGGGCGTACAGGGTACAGAAAATATGACAGATGAAGAAGGCGTAAAGGCTGCTGTTGAAGCTGTACGCAAGCTGTCACTGTCTATAAACATTCCTCAGAAGCTCCACGAGATCAATGTCAAGGAAGAAGACCTCAAGGATCTGTCTGTAGCCGCATTCAATGATGTATGCACAGGCGGTAACCCCAGAGAAACAAATCCCGATGAGATACTCGAAATCTACAAGAAGGCATTCTGATAATATTTGCATCAAATCCCCCTCCGAGATAATCGGAGGGGGATTTTTGTATGTATAGGCAAATCGGCTTTACAAGGCAATTTTTCGGTGCAATCCTCAATAATTTAAAAAATATTTTCATAACTCGTAAAAAAATTTATATAAACCTCTTGACAAGTTACTAAAAGTGTGCTACAATATGTTCACAGTCAGAAAAAGGCTGTTAATATAGATAGCTTAATCGAAAGGAATGATCGTCAAAAAATGAGTAAAAGTGTATACAGCCTGGTGCTGTCAGATGAGATAGTACGAGCGATAGACTCGCTGGCATACAGAATGAATACCAGCCGCTCGGCACTTATCGACAGGATACTTGCCGAAAAGCTCTCAATGCAAACGCCCGAAATACGAATGCGTAACATAATGGAGAATATCAGCAGTTTTTTTGACGAGGAGATATTCCGCTTGCAGACTGCGGCGGGCGATGGAGGTATGCTTATCAAAAGCCCGCTGCCTTATAAATACAAGCCGACAATACGTTATTCGGTAGAGCTTATGCGCGAGGGCAAGTACCTCGGACGGTTGAAAGTCAGCTTCAGAACGCAGAATGCGGCACTTGTGACGCTGATGAACGACTTTCTCACCTGCTTTGCGAGCATCGAGCGCCGAAATCTGGCACAGTTTACCGATATTGATATAATCATGCAGATAGATAATGACAAGATGACAAGAATGCTTAATAAGCCTATTCTTAAGGATACACGAAAAGTATCCGACCCTAATCTTACCGCCAAGGCTATTGCTGATTATGTCAACTTTCTCGACAGAACCATCAAGCTTTATTTTGAAAACGCAGATAACAGAAAACAGGCGATAGCACTTATTGATGCCGCCTACAAAGAGCATATGAAAGCTGTGAAAGTCATTGTATAACAGCACGATATGCCGCAGAACATAAGCACAGGCTTTTAAGCCAAAAGGAAAGGATGATCTTGATATGCTGAACACTAATAACCTGACACAGAAATCAATGGAAGCTATAAGCACAGCTCAGAGTATTGCTGTTTCGTATCAGAATATGAATATAGAACAACAGCACGTTTTACTTGCACTGTTGCAGGCTGAGGACGGACTTATCCCTCAGCTCATCAAGAAGATGGGAGCAGACGCTTCACAGCTGACAAAGTTAACCGAGCAGAGTGCCGCAGGTATACCTAAAGTAACCGGCAGCGGCAGAGATCCTGAAAAGGTGTATGTATCCCCCGATGTGGATAAGGCATTCACTGCCGCAGAAGAAAAGGCAAAGCAGATGAAGGACGAGTATATCTCGGTAGAACATCTGTTCATCGGACTTCTCGAAAAGCCGAACTCGCAGTTAAAGGATATTTTCTCTAAATGCGGAATTACCGAAAAAGCATTCTTACAGGCACTTGAACAGGTAAGAGGCAGTGTGCGTGTTACCGGACAGAACCCCGAAGAAACCTATGACGTTCTCAAAAAGTACGGTCAGGATCTGACGGAGCTGGCACGTCAAAACAAGCTTGACCCCGTTATCGGCAGAGATACGGAAATCAGAAACGTTATCCGTATTCTTTCCCGTAAGACGAAAAACAACCCCGTACTGATAGGCGAACCCGGTGTAGGTAAAACGGCTATTGCAGAGGGTCTGGCTCTGCGTATTGTGCGTGGTGATGTTCCCGAGAACTTAAAGGAACGTCAGATATTCTCGCTGGATATGGGCGCACTTGTTGCAGGTGCAAAATACAGAGGCGAATTTGAGGAAAGACTTAAAGCGGTATTGCAGACCATAAAGAAGTCAGAGGGTCAGATAATACTGTTCATAGATGAGCTTCATACTATAGTCGGTGCAGGCAAGACAGACGGCGCGATGGACGCAGGCAACCTGCTGAAGCCCCTGCTTGCAAGAGGTGAGCTCCACTGCATAGGTGCAACAACGCTCAACGAGTACAGGCAGTACATCGAAAAGGATGCCGCTCTTGAAAGACGTTTCCAGCCGGTTATGGTAAACGAGCCTACAGTCGAGGATACAATATCGATACTGCGTGGTCTAAAGGAACGTTACGAGGTATTCCACGGCGTTAAAATTCACGACTCGGCGCTTATTGCCGCCGCTACTTTATCAGACAGATATATCTCTGATAGATTTTTACCCGATAAGGCGATCGACCTTGTAGATGAAGCGTGTGCGCTTATCAAGACCGAAATGGAATCTATGCCGTCCGAGCTTGATGATATCCGCAGAAAGATAATGCAGCATGAGATAGAAGAAGCCGCACTTAAAAAGGAAACCGACCGTATCTCCGTTGAACATCTTGCCGAGGTACAACAGGAGCTTGCCGAAATGCGTTCAAAGTTCAACGAGATGAAGGCAAAGTGGGAGAACGAGCGTAACGCTATTTCAAAGGTACAAAAGCTCCGTGAAGAAATTGAAAGCACCAACGGTCTAATCGAGCAAGCTGAAAGAAGCTATGATCTGAATAAGGCAGCTGAGCTTAAATACGGCAAGCTCCCTCAGTTGCAAAAAGAGCTGGAGGAAGAAGAAAAGCTCGCAGAGCAGTCAAAATCTGCGTCTATGCTGCACGATAAGGTAACAGAGGAAGAGATCGCGAAAATTATCTGCCGCTGGACAGGTATCCCTGTCGCAAAGCTGATGGAGGGCGAGCGTGAAAAACTGCTCCATATGGAAGATATACTTCATAAGCGTGTAATAGGTCAGGACGAAGCCGTTGAAAAGGTAAGCGAGGCTATACTGCGTTCAAGGGCAGGTATTGCAAATCCCGATCAGCCTATAGGCTCGTTCCTGTTCTTAGGTCCTACCGGTGTAGGTAAGACAGAGCTTGCAAAGGCTCTTGCCGAGGCTCTGTTTGACGATGAGCACAGCATGGTGCGTATAGATATGTCGGAATACATGGAGAAATTCAGCGTGAGCCGTCTTATCGGTGCGCCTCCAGGATATGTCGGATATGAAGAAGGCGGTCAGCTGACCGAGGCTGTAAGAAGAAAACCCTACTCGGTTGTACTTCTCGATGAAGTCGAAAAGGCTCACCCCGATGTATTCAATATCCTGTTACAGATTCTCGATGACGGTAGAATTACCGACTCTCAGGGCAGAACAGTAGACTTCAAGAATACTATTATCATTCTGACAAGTAACCTTGGCTCATCGTATATCCTTGACGGTATCAACGATAAAGGCGAGATTTCCGATGAGGCTAAGAATGAGGTCAACAAGCTGCTTAAAACACAGTTCAGACCGGAATTTCTCAACCGTCTTGATGAGATCGTATTCTACAAGCCGCTCCGCAAGGATGAAATATCAGGAATCGTTGACCTTATGCTTGGCGAGCTCAAAAAACGTCTTGCCGATAAGGAAGTCGGTTTCGCAATTACAGATGCCGCTAAGGATTATGTGATCGACAACGGCTTTGACCCGAACTACGGTGCAAGACCGCTTAAGAGATTTATACAGCGTAAGATCGAAACGCTTATCGCAAGAAAGCTGATCGCAGACGATGTAGCGCCCGGCAGTACGCTGACGGTGGACTATGACGGCGAAAAGCTGATATGCAAATAATCATATAGATATATCGGCGGTTTGCCGATAAGCAAAAGGGGCTGTTAGACACAGCCCCTTAGCTATACCAAAAAGCCCTGAGCTAACGCTCAGGGCTTTCATTGTTATTTGTTTAGATTTACTTAACCATAGAAGCAACTTCAGCAGCGAAGTCATCTTCCTTCTTCTGGATACCTTCGCCCTTTTCAAAGCGAACGAACTCAACAACCTTGATGTTCTTGCCAACAGATGCAATGAACTTAGCAACTGTAAGGTTAGGATCCTTAACATAAGGCTGATCAAGTAAGCAGATCTCCTCAGCAAACTTTCTCATTCTGCCGTCAACGATCTTCTCAAGAACGTTCTGGGGCTTGGGCTTAGCAGACTGCTCATTTTCGTTCTGAACGAGCTTGAGCTGTACTTCCTTCTCAGCTTCGATAACAGAAGCGGGAACGTCAGCCTGTGCAACAAACTGAGGAGCGCTTGCTGTAATCTGGAGAAGAAGATCCTTAGCGCAAGCCTTAACAGCGTCGCTGTCAACATCGTCAGCTTCGATCTTGATCATAGAGCCGATGATAGAGCCGCCGCCGTTGTGTGTGTAAGCAAAGAGATTGCCTGTCATTCTCTTGAAACGACGAATCTGAATGTTTTCACCAATTGTAGCAATTCTCTCTGTGAGGATATCGCCAATCTTCTCTGTCTGACCTGCGGGAACAACTTCCTTAAGAGCGTCAACGTCAGCAACGTCATTCTCAATGATCGTATCAGCAACGAGCTCAACGAACTCGATAAATCTGTCTGTCTTAGCGGCGAAGTCTGTTTCAACGTTTATCTCAACTACAACGCCGACCTTCTTAGCCTCGTCGATCTTTGTATATACAAGACCTTCTGCGGCAATTCTGCCTGACTTCTTTGCAGCCTTTGCAAGACCCTTTTCACGAAGATTCTTGATAGCGGCATCTACATCGCCGTTTGTTTCTTCAAGTGCTCTCTTGCAGTCCATCATACCACAGTTTGTGAGCTCTTTTAACTGCTTTACTGCCTGTGCTGAAATAGCCATTATAATTCTCCTTTATGTTTATATTCGTATTTATTCTAATTATTCTTCTGTAGCTTCTGCCTCAGCCTCTGCAACTTCTTCAGCTACGTCAGCCTGACCCTGTCTTGCTTCGATGATAGCGTCAGCCATAGCGCCTGCAATAAGCTTTACTGCACGGATAGCATCATCGTTACCGGGGATAACATAGTCGATCTCATCGGGGTCGCAGTTTGTATCTACGATAGCTACTACGGGGATACCGAGCTTCTTAGCTTCTGATACTGCAATCTTTTCCTTGCGGGGATCTACAACGAACAGAGCGCTGGGGAGCTTCTTCATGTTCTTGATACCGCCAAGGAACTTTTCAAGCTTTTCGATCTCGAGGTTGAGCTTAACAACTTCCTTCTTGGGGAGAAGATCGAATGTACCGTCATTCTCCATTGCGTGGAGCTGTTCAAGTCTTTTAATTCTCTTCTCGATGGTCTTGAAGTTTGTCATCATACCGCCGAGCCATCTTGCGTTTACATAGTGAGCGTTTGCTCTGAGTGCTTCTTCCTTGATTGAATCAGCAGCCTGCTTCTTTGTACCTACAAACAGAACCTCGCCGCCGTCAGCTGCAACCTCGTGAATGAAGTTGTAAGCCTCGTCAAGCTTCTTTACTGTCTTCTGGAGATCGATAATATAGATACCGTTTCTCTCTGTGAAAATGTAGGGTGCCATTTTGGGGTTCCATCTTCTTGTCTGGTGACCGAAGTGAACGCCTGCTTCTAAGAGCTGCTTCATTGATACTACTGCCATGGTAGTGTCCTCCTTGATTTTTGGTTTTTTCCTCCGCTATGCTGACACGTTCAAGCCCGTGAGCACCGCAGAACGCTATACATAACGTGTGGATTTGCTGTTCAACAGCCTTATAATTATAACACAATAAGGATTTCAAATCAATATTCGGAATGAAAATTTTTATTGTGCTATTTGAACAAATTTTTGAGCAAACCGCCTTTTCGTTTTGGCTGATGAGGAAAATCACAGCCGACAAGTATCGTATCTTCACCTATTATCTCGATATCAGTCCAGTTTATGAATATGTCCTCTTCCCTCCCGAACAGTCCGAAACAACGGCTTTTGCCGTAAACAATGATACGGCAGATCTTCGCCGTGCAGGAGTCGATCTCAACATCATCGACAAAGCCTATACGACAGCCCGATTTTATGCTGATAACTTCTTTACATCTTATATCGCTGAAATGGCACATCATAACGCATCACCGCCTTGTTTCCGGTATGTTTTATGATATGCCGCAAAGTTTATTCATATACCTTTATGATATAGACAAATATAACGCCGACAGTGCGGCGTTACAGATTATTCACTTATTGCTTTTGCGGGTATATGTTTTTTGATAGCCTCGAAGCTTTCTTCGCTGATAACGTGCTCTATTCGACACGCATCTTCTGTCGCGATCTTCTCGTCTACTCCGAGTGCCGTAAGCCATTTTGTAAGAAGTGTGTGACGCTCATACATCTTGTCAGCAATTGCTCTACCCTTTTCGGTAAGCTCGATATATCCCTTTGAATCAACTGTAACATAGCCGTTCATACGGAGATTTTTCATTGCCACGCTGATGCTGGGCTTAGAATAATCAAAATAATTTACTATATCTATTGATCTTACATTGCCAAGCTGTTTTTTTAATATAAGTATGGATTCGAGGTAGTCCTCTGCCGATTCGTGTATCTGCATGATTATATCCTTTCTGTCCTTTTAAAGGATTTTGTATATTTTTATAAGTATAGCACGTTTCGGTAGGATTTTCAAGTAGTAATTACGCAAAATTTCGCCACTGCGCAATAACAGTCCGGGCATGGACTGTCATACAACTTGCAGGAATAGATCAGTAATTATGTGTAAATATGGCGATAAAAGGGCATAAAACACACCCGTAAAGGCAGATACTTTACTAAATGACAACAATAAAGCAAATTTGCAAGTTTATTTTTGTGAATTTTCACCTTGACAAACTTGCAAAACCGTGTTAATATAAGCGAGTAAAGATAAATGTGTATGTTCAAAAGCATACAAATCAGTACAAGGAGAGATTTAAAATGAAAAATTTTAAAAGAGTTCTTGCAATGGCAACTGCCGCAACTCTGGCAGTAACAGCATTTGCAGGTTGTTCATCAAGCAACGCAAACAGCGGTAATGTTGGCGGCTCAACAAGCACAGCAGATGGTGAAAAGACAATCGTTATCGGTGGCAGCGGTCCTCTTACAGGCGACGCGGCTCAGTACGGCGTAGGCGTTAAGAACGCTATCCAGCTTGCTGTTGACGAAGTAAACGCAGCAGGCGGTGTAAACGGCAACAAGTTAAAGCTCGTATTTGAAGATGACGAGGCTGACTCGGGTGATAAGGCGGTTAACGCTTACAACACGCTGAAGGATCAGGGTATGCAGATATTCCTCGGCACAGTTACAACAGGTTCATGCCTTGCTGTAGTTGACAAGTCAAAGCAGGACAACATATTCCAGTTCACACCCTCTGCATCTGCACAGGACGTTATCGCTAACGACAACTGCTTCCAGATCTGCTTTACAGATCCTAACCAGGGTAAAGAATCTGCTGACTATATAGCAGACAACAAGGTTGCTACAAAGATCGGCGTTATCTACGACAGTTCAGACGCTTATTCTTCCGGTATCTACAACGCATTCAAGACAGAGGCCGCTGCAAAGGGTCTTGAGCTTGTTTCCGAACAGTCATTCACAAAGGACAGCAAGACAGACTTCTCTGCTCAGATAGCTGACTGCAAGAACAAGGGCGCAGAGCTTGTGTTCCTTCCCATCTACTATCAGCAGGCTTCTCTTATCCTCACACAGAGCAAGAACGCAGGCTTCGCACCCAAGTTCTTCGGTTGTGACGGTCTTGACGGTCTTACATCTATCAAGAACTTTGATACTTCACTTGCAGAAGGCGTTATGCTCTTAACACCTTTCGCAGCTGATTCAAAGGATCAGGCTACACAGGACTTCGTTAAGGCTTATAAGGCAGCTTACAATGACGAAACTCCCAACCAGTTCGCAGCAGACGCTTATGACGGCGTAAAGATTCTTGCAAAGCTCATCGAAAGCCAGAAAATCACAGGCGATATGAGCGCATCAGACATCTGCGAAAAGCTCAAGGCAGGTATCACAGCAGCTGATTTCAGCTATGACGGTCTTACAGGTACAGGCATGAAGTGGAACGCTAACGGCGAAGTTTCCAAGTCACCTAAGGCTTTTGTTATCAAGGATGGCAACTACTCAGCTCTCTAAGCCGATAAAACCCCGAAAGCTTAATTACGGAAAAAACCCGACAGGCTATTGTCTGTCGGGTTTTTGAATTATCTGCAAAAAAATGTTGCAAACGGCTGTGTGCTGTGATATAATAAATAGTATTAGAACTTCACTAAGGAAGGATGTATACATATGGGTTTTCTCAATAACCTCATAAACGGCATAAGCCTTGGCAGTATATATGCCGTAATAGCACTCGGCTATACACTGGTATACGGCATAGCCAAAATGCTGAACTTCGCTCACGGCGATGTAATCATGGTCGGAGGATATGTAATATTCTATTCGACTACTTCATTCGGACTAAATCCCTATCTCTCGGTACTCATAGCGGTAGTTGCGTGTACTGTTCTCGGTATCGTGATTGAGAAGGTCGCTTACAAGCCTTTACGACAGGCAACATCACTCTCGGTACTGATAACTGCAATAGGTGTCAGTTATTTCCTGCAAAATTCGGCGCTTTTGCTGTTCGGCGAGAAACCCGTTAACTTCACCTCTGTTGTTAATGTTCCGAGCATTTCACTCTTTGACGGACAGGTGGTCATCACAGGTGAAGCAATAGTAGCTATAATCGTATCAATACTTATCGTTATAGGACTTTCGTTATTCATCAACAAAACAAAGAGCGGCCGTGCGATGCTTGCTGTATCTGAGGACAAGGATGCCGCACAGCTTATGGGTATCAATATTAACAGAACAATCTCGCTTACTTTCGCTATCGGCTCAGGACTTGCGGCAATTGCAGGTGCGCTTCTCTGCTCGGCTTATCCGACGCTTCAGAACACAACAGGCGCAATGCCCGGTATCAAGGCATTCGTTGCGGCTGTATTCGGCGGTATCGGCTCTGTGCCCGGCGCTATGATAGGCGGTATCCTTATCGGCGTTATCGAGATCCTCGGCAGAGCATATATTTCACCTCAGCTTTCGGACGCTATCGTTTTTGCGGTGCTTATTCTCGTTCTTATCATAAAGCCCACGGGAATACTTGGCAAGAAGGTAAGAGAAAAAGTATAATTACAGAAGGGATTGGTTTTTGTGAATAATAAAACGACCTCGGCAAAAACGAGAATGCTGAAGCCACAGACTAAAAAGAGCTTCACAACATACATTATGGTAATTGTTGCGTTCGTTATAATGATGATACTTTCGTCAACAGGAAACGTTTCAAGCCAGATAGACGGTCTTCTTGTTCCGCTGTGTGTTTACTCAATACTTGCAGTATCACTCAACCTCACGGTCGGTATACTCGGTGAGCTGAGCTTAGGACAGGCAGGCTTCATGTGCGTTGGCGCATATGCAAGTGCACTTTTCTCAATAGCAACCAAGGAAACAATACTTGTCGAGTGGGTACGCTTCCCGCTTGCAATACTTGTAGGCGGTATCTTTGCCGCTATATTCGGCATACTGATAGGAATACCCGTATTAAGACTCAACGGCGACTATCTTGCGATCGTAACACTTGCATTCGGCGAGATAATCAAGAATGTATTTGCCGCACTTTATGTCGGCGTTGACAGCAACGGACTCCATATTGCACTCAATCAGGCAGATATGAACCTTGCGGCGGACGGCACGGAAATAATCCGCGGTGCGCTCGGCGTAAAGGGCGTTCCGAATGATTCATCATTCGTAGTAGGCTTCATACTCCTGATGATAACACTTATCGTTTCATACAACTTCATCAATTCAAGAACAGGCAGAGCGGTAAAGGCTATCCGCGACAACTCAATTGCCGCAGAATCTGTAGGTCTTAACATAACAAAGTACAAGCTGATAACTTTCGCTCTTACTGCATTCCTTGCAGGTATGGCAGGTGCTCTGTACTCACATAATTACGCTACATTACAAGCTTCAAAGTTCGACTATAACCTTTCGATACTGATACTCGTATTCGTCGTGCTCGGCGGTATCGGCAATATCAGAGGCAGCGTGATCGCAGCTGTTATCCTTACGCTCCTTCCCGAGGTATTAAGAGGCATAAACAGCTACAGAATGCTCATCTACTCAATCGTTCTTATTGTTATGATGATACTCACATCAAACGAAAAAGCAAGAACATTTATAGTAACGAATTTCGGAAAACTGAAGAGTATGGTTCTTAAGATTTTCAAGCGCGAAACTAAGGAGGTCAAATAATATGGCACTTCTTGAAGTAAAGAATTTAGGCATCTCTTTCGGCGGTCTGAGAGCCGTTGATGAGTTTAACGTTTCGATCGAAAAAGGTGAGCTTTACGGGCTTATCGGTCCTAACGGCGCAGGTAAGACTACCGTGTTCAATATGCTGACAGGCGTATACAAGCCCTCTAAGGGTGTTATAACCCTTGACGGTCAGAACATAACGGGCAAAAGCACAAGAGATATCAACCGCGCAGGAATTGCGCGTACATTCCAGAATATAAGACTGTTCAAGGAAATGAGCGTACTTGATAACGTTAAGGTAGGACTACACAACCACTACAGATACAGTACAGCAGAGGGTGTGTTCAGACTTCCCCGCTTCTTCTCGACAGAAAAGGATATGGATAAAAAGGCGCTTGAACTGTTACACGTTTTCGAGCTGGATGACAAGGCTGACTTCTTAGCTTCCAACCTGCCCTACGGCGACCAGAGAAAGCTGGAGATCGCAAGAGCGCTTGCTACAGATCCCAAACTGTTACTGCTTGATGAGCCTGCCGCAGGTATGAACCCCAACGAAACGGTTGAACTTATGAACACGATCCGCTTTGTAAGGGATAATTTCAATATGACAGTACTGCTTATCGAGCATGATATGACGCTCGTATCCGGTATATGTGAAAAGCTGTCTGTGCTTAACTTCGGTCAGCTGTTATGTCAGGGTGAAACCTCTGATGTACTGAACAATCCCGAAGTTATCACGGCATATCTCGGAGAATAAGGGGGTCGTCAAAATGGCAATGCTTGAGATCAAGGATCTTTATGTAAATTACGGTATGATAGCCGCCCTCAAGGGCATATCATTTGAAGTAAACGAGGGCGAGGTTATCGCTCTTATCGGCGCAAACGGTGCCGGAAAGACTACTACGCTTCATACAATAACAGGACTTCTCCACGCTAAGAGCGGTTCTATAACATTCAACGGTGTTGAGCTTACCAAAACGCCTGCCCACAAGATAGTCGAAATGGGTATAGCTCACGTTCCCGAGGGCAGACGTATTTTCCAGAACCTCACCGTTCTTGATAACCTTAAGCTCGGTGCGTTCACCCGCAAGGACAAGGAAAACATCGTAAAGGATATTCAGATGGTGTATGAACGCTTCCCGCGTCTTGCCGAAAGAAAGACGCAGATAGCAGGTACTCTTTCGGGCGGCGAACAGCAGATGCTTGCTATGGGCAGAGCGCTGATGTCGAAGCCCAAGATCATCGTAATGGACGAACCCTCAATGGGTCTTTCACCTATCTTTGTAAGCAATATTTTCGATATAATCCAGACTATAAGAGAAACAGGAACTACTGTTCTGCTGGTTGAACAGAATGCAAAGAAAGCGCTTTCAATTGCAGACAGAGCATATGTTCTTGAAACGGGTAAGATCTCACTTTCGGGCAAGGCGTCAGACCTTATAAATGATGCTTCGGTAAAGAAGGCTTATCTCGGAGAATAAGGAGGAGCTTATGGGACGTATTATTACAATCGCAAGAGGAATGGGAAGCGGCGGCAAGACTATAGGAAAAATGCTTGCCAAGGAGCTTGACATTCCGTACTATGATAAAGAGATAATCAGAATGGCAAGTGACGAAAGCGGCATCAACGAGGAGCTTTTCGGCAGAGTTGATGAAAAGGTAAAAAACACGATCTTCAACCGCGAAGAGATTTATGACGGTGAGCTTTTAGAGCCCGATCATAAGGATTTCACCTCCGACCGCAATCTGTTCAATTACACCGCAAAGATAATAACCGATATTGCCGACAGCGGAAAATCTGCCGTGATAGTAGGCAGATGTGCGGACTTTGTGTTAAAAGGTCGCAAGGATGTTGTAAAGCTGTTCATCTATTCCGATACCGAAACCGCCATCAGAAATGTTTACGACAGATACGGACTTGACGGCAAGGACGCTATTAAGCTTATCGAAAAGAAAGACAAGGAACGCAGTGAGTATTACCGCCACTACACAGGTCGTGACTGGACAGACGCAAGAAATTATAACCTCTGCCTTGATACAAGCAGTATGAGCTATGATAAGTGCGTTGAGATAGTAAAGGCTTACATGGCTGTGCTCGACAAGTAAACATGGATAATGTACTGCAACTTTTACAGACAGTTATAGTTATCTGCATTGCACTTTCAGCTTTGTCGCTTATTTCTCTCGGTATATTCTATAAAGGCAGAAAAAAACAGATACGGGTGATATTCAAACGGATAACAAAGCACGGAGGACTTAATTCCAACCGTTCAAAATGGACATACAGCAACAATTATACTGTTGACTGCAAATATCCCGGCAGTGAAAAGCTACATACATTCAGATGTGAAAAAACTGTCTTTGATTTATTGAATGAAGGTAAAAGCTACTGTGTAAGAGTAAAACTCAGACAGATAATAATAATCTATAAGAAGTAAAGCAGGCTGTTGCGTTTTCGCAACAGCCTCAAATTATAAAAAGGACACTCAAAAACGAATGTCCTTTACACCGGTGCGGGAAATGGGACTTGAACCCACACGCCAATACTGACCGGGGCACCTGGGGCTTGCCTGGTCTGACTGCGGAACAAGTTCCGCTTCCACAAAATCAAAGATTTCGTGCGATTCCGGCGTGCTTGCTCTTAATGATAGTGATTTGCTGATTTGCTTAGATATAAAAATAAAGGACACTCGAAAAACGAATGTCCTTTACACTGGTGCGGGAAATGGGACTTGAACCCACACGCCAATACTGACCGGGGCACCTGGGGCTTGCCTGGTCTGACTGCGGAACAAGTTCCGCTTCCACAAAATCAAAGATTTCGTGCGATTCCGGCGTGCTTGCTCTTAATGATAGTGATTTGCTGATTTGCTTAGATATAAAAATAAAGGACACTCGAAAAACGAATGTCCTTTACACTGGTGCGGGAAATGGGACTTGAACCCACACGCCAATACTGACACAAGCACCTCAAGCTTGCCTGTCTGCCGATTCCAGCATCCCCGCAAATCAGCTTATTTATTATAGCAGAATATCGCGCTTTTGTCAAGCACAAAAATTGGTATTTTGCAATTTTATCGCCCGTAAATTTCCTGCAAATTTCCAAAACAAATTCACAGTCCAAACCTCAAAATGACAAAATTATGCTTGACAAACCTCGTTCTTTGTGCTACAATGATTATCCAAACAAGGGGCCGTAAAGGTTTCGACGGGGATTGTGAACCCGGCTAAGCACGCAGAGATCGCCTTATCTCTTTAAACGGGGCATTTTTAAAATTAAACGCAGACAATAGATCTGAATTAGTAGCTGCCTAAGTGCGCTACCGTCCTTGTAGAGAGCGCTGTGGCTCTATAAAGGGCGTCGACTAACAGCCAATGTTTTCGGTGAGAGTCCTGTAACCGTCAACACATCAAAGGACTACCGGACTTCTATCCTGTGAGCCGGAGAGGAGAAAGGGAATTTCAAAAGACTTCACTAAGCGTGTAGAAAGGTTGGCGGATCGGTTTTCGGACAGGAGTTCGATTCTCCTCGGCTCCACCATTTTTTCCACGCTCATATATATGGGTGTGGATTTTTTTGTTTACGGTAGTATGAAACATAGGAGAAAGCATTAAATGAAACTTTTATTCAAACAAAGACTATTCTCGTGGTTTGACAGCTACGACATTTATGACGAAGCCGGAAATACTGCGTTTGTTGTAAAAGGTGAGCTTGCATGGGGACACCTGCTCCGTATTTATAACTCCTGCGGAAAAGAGGTCGGATACATTAAGGAAAAGGTATTTACCTGGCTTCCGAAGTTTGAGATGTATGTTGACTCTCGTTATGTCGGTTGCATCAGCAAAGAGTTTACATTCATAAGACCCAGATTCAACATTGATTATAACGGCTGGCATATAGACGGCGACTGGCTTGAGTGGGATTATACGATCCGTAACTCTGCCGGTCATTACATAGCTTCTGTATCCAAAGAAATCTGGAACTGGACAGATACCTATATGCTTGACGTACAAGACCCGCAGGATGCATTGTATGTTTTGATGCTGGTTCTTGCCATCGATGCGGAAAAATGCTCAAGAAACGACTGAATTTAATACGATTAATCACAATTACCGAATTTATTTCAGTGAAAAACGGCTTTTATCACCTCCGTAAAAGAGCTGAAATCAGTTAATGCAGTATTAGCAGATTTGATTGTCAAAGCCCCGATTGTTCGCAAATCAGGGCTTTTCCTTTTACCGACAGCCGAAATTCCGCATAACAGAGCCATTTGGTTAGTTTAGATTAACCATTTTCTTCTTGACTGCGACCTACTGCCGTGCTATACTTATATAAAACGATTAGCTATATCTAACAGCTGTATTATTTTTACATTTTATGATGTCTGCATTGCCTTGAAGATTTTAAATACCTGTCGTTTTTACGACAGGTCATATTTAAGCTCGCAAAACCGCATTTTCCGACATAATATTACATTTTCGGCAAACGCAATATGCAGACACATTAACATACAAATTATGTCACGGAGGGCTTGTCACGATGACAATGGACGAATTAAAGCCGGGAGAAAGCGCCTATATCAAAACGGTAGGCGGCACCGGTGCTTTACGACATCATCTGCTTGATATGGGACTTACTCCCGATGCAGAGATAACATTACAGAAAGTTGCGCCGATGGGTGACCCTGTGCAGTTTGAGGTGCGTGGCTATGAACTTACACTGCGCCTTGAAGAAGCAAGAAAGGTAACTGTCTGCGATGTGCATAAAAAAGACAGTCCCCTGCGAATGTCAGCTGAACGTCACAATAACACCCCACATCCCGGTGTCGGCGAACTCGCCCAATATGAGAAGCTGAAGCTGAAACACGGCATAGTCCTTGCAAAAGGCGCACCGCTTACTTTTGCTCTTGCGGGAAATCAGAACTGCGGTAAAACCACCTTGTTCAATCAGCTGACAGGCTCAAACCAGCACGTCGGCAACTTCCCCGGAGTAACAGTCGACCGCAAGGACGGAACTATCAGAAATCACCCGGAAGCGACAGTTACGGATCTTCCCGGTATATATTCCCTGTCACCGTATTCAAGCGAAGAGATCGTGACCCGCGACTTTCTGCTTAATAACAACCTCAGCGGAATTATAAACATAGTGGACGCATCGAATATCGAACGAAACCTGTACCTCACTATGCAACTGATGGAGCTCGGTATTCCTATGGTACTTGCCCTCAATATGATGGACGAGGTAAAAGCAAACGGCGGTTCTATCCGTGTAAACGACCTGGAACGTATACTCGGCATACCCGTTGTTCCTATTTCGGCAGTCAAAAACGAGGGTATTGACGAGCTTATCGACCATGCAATACATATCGCAAGATACGGCGAAAAACCCGCCCGTATGGATTTCTGCTCAGACAGTGACGACCCGCACGACCCTGTTGCCGCAGTACACCGCTGTATTCATTCTGCTGCAACGCTTCTCGAACCCGATATCAGGGCGGCAGGACTACCCGTAAGGTTTGCCACAACAAAACTCGTTGAAAGCGATGAGCTGATAAAGGAAAAAATCACGATCCCCGAAGAAAAGCATGACGCTTTCGACCACCTTGTTTCCATAATGCAACAGGAAACAGGCATGGACAGAGAGGCTGCACTTGCAAATATGCGCTTCACGTTCCTTGAAAAGCTGTGCCGTGAAACTGTAGTACGTCCTCACGAAAGTAAGGAGCATAAACGCAGTATGGCGATAGACCGCCTGCTGACAGGTAAATATACCGCTGTTCCCTGCTTTTTAGGCATAATCGCACTGGTTTTCTTCTTGACTTTCTCGGTGATCGGCGCGGCGCTGTCCGACCTTATGCAACTCGGAATAGATTATCTTACCGGACTTATCGACAGCGGGCTTACCTATCTTGAGATAAACCCCGTCGTACACTCGCTTGTCGTGGACGGAATATGTGCCGGTGTAGGCAGTGTGCTCAGCTTCCTGCCCACTATAGTAACGCTGTTCTTCTTCCTGTCTATCCTCGAGGATACGGGCTATATGGCAAGAGTTGCGTTTGTAATGGACAGACCGCTGAGAAAGCTCGGTCTGTCGGGAAGAAGCTTTGTACCGATGCTGATGGGATTTGGCTGTTCAGTACCTGCAATAATGGCTACAAGAACATTGTCAAGCGAACGTGACCGTAAGATGACGATACTACTTACTCCGTTCATGAGCTGTTCGGCAAAGATACTCATATATACAACGATCGCAGGTGCGTTCTTTGAGCCGCAGTACCGCTGGCTTGTACTTGTCGGACTGTATCTGTTCGGAATAATCTGCGGTATCCTCTACTCGCTTATACTGAAAGTAACCGTATTTCACGGCGAGCCTGTACCTTTTGTAATGGAACTGCCTAACTACCGTCTGCCCGGTGCAAAAAGCGTCTGTCAGCTGATATGGGAAAAGGCAAAGGACTTTATACAGAAAGCATTTACCGTGATCTTTGCCGCTTCTATCGTTATATGGTTTTTGCAAACATTTGATATCAGACTCAATGTTGCCGACAGCACCGAAAACAGCTTGCTTGCAATGCTTGGCAGTCTGTTCGCCCCGATATTCGCACCGCTGGGTTTTGGCGACTGGAGGGCTTCAACCGCACTCATCACCGGTCTTACCGCAAAGGAAAGCGTTGTTTCCACTCTTACTCTTCTGCTCGGCGGAGATGTTTCGCAGATACAGACGCTTTTCACACCATTCACCGCTATTGTGTTCCTTGTGTTCACACTGCTCTATACTCCGTGCGTTGCCGCTATCGCAACGGTAAGACGCGAACTCGGAAGCGTACGTTCAGCCATCGCAACAGTACTTATACAGTGCGGTATTGCCTGGGTAATGGCATTCCTGGTCCGCTGTGTCGGAATGATTTTCGGTGTTGCGTAAGGTGAAATTATGGATAAGATGAATATACCGAGCATCATTCTGCTTGCATTTATAGTAATAGCTCTCGTACTCGTGATCATATATCTTGTCAGAAACGGCGGCGGTTGCTCCGGCGACTGTTCGGCGTGTAAAAGCTGTAACAGATGCAAAAAGGAACAAAAAGGTAAAAAGTAAGCTGAATACAGTAAAAGGCAGAGCCGCGGCTCTGCCTTTCATACTATACTTTAACTGTTTTCGTTTCTCATAAATCTGTATCCTTCCGATGTTTTCTTTACATCAAAATAAGCAACGTTTACGCCGTAAGTCGTGTCATCTGTACCTACGCTGTAAAAATACAGAACGCCGATGCTGAGTCCCGTTCCGCCGCTTGTACTCTCATTCACTGTAAAACAGCGTGGTGACACGTCAAAAATGTTATATGTCGGTGCATTGAACGGCATTTTTCCGCCGATCAACTGCTCGTCGGGTCTGCCTGTCGCATAGTAGAAATTTCCCTGCTCGTCAAATTTGAAATACTCACTGTATCTGCTCAGGAATGTATCATAATCCGGCATATCGGCATATAACGTACAAGCGGTATCGTACCATTCTTTCATACTATGGCAGTTGCCCGGTGTCGCAGGTGTAATATGCCATTCATCGTCATTTTCATATCCGCCGGACAATATAAATCTGTTGAACGTCCGCTGTATCGTTTTGTTATATTCGGTTCTTGCTTTTACAAGCGAATTCGGTTGTTCATTGATGCTTATATCACCCGTATACACATACGAAATCAACTTTGTGAATTCGTCATCGGTAAGTTCATCATTCATTATTTTATCATGAAACGCCTTGTTGATAAGGCAATTTCCGTTATCGTCCGTTGTTATTTCAGGCTGTGTTACATTATCAACAGATGAGTCCGCATTGCTTTCCGGAATTGAGTAATCAGACAAATTATCATTACCATTTGACTGATTATCTGCGTTTGAAACACCGCCATTACTGTTGTCCGCTCCGCTTGTCACAAGTTCGGCAGTGCTGACCGCACCCGATGAACTGCCGCTCGCGGTGTAATCTATACCGTTGCCACTTGTTGCAAAATGAATACCGACTGCTGTAGTTCCGACAACCACAACCGTTGCCGCCGCAACCGATGTGCAGCGCATTACCCGATGCCTGAACTCGAGCTTCATCTTACTGCTTTCTTCTATGCGTCTGAAAATATCTTTTTTCTGCTTTTCTGTAGGATCGATTTTCTCAAATTCATTTCTGATACTCATACTATACTCCTTTCCGAGCTTAAATGCTCTTTTAACCGCTCTCTGGCTTTCTGTAGGCGCGAACGCACCGCAGATGCACTGATATGAAGCATGCTACCGATCTCTTTACTGTTATAGCCGTCGCAATAGAACAGATACACGGGTATCTTAAGCTCATCCGGAAGCTCCGACAGTTCAACCATCACATCGCTGACCGCAGACCTGTCATTCACCGCAATGTCCTCTGCCAGCGAACCTCGCCTCCTGTTGTTTGCCCTCAGCATATTCTTGCATACATTCTGCGATACGCGTATAAGCCATGCTTTTTCATGCTCTGTGCTCTCAAAGCTCTTTTGTTTTTCAATAAGCTTCAAAAAAGTATTGTGTACCGCGTCTTCTGTATCGTGCACATTTCTGAGGTACATAAAGCACACTCTGTACACGGTGACAAAATGTCGCTCATATATTTCTCTTATGTTTTCAGAAGAATAATCCGACATCAGAACCCTTCCCCCTTTTCTTTTTATAGCAGAAAATGTACATCTTCATACATAATACACCACAGAAGCATAAATTGTCTACAAAAAAACCGAATTTATTTATATTTTTCTGAAACACACTGTAATTTCAGCGTGACGCAATAAATCTACGTCGAAATTTTGTTACTATTGCCGAAATAAATAGTACAATATTGCAATTTTTCTCACGAAGTGATATAATTGAGGTATGCATTAAATATGTATCTTTAACGAGGGTACGGAAACGAGGCAGATACTTATGAAATCTATAAGCAAAAAAATGACACTGTTCACTGTCATGCTGGTAGTAATATCGTTGTTGGTGGCTACATTCGCATCGGTAGCGATAATTTACACCACGACAAAATCACTTACAGAACAAACCCTGACGGAAACGGCAACGGTTGCCGCCGACAAAGTTTCATGGGAGCTGAAGGCTATACAGAATATAGCAATTCAGGCAGGCTGCAATCCAAAACTATCATCTGTGATCTATACAAATTCACAGAAACAAAGGGAGATCGATACGATCGTTGCAAGCTTCGGTCTTGACAGAGGTGCGTCTATCGACTATGAAGGCCACGGATCAAACGGTGTTAATTATGATGACCGTGATTATTTCAAAGCCGCTATGGAAGGCAGGACCACGATCACAGAACCTATTATAGGCAGATCAAACGGCAAGCTGAGCGTTATAATTGCCGCTCCCCTGTGGGAAAACGGTGAGCTCAACTCTAAAGTTGTAGGCTGTATATATTTTGTACCGAACGAAGAATTTCTCAATGACATCGTCCGCAGACTTAAAATAAACGAAAACGGTGCCGCGTATATCATAGACAAGAACGGTAACACAATTGCCGACGTTGATATGCAACTTGTAAGGGACGGCGAAAATATACAGAAGAAAGCCGAGGAAGATCCCAGCTGGACCGCTCTTGCCCAGGCGCATGAAAAAATGGAAGCCGGTGAAAAAGGCTTCGCACAATACACATCAGATGGCATAACTAAATTTGTCGGCTATGCCCCCATACCAGATACAAACGGTTGGTCTATTGCCGTAACAGCACACAGCGATGACTATATGATTCACTGCTTTAAAGGTTTTATTATACTTGCAATAATCTGTGCCGCATCTGCTGTAGTCGGCGGTATTATCGCAGGAACTATCAGCCGAAAGATCGGCAAGCCTATAAGACTTTGTGCAGAGCGTATCGAAAAGCTCTCAGAAGGTGACCTCACAAGTCCTGTGCCTATGGTTAAATCGCACGATGAGGTAAAAATACTTGCGAAGTCAGCCGCTAAGGTTGTAAATGAACAGAACGCTATGATAAGTGATATCGGCAATATTCTGAGCAATATGGCTCAGGGCAACTTTGATGTACACAGCAAAGATGCCGATAATACATACCGTGGCGATTACAAGGTGCTTATTGAATCTGTAAGAGATATCAACAAAAAGCTCAATGATACTTTAAGCCAGATAAGCATCGCAGGCGATCAGGTATCAAGCGGCTCAGAGCAGGTATCCGCAGGGGCTCAGTCACTTGCGCAGGGCGCTACCGAACAGGCGGCATCTGTAGAAGAGCTTGCCGCTACTATCCAGAATATCAACGCTCATATCAGCGCAACTTCACAGGACTGCCAGAAGGGCAGACAGCTCGTTGATGAAACTGCCGAATATATAGGAGCGGCGAACGAAAAGATGCAAAATCTCACAGCCGCAATGCAGGAGATAAATGATGCTTCTACCGAGATAGGTAAAATAATACAGACCATTGAAGATATTGCGTTCCAGACGAATATACTTGCGCTTAACGCTGCAGTCGAAGCCGCAAGAGTCGGCGAAGCGGGCAAAGGCTTTGCAGTAGTTGCCGATGAGGTCAGAAACCTCGCAGGTAAATCCGCCGATGCAGCTCACGATACGACCGTTCTTATCGAACGTGCGGTTGCCGCGGTTGAAAACGGAAACAATATCACAAACGAAACGGCTCAGGCCGTATCAGAGGTTGAAGCAAGATCCGGCGGTGTCAGCGATATAGTAAACAAGATCGCAGCCGCAAGCCTTGAACAGTCGGATATGGTAAAGCAGGTCAACATCGGCGTAGAGCAAATCTCAAATGTTGTTCAGACAAACTCCGCAACAGCAGAAGAAAGCGCCGCCGCTTCGCAAGAGCTTTCAGCTCAGGCTCAGACATTGCAAAAGCTTGTCAGCCGCTTTACATTCAGAGAAGAATAAAGCATCAAAAAACCTCCGGACATATCGCAGTCCGGAGGTTTTTTATATATTCATATACTATGACTCTGAAATGTATTTAGAGAGCACCGAAATTCAAGTGTTTATAAGCTCTCATACCGATTTCAATTTTAATATCGGTTATCACTTCCTTAACAGCTTCTTATAAAGAAAACCTGTTATACAGCTCGGGATTATAAACAGAACTATCTGACCTGCACACGGAATAAGAAAATCCGCAAAGCTTGAAAATCCCATTTTTCTTATCTTTTTTCTGACCGCGATAAAGCTCTTGGTGTTGCGGAAATTTCTGCGGCGGTTCAGGTTGCCCGGTGTAACTCTGTACCTTACAAGCGCCTCCGGAATGTTAGCGGCTTTAGCGCCCGCCATCAGCATACGAACCATAAAGTCGTAATCCTCACAACGCTCAAGCTCCTCGCTGTATCCGCCTATTGATAATGCAAGTGACTTTCTGTACACAAGCGTTTGATTATTGAAAGGGGCTCTGCGCCTTGCAAACTTGCGTATCTCGTCATTTTCGACCGGCGGGCAACGCGTTGCTATATCTTCTCCTGTGCCGCTGTTAAACTCCTGAATATAACAGCCGAGAATAGAAATATCCGGGTGCTCGGCAAGATATCTCATCTGCTTCTCTGCTCTGTTATCAAGGCAGATATCATCGGAGTCCATCTTCATTATAAACTCATTTTTGCAAAGAGCAAGCCCTGTGTTTGCACATTTGGCAGTACCGCCGTGGCTTTCAAGGCGATTAACTACCAGTCTTCCGCCAAACTTTTCACTGTATACCGCAATAACATCGTTAAGCTCCTTATCAAGAGCACCGTCACATACAAGCACTACCTCATCGGCAGGATAAGTCTGTATATACAGACTTTCAAGGCTCTGCTCAAAAAATGCGGCATTTTCACCACCGTATACAGACATAAGGACGCTGTACGGCTGTAATTCTGTTAAATTTTCCATACAAAGCCTCCTTAAATATCATTCTGTCTGCTGTAAACGCTTACATAGATTTTATCACACAGCAAAGTAAAAGTCAATCATAAACAACATTTTTTATCCGGTTTTCTCCGTATTGTCATATTATCAGTCGAAATACAAAGCTTTACGGTAAGCTATCTGACCTGTGAATGGGTCGTATATTATCCCCTCGCAGTTTTTAGTGCTGATAAAATACTCAGTGACATATGCCACCGGTATAAAACGTCCGTCTGTTATCAGTTGCTTTTCAGCGCTGACACAAAGCTCGTATTCCTCCTTTGCATCCTTTGCCTGGGTTGCCTGCTGAAGCAAGGCGGAATATGTATCGTCCATCGCACTGTACTTATATCCGCTGTCGGTAAACTGCCTGAGATATGCCTCCGGGCGGTTGTAGTCACCGTTTATTTTTGCAAGTGCCAGCGTATAATCTCCGCTTGCGATTTTCTCATCATATTCGCTTTCGCTCACATATGAGATACTGCAATAGAAGCCGAGCTTTGCCTGCCACTGCTGTAAAATACCGCCGAGCGATTCGCCTATCTCCTCATCACGGTTCTGCACAGCAAGAATGTTGACGCTGTGAAGGTCAGCCTTGTCGATATTTTCGCAGGCGCTCTGATATGAGGAATACGCCTTTATTTCATCGGGCTTTACAGCAGTTCTGTTTCCTGCTGTATCGCGATAGCCGCCGAGAGAATTTTTAACCGACGGAGCTACGATCCCGTCAGCTGCGGAATAGCCGAACGGCAGACTGAGCGTTGATTTATCCGATGCAAAAAGCAACGCATATCTTAGCTTATCGCTCTTGAAGATCGACTTCTTCGTGTTCATCATAATGCCATATACAGCGGTCGAATACTCGTCATATACATAGTCGCTTCCGAGATAATTCTTTGCGGTGCTACCCGAAAGAACGATGCTCTGCGAAGTGCCGTCCGAAAAATCGGTCATATGATCATCTTCGACAAAGAAGTTAAGACCCAGCGGCGTTACCTCATCATGCTCATCGTATTTGTCGCAGTAGCGCAGTACCATATTGTTATTATTTTTGCTCCACGCATCATAGTACCACGTCTTTACATAAAACGGACCGTTTGACGGGGTACGCTCAGCGTCAAGACCGTACTTGCCCTGTGCCGCCGCGAAGTAATCTTTGTTGCACGGCATTGCCGCCGGCATTGAAAGCATCATTTCAAATGACGGCTCGGTGTATTCAAGCTCTATTATGAGTCCGAACTTTCCGTCCGCCTTAACTCCGAGCTGTGATACATCGGTAATTTCACCGCTGTTTATCTTCTGCGCATTCTTTATGCAGAAATATTCGGACGCTTTAGGCGCTCTGGTTTCCGGCATAAACAGGCGTTGAAAACCGAAAACAAAATCATCTGCGGTCACCTGTTTATTGTATCCGTTCACATCTGTCCAATATCTGTTTTGTTTAAGTGTAAATGTATATGTAAGCCCATCGTCCGATACGGTACAGCTTTCAGCCATAGCTTTTTCGACACTGCCGTCACCGGCGGTTCTGTACAATCCCTCAAATATACAGCCGATTATGAGATACGACTCCTTATCGGAGGCATACTGAGGATCAAGACTTCCCGGATTTGAGGATATATCATATCCGAATACATATCCCTTGCCGTCATCTTCTTTACACGATGTCATCGTCAAACACCCGATACACAGCAGTAAAGCCGTAATACACGCTGTAAGTCTTTTCTTCATCAAAGCTCCTTAATTACAACACTGCCGCTTTCAATCGACTTCCGACAGTCGATTATTCTCTGATTTTTGCTTCCTTTGAAACGCAGCTCAAGGCTTCTCTCCGAAAGGACGAATTTTCCGTCAACGAGTATATCTACTACCGACAGCAGATTTTTCACATCTTCGTCTGTCTTTGATTTTTCAACAAGCTGTTCAAAGGTAAAGCCTGTATATGACATTATATCAAGCTTTGTGTTTTCTTTTATCTTCCTTGCAAGCTCATACAAGGGTGCCGGCTGACAGAACGGTTCTCCGCCAGAAAAAGTCACGCCTTTAAGCAGTGGATTAGCTACTATATGAGCATATATCTTATCCGTATCGGCAAGCCTGCCGCCGTTAAAATCATGCGTTTCCGGGTTGTGACAGCCCTCGCAATGATGAGGACAGCCCTGCGTAAATATAGTATATCTTATTCCCGGTCCGTCTACTATAGATTCGCTGACCGTACCGGCTATTCTGATTAACATTGTATCACTTTCCTTTTTGCATTATCCTATTTATTATAGCCTTATTCAGAGAAAAAAGCAATAGATTGAAAACGTTTCCCGAATTTTTCACATAAAAAACAAAGTGAGCAAATACGGTATTGCCCACTTTTAATTTCATAAATTCCGATATAAATTCACGCTGCTTTAGAATAGTCAATAACGGAGATGTCCTGCAAAAGACCTTTTGCCGCAGCAACAAGTTTTTCAAGCTGTTCGGCAACTTCATCTGTATAGAATATTTCTCCGCATTGCTCGCATTCTTCACAAGGCACATTTTTAATTATTATCACCGAATTATTGTAATTAACTACATGAGTTGTAAAACTGTTTTTAATTCTTTTGCACTTACATAACTTACACATAATATAAGCCTTTTACGCCGACTCTCCGCTTTCCTGCTTCTCTCTGCATTCACTGCAAATGCCCTTTATGCTTATCTCATACTCTGTAACATCAAAATCATACTTAGTGCGTATCTTGTCGTTAAGGCACATCATTTCGCCGAGCTCAACGTCAAAAACCTTTTCGCAGCAACTGCATATCATATGAAAATGCGGATCTGTCCTGCCGTCAAAACGCACACTTCCGTAAGAACTGCATATTTTCTTTAATATGCCGTGATCGGCAAGCTGATTTAAATTGCGGTAAACAGTACCAAGGCTTATTTTCGGGTAACTGTGCCTTGCTATATCATATACCTGCTCTGCTGTCGGGTGGATAGGATTTGACACAACGATATTCAGTATACAGTTTCTCTGTTGTGAATAGTTCATACTGCCCTCCTATCAGGTATAACTCTCGTTATCCGTCACCCAATGACGGACTCTGAGCGGTATATCAAGCCCCTCCGCAAGCTCCTTGCATTGTTCGATCTGCTCAGGCGTTATTATATCTACCACCGTGAACATAACCTTCGGAACAATAGTCTTTACCGTCTTAGCAAAATTCAGCATAGAATTGAATGCGGGAAGTCCGAACTTGGGACGGGTAACCTCAAGATAGCTCTCAGGGTCGGGAGCATTAAGGCTGATAGAGACACAGTCGATTAAATAGCGCATCTTGTATGCGTCAAAAGCGGGATTTATGAAGTCAACCAGTCCGTTTGTATTTATACGGATCTTCATATCCGTAGTCTGCTTGACATACTTTGCGACCTCGAGCAGAACGTCCGCACGCTCCATAGGCTCGCCGTAACCGCAGAACACAAGCTCATGCAGGCCTGTCTTATCAAAATCGTCAAACGCCTTGATTATTTCTTCATAGCTCGGCTCATGCTCAAGCCACAGGCTGTCATTATCCGCAACGCTGTCGCCGTTCTTTCTTATGCAAAAAATGCATGAACACGGACATTTGTTTGTTATATTAGCATACAGCTTACCTTCAAACTCATAGAATATCGTCATATTACACCTCCGTGGATAAACTGATAATCTTTCTCACATTAGTATAACATAAAGACAAAAATTAGTCAATAGAAAAAACGGCTTTTCAGAGCCGAAAAATAACTCTGTCGGCGATTATCCCCGCATTCTGTCGTATATCCCGTCGGATTTTACAGTAGTAACCGAAAGAGGGAAATATACCTTTGAATTTCTGCTTTCTTTAATCTGAGCCAGTGCTGCTCTGCACCTCGGACGCAAGTTCTCATTGTTATCCCCGAGCTTTTCGATATAAACAGCCGCTCCCTCGGACAAGGCAGAAAGACTGTAAGTATCGATCTTAGTTATATTGCCGCTGAGATAGCTTTCGACATTATACTGTGCTATTCTCGCATCGGGGTCGCAAAAGCACAGTGCGCCGAGCATTGCGGTAAACGACACAAAAAGTATCAACACGGTTTTCATATCAGGTAATATCTCATGCAATATCAGCACTAAGAACACTATACCGAGCAGTATCATAAACCATGATGTGTAAAATCTGAGTCCGGTAAGCCCGTACTCACCGATGTACATTATCATCTTTGACATTGCACTGCAAATAAGAAAAACGGTCAGCAGGCTGAACACAGCCGAATACGCTCTTACAGCCGCAGGCTTTCTCCCGCTCTCGTTTCTTTTAGCAAGCACTCCTGCAAGGAATATCACAAAAAGATCAAGCACAGCCACTCCGCACAGCTCAAAAAAGCCTTGTCTGGCATATTCGCTGTAGCTGTAGCCGTCGGGAAGAACTCCGCCGAACGCACTTAGAAAATATGGTATCTGGCAAGTGAAGAACAGAAGATATATAGCTATAAGCGGCGTGAGCGCCGCGCATACAGCCGCGGCAGGCACCTTTGCCGCTTTCCCGCTGTCACCTGTCATTCTGCGCTTTCTTCCCTTTGCGCCGCTCATTATTCCAAAAAGCAGAAATGAAAAAGGTATGCTGACTGCAAAAATTATAATATTACTGAAAAAGTTGTTGAAAAATCCGCCTGTCATAACGGATAACATTCTGCCGAAATTATCATCGGCGCTTGAAAGTGCCGCACCAGCAATAAACGTTGCCGGAAGCGAGCAAATAATTCCGAGCAGGATATACAGCGCGGTTTTGCTCTTATGCTCCTTTTTTGAAAACGGCACTGCTATGCTCTTAGGCGCGGCTGTGAAATTTCTGAACGATACCGAGAATACCGCTTCGCACAGCTCCCGTGCAAATCCGTCCGAAAACAGCGGCTTGGTTGTAGTAAAGCTGTATGCAAAGTAACAAAGCAGGATCGCGGCATACACCCACGAAAGAAAGCGAACAAGTCCCGTTGACGAGAATATCGGAACAGCACAGAATATTATCACACAGCCGAATATCGCCCACTGTGAGGCTGTCGGCTTTTTGCCGATATATATCACCGCCATAACAGCAAGAGCGGCAACAATAATATGATACCAGCCCGATGCTATAACCTCTGCAAACGGAAATATCTCGCCCTCGGTAAAGAACAGCTTAAATGTTATAAAGCCAAGCACAGCCGTAAGCGCGGCGAATATAAAATCGCGCATATTGTAGGTTTTCTTTGCCTCGGGAGGACCTTGCAGGCTGTTGTTATACATCGGTGCATATTGACCCTCTGCTCCGCCGTATACATTCACCGGCTGAACATTGCCGTATTGTTCCGCATTATTATACTCATTCATTTTCGCCACCGCCTTTATAACACAGGATATCACCGGGTTGACACTGTAAGACCTCACATATCTTTTCAAGCGTTGAAAAGCGGATAGCCTTTGCCTTGCCCGTTTTCAGCACCGACAGATTTGCAGGGGTTATGCCGATGGCGGCGGCAAGCTCATTCGACGAGATCTTCCGCATAGCCATCATTACATCAAGATTTATTTCAATTGCCATATCAGCACCTCACAAATCAGATAGTAAAGTCGTTCTCTTCTTTTATAACGATCGCCTGCTCAAAGACATTCTTGATAACACGGAGTATCAGCCCGAAGAATGCCGCCGCTATCACAACAAACCACGCGAACGGTCTTAAAATGCTGAAATAGATGAATATAACGCTTACGGCAAAACAGCAATACGATATCAGTCTTAATATCTTTACATTGCCCGAAGTGAACACTTTTCCCTGTCTGATATTAGACAGCAGACGGTCAAGCGCTATAACTATCACAAGCGCAGCTGCCGCCGCAAGGTAAAGCGTAATTATCGTAGGCAGATAGACCGACATTCCGAACAGTGCAAATATGCGGTTATCGTAGATACGGACAATAAAAGGTGCAAATATACAGCATACGATTATCAGTACGAATACCGCCTTTACAAGTATTGAGGTTATCATTACGGAATAGTTTTGTTTTTTCATAATACCGCCCTTTCCCGACGTAGTTTTTTGTTGTTTGAATTATAGCACAGGGTTTTCCGTTTGTCAATAGATTTTTATTGTTTTTCGATAATTTTTTATTGTTGACTAATAAAACGCAGGAGCTGTGACGAAATTATTGCATTTCGTCACAGCTCCTGCTTTAGGTATTATTTGCACCTTTTCAATGCGCTTATTATCCTTATATACTCCTTGCCGACAGTGACCAGAAGCTTTTGCGCACTGTCATAATCGCCTTTTCTTAAATATTCAGTTATTTCGCTGAACACACTGCGAAACTTTTCAAATCCAAGGTTTGCGGCTATTCCCTTCATGGTGTGCGCCGCTCTGAAAGCCTTTTCGACCGAATGCTTTTTCATTGCATCAGAAAACTCCGCAAAGTGCTTATCAAACAAAAATTCGCGTATTGCAGGTTCAACATTCTCTTCTTCGCACTCAAGACGCTGTAGCACGCTGTCATAGTCCTCTCCCAACAAGTCATAGCACTCTCTCATTGTGAGATTTTTTCTGCTGATATAGCTGAACACCGCATCCTTTAATTTTTTTGACTCGACAGGTTTAGCAAGATGCTCATTCATACCTGCCGTCTGAGTCTTTATCTTATCGTCGGTAAATGCGTTAGCCGTAAGCGCAATTATCGGGACAGATATTGCATCTGCGCGATAAAGATGCCGTATCGTTTCAGAAGCTTCAAGCCCATCCATGACAGGCATCATAATATCCATCAGAATTACATCGATCGAATAAAGTACAGAGCTTTCAAATATTTCAACGGCTTCTGCACCGTTCCACGCCTTGATGACCGTTGCACCCTCACTTTTCAGCATAAATTCTGTGATCTCCATATTCAGTTCGTTATCTTCTGCCAGAAGAATATTCACACCTGCAAGTGAGCGATCCTCTACCACGACCCCAGGCTTTGATTTGGACCGCCTCGTCATATCTATATCCAACGGAAGAACTATCGTAAAATCAGTACCGACATTTTTCGTGCTTTCGCACTCGATCGTACCGCCCATCTTTTCTGTAAGCCGTTTAGCTATCGGAAGCCCCAGACCTGTACCCTGATATGATGTTCTGGCGCTTTCATTTTCCTGACGGAACGGCTCATACATCACCTTCCGGAAATCTTCACCTATGCCCTTGCCGTTATCCTCGCATTTTATACTGAGCATTGCTGTTTTTCCGTCCTCGGTAACAGAAAGCTCTTTGCAGGATACTTTTACATATCCGCCCTCTCTTCCGTATTTAACGGCATTGCTGATTATATTCATAAGTACCCGCTTAACATGAAGCGGACTGCCGATCAGTCTGTTATGTATATTTTCGCACTTTTCAAAAGTGAGCGAGATGTTATGTTTATAAGCGTTCTGTTCATTGAGTGTGAATATATCATCAAATATATCGTATATATCGAACGGTTCATATTCAAGTACAATTTCGCCCGATTCAAGTTTATTCATATCAAGAATGTCGTTGACAAGTTCAAGAAGATAGCCTGAGGCTACCCACATCTTACGGCGGCATTCCTTCCGTTTTTCCGGGTCATCATCATTCTTATCCGCTATCTCTATCATACCGCGTATACCGTTGATAGGCGTTCTTATATCGTGGCTCATACGCCTCAGAAAATCACTCTTTGCCATATTTGCGCGTCTTGCTTCATCTGCCGACTGAAGCAGTTTAGCGTTGTATTTTTCCTCCGCAATGCGTGTTTCACGGATATGCTTTACCTGTATTGACCTGTAAAACAGTATTGCCACAAAACAGATTATTATATAAATTGTAGTTGCAAGCGAGGTCGCTGCCCATCGCCCGATATATACATTGCCTGCCGGATAACAGACATAGATGTAATAATTTCTGCACTTATCCATTCCGCCGTAATACGAGCCGTCATCGTCAACTATACGCAAAAGACCGTTCGCTTTATCGCCGCTCAAAGCATAGCTTTCCAATATTTTGCAATCTGCAACTGCTTTTCCGGTGTATTTTTCATTATTAGTCGCTATTACGTTGCTTTTGTCTGTTATAATTATACTTCCGTTCATTGCAAGCTTAAAGCCTGACAGCAATGAGTCCAGTGTCGGCTGACCGTTATCTATTACAGATTTTGTCTGTCTGAGATATGCAAATACTATACCTTTTTTATCGGTGCGGGCAACTGCCGCAAAATCGTAATAATAATCGTTATCGCTTGTAGCTCCGGACGGAGATGAGTGTATTCTGTCTGCATATATTTTAATCGGTTCATATGCAACACTCAATACATTATCCTGATGTATAAAGCTCTTCCATACGTCATATCCCGTGTCATCGCTGTATAATTCATTCTCAAGCTCCCCTTTTTCGTCCAGCAGCATAACCCCGGTAAGCTTGTGATCGCCGATAAAACTCTTCATGATATTATCCGAGCTATCGTTGAATATAAGCATATCACGGCTTATCTCCTTCGTTTTATCAATAATGCGGAACAGGCTCTTGGTAAGGTCTGACGATGTTATCTCATCATACCTTATACACTGATTTTTTATATACTCTATTGTTTCTGCGGTAACATTTTTTGCATTTTCTGTATTATTATATGAAAACAGTGCAAAAACACAGCCCATCAGTATAATACCCACTGTGACCATTACGATAATATGTTTAGGAAAGAGCAAATTTTTATTCTTTTTATTCAATCACTATTCCTCCAAATGCCGCTTCGTTATCGAGTCCGTATTTCTCGGCGATTTTTGCAATTGTTCCGTCTTTCAGCATATCTTTCAGCACAGAATTGAGTCTGTCAGGAATTTCTGTGTTGTTGTCTTTATAAAAAGCTACACCGAGCTTTGAAATCAACAGGTTTTCATCAAGCAATCTGTATTTTCCGTCATCATCATTTACAAGCTGATGGAGCATAAATTCATGACCCGCTATTGCATCTACATATCCTTTATTAAGCGCCGCAAATATGTAATCCGTTTTTACAAAACAATAAAGAGCTCCGACCTGCGGCATATTGTTGCTTTTGCCTGACAACAGCTCTTCCGGCTTTGAGCTGGACTGTACCGCGACGCTTTTTCCCGCAAGATCGGACAGCTTGTAAATATCGCTGTCTGCTCTGACAGCGACCGCTTGCCTGCTGTTCATATACGGACCTGCCCATTGGTACATATTTTCTCTGCCGTTCATAGAAAAACATCCCCACAGACAGTCGACCTCACCGTTAGCCAGATAACTGTCCTTCTCGTCCCATACAATATTTTTGAATTTAGCTTTATAGCCCATTCTGCCAAAAGCTTCCGTTGCAATTTCAACATCAATGCCGGCAGGTTCTCCGTTTTTATCGCTGAAATTGTACGGCTCATATTCATCGCTTCCTATAACGATAACAGGCAGTTCGTCTGTCGATGTTTTCTTCGCGTCTTGCGCACAGCCGACTGACAAAGCAACTGCTGCAACTACAACAGCAACAGTTAAAAAATCAATAAATTTTCTTTTTTTCATAATTTTCTTCCGATTTGAATATATCCTCTGTTCTTAAAATTTCTTTTGACAGGCTAACTCGATCACGCCGAACGATCACCGAAAAGCAGCATCTCGCAATCTGTTTTACGCTTTGATAAGGTCGATCGGAAACCTATGTAACCTATTCATCAGCCGTGAATAGGTGTTTTCCCGAACACCGCCGTTACGCACATATCTCCGCCATTTATCTGTGCGAATACCTCGCCGTTCATCTTGTGCATAAGCTGTCGGCAGATGTAAAGCCCAAGTCCGCTTCCCTTCAGGTTTTCTGCGTTTGCACCTCTCCAGAAGCTTTCAAAGATGTGCGGCAGATCCGTATCGGGAAGCGTACAGCCGCTATTCTTCACAGCAATAAGAATACAGCCTTCCTCTTCGGAAAAGCTGATTGAAATTTCCTTGCCGTCGCCGTATTTTATGGCGTTCTCCATTATATTCTGAACCACCTCGACGCTTCGGTCAAGATCTCCGCTTATAAGGCAATCACCATATTCTCCGACGAAAAAATCAGTCTTTATGAGCGACAATTTTTCGGTATAGTAAAGCTTGATTTTTGTTACAAGCTCCGACAGATAAAATTCGCCCATTGTTACATCAAGACTTAAAAATTCCTCTCTTGAAGCAGTGATGATTTCTGCAACATATCCCTCGATTTCATCGGCTTTGGCATTGATGTTTTCGGCAATTTCAAGCTGTTTTTCCTTGTTGGTATACAGCCCCTTTGAGAGTGCTTTTGAATACAGCTTTATAGCCGACAATGGAGTTTTTATGTCGTGCGACAGGGACAGCAAAAGCATTTTCTTCTCCCTTTGCAGATTTAATTCACGCTCTTTATGCTGTTCCATATTCTCACGGAGCATATCCACACCCCAGACAAATCGCCCGAAAAACCTGTTTTTCGCTTCCTTTACAGGTGCAGTAAGATTACCCTTTGAAAGCTCATAAGGAATATCGGTGAGCTTCTCAAACGGAGCGAGAATTTTTGCCCTTATGTAAATCATAACCGAAATGATTACCACAGACATTATGCTAAGGATTACGTTCACAACAATTATTGTTTCCGCCTTATCAACGCTTCCGTCAGCGGTATAATCAAAACGGTACAACTCGCCGTTTATCTCTCTGATAACATAGTCGCTGTGGGAATTGTAAAAGTCCTCGGCGTACTCGCTTACGCCCGTTACATATTTGCAATCTGAAATGTCATAAGCGTTCCCGTTTTCAATTTCGTTTACAAGCCTTGAAACCTCTACAAGATATGGTCTGCCGCCGGTGCTATCCTTAAGAAGTATCGCATTTGCTGTAACAAAAACCGTAATTATAACCGCCACCGCTAAGGCGAAAATTTTATTAAATGCTTTCATATTTGTAGCCTACTCCCCATACCGTCTGTATATGCTTCGGATTTTTCGGATCGTCCTCGATTTTCTGACGAAGCCGCTTTATATGCACTGTGAGAGTCTGCTGTTCCGAAAAGCTGTCACTGCCCCAGATCTGATTAAAAAGATACTCCTTTGTAAGAATCCTGCCCTTATTTTCGATAAGCAATACCAGTAATTCAAATTCCTTTACAGTCATTTCAATAGGTATGTCGTTTCTGCATACCGTTCTGCTTACCTTATTGACACGAATATCCCCGTCGATAAGCTCATCAACAGCGTACCGACGCTTGAAAATACCTGCAATTTTTGCAAGCATTATGTCAATGTCATACGACTTTTCAATATAATCGTCAGCACCAAGAATAAGCCCGTTCAGCTTATCCTCCTTGTCGACCTTTGCACTTACGATAAGTATGGGCGTGTCGCTTTCTTCACGAATTTTTCTGCACACCGCAAAGCCGTCAATTCCGGGTAGCATTACATCAAGCACGATAAGCCTTGCGCCGTATTTTTCATACAGCGACAAGGCTTTTTCACCTGTTTTGGCAACAGATACTGTATAGTTTTCCGCACGGAGAAAATCACACAGTATATCGGCAAGTTCTTCATTGTCTTCAACAATTAAAATATCGGTCATATTACCACCCTAATTCAAGTAACCGGTTGTTCAGCGCACGTTCACGCTCTCTCACCTGAGAATTGCTTTCACATCTGCCGAGATTATATTCGTCCCTGATATTGCCGTCAACTATATACATAACTCTTGTGCATTTTGCCGCAACCTTAACATCGTGAGTTACAAGCATAACTGTCGTACCGTCGGCGTTTAGCTTTGCAAGCTCTTCCATAACTTCGTCAGACGATGTACGGTTGAGTGCGCCTGTCGGTTCGTCGGCAAAAATCATTTTCGGATTATTGATCATACTGCGGCAGATGCAGGCACGCTGAAGCTGTCCGCCCGAAACCTCGTTAATGTCGTTGTCGGCGATTTCGATAATGCCCAGTTTACGCATTAAATCCTGCCCACGCCGAACGATTTCCTTTCGTGTTTCGGTATTCTTATTAGATTGTACCGCAGGGAGTATGATATTGTCAAGTACTGTTAAATTTTTCAGCATATACATCTGCTGAAAGATAAATCCCATTTCGTCAAGTCTTAAATCGGCAAGCTCTCTTTCACCCATTTTTGCGATATTCCTGCCACAGAACAGCACCTCGCCTGCGGTAATGCCATCCATACCCGAAACGGCGTAGAGAAGAGTTGACTTACCCGAGCCTGACGGTCCCATAACGGCTACCATCTCGCCCTCCTCTACAGTAAAGCTGACATTTTTAAGCACATTGTTCTGGCGCTTGTTTACGATATATGTTTTGCACAGGTCTTTTACTTCTAAGATGTTCATAATGGTTTCCTTTCTTATTCTATATTGGCTGTGTCTGAGGACTTGATTTTTCTTGTGTAAAGGGAAGTGAGAAATGCACTGACGGTTGTTGTCAGAAGAATTACGAGAGGGAATAAAAGATACATTTCCGCAGGGTCTATGACATAACCGACCGCAAGCTCCATACCCATCATTTTGAAAATCGGGTCAATGCAAAGATGCGTTAACGGTAGCGCTAAAGCTTCGCCGATAATTACCGCAATAATTCCAACGAATAAAAAGCGTAATGTATGATATGCGTAAATTTTGCCGTTTCTCATTCCCATCGCTTTCATAAGAGCAATTTCGCCCTGCTCCTTTGCGATAAAGGAACGTTCCATAAGTACGGTTATGAGCGCCGATAAAACGATTGTAAGCATAACTACGAGTGATTTTACGGTGTCAAGAGTTCCGGCTACTCCCACCATATCCGCTACCGCTTCAGCGCAAGTCTTTATGTTTTCGTAATCGGGAAAAATTCTCTGAATTTCACCTATTCGCCGCTGTATTTCTTCACTGTCGGGATTATCGGTAAACTTAATCTGAGTGTTGATACCGCCGTTTGCCTGAACGTAATTTATATATTCGTCGCTATGCAGCCTGATACCGACGCCCTGCATATTCATTGACTGAAAGAATGCCGAAATGATATATTCCTTATCCCCGTCAACAGTTTTAATTGTAACCGTATCACCGATATTTACATTAAGTGTTTCTGCGGAAATTCGTGTTATTGCAATTTCATTTGTGTTCTGCGGTGCGGTACCTTCGGTATATTCGTACATATCCATTGTCGTGCCTGTACCCTGATAGATCGTAATATTACTTTTCTTTTCTCCGTGAACAACAGGCAGAGAGAACATCATTTCCTGATAACATTTTGCGGGAATACCGTTTTCAGCAAGAGTTTTTTCCATATCGTCAAGGTGCTTCTCCAGCTTTTTATCGCCGCCTTCCAGCATACAATCCATAACCATTTTGCTGTCAAGATATATGTCACAGTTTGCCCAGCCGAAAGTTGAGGCAAGACTGTCGCTGTTCATAGTTGAAACGGTTGCCGAAAGCATAAGCATAAGGGAAAGGCATAGGAAGAATGTGAATGTAATAATACTGTAACGCTTTGGGCTGCTTACAATATCATTAAGAGCAAGGAAAGGTGTTGCAGGGAGCTTTGATTCAGCGAGGCTCATTACACTCTTTTTTCGGAAACGTTCTCCCGTCTGACCGTTTCGGATTGCGTCAATCGGAGTCATTTTTCTGACCTTACCCGTACAGCCATAGCAGAACGACAGAATTACCGCAATCACAAGCACTGCGCAGAGAATATTTACAAATATCGGATTTGAATTACCTACGATAATATTCTGCGATGATACGCTCATAAGCATTTCACCGAATGGGAAGCTTAATACAAGTCCGATTACTGCGCCGATTACTGAAAGCCCCAGATACTTTACAAGGTAAAGCCCACGGATTTTGAAATTGCCTATACCTATTGCTTTCATAACGCCGATTTCGCGAAATTCATCCGATAGCGTGAAGGTGATAGTAAAACGCAGCACCACGAAAGCGACAGCAATAAAAATAACACTTACCACAATGAGCAGCCCCACAATTATCATATCAAAAATATAACAGAATTCCATAGAAGCCCTGTCAAATGTAAGAATGCTGTTATCCGCAAGAGGCTTTATCTGCTTTACAAGTGTATCAATATCAGAGGAATGTATGTAGACAAGAGAGCCACCGTAAAACTCCTCTGCGTTTTCAGCTGAAGTCAGTGCATTATAATCATCAACACTGATTATATAACGGGTTATAGTAAGCTGATTTGATCCGAAAAGTGCGTCCTTTATCTTGCCTTTGAATATTAACTCGCAGTTGATGCCGTTCAATTCTATGGTAAGCTTATCTCCGATTTCAACGCCGATAGCGGCTGCTTTATTTTCCGTTATATATAATTCGCCCTGATTTACTTTTTCAAGGATACTGCCGTCAGAGAGAAAATAATTCATACCTATGTCGCTCTGAACTATATTCGTGCCGCCTTTTGCGGTTATGTCCTTGTCCCCGAAGATAAAATTGTCAGGTGCTAAAAACAGCACATCTTCCACTGCATAGCTGTCAACCGCTTTCGCTGAGCTTATTGTTTCATCAATGTCAACGGCAAGGTTTTTGTTCATTGTTGTCACCAGATAATCAGGTGCATTCGCCATTTCAAAATAATCATTCAGCGCCGTTGTAACCCTTAAAATGTTGTTTACGCTTGAAGATACAAACATCGTCGCAAGTATAATAAACACCAGCAGTATCATATTCATAGTTTTTTTGCTTTTAAGGTCTTTATTCAGTATGTTTAAATACATTTCCTTGCTCCTTTTATCGTTGTGATTACATTGTAGCATAGAAATTATTAAATAATCCTTAAATCCTGTTTTATGTCGGAATTTATTTTATCATATTTTGGTTGGTTGCGCAATCCGGCAACAAAATGCAATAGACAGACATTACAATTTATATAATATCCGCCTAATACGAGAGCTTAATATTCACGGCTTGTTTGTCCGTGTATTTTAAGCTGTTAAACGGCTTGATGAGCAGTGAGCGTGAACGCTTGAAATTCTTTCTCATACATCATCAAGTGATTGTTGAGCCTTTTTGCAAATATCCCTTGAATTACTAAGTTTTATATGATACAATTTATTTAAGAACCAACGCACTGCTCCTAAATCGAAATTCGGAGGTACTTACCATGATAGAGGAAGTGAATGAAAAAGATATTTGCAAATGTGTAAATGTAATCAGAGTCAGCTTTGCCACAGTTGCTGACGAGTTTGGCTTTACCGCTGAAAATGCACCTAAATTCACAGCATTCGCAACGACGGAAGAAAGATTAAAGTGGCATTTATTCGGTGAGCATAGACGTATGTATGCCTTTAGGGATAACGGGAAAATTGTTGGCTACTATTCATTGCTATTGCAGAGTAATAATGAGTGTGAGTTAAATAATTTATGTGTACTTCCGACATACAGACACAGAAAAATCGGTCAAGAGCTGTTATTTCATGCCTTTAATACTGCAAAAAAAACAAATTGCGTAAAAATCAACATCGGAATAGTCGAGGAAAACAAAAAATTAAAAAATTGGTATGAGCAATTCGGATTTACACATACAGGAACCAAAAAATATGATTTTTTCCCTTTTACCTGTGGGTATATGGAAAAGATTTTATAATTTTTTTCATTTATAAAGCAGACTGACATAAAGGATTATGCTATAACAGTCTTGAACAAGTAGTTATTATTCCGGACAAGCAGGAAATGAGAGGTTTCCTTGTGAAATAAACTACTCTTAATTGTAACAGCGATAAAAAGCCCTAAATAACGATTTAAGGCGACCTAACGCCAAGGAAGAGAAGTGAAACAAACATTACTCTCTGTCCTCGATTTTAGTTCGCCTTAAAATTTGCTTGTGATATTGTGACCAAATAGATTTTTACATCAATCGCTATGGGAACAGCCCATGACCTACAAGAGCGAAATCCAATTTGAAATGTGGTTTATCTCACCACCATTTATAGTATTGTCTACTTTCAAAATGCAATTCTCTAATACCTGCCTCTTTGCAAATGGATGACAATATTTTTAGAATTTCTTCTCTTGTAAGATTAAACCATTTTTCAAGTTCTCTATCATGGAAGCAATAAAACACTTCGTAATTATTATTATCAGATTTTGTAAACACATTTTCCTCTTCTGCTATTTTTAGTCTTCTACGAATAGAAATCAGCATATCTCCTATGTTATTGAGTTTATTCCTCCACATAGGATTATTAACTGCAGATTTCCCTTCTGACTGTTTTATTATTGCACCATCGCGAGTTCTAAGAATCCCGGTGTTGAGTGCGATGATAGTATCTTCAATTGCCTTATCAAAGTCCTCCATCCGACCTTCCTGATTAATATTGTCTTGGAAAGCCGGGCGGTCAAAACATTGAACAAAGAATTTAATAAGTGAAATATCATTATCTGTATTATGTATAGGAGCATCGGAACACACTTCGGTAATTGCATATTCTTCTGCTATCTGTTTCCATGCACTAAGCAACTCTATAGTAAATCGTCTTGTATCAGAGTCAATTAGTTTTGCACAATTTTGGCAAAGCCATATTCCATTATAAAATGATTTGCGTTCTTCAGTGGACATGTTGGGATCAAATCTAGGACCGCCTTTTGCAGCTGCACAAATATGAGCAGCAACTCCTATATTGGTTATTTTAGTTGGGTCGTCATTAGCCCCACAAGTAAGTTTTCTACAGTTTGGATTGCTACATCTTCTACCAACTCTATTAGCAAGCAGTTCTTTTGTGGAACTTGAAAAATCGTCTCGATTATTGCCCATGATTGAGTTCCTCCACTTTCACATAATATGATAATCGCTATTTGCATTGTCTATAATGCAAGTACAAGTATAATACTTTTTAGATATTATTCAACTCCTTTTATGAATGTTAAAATCATAAACAAAAGATATGTTTGTCCGTAATTTCGCTTAAAAGGGAACTATGATTTATGTAACCTTATATCACAAAAACTTTAGGCTTAAATTACGACAGATGAATCATCTTTGTAAATTCAACCTTCTCACAGCACAATTTAAAAATCTATTTGGCATGTTCTACAAGCCACTTTAAAATATCATCGCTGCTTAACTGACCGGCTGCTACTCCAAATCCTAATTCTATAAGCTCATTCTGGGAGTATTGAAGTTCTATACCTTTCAGTTCAAGAAAAATCAGCGTGAAATGAATTCCAGTTCGTTTGTTTCCGTCCACAAATGAATGATTTAAAATGATAGATCGACACATCACCGCTACTTTTGATAGAAGTGCAGGGTATAGCTCCTTGCCGTCGAATGTTTGAAACAGAGCATTTAAAGCCGAATCAAGCAAGTCATTATCCCTTACGCCGTCCACCCCTCCTGTCATTTCAATCACCCTTGAGTGGACAGCTAAAATCTACTGTTCGGTAAGTCTTATCATTTGGCAAGCTCATTGTAAGCTTCAAGGTTTTTAGATATAAGCCTTTCCGAAATACGGGCTATTTCTTCATCCGAAGCAAGCTCCAGTTTTTCGGCTTCCGAAAACTCCATGATAACATACTTTTCGTTAGTAAGAATATTGTTAATTAACTGGCGACCCCAATTCAATTTATTTTCCAGAACTTAAAAAAGAGTGACTGATAATAATTCTATGAATAACTTAATGATATTATAGAATTTGCGGCTCTCTTCTCATGACCGACAACAGTAGTATAGAAACGTTGCTCTATTCCCCACAATAAATGCTTAAGTTCTTCTTCATTACTAATATTAAATATATTATGAACGGAGTCGTATATATCGGAGTAATTTCCTATGTACTTAAAAATTTTCTTTTTCTCATTTTCATTGTAACCGGTTAGAGTGTCCATTGCCATAGCAATTCGCTTTCGATTTGCCGTTTTAACGTGTGATGAATCGAAATTATCAGAACAGCAAATAAACTCACTGCTCAAAAACTTTTGAGTTTCCTCATCCGTTGCTTCTCTATATAGCTCACCAATCCCTTTGAAGATTGGTGCAATCTTTGATAAACTTGTAAAATAAAGAGTATCTTCGCCTTGGATATATACAGAATCAGCGTATTTGCTTATATTAATAACCATGCCATCTTCAACAAATTTATAATCATCGCCAATGTGAATCATTTTCTTAGGCTGCAAGTTTGATTTGCTTATATTTTGAAAGTAATATGCGTTTCCCTGAAATGAACACAAATAATCGATTTTTTGAAATTCAGTTTTGTCTAATTTGTCATAATTAACGGACGAAAAATCCGATCTCATTATTTCCAAGAAATATGTCGTTTCGGAGAAATTCTCAATTTTATACCATTCATCATCCTCCAATAATGTTGACGGGTTATAATTGACTGAAGTGTTTAAATTCTCAGGCAATTTATATATTTCTTTATTACTAAGAATTTTTCTAAATATAGGTGTTCTTGTTCCGGTTTTAACCTTAGCTAAAAGACAATTCATTGTTTTTACCTCCCAAGTTCAATATATGACATATTGTTTATCCTTCTTAAATTATTAAATTCCACTTCATCGGGTTTTCGCAAGTTCCTCTTTGATATAACAAAAACCCTTGTGCCTTCCGATGTTGTTACATCATAATACTTAAATCCGAGAATCAACAATACAGGATTAAAGCATTTACTTTGAACAGCAAAAGTCAATACAAAAATAATTAAATAGACAAATATCAGGATTTGTAAATCATCAACCCCAATACCAATAAAAACATATCCTAAATAATTAGCAAGGAAATCGTTATTCGCCTCATCAATATCTGCACAGTTCACAATATTATCATGAGAAAAACACTTTGCTAAAACAATCCAAACGATAGTTAGCAAAAAAGGAACCGAAATCAAAGCAAAAGAAGTAAGTAAAACATTACCAAAAACAAAAGACCAGCGTTGTTCAATTCCATAAACCACCCACACCCATGATGTAGATAATAACGTAAAAACAAATCTATTTATCACAGCATCCTCCATATTTACATACTTAAAATATGATTATAAACTTTACCCATCAATATTATACAACATTTTGCGCAAAAAATCAATCCTAATTGGCGAAGTTGCGCAAAAATATAATAATCTTTTATCTCAACACAGGATAACTATTTATTATCGGAGGTTGAAATGAAACAAGTAATACTAGCTGCCGGAAAAGGGACAAGATTAAAATTACCCGTTACAAACAAATGTCTGGCTACGGTTTCAGGGAAAACGCTGATAGACCACAATCTGGAGCTTAGCAGCGAGATAAACGCAAGCGAGATTATTATAATAGTTGGTTATAATAAGGAGCCGCTCATTGAAAATATAGGCAGTTCATATAATGGAATACCGATAAAATATGTCGAACAGGAGCCGCAGCTTGGAATCGCGCATGGGATCATGAAGGCGGCTACGAACATAAAAGAGTCTTTCCTTATGTGTCTGAGCGATGAGGTGCTTGTAAGCAACAGGGTAAATTTGTGCGTGGACTTCTTTAATAAGACAAAAGCAGATTGTGTATGCGGAATAGTAAGGGACACGAACGAAAACATTTCAAAAGCATATACCGTAAAATTTGACGGTACCGGACTGATAACTGACATCATGGAAAAACCACGCTGTTCATTCAATGAATTTAAAGGAACCGGATACTGCGTAATGCGTTCAAGTATGCTTGAAATACTGCCGTATCTTCAAAAAAATCCGCAGCGTGGAGAATACGAAATGGGTGATTGGATAAGATTAGCCATTCAGCGCGGCATGAGCTGCTATGCATTTGAAATCGGGAACGCCGATTTTAATATCAATGAGATATCTGACTTGAAAAAAGCAGAAGAATATATAAACAAGGAGGTATAATTCAATCATGAACCAGAGTATAATAATGCCATATCACAGAAACAAGGATATGCTAAAGTACACAATAGCACAGCTTGATAAATTCATTGATCGCGACGTAGAGATCATCATAGTAGGCAATAATACGGATGCCAAAGAACTTGATGTTGATCTGCCATCCAGGGTGAATTACGTTAAGATTCCAAGATCAATGCTATACTCCGAAACGGTGAATATGGGCGTAGATATGGCAAAGGGTGAAATAATCACGCTATGCGACCAGGATATATTCAGCTTTAGCAACTGGTATGTACCGCTTATAAAAAAGCTGACGAGCGATCCGAATATAGGTTCTGTAAGTTCCAAGCTTATCGAGCCGCCAAGCGGCAGGATAATTGATTTTGGCATCGAGTACTCAAAAAAGCACATTGTTCACACACTGAGAGGTCATAAGTACAGTCATCCGCTTGCTCAAATCGACCGCAGTGTAACTTCAACGACAAGTGCAACACTCATGACATACAAGTCGCTTTATAAAAAAGTTGGTGGAATGGATACGGATATGCCTTATTGCTGCAGCGACTGTGATATTGGACTAAAGTTCCTGGAAGAGGGATTTGAGAACTGGGTAGTAGCAGATTCTGTTGCTTTCCATCGCGGCTCAAGCTCCCGGTTTAATGGCAAAATGCTGAGCTTCAATCATCTGAAAGAGGAGTCACACATTATGTTCTGGCGAAGAAATTCAGACAATCCGCTGTTTCCGACAGTAGGAAGAGATATCAACAATTCGGTTAATTATATCAGTTCGACGAAAAGGCTGAAGCCGCTTTATACTATGATCAACCTTTCGACCACATCCGAATATGAGTGGTATGCCAGTGAATTTCGCCGCTATGCCGAGTGCGATATTTCAGATATCCACTCCTACAAGGCTGGACAAAATAATTACCGCGATTCAATACAGCTTTATGACTCCGTACCCTATTTTTTCATGGATTATTCCATGCCTCTGATTTATTTTGTAGACTATTTTCCTTCACTCCGTGCCAATGAAATATGGCAGAAAATGAGGAACATCGAGAACGATCTTGTGCTTGATATAGCCGGAAATCTTGTTTTCCTCAAAGATATAATTAACGGCGCCTGCTAAAAATGGAATTAATTCGGCTTCATTAAACTTTCGTACATCATACAAAAGGGACATCATGAGCGGTCAGCCCATGATGCCCCTTTGTTATTAAAGAGATCAATAATAAAAATTTATGCTGTCACTAGTCGAAATTGCCGCTATGGTCCTAAAGCTTTTTATTGCCTCATCAAGCCCGGATTTGTCTGCTGAGAGCACTTTGTCTACCGATGGATAGCTGTCGCCTTTCAGATCAAGCTTTAGCTCCCTGTCATTTAACAAAGACCTTAGCTTTATTGCGCAGTCCGTTAATATACACATATATTTGTAATTATAACTTTTCGCAGAGGCATAGCTGTAAAGTTCTTCAAAATAAGATTTTGCATTGCTCTTGCTTTTTTGACAGTATGAAAACACAAAATAGTAGTACAGGAGCTCAAATTTGTCCGCGTTCCCTGAAAGGTCGTCAATCACGCTCAGCTGACGAAGAGTTTCGGCTGTTTTATCAGACTTGCCTAAGGCTGTCAGGCAGATAAACTGATATTTCATATAACGCTTGATAAAGAAAATGTGGTAGTTTATATCCTTGTTTTTCCGGATATATTCTATCGCCGATTCCGAAACCTTAAGCCCCTTTTCAAAATCCTGGACAATGCATAAATATAGAAGCTTTTTTGATATGAAATTAGGCATATATTTTTTCTTTTGCGATGAAGTGGTTTTCTTGAAAGCGTTAAATCCATTTTGCAAAGCGTTTATCAGCGGCTGCCTTTTATCAGGATCAGAAAAATATAAATTGGATTCGTCAAAGAAATTTTCAAACTGAATATCCCAAAAGCCGTATTCTTCGCATATTTTTTTCGAAGACTCAAGCATTTTTATACGCTTGCCAGGGTCGTTTTCCAGCTTTCCGCATACGAACCTTCTGTTAAGTATGTATGCACGCGCATATGAAAGCTTTTGGCGCATTTCCTTGTAGTTGGTGCTGATGGATCCCATGATGTTCTCGAACTCACTGTAAAGCTCCAGGACTTTGTTTGACATTGACAAATGAATCTTATTTTCGGCGTCGTGTATATAGAAGCTGAACAGCTCTTCAAGCATTTCGGGAGTTGTTTCTTTGAGTGACTTTATTGTATCATGAGCTTTGTCGTAATACTTTTCAGCAGCCTGGACGCCTATATGATCATTGACATAGTTACATATGATATTGATATTTCTCAACATCTGAACTGGCTTATCATCAATATATATTAAGCTTTTTTCAAGCAGCTGGCTGGCAAAAGGGAGTTTATGCCGGTTTTGCAGATTATCTATATCATATGCATTGATTTTTAGCAGCTTACTTAATGAAAGCTTTTTCGTACCACTAAGAATGCACAGCGATTTATAGCATTCGGCAAGTCTCAGTGCTCTTGAGTTTATCTGTTTTAACTCCACTATTTTACTGGATACTGTAATTAGCAGGTCATTGTATATATCTTTTTCCAGGCACTGAAAGCTAAGATCGTGTTCAACTGAGTAGCTCGGATCCTGCGACTGCCCCATATTTACCAGATAACCATGACTGCATAACAGCTTAATAGAATCGGCGTTCAAATGAAATATATCAATGTGCTTGTTCTCTATTCTTTCAAACAGATAAATAACGGAAAAAATCAGTTTGAAATCCTCCTGCCGCTCCCTGTTTTTCTCCAGAAAAGTTGTATAATTAAGCTGAAACAGAGTTTGATATTCAGGCGGCACCAGGTCCAGGCACTTGATAAATTTCGAATTGTCGGATATAAACCCTTTATCATCTTTTATTATGACGCAGCCTTGTGTGATCAGATGATTAGCAATCTGATCGAGGTGCTTAGGATTGAGCAGACGCTTGGAATTCAGTATTGATTTCACTTGGCTGTGTTGCGGGAATTCACTGAGCTTCAGCCGATTTCCGAGGAACACCATAGCCTGGTCAACGTTTTCAAACCCGGATATTTCCGCACAATAAAACTTTGAGGACAAATTTTTCCCTGATAGAGACAGGAATCTGCAGATGAACTCCGAAAATGAACTGTCATAAATCAGCTTAACATTGACAGAGAAAAGCAACGCTATATTGACAGAACGACCGCAATCCAGATAATAACTTATCATGCGGTTAAAGAAATCTACCAATTCTGGAGAGTATGACTGGAAATTATCAATTATCAAAGCATATCTGTTATTTCGGATCTTCTCGAAAATAATATTATACAGTCCCTCAAGAGCGTTTACGTCTTTGTTTTTAAGTGCAGATAAAAGCTTATAAACGCTTATATTCTCATTACTTTGCTTAGAGCATTCCAATGGAAGCTCTGCCTCAATGGAGGATATCATCTCCAATACCATATCCCCGGAAACAGAAAAAACGCAGAAGATGATCTCCCTTATTACGTTTATCCAGTTGTTACCGTTATCAAATCCCGTAAAATCCAGGACCTTGTAATCCCTGGCGATGAGATTTCTGCTGCTTTCATATAGGATTCGAGTTTTTCCGCATCCGCCGTTTCCGTAAACCAGGATTCCGGAAAAATGATTATTCTGGATTGTTGCGTCGATCTCAGATACTATATTTTCAAAGAATTCACCCACCAATTGTCCATCATGTCCAGCTAAGCATTCATAAGAATTTTCTACCGGAACATTGCATACTTTGCCGCTCTGATCTCTTATTTTAATCGTGGGAAGTTTTATTTTATTCTTCCATGTCATCAGGTTGACCTTTACGGAGAACATAAACAGCTCATTGCTTTCAAGTTCCTTTTGAATGTGGGTCATACCGTATATTTTATAACATTTCAGATCCCTGCCTACCAGATTTGAAGTAACAGCAGCCTTTTCGTTTTTCCGGTTTATGACCAGACAATTCAGATTATATATTTCACCTACTGTCAGTTTGCTATTTTTTATATTATAGAATCCGTCAAAATTGTCGATTTTAAATAGCTTTGGGTTCTTTTCAGAAAAACTGTTTGTATACAGTTCCCCCTCTTCCAAATCAGGAATGTCTCCTGTTACACTGCGTACCTGATCCGGATAATACTGGATTATAAGCTTTTCCAAATGCTCATCGTCATATATAAACGTTCTTTTGCCATGGCGGTTGGAATAAATACCGATTTTCCGCAGAAGGTTACTGTTGAGCCTTGAGTAGCTGAATATCATAAGATAATCTATGTCATACAATTCTGCCATAAAAAGAGTTGGCGATATTATCTTCAAGCTTAAATTAGGCGCAGAATTCTTGCATTCTGCCCACCATAAGTCGTGGTTGCCGTCAAGAGCCCAAAAGTCCTTGGAACCATCATGAGACTTCTTTGTGGGCGAGAATTTCAGCCTTTTTTCAGGAAACAGTCTGCATAATATCATTTCAATAAGGTCTTCAAACTGAATACCCTTATTTGTATCCTCTTTTGCAAACGCCTTTAAAAGTTTTTCCCATTTTTTCTGGCTATTTATGTATTTCATTTTGTTTTTCTCCGATAATAAATAGTTATCCTGTGTTGACTTACATATCAATCATTTTCCTCTTCATATTATACAACATTTTTTCCATATCCCCCCTTTTTACATATTTTGAACTCAATTTCTCCACATGATTTGACAAATAATAACACTATCATATGGTAACCTCTAAAAACCCCTATGAAAAAGAAGAAAAAAGTGATATAATAAGGATATGAAACAGAAAACACTATTTGATGAAGAAAACAGATTAGAGCTGCTAAGTCAGTTAGGAGATCCATTAGAAATATTGAACAGAGTAATCAAGTGGGAAAAGTTCCGCAGCGTACTGAACCAAGGGTGTCGTAAGGAGGACACAGGAAAGGGAGGACGCCCGCCGTATGACGTGGTAATGATGTTCAAGATACTGGTATTGCAGCGACTGTATAACCTGTCAGACGATCAGACAGAATATCAGATCAATGACAGAATGAGCTTTATGAGATTTCTGGGAATAAACCTTTGCGATAAAGTCCCCGATGCGAAGACGATCTGGAAATTCAAGAATTACCTTGCAGAAACAAAAACAGTAAACACATTGTTCTGTATGTTTGACGAGTACCTTGAAAAAGAAGGACTGATCAGCCACAAAGGTACGATAGTTGATGCAACGTTCGTTGACGCACCTCGGCAGAGAAACAGCAGGGACGAAAACAAAAAGATCAAAAATGGTGAGATTCCCTAGGAATGGGAAAAGCCCGAAAACAAAATTAAACTCGCACAGAAAGATACAGACGCAGACTGGACAAAGAAGAACGGCGAACGGCATTTCGGGTATAAAGACCATGTAAAATGTGATGCCGACAGCAAGCTGATAACAAACTATAGCGTAACCAGTGCGTCAGTGCATGACAGCCAGTGCTGCCTAGTATTTATTGGCCAAGAAGATGAAGTGCTGTATGCAGACAGCGCATATTCAGGAAAACCAATTGCCTTAGCACTGCCTGAAAACTGTAAAAATCAGATTTGTGAAAAAGGATATCGCAACTCTTCGCTGACCTCAGAGCAGAAAATGAATAACCGCAGGAAATCCAGAATCAGATGCCGCATTGAACATATCTTTGGCTTCATGACAGGTGCTATGCATGGCATTACAATAAGAAGCATAGGCATTACACGTGCATGGATGAATATCGGAATCACCAATCTGGTATATAACTTTTGCAGGTACAGTTACTTAAAACGAACCTCTGCCTGATATGGGATAACTGCGCCCTTTTTCAAGTAAAAGGTAACAATCAAGGTAAAGTTTCCGTTTCAAATCATTATTTGCAGGTCAATATTTGACCGATTATGCTAAATGCCTCTATTTGCCTGAATTTTTGTGGGTTTTTAGAGGTTACCATATATAATTATAATTGTATTATTATTCTGTAGGAGGAATAAATGTATGTTCGATTTATCAATGCAAAGTTTAGCCTTTTTAAGCTACTGTAAGGACAGAAAAGTCTTAAGCAGCAAAACAATAAAAGCATATAAAACCGATTTAAGCCAATTTGAAGTTTATTCTCATGGCTTATTTGATAAGAAATCAATATGCAGCTACCTTTCGTTTCTGCACAACACTTTCAAACCCAAAACTGCCCGCCGCAAAATTGCGACACTCAAAGCGTTTACCCACTACCTTATGATTGAAGAAGTAATCGAAAACAGTCCATTTGATAAAATCGACACTTCTTTTCGTGAGCCAACTGTTCTCCCAAAAACGATTCCTCTCAAAACAATCGAGAATATTATGACAGCCGCATATGTGCATTTGCGCTCTGCATCAACGGATTATGAAAAGAAATCAGCCATAAGGGATGTAGCAGTGTTAGAACTGCTATTCGCAACAGGTGCGAGAGTTTCAGAAATATGTATGCTGACATCGGACACCGTAAATATGTTTGACCACACTGTTAAATTTTACGGAAAGGGGTCTAAAGAGCGTATTATTCAGATTGAAAACCCCAATGTTCAAAAATCCATTGAAAATTATCATCAATTATTTGAACAAGAAATTTCGGCGTGCGGTTACTTCTTTGTCAACAAACTGCATAACCGTCTGAATGAACAATCAGTAAGGTCTATGATAAATAAATATGCGTCGCTTATGAAATGTGATATACATATTACTCCGCATATGTTCAGACATTCTTTCGCGACATTTCTTCTTGAAGAAGATGTTGATATACGCTATATTCAAAAGCTGTTGGGACATAGCTCCATCTCCACAACTCAAATTTACACCCATGTTTCCATGTCGAAACAAAAGGAAATCCTTTCAACTAAACATCCCAGAAACAAGATAAAGGTAAACGATGAATAATACACAATCACCCGTTCTAAACCGCCAAATCAGCATTGTAAATTAAACTACAATAATTATAATATACTCTTGATTTTTTTTCAATACAATTTTTGTCCCTTTTGCACATATTGCATTTTTTTTGCGTGAATGGCAATAAAATCTCCTTTTTAGACAAATTCCGCCATTAATGTTTGTTTAATTTTACTCTATATGGCAATCGTTTTTACAATTTATTGCATACGCAACTTTACATTTCAGACCTGCCAAGGAAAATATTCACCAAATCTTTTCTAAAGAGCCTTAGTCATCAGCGTCGCCATTGTCAGCCTATCTTTTCTAAAATAACCTTAAATCCAATAAAAATCAACAGAAAACTGACAAAATGTATAAAAATCGGGACAAGATGCAATTTTAATGCGTTTTATGTCTTCCAGCAATTCAACAATCGCAATATGCCAAACGCAATCGGTAATTCTAATTTAAGTTTGCTCTCATCTCAAACCCGCCCTTAAACCGCACCGTTATGGTGTTCTTGGTATCGACCGTGATTTGCTCTATAAGCTGCCGCGTAACAATGTCGTCATATTCGGTCAAGTTGAAGTCTTCCTTTTCAAGCCTTTGAAGCACATTGCTCAGTTCGTTAGGACCGTGCTACACCTCCGTCTGTTTTGCTTTCTCGGTTTCGATGAACTCCCGCAGCATTTTCACCTCTTCGCTGAATTTCGCGATATCCGACATCGCGTTTTCCGCCGTTTCGGGTACGGTTGCAAGCTTTATCAGCTTGTCCATATTCCGCGCAAGCTCGTCAATCCGCTGCTGTGCCGCCTGAACGCTCCCGTTTTGATTTGGGTCAAGCACCTCAATTATGCTTTCGTGTAGCGTCTTTGCCACATCATCTTTGACCGTACAAAATTCATTTACCGCGCTCACAATCGCTCTGTGGAGTGCCTGTTCATCTACAGTCGGCGAACTGTGGCACTTCTTCTTGCTGTACTGAATCCTACTCACACACCGCCACTTGATTTCCTTGAAGCCCTTCGCCGTCCAAGTCACTCGGCGGTAATGCTCCCCACATTCGCCGCAGATGAGCAGTTCCGAGAGCGCGTATTTGGCACTGTATTTTCCTTGTCCGGTCTTGGTAAGTTTGTCGGCAATCGTCCGCTTCGCCGAGCGCCGTGCCATTTCTTCCTGCACCCGATTAAAATCGGAGCGGGAGATAATCGGCTCGTGATGGTTCTTCACAAGGTACATCGGAAGCTCACCGTTGTTCTTTCGAGTCTTTTTCGTAATGCAATCGGTCACATACGTTTTTTGCAGAAGCGCATCTCCCGTATATTTCTCATTGGTCAGAATCCGCTGAACTACCGTTTTTCGGTATAGCGAACTGCCGCCTTTTGTAGTCAAACCCTTTTCGTTCAGCCTGTCAGCAATCAGATTCATGCTCATTCCATCAAGGTAGCAGCGATATATTTCTTTGACAACCTCGGCTTCTTCGGGAATTATTTCCGCGTTTCCGTCGTGACCTTTTCGGTAGCCGAGCAGCCTCGCGTACTGCATCGGCACATTTCCGTTCTTGAAGCTCTGCCGCACTCCCCAGGATACGTTTTTGCTGATGGACTCCGACTCCGCTTGGGCGAAGCACGACATAATTGTAATCAGCATTTCGCTTTCCGCAGTCAGAGTGTTAATGTTTTCTTTTTCGGATATAACAGCAATTCCAAGAGCTCTCAGTTCTCGTATATAACCAAGACTATCGACGGTATTCCGTGCGAACCGTGAGAGTGATTTCGTGAGAATAATATCGATTTTTCGCTGTCGGCAGAGTCGTATCATTTTCAAAAATTCGGGACGCTTTTGAGCTTGCGTACCGGAAATTCCCTCGTCTGCGAATATTCCTGCCATCTGCCATTCCGGATTACTGTTTATCTTTTCGGTATAATAGCCTATCTGCGCTTCATAACTTGTTTTCTGTTCCTCATCGTCGGTACTGACGCGGCAGTATGCAGCCACTCTCAAGCATTTTGCCGCTTGCTTGTTTTCCTCGCATGATTTTGCAGGGATTACGACTACCCGCATTTTGCCTTGTGCCAATGCTTGCATCATATTCTCGCCTCGCTTAATGTCGCATATTTTAATTGAGCGCATCTTATTATAAGTGCTTCAACCTTTTCCTTATCAGAATCTTCCGAATTGATTAACCGACTGATCTCATTAGTCATGCGCTGAATCTCGTCAGTCGGCTCATATTCTGTGAACACTGTTTCCTGCTGCCGCGGCTCATTCTGCGAAGCGGGTTTGCGGTATGTATTCCGTTCTGCCTTTATCAGAGCCACCAGCCGGAAGTCCTCTGAAGTTATAATCTGCGGATAACCGTTCTCGCCGACATATTTTTGGTTTTCAAGCACTCGGCAGACCATGTTCTTATTCCAAACCACCTTGTCCGTATTATACGGTATCCTCATTTCTGCCGCTATTGTTTTTAGCGACTTGCCGCCTAAGTATTTTTTAATATTTCCTGTACTGTTTCTGCTTCAAGAGCGTTCAACGCATATTTTCCGTTCACCATGCAATATCCAAATGGTATATTTCGATTTTTCGCCATTTTCTTACCTTATAATCTGTTCCACAAAGCCGATTCCGCCAATCAATTCAAATCGAATTTCCGATTCTGACAGCACCGTGATTTTCTCAACTATCTGCCCGAACTTGATTTCATCGAATTCGGTAATCGTTTCTGCTCTCTCGAATATCCCGATCAGCTTTCGAAACTTTCCCAATATTCTTCCATTCTCATCATCCTCTTCAAAAGCATCCAGACGCTTTTGCAATGAATCGATATTCTTTTCAAGCGCGGCGGCTTTTTCCGTATAGTAAGCGGCATCAAGAATTCCCTTCGACCTCAGTCCGGCAATCAAATATGCCTGTTCTCTTGATTCGGCTAGTTCTTTGCGTAACTGAACAATCTGCGCATTTTCTCTCATTTTTTGATTAAACAATTCCTGAATTTGCCGCTGCAAAGGCACTAATATCACCTTATAATTTTGCAGCAGTTTGTTGAACATCACGATAAATGCTCCGTATATCTCCCTTTCGTCAATCTGCTTGGCGGAGCATTTATCGGCAGACGAATCGTGATTTCGGCAGACCCAGCAGACTCTGCTTCCCCGCCCCTTTCTTTTGTAAAGCGTTCCGCACTCTCCGCAGTAAATCTTCTTCCGCAGCGGGTATGATTGCGTCGTTTTGCCTTTGTGCGCCCTGCCCTTTCGCTCAATGAGCCGCTGTACGCTCTGAAAGACCTCCCTTGGTATAATTGCTGGATGTGTTTCGGAAACATAGTATTTATCACGCTCTCCCCTGTTTTCACGGCAGTCGAACGGAAGTGTGTCGGTAGTATACCATTTATGAAAAATCGAGTCGCCGGTATACTTTTCGTTTGTAAGAACATATTTAACCGTAGCAAGCTTTACCCGATATTTCTCGGCAAGCCGCTCCGCGCTCACGCCGTTCAGATAGTCCGAAAAAATGCCGCGGACAATCTCCGCTTTTTCTTTGTCAATTACAAATTTACCGTTTTCACGGATATATCCGAACGGTACCGCGCTCGGGACATAGCTTCCGTCTGCCATACGCTTTTGAAAACCCATGCGGACATTTCGCGAGATCGACATGGATTCCTCTTGGGCGAACTGGCTGTATATCGCCAGCATCATTTCCGAGCTTATCTCGCCCGTATCGATATTTTCTTTTTCAAAGTATACCGATATGCCGAGGGTTTTCAGCTCGCGCACAGCCTCGAGGCTGTCTTTGGTGTTTCGCGCGAACCTTGATATGGATTTTGTTAGTATCCGATCGATTTTCCCTTTGCGGCAGTCGCTCATCATCCTTTGGAATTCGGTGCGTTTTGCCGTTGATGTTCCGCTTATGCCTTCGTCCGCATACATATCCACAAATACCGTATTTGTGCTGCTTTGAAGCAGCTCGGTGTAGTAGCGAATCTGTGCCGCGAAGGAGTTGAGCTGATCCTCGCTGTCGCTTGATACGCGGGCATAGGCGGCGGTTCTGACGATTTCGTCCGCATGATTTTTAGCAGATATGATTGTAATTTCCGCCATCTCATCACTCCCTTTCACAACACAGTATACCGAAACGATTCGGGTTTATCTATCACCAATGCCACTAAAATATCTGCGGCGGTTTGTATCATAACCAACAAAAGCGGACATGGGTTCAAACATCCGAAAGCCGCTTTATGACAGCACTTTCGATTTTCCTGCGCTGCGCCTCGGTTATGAGATTTTCGCTCAACAGCTTGTCCAGAAAATTTCTGCATAAATAGAATTTGTATCGAGTGATTGCTTCGTTATTCATATCTACCTCAATTATATTTTGAATTTAGCCCCACACTGATTTTCAGCGCGCGGTCGACCTCGTCCATTGTGAAATCGTTGATCCTGCCGACATAATCGGTCAGCCGCGATTTGTCCAGCACACGGATTTGTTCGAGCATAACGCTCGAGTTCTGTGGCAGATCGGAGCTGCCCGCGAACGTATACACGTGAACGGGAAGGTGAACAATCAGCATTATTCAATTTGGAGTTGTGCTGCACCTGCTATTTCACAGGCGAACACAATTATTTGTTACATGGTTTGCTCCATCTTCGGAGCGGGATTTGCGAATTCGTCAAGCGTCATGCTTTCACCGAGGTAATTGTAATCATTTTTATCAAGGTCGATACCTTCGTCTGCACCGTCAATTTTTTCTTTCACAATGACTGTTCCCCAATGATTTACCATGACATGACTTTTAAGCTGACAAGGATCACCGGAACAATCATCGCAGTCGCGCAAGTCGTATGCGTGAAGCCCCTCGGGAAGCGATTTCCGATCAATCCGCAGACACGTAAAAAGTGCGTCAAGACCGAGTATTTCGAAGCGTTCGTAATCGGCTTCGTTAGCGTTTATGGGTTTCAAAAACTCACCTCATTCCATTTTCGGGCTTTCGTCCGGTTCGTTGGGGCGGTAATCATACGACCGCGTTTCCTCATTAAAAACGAAGCCTTCTTCCGCAAGATCAATATCCCACAGATCCGCGGCAAGCTCATATGCGTCATAGGAATGGGCGTTGTAGAATTCGTCGAATGTGACTTCTCCGTTTTCAAATTCAGCCATTCCGACGTTCACCCCCAAGTCCTCGTCAGCCCAGCAGTATTCGAAATAAAGATCGGGGAAATTCTCGGAGAGCTTTCGGATCACGGGCATTGCTCTTGACCAAGCCGTGTTGAACATGATTGTATTATCTTCGCCGATTTCCGCATTATAAGCCGACCATTTTGTTCCCCAATTCTCACGCGCCCATTCGTACCAAGTCGCCGCGCCGTATTTTTGCTCGTTTTGGAATGCCGCCTTACCGAGCTCCCATTCATCGCGTCGGATATCCTGCCGCGTTCGGAGGAAAATTTCCTCTTTTTCTTTCGGGATATTCAGCAGGTCTTTCTTCTCGGTTCCGGCAAAGGTGTAGACGTACACAAAATCCTTATACGCTTTCAGCCCGTTGTCCGTGCGGCTTCCCGCTTCGATATTCAGCGATTCCGGCATCGGAATAATCCTGTTAAAATCCAGAACGCTGTCCTTGCCCTTAACGCTTTTCAGCAGCTCGTCAATTCTGTTCTGATCCCCCTCCAAGCGCAAGCGGTTCATAATATGATTTGGCAATTACATCACTCCCTCCGTCAAAAATTACATCGCGGATTTTTTCGCCTATCGCCTTGATAACGGGTACGGAAACCGCATTTCCCGCCATTTTGTAGAGCTGCCCGTCGCTCAGCCCGAGCGCCGCCGCTTTATTGAACTGAGCGTCATCAAAGCCTTGTAATCTCCAGCTCTCAATCGGCATAAGTTTGCGTAGAATGCCAATCCGCAGCACCCCGTTTTTGTCAATAAATCTGACCGCACTGGGGAAATCTCCCTCGATAAATATTCCCGAATTAACGCCCTTATGGTTGCTCACTCCCGAATCATATCGGGCGAGCAGACAGCGTGCGTTTTCGGTAAAGTCAAAATTGGGGTTCATATCGAAAAAATATATCCCTGTTTTGCCGCCTCCGCCGCTGCCGCCCGCGCATTGGGTTATTGACGTTCCCTCGGCGGAGTAAACTCTTGATCCCTGCGGACCGTCTATAATCTCGACAGGGCTTTCGCAATCGCCGCACTCGACAGGGAATATTTTGCCGGCGCGTTCCGAACGGCGATGTCCGACAATGTAAGTCCGCCGCCTCGACTGAGGGACTCCAAAACGGGCGCTGTTATGAACCATCCATTCCACGCAATACCCCAGTTCTGAAAGCGTATAAAGGATCGTTCGGAAAGTTTCCCCCGAATGATGCCCAATGAGCGCGGGAACATTTTCCAAGAAGAAAGCCGCAGGCTGCTTGTCTTTGATAATTCGGGCAAGCTCAAAGAATAAAGCTCCGCGGGGATCGTCAAACCCTCGTCCGAATCCGCAGCACGAAAAGCTCTGGCATGGGAACCCGCCGACGAACAAGTCAAAGTCGGGCATTCTTGCTGTGTCAATTCTTGTAACGTCGCTATAATAAATCTCTCCCTCCGTGTCATATATGGCTTTGTAAGCCGCCGCAGCATACTTGCCGATCTCGCAGTACCCGATGCATTCAAAGCCTCCCGCTTGCTCGAGACCGCTGCGGAAACCGCCGATTCCCGAAAAGCAGTCGAAAAATTTAATTGCTATAAAATCACTCCCTTACAAATTTTCGCGTTGATTTTACAACGACATTTTCGGTTCCTGAACCTCGGTCTGCTCCGTGATCTTGTGAAACTTATCCACCTCGGGACAGATCCCGAGCGATCTGCCGTTGTCGAATTCTACGCGCAAGGTGCCGATATCGTCCACAAATGATACTGTGCCTTTTGTTCCATTCAGAACGGGATTCGGGTCATCACCCATGCTGTCAAGCTGCACACGAGTTCCGCACGGATAATGCTCCTTGTAGAATTCGATGCGTCCTCTGCTCATTGCCATAATAACACCTCCAATCGGTATAAATTTTTATGTTAAAGCTCGCGCCGTCACATACTTAAATCGTTTATCTGCGTCAAATCCTCGCGCAGCTTCTCATAAGCCGATTTTATGTTCAAAGCGCCGCGAACATCATTTTCCGAGAGAGTGCTTTCAAACTCCTCGGCGGTAATTCTCCAAAGCCCGTCGAGCTTATTACAAAGCCGATTCACATCGGAAATTCTATCGCCGGGCAAAAGCCTTTCACAAACAATTTCCGCGATTTTGTCGTCTTTGGGAAAACGCTCAATCGTAATTTTTTCTGTTCCGCCAATCGGTATATTTTCGCTAATTCCGATGCTCTGCAAATGGTCAGAAAGTTCGTTCGTAGGCACATCAAACCTCAACGAATTTTTTCCGTTCTCAATAACAAACCTTATCATTTCAAGTCCTCCAATTCAGCAGTCCAATGCCGTTCCTGAACAGCATAACTCCCGCAAATATTGTCATCACGGTTGAGTCATCGATCAAATCCGCATCGCATAATTCATGTAATGAAATATCCACGCCGCCGCGGTATATCGCCTTTGCCGTCATAAATAACGCATATCCCTCGGTGGAAATTCCGGACAGGTTCAAACTGCTGAAATTAACCGAGTATCCCGTCAATGCTCTCCGCGCCCGTTTCCACAAAAACTTATCTGCGGACAATAAAAAAACAGCCGCGATATATTCGTTGCGGCTGAGATATGGGTTTTTAACATTTGCGGTGATAAACTCCGTAAACGTCTTTCTGTGCAGGGCACTTTTAAATTTTATCTTCATACCACACCTCACATCGACATCTCAGGAGAACCGCTCTGTTGCTGTTCGGGAAGGCTCTCCAAAATTTTCTCGTTCAACTTTTTGAGACATTCGCAATCATCAAAGTTGAGATCGCCGTTGTGCCTCATCGTGAAATCTACGCACTTTCCGATCCGTTCAAGTTCTTCCGTAGTGAACAGCTTATCCTTATCGATAAGTCCGGACCGGGTCGCGAAATTTTCCTTTGCCGCAGCATAATCTTCAAAATATTTGCCCTGACAAACCGCTTTTCCGTCATAGGTTCTGTCCCAGGTCACAAACTCAAAACCGTATTCCTCATTGTATTTCGCGGCTAAAACCGTGCCATTAAATTCCGCGAGACAGCGATATTTTTCCGATAATCCGTCCGCCTTTAATTCGGAAGATTTTTCGTATGCCGTACAGTAATCGAGAACCTCGCGATTTAAGTGGTAAAGCGCATAAAACGCCTCTTTGCCATCGTCCGAAAAATTTCCGCTGCTGTGCAGAACATCATCTTTACGAATCTTAATTACATCGCCATTCTCATGTCCATATCCTCGCCGGGATCATCGACCGAGGTTATATTGACATACTCGTCGATGATCCCCAGTGCTTCCTCGTAGCTGCCGCTGCCGAAGACCTTTGCCGTCATTTCGGACGCTTGTTCGGACAAGCCGTTCCTTTTCAAGGTTCTTGCCGCGATCCCGACAAGATTGAAGACGTTCCCATCCTCCCCGATCAGTGGGCAATCGGGTTTAGTCTGTTTGCTTTTGTTGCTCATAATGATTCCTCCATAATTTTATTTCAAGCCTATAACGGCTTGGTAACTGATTTATTCTTCCGAACTTTGTCGGAAAAACAAAAAAGCGCCCATAAATCACATCTCGCTTTATGCGAGAAGCAACTTACAGGCGCTAACGCTTGTGTACTTATAATATGTGCATTTTACACAGTTTCAACTGCAAAAATTTTGTTGCCAAAAGGGTTCAAATCACGTCAAAATCTTTTTTGTCAAGATTCTGAAAATAAAAAATCGCCCGTGAATAATCTCTCGTGAACGAGAAATTATTCACAGGCAACTTGGTAAAAATGTCCAATTTGAACCGGAAAAATTTTGTAGGGGAGGGTTCAAGTCCACTTTTGTGTCGAAAATATCTGTGGACCGTGAATCCTGTTTTTCAAAAGATTTATGCCCGCAAGTGGCTTTGTCAAGCCGTTTGCGGGCATAATATCTATTTGGTCACATTAAGTTGGCTCCCCCTGTTGGACTTGAACCAACGGCATCGTGATTAACAGTCACGCGCTCTACCGACTGAGCTAAGGAGGAATATATAAAGAAAGCACAGGAACTGTGCTTTCTTCTTTATGTCGGCATCTATCTATCTTCCCGGGCAGTCACCCGCCAAGTATTTTCGACGT